>JGI20133J14441_1001628_pt1 | contig 17607 bp, 15 predicted proteins | sample RS3BMetagenome_FD_14441 | JGI IMG/M metagenome (IMG submission 14441)
GATTTCAAGGACTGTATGGAGGTCGATCCACCGTGTGTTGAAGTACAAGGCCCCACTATATGGCTCCCTAGTTAAGGAGTTGAACCCTCGCCTCACTTCCAAGTCCTGCCCCAGATGTGGACGGGTTTCCCGAAAGGTCGGCAGGACTTTCAGGTGTGAGCGGTGTGGTTTCACCCTGGACAGGCAGTTGAACGCGTCCTTGAATATCTTCCTCAAGATGTGTGGGTTTCCCCACCTCTTTCTCACTCCCTCTGGGAGCAGGTGGGTTTAGGTTACCCCGCTAAGGGGGCGGAGGGGTGTGAGCGGGTTTCCCCGCGACTCCGGTGAAGCCCAAGGGCTGAGAATTGGATACAAATTCATGAAAATTCAATGAAGCCCGAACCCCTGCTTGATAGGGGTAGATTAACAATATCCTAGCTCGACTCTTAGGCGTTCGCCCAGTGACGAACACCCCAGGTGTCTCAGGAACGGAGGGATAGCCAAACGATTCCTCCTCACTAACTTAGGTATCCTGGGATCCCCTGTTCCCTGGTAGAGTGAAGCAAGTCCCACTGCAATGTCTCTCACCTCCTCCTTCATAAGGTTGTGACCCGTCATCCTTGAGCCCAGCTCCAACGCCAGTTCCACGTCCCTCACGTGGCCCAGGAATGTGGATATGACGGGCAACTGTTCTGACCTCCTCAAGAAGGAGATTAACCTCCTTATGGTACTGGAGGTGGAGAGGTCTCCTGTCCAGTACTGTACCTTGGCCAGGGAGAGGCAGTTTAGGGAGACCTCCCTGAGGAGCCACGACCTGTTGAACGGTTCCTTGCTCATGATCCACGTGGCCACCTTGGACGCTCTCCTCTTGAGCTCCCTGGCCATCTTCATCGTCTCCTGTTCATCATCAGTCCTGGCGTAAAACTCCATGAGCGATTGATAGGCCATGACCCTGAGGTGAGCGTGTTCGTTTTCAGTCCCACGTTTAACTTCGTCGAGGTAGTACTCGTACCTGTCATCCCCCAACAGCATCAGTGAGACCGCAAGGTTGGTGTAAGTGTGAAGCTTGGCCTCTGGGCTCTCCAGTGGAGATAACTTCAGCATCTCCAGGGACGCCTCGACGTTCTCCTCCCCACCTGTGGTCTTCCGGTCCCTCATGGCGGTCCAAGATATCACGAAGGACTTCTGGTACTCCAGTTGGGTAGGGAGGGAGTCCCTCAGCTCGAGCCACCTCCTGTATCCCGCGAGAGGTTCGTACTCAGGTGAGACGTGGGAGCAGGCAGTGAGGACCCAGGGCTCTGTGAGAGCACCCAGAAGAGGCTCCCTACCTAGGATGCAGAGCGCCAGGTTAGAGAAGTTATGGGTTATCTCGTCCTTGATCTCAGGGGAGGCCAACCGTAGGGCTTCCTCTTCGTCCCCCATGGAAGCGAAGACCACCGAGAGGAGTGCCCTCTGCGGTGCTGTGTCGGGGCCCTTCAACTTCCTGAGGAGGTAGAGGGAGCTGGCCCTCACGTTCTCCCCCCTTCCGAGGAGGAACATGATGCGGAAGGCCTTCCCTGCCAACCTGTCCATGAAACGTAACCTGGTGAGGAGGGGAGCTAAGGGATCCTCTTTCACGGTATCTATGTAGAGTAGACGGATAAATCTTTAGCTCAACGAGGATCCTAACTACTTTTAGGGCCTGATTTACGTCCTGAGGGACGGCCCCCGACTCGACGCTTATTCTAAACTATCTCCTGCTAGTCGTTCTCGATTAACCGTGAGCTCAACGAACTCCAAGGAGATCCAGGCCTTCGATCCCACGAACCCTCCTCATCAACTTAACCGATTCCCCCATATCCCCTTATCTGCGGGGCCAGCTCGACTCAAGCTACCCTTTCATTCGCGTGAGTGAAGACACTTCTTAAACGTGCAGGTTCCCCCGAACTCGTGAACCTGGGCTGTCCCATCTTGAAGAAGGGTAAGCGAGGAGTCCCTCTCACTTCTTGAGTATCCTTATCCTGAAGGTGGTGTTGTCCTCCTTGATTACCTCACAGGGGTACCCCTTAGACTTACACAATTCTGGTACGGTGGTCTGAAGGGGCTCGTCGTCTGTGACCACCTCGAGTACCTGACCTTCCCTCATATGGTTCAGCCTCTTCACGATCTCTATCTGAGGTTCAGGGCAGGGCTCCCCTCGGAGGTCTAGGGTTACGTCAGGTTTCAATTTCCTTAAGTTCTCTCCCATAATAAGTCCTCGACACACGGGTAATTTAAAGTGTGCACTTTAAAAGATATTGGGTTAATTTTCCTGAAATCAATGGGATTAACTAGCCTTCGAACGCGTTAGGTTCAGAGCGTGAACCTTGAGCTCCGGTTAAAAGTCTGCCCTGGACTTTAAATTTGGGGACCGTGTTCGAACTGTTCTTCGACTCGTACTATGCCGTGGGAAGCTTGGAGTTGATCCTAGTCTACCTTGTCCCCCTCCTTAGGAGGAAGAGGGTAGTGAGGAGGGATAGGAAAGATTTCCTAACCCTGTTCGGGTTGATGAACCTGGACTTCTTCCTCATCATCTTCCTGGCCTACTTTTCCTACTACTCTCATGTCGGAGAGGTCTCCTCACCCCTCCTGGACTACCTCGGGTTAACCTTGGTAATTGGTGGTGAGTCCTTCAGGGTGTAGGCCATCCTGACCTTAAGTAGGTTCTTCTCGCCTATGGTGGAAATACAGGACGGCCACTCCCTCGTGGATAAGGGGCCTTACAGGTACGTGAGACATCCGGCCTACACAGGGGGCCTCTTCGCTATCCTGGGGTTATCCGTGTTGGCCCACTCCCTCTTGTCAGTGGTCTCAGCTCTGATCCTGACGACCTTGACCTACATCCTGAGGATCAGGAGGGAGGAGGAACTCATATCAGCTTTCGGTGAGGAGTACCTAAGGATGTCCTGGAGGAAGAAGAGGCTAATCCCCCTTGTCTTCTAGCTCAGTGCTCTGGTTAGGGTGAGTTAAGGAAGGGCTTTCCAACGCCTCTCCAGGTTCCAACCGGATTCTCCTAGAGTTCTCAGTTGGTCAAGTCGTCAACTCAAGGTTCTCCCTGGAGGGCACCACCAACTACTTGAGTGCTCCCTTAAGTTAACCTGGCGGTAACGGGAGTCTCCCTTGAATGAGGTCCTATATCATGGCGAGATCAAAGATTGTTAACAGCATTTCTCTAGTCAGCGGTTATTAGATATCGCCTTGACTTTGGGGCCGTCACCTGACGAAAAATCCCGTGACTGCTGATTAGATTTTGCTTTGATTACAGGGTGATATTTAAGGGATACCCACTGGTGTCTATTCCGCCGACCTGACCCTGGGAGGCCGAGTGATCACGGTGAAGTTGCTCGTCCGGGAATGTAAACATGACTCCTCCGGGACGCACGCAAGAAGGTAGGGTGTTTCCCTCGACTAGCCCCAATGATTTGAGGGTGAGCGTGTGTGACCCCATGAGAGGGGGCCCGTGGCGGAATTAGAAGTATTAAAGAAGGTAAGTTACGCCACGGGTAAACATAGTGCAGCTCAACGTCAATAAGTGACAGTCCTAGATCAAAATGACAATCAAAAAAACGGTTTAATTCATGAGGCTGTTACTGTGGCGTACACCACACTCCCGTCGCTGAGTTCTATCCTCAGCCTGTACTGGTTCCCCGACACCACAGTTGAGGGTAGACTGGAGAAGGTAACGGTGATCATGTTGTTGCCTGGGAAAAGGTAAGAGGGTTGTACGCTGGTGGGAGCCACATCTACACCCTCCAAAGAAACTCTAGTTATGGTGAGCTGAGCGTTGCTGTAGAGCTGAAACTGGGCGACGTTTCCCCTCAGTGATCCCCCACCTACCTGATAGACCTGTGGGCTCCCTGTCTGTCCCTGTGCAGGCTGGCTTCCTCCCCACGACTGAGTCGTCTGTCCTAAACCCGTCGTTGGAGGGACGTACTGCCCGCTCTGGATCTTGGTCAATACGGAACCTAGACCAATGTAAGATATTATGTATCCTATGAAGGAAATTACAGGGATTGCCGCCAATATTCCTCCCACTTTCACCGTGCCTTCCTGATACCTGTCACCTATGAAGTATATCGCTATACCTACCAATATGGTTCCCACTAGGCTCACGAAGGGTATTACGCTAAGTATTATCCCTATCTTCCCAAGGTTCATGTTTGGAACGTAGGGGCTTAGGGCAGAGAAGGCACCGTACATCCTTATCAGTGCTATGACGGCGAAGATGAACGCCAACACGACAAAGACGGCACCGATAAAAGGGGATAAACCGATCGACACTATGCCCAGGAAGACGAACAAGGCTGCCACGAACAAAAACACTATGCCTCCTCTTAATCTGGACACACCGTCCAATTCTTGAGGACTAGCCATGGTTAATATCCTATTTTCTTGTTATAAATACTTTTCCGCAAACTTGAAGATCGGCAAAAATAAGGGTGTATAAATCAAATTCCTTAAATCGATAATCTAGTTGAATATCAGGAAGGGAATTCACGATCCTCAAGGCCGTTCAATATGATTTGGACTGAGACACCGTTATGGAAATAAGGACTCGACACATACAACTAAATTGCAGTAGATATGGGATTTCTCGTTAAGTGTAGCCTTGAAGTCGAGGCTAAATGTAATAACTGCTGTAAATTATATTAATCATATTAGAAATAAATGGATTACAATGTGGCAGTTATTGGATTTCATCTTGCCAAGGAAAGTAATATCTTGGGTTAAACCACCATGATCTTCGTAAGACGTCTTCAATAAGACACTGGAGGAGAGTCTTAAGTTGCAGAAATACTGCTAAGTTCACAGGGAAGTCGCTCGGCCTCCTCGGTTCGGCCAGTCAAGATTCGTGAATTTTCGAGGGCGCTACTTCTGAAGGGCGGTTAAATCGGGCCCTGGCTAGGCATCTCACGATTAGACCTTTAGACCCACGCCAAACCCCTCGAGTCGCTTGACGAGGGTCGCCGTAGAACTTCCCAGAAATTCAAAATCTAATCTAACAATTATTAGATTTCGCCTCGACTTCAAGGCCATATCCGACGAAAAATCCCATAACTACTGTCTAATCTCAAGTTAAACGAGAGCCTGCCGTCGTTTTCTGGGATGATGGAGGCTCACGAGCCCCAATCACCTTTTTAATTCCTTTCCTCAATCTTAGGGCCATGGGCTGGATGGAGACCTTCGGAACCCTCGTCGAAGAGTCCCTGGGATTCACCGTCTATCCCTATCAACGGGCGGTGGCCCAGGACGTCGTTGAGGCCATCAAAAGTAGTGACTTCGTCGTGGTCTCCATGCCCACAGGGTCTGGAAAGACCCTTGTGGAACTGGCCTTAGCCCACTACCTGAGGTCCGTTGGCCACGAGAGAGTGGTAGTCCTGGAGCCCACGAGGCTCCTGTGCGATCAGATGCACGTGAACTTCTGGTCTAAGGTCTTCCCCGAGTCAGGAAAGGAGTACGAGGGGGAGTGTACTAGCTTTCGTGAGGGAAGGGACCTGGTGGTCTCAACTCCCTTCACGGCCTCCAAGTGTTCTCCCAAGGTGGATGCACTCATCGTGGACGAGGTTCACCACCTCTTCGGTGATCCAAGGTACGTCGAGGCCATATCCCAACTCTCCCCAAGGAAGATCCTGGGCTTCACAGCCCTACTGCCCTCGTCCAAGAGGTATAAGCTGGACTCCAGGCTTTACCAGGAGTACGGTGCTCCGTCCCTCCTGAGTTACGACTTCAAGACCCTATCAGCTCTGGATCCCTCCTTCAGGCCACCCAAGGCCATAGCTGACCAGTTCGACTCCGAGATGGACGGCCTAGAGGACGTAGCTTACGAGTCGCTATTGAAGGGGAAAGTGAAGGGGAACAAGGACACCCTGAGGTTCCTGGAGTCGACCCTCTACAGCTACGGGAGGAGGGCCTTCTGTCAGAGCCTGGAGAAGCTCGCAGATAAGGTGGAGAACCCCACGCCCCTCCTGGGGCTCTGCTCCTCCGAGGAGTTGGGACACAAGGGTAGGGCGATCATGCAAGTCCTCTCCACCTACAGGGTGGAGGAGTTCAGCCCAGTGCTCATATTCACTTCCAGGAAGGCCATGGCCCAGGAGTTCGCTGTGGCCCTGAGGAAGTTGGGGGTTGAGGAGTCCAAGTTCAGGGTGCTCACTGGGGACTCCAACAAGGAGGAGAGGAGGGAGATAGTGGAGAGGGCCAAGAGAGGAGAGGTGGACGTGATAATCTCCACCGTGGTGGGTGAGGAAGGAGTTGACATACCCGAGGCGAGGTTATTGATCATGACCGACGTACCCAAGAGTCCCCTGAGGTTCTATCAGAGGCTCGGGAGGCTCATCAGGAGAGGGGAAGAAGGGAAGGACGTCAAGTACCTCGTCACGACCCTGACTCCCAAGACTCCTGAGTACGACAACTTGGACGAGGCATTGCACCAACTCCACGGTGAGGGGGTAGACGTGAGCTACATAGTGGAGAAGAGGGGAGATAAGGGACTAACTGCCAGAGTGGAGGAGATGGTGAGGAACGAGGGGGGAGTGGTTCCTTACCTGAAGGTGGTAGAGGGAGGGAGCCTCGAGGAATACCTGTTCAAGATAGGGTCGTCGAACTGGAAGGATAGAGAGGAGGTTATCCTGAACTTCATCAAGGGAATTTCGGTGAAGAACGACGGGAGGTTCTCGGACTTTATGGATAGGGCTGTGAGGGAAGGAAAACTTCTCTACTTCTACGACGTGGAACTCACCGGGGAGATACTCTCCAGGATACTCCTCGGGAGGTACTGTCTCCTCTGCATGGGTGAAGCCTGCAGGAGAGTGTGCAACCCCTACCTCACGGAGGTCGGGAGGATGAAGAAATACTCCATAGCCAAGAAGGAGCTCCTGAGGGGGTTAGTTCAGCTGGTTCTAAGGGACACCCTCCCTAAGGTAAAGGAGAGGTTGAGTGGGGAGATACAGACCGATGTGGCCAAGTTGGGCAAATTGGGTGAAGAGTTCAAGGTAGAATTGAGGGAGAGCTACAGCCCTGCCGTCTCGTCACTCAACCTGGACTTGAGGCTGACCGCCTCTTACGGAGGGATATTGATTTACCCTTCGGTAAGGATAAGTTACTTCGATGTGGCCAGGGAGAATAAGGACATTCTCGAGCTCGCCAAACTTAACTCCCGTTCCGCTGGCTACAGGGCACTGGTCAAGTTTTACTCCACCCTAGGGCTGGCCTTGAGTTGAGGAAGATCGGGCTGGAGGCGGAGCGATTTCCGGTGGCTCCGGCTAGATTGATCGATTCACCCTTTAACTCAACCGGCCTAGCTTCGAGAGATATGGGTTACACGCTCACGCTCTCGTTTCAGCTTTGAACTTTAAGTCGTCGCGACTTAATGGCTGAATCCATCTTACGAAAAACATTTCTAGCTTACTGCAGTTTAGGGACTCCCTTTAATATCGCTCTGCGATAGAAGGCGAAATCCAATAAGTTCTATTTTACATAAACAGCAGTTATGGGATTTCTCGTTAAGTGTAGCCTTGAAGTCGAGGCTAAATGTAATAACTGCTGTACAAAAAAACGATCTCTCCCGTTATGTAGGTTCTGCCAAAAGGTAGGACCGTAGAGGTTAGGTCCTCGGTCGTCGGGCTCCAGGGAATCCTGTGACCCGCCCAAAGCTGGTTGAGGACTGAGTCGCCACTCTAGATCACGACTAGACGTTAAATAATTGACAGCAGTTATGGGATTTTTCCTTAGGTAGCGCCCTGTAATCAAGGTAAAATCTGATAACTGCTGTAATTGAAATGAGGTGAATAGTCAAACCGATGTGAGATGGCCATGAACCTCAAAACAATCAAATATAAAGCGTACAGTCACGAAAGGGAAAAAGTTCAGGCCATGAGGTCTCTTGTGCTTCACGGAAAGGGCTCCTCTCCCGAGAAGGTCTCCTGGCTATGGGAACCCCTAAAGGAGTTTGGGAATGTCGAGGTCCCTCCCTTCGACTACTCTGTGGAAGAAGGGCTTCAGCTGGCACTGAGGGAGAGCTTTGATCTAGTAGCCGGTCACTCCAGGGGAGGGACTATAGCACTGCTTGCGGGAGCTAAGAAGGGGAGGCCCGTGATAGCTGTATCACCGCCCACGGACAGGATACTTCAACTGGAACACCTCTACAACAGGAGGGATCTCCCCGGATCTAAGGAGCTCTACCAGTACCTTTCCTCCATTCCCGTGGAGGTGCTCAGGGAGACCTCTCCCGTCAATCACTCCTCCCTTCTCAAGGACGTCCTACTAATCCACGGGATTAGGGATGAGGTGGTACCGGCGGAACACTCCAAGATCCTCTGTGAGAAGGTCAGGGAGATGGGGAACAGGTGCACGCTATTACTCCTGGACATGAGACACTCTCCTCCAGCCCACCTTTACTCAAAGATAAGGCAGATAATCCAGGACTGGATTAGGGAACTATCGGCCTAAGGGACAGTAGTTATGGGATTTTTTTCGTTGGATATGGCCTTGAAGTCGAGGCGAAATCTAATAATTGCTACTTAAGGGAAGTGTTTAAAAACCGATTTGGGCTTAAACTTGCGAACAAGTTATCCTCAAGTCCTCCTCCTCAACAACACTACTAGGACCGCCCCCACAATTACTACCACTGGCGATAACACCACCAAGTAGTTGTAACTCGCACTGACCTGCGTGGAGTACTCCGCCCTGAGGCCAAGATGGTCAGTTACCACCACGGTCAAGTTGTGGTTTCCAGGGGTTAAGGTCAGCTGATATTGGGGATTGCTCGTAGTCCCCATCTCCCTATCGTCCAGTATCCAGGTGTAGGTGTAGGGAGGTGTACCGCCTTGTACTGAGGCGTTCACGTCTAGGACGTTGCCCGTGTACAATAGGTTATTGGAGGACTGGTTCAAGCCCAGGTGGAGTGAGGGGTCCGGGTTGACCTGGACCTTCAAGGTAGCTGAGACGGTATAATTCCTGGAGTCGGTGAGGAATACCGTCAGGTCGTAGGTCCCTGGAGAGGAACCTAAGGTCACGCCCTGTCCCTGAAGCGTCTCTCCGTTGACATCCCAGAGGAGATGGTAGGGCGGAGTACCGTAGTCGGAGACCGCTGAGATGACGATGGGTACCCCAACATCAGTGACAGTCCCGTTGTACCTGAGCGTCAGGGTGGGGTCGGGGTTGACCTGGACCCGGATGACGTTAGACGAAACGGTGTACCCGGAGGAATCGGTCAGATTGACGTAGATGTCGTAGGTACCTGGTTGAGTAACGTTGAAGGCGTTGACGCCCTGGTTCGCTGGGTACTGGACACCGTTTATGTAAAACGTCAAGTTGTAGGGCGTAGTGCCTCCTTCAGCGTGGACGAGAAGGTCCAGGACCTGGTTTGCGTCGAGCACTGGGGAGCTGGCGGAGAGGTTAACCGTGGGGTCGGGGTTGACGGTCACCGAGATCTGCCTAGTCACCTTGAACCCTGAGGAGTCCACCAGGGTTACCTGTATCAAGTAAGTGCCGGGGGAGGAGAAGTTCAGCTGGTTTTCCCCTAACTTTACAGGCTCGGATGATCCGTTCACTGTCAGGCTCAGGGTGTAGGGACTAGTGCCTCCCTGGGCTTGCAAGCTTAGGATATCCCCCTGTTTAAGGTCGAGTTCAGCCTTACTCAAGGAGAGTAACAGGGTGGGGTCGGGGTTGACCTGGACCCGGATGACGTTAGACGAAACGGTGTACCCGGAGGAATCGGTCAGATTGACGTAGATGTCGTAGGTACCAGGGGAGGAGAAGTTTAGGGTCACTGAACCAGGCTCTACCTGACCCTCCTTCACTCCGTTGATGTAGAGTTCCAGGGTGTAGGGAGGAGTGCCTCCTGAAGCCTGTACAGACAGCTGGAGCTGTTGTCCGAGATCGAGCACCTTGATGGGGGATGAGATGTGGACCTGGGGTTCGGAGCTCACGGTGAACTGGAACGTCTTGATGACCTCCTGCCCCGAAGCGCTCCTCACCACCAGGGTGAGTTGATGAGTCCCTGTGGGAAGAATACCGAGGTTGAGTTCGACGTTGAAGGTGTTGTTATACACCGTGTAACTCTGGACAGGGCTTCCATCCAAGTACACCAGGTAAGTTAGTGGGACTACCCCTCCCACCTCGGAGGCCGTCAAGTTCAGCAATACAGGTAGACCTGCTTCCGTCCTGATGGGAGTCATTTGGGCGTTCACGATCATGGGGGTATTTATCACCTGGAGGGGCGAAAAGAAGTTCTCTCTTCCTATCTCCACTGTGGGTACCCCGTTGACGAGCACCGTGGCGAGGTTGTCAGCCGCCTCCTCAGTGTCCGCACCGAAACCGTAAAGCTCTGGGGGAACCGTCCAAGACCCGTTCAAGAGGTGATAGCTCAGGCTCAGGGTCGAGTTCATGGAAGTGAAGTAAGTGAACTCGCCGTTTGCATCGCCTCCGAAAACCAACTCAGCGTCATAATACGTATATCCATTACCTGTGTAGTTGAACCCCGATACCATCATGTAGGCCGAAGTAACACCTGGAGCTGAGATGGTGGCGTTGTCGTACCAGTACAACGTCCCATTATAGTAACCGAAGCTGACCACAACTCCGTTTGGGACGACCTCTTCCTTGATCAAGAGGTCCGTGGAGAGGGGGAGATGATACGGGTAGAGTGGAGACCCATAAGCGTAATAGTACTGTAGTGAGGAGGAACTAGCCACGTTGTAGACTGCTCCTCTCCCTTTCACGCTCGAGTTGGAAAGTGTTGATGGATAGCTGGTAAAATTCCAGATATTATCTTCAACATAATACATGCTCTCATTGGTCTCCATGTGAAGTACGTCCTGGAGCCAATATTGATATCCGCCCTCTGGAGTGTTAACCTGAAGCACTACGTTCAGCTGTAGCGAAGCCCCGTAGGGGTTTATACCTGAGGGAGGTGTGGCATTATAGGCCCCAATCTTATTTATTGTAACGTGACCCACCACCTCGTCGAAATTAAGGATGTAGGCCTTGAGCCCTGAGGTGGTGTTCATGACACCGTAGTCGGCTATGCCTATTGGGGCGGGAGGAGAGCTGTGTACCAGGAAGGGTATCAACGGTAACACACTGTAAACCAAATTCCCGGAGGCCGTCGAACCGGATACGTTATTGAGAACCACAAGGAAATAGGACCCTGACGAGAGGGGTCCCACATTTCCGGAGACCCGCGTACCCAAGGCGTGAAAGATGTAATTGGAGGAGCCTGTGGACGAGAACTGGGAGAATTGGGATGAGGACATTACGTAAATGTTGACTTCCGTGCTTGAGGTAACTGTAAACGTTATGTTCTGACCCTCATAAGTCGTGACATTGAAATACTCATAGTAACCACTCTGAAGAGAGAAGGAGTAATTTGGGTCAGAGGAAATCCTCCGTATGGAGGGCACGGAAGGGACGTGAGCGTTGATTGACCAAATGTGGGTTAAGGCTACCGAGGGCGAGGCTACGTTTAGGAGCGTTAACAAGGTGAGAAACATGATCAAAACTTTCATAGTAAAAAGGCGACGTGTAATATTTTATAAAATTTTCCCAGATGATGTGAAATAGTGATGATAAATTTCAATAAATCCCGTGAACGTTTAACACTCGATACTCAACTCACCTTGAGTTTAGGTGTTAGTCGAAATACGTTATCGCTCTCCACTTGCCTGACCACAAGATTTCCGTCAGGGGCTATACCACTTCTTACAGATCAGGGATCCCCCGTTGAAGGAGTTTATGGTGAACTGGGGGTCCCCAACAGGTTCTTTACCCTCACACCGGTGATCCTCTCGTACGGTTCATACTTCCGTAGCTCTTCCAGTATGGCCCCCATGACCGACGTATCTAGGTCCCTGAATACTCTCTCCTCCTCGTTTAGGTTGTGCTCCAACAGGATCTTGACGTACCTTTCCGCCCAATCTTTCCTCTTCTCCTTTATGACTGCATCACCGTACTTTGAGATGAGCATGTGATCGTTGGAGAAGGGTTTGACCTCATCACCCAGCAGAGGGAAGACGTAAACGTCCTCAATTCTTGCGTGCCAGCCCACCACGAAACTGTGCAACTCCTCCAACAGTGTCCACCCCACGCCACAACCCAAGGTCCTCAACGCCATGTCGCTCCTTATTCTTATCACCGCGTGCTCGAACTTGAGTAGGGAGATTGGGTCCTTAAACATGCTCTCACTTCGAAATCTCCAGGAACTCCTTGAGAACTACGGCGTTGTTCCTCTCCCTATCCCTAGCTGAGAAGAGGAGAGTGACGGTCTTTTCTCTCTTGATCAGTTCCCTCAGGGCCGAGATCCCTTCATTCTTCTCAAGTTCTGCCTTATACCTCCTCCTGAACTCCTCCCACCTCGACGGGTCGTGGGAGAACCACTCCCTCAACTCCTTAGAGGGGGCAACTTCCCTCAACCAAAGATCTACCTTCGCCTCATCCTTCCTCAGTCCCCTTGGCCATAACCCGTCCACCATAACCCTAACCCCATCATCTGGGGTAGGAGGGTCGTATATCCTCTTCAACTTTATCATCATATACTATATGCCTGGCCTCTTATTATGTCTCACCTTCTCCTACCATGAGGGCGGGGTTCCCAGAGTTAATGACGGCAGTTAAGTTTTCCCTCGGATATCGTACTAGACCAGAAGGATGGCAAAATCTGATGACCGCCATCAAGGGTTAAATCCCTCGACGTAATTCACCTGGTGACTTTTCCCACAAGTTGACCGGTGAAACCTCCTGAGAAACAAGGGAGACTATAACATTCCTGCGTGACTTTTAAACATTTTTAATTACTTTTACAGCAATTATTAGATTTTGCCTCGACTTCAAGGCGACACCTAACGAGAAATCCCATACCTGATGAACTTTTAAATCCAACACGACATGAGTTATGTTCATGTGGTGTTACCAAGGAATTTCCTTTTGATTACCTCCCAACTGATGACTGGCACCGCTTAAGAGGATGGGAGAGAAGTTGGATGGGTATTGAAGTTTCCCTCGACTAGCCTTAACGATCTGGGGGTGACCGTGTATGAGCCCTTGGGAGGGGTGCCCGTGGTGTATTTAGAAGTGGTTAAAGAAGGTAAGTTGCGCCACGGGTAAACACCCGGAGCCCTACAACCCTGAAACACGGGAGCCTTTCCGTCCTTGCCTTACCGAGGCGATTTTTTCTCATCTTACTCTCTTCTACAACGATGAACTAACTCGATAGGTGACTTCCCGGGCCTAACTCTCCCGATCTAGGAATCGATCTCTCAAACGTTTCCCGGAAAAACGTGAATCGAGTCAATGGAGCTGGACGTCCTTCCCTCACATAACAACGTCTATGTCCAACTTCTCCACTATGTCCCTGTACCCTCCCCTCACGGCGACTTCAGTGATGTTCAAGGCCTCTGAAACCTCCTTCTGCGTCTTCTTGACGTCCATGATAGTGCTCACCAAGTAAACTGCTGCAGCGCTTATCTTAGCAGGGTCCTTACCGCTGGTTCCTCCACTCTGGAAGAGTAGGTTGACTATCTCCATGGACTTGATCATCACTTCCCCAGGTAGGCCTAACTTGTTCGCTATGCTGGGCACGTAGTCCGCAGGACTGAGTTTGGGCGTAAGGTTTAACTTCCTAGCTGCCTGGGTCACCTTTTGCGTGGCGTTCCATACCTCCTTTTCCTCTATTTCATAGAGCTTCTCCAGGTCCTGTAATCTAAGGGGTACCCTATGTACTCTACAGGCATAGTGTAACACCGCAACGGTGAGTGCGTCTGGATCGACTCTCTTGGCCAGTCCCGCATCCACGAGTATCTTTACGATCATCCCAGCCGTTTCCCTCACCGGTCTGGGGAGGTTAAGCTTCCCGGCTATCCTGTTCAACGAAGTCAGGTAGGTCACCTTCTTTCTCTCCTTGGATGATACCCTGCTCTTGTTCTGTAGAGTCCTAAGCTTTTGCTTTCTCGTCCAGTTTCCCGTCCCCACGATCGTCCCGAAGCCCTCTGTGTGAACCGTGAAGGTCACGGGAGGACCTGCCCTAATCCTCATCGTCTCATCCTCAAAGTTCCTCCACTCAGGTCCCAGGTCTGCGATGTTCTCCTCTATGACTATTCCCTTGCTTCCGCAGACGTATTGGGCCCTCTCCGAGTCGAAGATAACGTCTGGTGTCCCGCAGACTGGACAAATCAAGAAGTTCACCCCCTCCGCACTATCCCGTTCCTGAGTCAGGCTCGATTAGGCTTAGGAAATTCACACGTCTTGACCGATGGTGCGTTTGAAGCGTTTTCTGAAAAGTCATAGGGATAATCCCCCGTCCCACGACTTATAAATTACCAATGATAATACTTACAATTCATAGGGAGAGACTCGATTCGGAACGTCCTCTTCCTCAAGGAAGTACTAGGAAGTATTACCGGGGAGATGGTATTTATATGGTAGGCCTCACTATTATGGGGAAATCTGAACTAGAAAATCACCAAAGATTTTCTATCGTGATGAGTGGGTCAAAACACCTTCGAAGGTAAGTCGGTTTAATCTTGGACATTTATTCGTGCTCTCCATATTATACCTATGTCTTCACTCCAGGTAGACTACCTCATAGTGGGGAGCGGAGTTTCGGGCTACTTCGCACTCAAGGAGCTCCTCTCCCAGAACCCAAATGTGAAGGTCTGCATGGTGACTGAGGATAGGTATTATCCATACGACAGACCTCCGCTCTCCAAGGAGTATATGAGGGGAGAGACCGGAGAACCCTTCTTCGAAGGAGGGGAGGCGTACTCTGGGATAACGTTCCTCAAGGAGAGAAAGGTGGTAGACTTGAAGGAAGGGGAGGCCTTCCTGGACAACGGTAACGTGATCAAATTTTCCAAGGCCTTGCTCTCGACTGGCGGAAGACCCAGGAGACTCAACGCGCCTGGGGAGGACTTGAAGGGAGTTCACTACCTCAGGACTTTGGACGACGCTAAGTCCATAAGGGACGGGATGGGCAAGAGACCCGTGATAGTGGGCGGAGGGTTCATCGGAGTGGAGGTAGCCTCGAGCATAGCGAGGCTCGGATTGAGACCCATAGTTATCGAGGCGAGGCCCTACATATGGTCTACCTTTGTTGAGGAGAAGGTTTCAAGGTTCGTGCAGTCCTACCTGGAGAAGAGAGGCGTGACTGTGATAACTGGAGACACGGTGAGGGAGTTCCAGGGGAGGGGGAAAGTGGAGGCGGTGAGACTTCAAGGGGGGATGACCCTCGAGGCGAGCATGGTTCTAGTTGCAGTTGGAATAACTCCAAACGTAGAGGTAGCTCAACAGAGCGGCATCAAGGTAGAGAACGGAATTGTGGTGGATCAGTTCCTGGAGACCAGCATGAGGGGAGTTTACGCGTCAGGAGATGTGGCCAACATACTGGACCCGACATCAGGTAAGAGGAAGAGGATTGAGCACTGGAACAACGCCGAGTACACAGGGAGGCTCGCTGCCAGGAACATGCGAGGGGGGAGGGAGGTTTACGACTTCCTGTCCACGGTCTGGTCTGACATATTCGACCTTCACATAGAGTCCGCAGGGGAGACCACGGACTATGACGACTACGTATTGAGGGGGAAGTTAGAGGAGGCCTCGTTCGTGGCCATATACGTCAAGGGAGGGACCGTCCAAGGTTATCTTGCCGTCAACAGGCCAGGAGAGGAACTCGAAAAACTGAACGAAGCGATCTACAACAAGGTCAACGTGTCCAATAGGAGGGAGATCCTGGAGAAAGGAGACCTGGGAGATCTGACACGGTGAGTGCTCTGCTATGACCCATTTGAGTGAGAAGTGACATGGATCCGAGATACGTTCCTCCAGCGACCTTTCTGAGGGCAGGATGACGCGGTGTCCTCTACAACTGCAGGTCAAGTCCACTCTCGATTTTTAACCCCTCCATGATCCTTAGTAAGGCTAGTTCTCAAGGACTGCTGTTTGGTCCCTATATAGAATACATAGGTATCTTGACCCTATGCTGTACTAAATAGAATATATTCAATATTCTTATTTAGTTAAAGCTCAGAGTGGGAAAACCATGAGGCTCTTCATCTTGCTGACCTCGGCCTGCCTCGCCCTCTTAAACTGGGACAGACCGATCCTGGCCGTGGCCTTCCTGGTACCAGTCCTCACCTCGTTCCTTGGGAGGAGGGTACCGTGGTTGGCCTCACTCATCCTTGTGGGGACTCTACCCTTTCACGACCTGATGATCTTCACACTGGGCCTAGAGGTGGCTCTAGCGTTGGGGTGATGACTTGAACTTTGTTCCATTGATCCTGGGCATAGTGCAGGGGGTATCAGAGTGGTTACCCATAAGCAGTAAGACCCAGGAGATCTTGGTGTCACATTACCTTCTCGGGATATCCCTCTCCGTCGCGTACAGTTTCGGACTCTTCATGGAGATGGGCTCCGTGGGTTCGGCGTTGGTCTACTTCAGGACGGACGTGGTCAAGGCCCTCAGGGACAGGTTCACGCTGACCTTCCTCCTGGTCGTGACCGTGGTGACGGGCCTGGTGGGAGTGCCCCTCTACGTATTGTCGGACAGGCTGTTGGAGGGCGCGTATAACCCAGGGATCCCCATGATCGTACTAGGCGTTGTGCTGATAGGTAACGGGTTTTACATAAGGTACTCCAGGAAGTCCCTGAGGGGCTTTAGGGAGATGAGGTTGAGGGAAGCCGTGCTAGTGGGTTTAGCACAGGGTTTAGCTGCCCTGCCCGGCGTGAGCAGGTCCGGAATGACCGTCTCCACGATGCTCCTCCTGGGGATCAAGCCCGAGGACGCCTTCAGGTACTCTTACCTAGCCTACATACCAGCTGCGTTAGGCGCTGTGGCGACTACCTTATTATTCAGCGACTACTCCCTGAGTCGCGTGGCCAATCAGATAGGGCAAGAGGGTATACTTTTAGCGCTGATGAGCTCCATGATGACAGGTCTATTGGTTATTGGGCTCCTGTTGAGGATAGCTAAGACGAAGAGGGTATACTTACTGGACTTCTCACTGGGGACCTTGGCTCTAGTGGTGAGCTTGTTGGCTACCCTCGTGTAAGCTACAGTTTATCCCTACGTTTTCATTAAGTTAGACTCGTCCCCATTACAGCAGTTATTAGATTTCGCCTCGACTTCAAGGCTACACATAACGAGAAATCCCATAACTGCTGTGAATATATTTGATCATTTCACGAAGAAATAAGGGTTCTTGTAATATTACAATGATGAGATAACAGGTGGAGAGGTTGTAGTTGAGGGCCATGGCCCGGGCGGTCCTCCAGGGGGAGTGGCACTTGCCGAACTCTCCAGGAGGGAGTTGAAGGGCTGGTCGGGTTGTTCGAGGAGGGGCCTCCCTGGGGGCAAAGAGGTAGGAGAGGGGGGAAAGCCCCGGGTGGGGACGGCGAGGGAGAGGAGTCAAGTGCGTCCCTCACCCTCCTGCTTCGTTTGAGGTGGACCAGGCAGGTCTGCCTCGCGACCTGGATCCAGGAGCGGGAGATGGCCTCCTCCACGGCCTTCACCCCGTCAGCTACAACGAGGGTGAGGTTGTACCTCCATAGCCTCACCGGGAGGTCCCAGTAGCTCACGACGTCCTCTTCCCCGGTCAGGACCACGTCCAGCACGGCCCTCACACC
>JGI20133J14441_1001651_pt1 | contig 17456 bp, 15 predicted proteins | sample RS3BMetagenome_FD_14441 | JGI IMG/M metagenome (IMG submission 14441)
AGGAATGTGCTTCTAATTAGCTTCTCAGCCTTCTTCGCGGATCTAGGATACCAACTCGTGGTGGCCCTGATACCGGTCCTCCTAGTGTTGGTGCTTAAGGCGCCCCCCTACGTGTTCGGGGTATTCATGTCGCTTAGCTACGGTCTTGGGTCACTATTTGCCTACTTAGGCGGCAGGTTGGGGGATAGGTATGGGAAGAAGAGGGTGGTGGTGTTCGGCAACTCGCTTATCCCCCTATTATCCCTGAGCGGTCTGCCGAGCACGCCCGTCGCCTCTGGGCTGCTTTTCACGGCGGGCTGGTGGTCGAGGAATTTCCGAACTCCACCACGTAGAGCGCTTCTTATAGAGTCTTCTTCGAGGGAGCATGCTTCAAGGGTGTTCGGCTTCCTCCACGCTTTGGATGTTGGTGGGGGGATGATATCCGTGGTACTCGCTGTTCTTCTTCTCGCATTGGGCCAACCGATCTACAGGGTTATACTTTTCAGCATCATCCCACTCGTCGTATCCACACTCCTACTCGTGTTCGTGGATGAACGAAAAGAAGAAAGAATGGTTGGTGCCCCGGCTGAATCGGATACCCTTCGAGTGAAGAAGTCGGATGAGCGTAGAAAGATTTTCCGGGTTCTGCTCGTATCGTCTATGCTGTTTGGTTTGAGCTCCTACAGCTTGGGGTTCCCTGTTATAACGGTTTCCCAGACACAGCACAGCTATGTGTATGGGGCTGGCACGTACGGTGTCTTCCTCGGCTTCTCAGCCATCTCTGGATACCTTTTCGGTTCGAGGAAGCTCGACGAAGTGAAGGCTCTAGCACTGCTAGGCTATCTTCTATCTGCGCTTGGAACACTTGCAATAGGCGTGAGCTACCTACTGCACTCTGGATCGCTCGCCTATTATGGTTCAGCAGCCCTAGTCGGTATGGGTGTGGGCGTCACGGAGACCTATGAGCCAAGCCTCACCTCCCACTTGGTGAGAATCTCTGAAGAATCCACTGGTATGGGTCTACTCAGCGCTTATCGAAGCCTAGGACTCTTCATCGCAAACACAGTTATGGGTGTGCTGTTTAGCGTAGACCAGTTCTACTCATATGTTTTCGCAACCCTGCTAGCACTACTTGCGTCTGTAACCCTGCTCGTATTTACACGTAGAAGCCTCGACTAACTACGTTCATTTAGGGCGGGGTGAGTAGTTTCCTATCGACCTCATCCCGCAGACGTCGAATGTACTCCTCTAATGGCACCCCGTTGACCCGCTCACCATGTCTTACCCGAATAGATACTGTGTTGGCTTCCTGCTCCTTTTTACCCACCACGAGCACATAGGGTATCTTGCTCAACTCGGCATCCCTAACTTTGTATTCAAGCGTTCTGTTTGACACGTCAACCTCAGCCCTGAACCCTTCTTGTAGAAGCCTAGCGTGAACCTGCTGGGCGTAGGTTTTCGCGGCCTCTGACACATTTATTACCCGCACCTGGACTGGCGCTATCCAAACGGGGAAATTACCTTTGAAGTGCTCGATGAGTATTCCTATAAAGCGTTCAAGGGAGCCGTATATTACCCTGTGCACCACCACGGGTGTGTGCTCTTTCCCGTCTTCACCCATATAGGTGAGGCGGAACCTCTGAGGCATCTGGAAGTCGAGTTGCATGGTTGCACACTGCCACTCCCTACCCATCGAATCCATAACATCCACATCTATCTTAGGCCCGTAGAAGGCGCCCTCCTTTTCCTTGACCTCGAACTTTAAGCCGTTCTCTTCAAGCACATCCATAAGTATTCTTGTGGCCTTCTCCCACTGCTCCACGCTTCCAAGATGGTCATCGGGCATGGTTGAAACCTTCACCTTATAGCTCAAACCGAACACCCCGTAAAGATACTTCATTAGCTGGATCAGCTCACCGAAGACCTGCTTTAGCTGGTCTTCGGCGGCGAATATGTGCGCATCATCCTGTGTGAACATCTTAACCCGGAAGAGGCCGCTCGTGACGCCGCTAAGCTCATTCCTGAAGAGCGGATCGAAGTCGGCTATCTTGAGTGGTAGGTCCCTATAGCTCCAGCGCTTCGACTTGTACACTAGGAAGGTGGAGGGACAGTTCATGGGCTTCAAACCGTACTCTTCGTCGCCCATCGAAGTGAGAAACATGTTATCCTTATAATAATCCCAGTGGCCGCTCACACGCCAGAGCGCGGTGTTCGCGAGTGCTGGGGTGCTTATCTCGAGGTAACCATACTTTCGAAGTTCACCCCTAATCAGTTCGAGCAGTATGTTTCTGATAATCAGTCCATTATTGTGCCAGTACACCATGCCGGGCGAGACCTCTTGGAAGCTGAATAGGTCTAGCCTCTCACCTATCACCCGATGATCCGTGTCGGGTAGCCCGCTGAAATCACTCTTCCTCACCTTAGCAAGTAGTTGTTCTTCGGTTAGTTCAACCTGCCTCCACTTCTTTGGCTGTGCGGCCACCTGGCTATCCGAGCGATAACTTCTACTCTGCTCAGCGAGGGGGTGAGCCTTGGTGGACACACTGAGCTTCTTATTCCAACCGAAGGGGGCAGAGTAGGTGTCTAGTCCCAGCGCCTCAGCCTCTTTCCTCATACTGAGAAGTATTTCACGCGCCCTACTAGGCTCCTCCAAGTCGCTGCTAAGATGGGCGTAGGGGTAGATGACGATTCTTCTCCTTTTGAGCTGTGAAGCGAACTTCGCAGCGTCTTCAACCGCTTTACGGGCAGTCTCAACGCTATCACCTCTCTCCACACTCGTAAGGAGCAGCAATGCGTCCTCAACCCGGACCCTTCTCTCCGAGGGCTCATCATGAATCTCTATCTCTGGCTCTACCAGTTCGAACTCAACGTAGTCAACATCTAGTTGCAGTATTCTCACAATGAATCTCACAGAGAGACATTTAAATAACTTACCTCGGATCGAGGAGGGTGTTCAGCGTATAAGCCTACATATAACCCATTTTAAGCTCGTTTACCTTGGGTTATGGTCAGAAGCCCTGCGAAAAGCTTTACTTCGTGGATTTGTATAACAGGTGATCATATATGAGGCTTATGGACATCTCGGCTCTAATGCTGGAGCCACAGGAGGGCTTGACTATCGGGGACGTGGTGAGTACAGCTAGGAGGGCCGAGGAGATGGGTTTTCCTAGGCTCTTTAGATCAGACCATCTCCTACCAACAAGTGGTAGGAGGGGGATACCTTCAGCTGAGTGCTGGGTGAGCCTGAGTGCGCTCGCCGGCGCCACCACCAACATAAAATTTGGCCCCCTCGTGTCACCCATAGGATTCAGGCATCCCACGCTACTTGCTAAGATGGCTCACGACCTCCATATCTACTCTGGGGGGCGGCTCATTCTGGGTCTGGGTGCTGGATGGTACGAGAGCGAGTTCGAATCCTATGGTATACCCTTCCCCAGCACCCCGGAGAGAATTGCGAGGCTAGAAGAGTCCTTGGCGATAATCAGGGGGCTGGTAAATGGAGAAAGGGTTAGCCACCGTGGGAAATATTATTCGTGTGACCTCGAGTTTTACCCGAAGCCACCCTCGAAGCTTTGGGTTGTGGTGGGCGCACGAAGCATGCGCACCGTGAGGTTGGCGGCTAGACTCGCCGACGAGTGGAACTTCTTTGCTACAAGTGTTCAGGATTACCTTAAGCTAAGGAGGGTTTTCGACGTTGAGAGGAAGCAAAGAGAAGTCAAAATCTCTATGATGGGCCCATTCATCATCTCTGAGGATAAGTCAAGCCTGAGTGTTAGGGTGGAGGAATTCGCGCATAGAAGGGGGCTTGGAGGCGACACTGAATCTCTTATTCAGAAACTGCGGGAGCGTGGAATCACTGTGGGCACGCCCGATGAAGCAGTAGAACAGCTTAAGGCATGGGTTGAGCTCGGTATCCAAGGATTCATGTTCCAGCTAGTTAACACCTCCGACATGGAGGCGCTTTCCAGCCTAATGAACACCCTAAAGCGTGATATATGAGAGATAAACTATTATTACCCGAATACCTAGTGGGAGACATGTCAAACTCAGTAAGGAAGCCCGTGTACTCTTCTAGGCTACCGAAGCCTATAGCCCCCTATTCACCCGCAATCCTCTCAAACGGCTTTATTTTCGTCTCAGGTCAGCTCGGAGTCGACCCCAAAACCGGTAAACTCGTCGGTTCGAGTGTAGAGGAGCAGACTCGTCAGGCTCTTGAAAACGCTAAGCTACTCCTCGAAGAGGTAGGGCTGACGCTCAGGGACGTGGTAAAGGTCACCGTGTACCTCGCGAATATAGCCGACTTCGAGCGTATGAACCAGGTGTACAAGACCTATTTCACGGAGGAGCCGCCGGCTAGGACTACAGTTCAAGCCCAGCCGCCAGTTAGAGACGCCCTCGTTGAGGTGGAGCTTATAGCCGCACTCAAGAGCTAAACTAAGCCGACACGTGAAAACGCACCCTAATTTTTGATTTGGGAATACATGTTTGTGCCCACATGTTATGGTTGTACTAATAAGTAATTGTGTTTGCCGCAATTAGCTTTGAGTTCGAATATTTCAGGTTAAGGCTTCAAATTAGTTGAAGTATGCAGTTTGCATTCCGATAATTTTAATTTTGAGTGTGAGTATTGGGTATGAAGTTCTATGGTTGGTACCCGAACTGTCAGGGTTCGTGTGAATGGGGTTGAGTACACTAAGGAGGTTGAGCCTAGGCTTCTCTTAGTTGACTTCATCAGGGATCATTTGGGGCTGACTGGCACACATATAGGTTGCGACACCTCTAACTGTGGTGCCTGCACAGTCATAATGAATGGTAGAAGCGTTAAGTCGTGCACTAAGTTCGCGGTTGAGGCTGACGGCGCCGAAATACTCACAATTGAGGGACTAGCCTCTGACGGAAACCTACACCCCATCCAGAAGGCTTTCTGGGAGAACCACGCACTTCAGTGCGGTTACTGTACGCCTGGGTTTATAATGCAGGCCTACTGGCTCCTTAAACACAATCCTACGCCCACTGAGGAGGAGATAAGGGCTGGGCTGAGCGGAAACCTGTGCAGGTGTACGGGCTACCAGAACATTATAAAGGCTGTTAAGGCAGCATCCGAAGAGCTTCGCGCCAAGGCTCCCATGGCGAGTGGTGGGTGAGGGTTTTGACCGCCTCCCTATGTGGTTCACGTGTTAAGAGGCGGGAAGACCCACGCTTTATAACTGGTACAGGTAACTACGTGGCCGACATAACCCTACCAGACATGGTCTATGTGAAATTTGTTCGATCACCCTACGCGCACGCGTTAATCAAATCCGTGGATGCTTCGGCGGCTAAGGAGGTTAAGGGTGTGCTGGGGGTGTACACTGGAGTAGATCTCAAAAACAAGCTTGCACCCGTTCCCTGTGCGTGGCTTGTGCCCACTGAGCCGCCGATAAAGGTTCCAGAGTATAGAGCTGTGGCGGTGGATAAGGTTAGATATGTAGGTGACCCCGTTGCCGTGGTTGTAGCCGAATCCCAGGCGGCGGCCGAGGAGGCGGCTGAGCGTGTTAACGTGGTGTATGAGCCGCTACCCGTAGTGGTGGATCAGGAGGATGCTGTGAAGGATGGTGCTCCACGCCTCTATGAGGGTATAGATAAGAACACTAGCTTTGTGTGGAGGCTAAAGGGGGGCGACGTTGAATCAGCCTTTAGGCAGGCTGAGATCGTGGTCAAGCAGCGCCTCGTGAACCAGAGGCTTCAACCCACGGCCATGGAGACACGTGCCGCCGTAGCTGAGTATGATTCTGCGAGGGGTGAAGCCACGCTTTGGGTCACCTCTCAGAACCCGCACATCCACCGTCTTCTTATATCCGCTATGACCGGCATACCCGAGCAGAAGCTTAGGGTTATCGCCCCAGACGTGGGTGGGGGTTTCGGTAGCAAGATACAGGTTTACGGCTTCGAGGCGGTTGTAACCCTTCTTTCAAGGGAGCTTAGGAGGCCCGTTAAGTGGGTAGAGACACGCTCGGAGAACTATATGAGCACAATTCACGGCCGCGCCCACGTGGACTACGTCGAGCTGGCGGCGAAGAGGGATGGCACGATCCTTGGGCTTCGTGTTAAGACCTACGCAAACTTGGGGGCGTACCTCACTACGGCCGCACCCGGTGTTCCAACCATACTCTTCGGCATAATGCTTAGCGGTGCGTATAGGATACCCGCTGTTGAGTGCGAGGTTCACGGTGTGTTAACGAACACCGCACCCGTGGATGCATATAGGGGTGCGGGTAGACCCGAGGCCACCTACATCGTTGAGAGGATGGTTGACATCCTAGCGCATGAGTTAGGAATGGACCCAGTTGATGTTCGGCTTAAGAACTTTATACCCAAAGACAAGTTTCCTTACACCGTTGCAACCGGGCTCCTCTACGATAGTGGTAATTATGAGGAGACCCTAAAGAAGGCGATGAGCCTAGTGGGATACCAGAGGTTGAGGGAGGAGCAGAGGCGTCTCAGAGAGCAGGGTAGGCTTATGGGTATAGGTATCTCAACCTATGTTGAAGTATGCGGTCTAGGCCCCTCAAAGGTTGTGCGCTCAACGGGGTTCGGACTAGGTCTCTGGGATAGCGCTGTTGTGCGTGTTCACCCATCTGGAAAAGTGAGTGTGTACACAGGAGCTCACCCACATGGTCAGGGTGAGGAGACAAGCTTCGCGCAGATAGCCGCCGACGAGCTAGGAGTCCCATTCGAAGACGTTGAGGTCGTGCACGGTGACACAGCCATGACCCCCTTCGGGATGGGCACCTACGGTAGCCGAACCCTCCCAGTTGCGGGGATGGCCATAGTTGGAGCATGTCGAAAAGTCGTGGAGAAGGCGAAGAAGATCGCGGCTAGCCTGCTCGAAGCTAGAGAGGAGGACGTGGTGTGGGAGCACGGCAAATTCTATGTTAGGGGTGCACCAGCGAAGTATAAGACTATTCAGGAGGTGGCTCTGGCTTCTTACACAGCCGAGAACCTACCACCCGGCATGGAACCGGGTCTAGAGGTAACCCACTTCTACGACCCCACCAACTTCGTGTTCCCATTCGGAGCCCACATATGTGTTGTGGAGGTGGATCGTGAGACGGGTGAAGTCAAAATACAGAAGTATGTGGCTGTTGACGACTGTGGGAACCAGATTAACCCGATGCTTGTGGAAGGCCAGGTGCACGGAGGAATAACCCAGGGGCTCGCTCAGGCGCTATACGAGGAGGCAGTGTACGATTCCCAGGGCAATCTCCTAACGCAGAGCCTGAACGACTACGCACTACCAACCACACTCGAAGCACCAACCTATATAACAGACTATACAGTCACACCTTCACCAGTCACACCTCTGGGTGTAAAGGGTGTGGGTGAGACGGGCACAATAGCCGCAACACCCGCAGTTGTGAACGCCGTGGTCGACGCCCTCGCACACCTAGGAATTAAACACTTGGACATGCCCCTAAAACCCGAAAAGATCTGGAAAGCCGTAAGACAAGCCGAATCAAAACAGACCACCACCACAAACTAACACCCTCTTTACGATAATTTCACCCTGTTAGTGTTCCCCCTACATATGCTGAAGGTACAATGAGTTGATAATATAGTATATACTTCGCAACTATCATAACTGATTCTCCCTATATTTTCTTAGTGTAGTGCACGGCTTCCGCGATTCCACATAGGTTTATGTTTGTGTGTGGACTTGTCTATTCATATGGTCTCCGAGCCCTATGCCAGCTTACTCGAGAGGCTCCTCGCTGAGTTGAGGCGTGAGTTCGGAGACAAGCTCGTTTCCATGGTTGTGTTTGGTAGCGTCGCAAGAGGTGATAATAGGCGGGATAGTGACATTGACCTGCTATTGGTGGTTGAAGGCATACCCCCGACGGTGACCGGTAGGGTTAGATTGTTCGAAAAAGTTGAGGATAGATTAAGCATAGAGGACCTCCGCAGTAAAGGATATGATGTTAGCTTCTCACCTGTTATAAAAACCCCTGCGGAGGCTGTACGCTTAATCCCACTATACTTGGACATGGTAGATGATGCGGTGATTCTCTATGATAAAGACGCCTTTTTCACCCGTGTACTCGAGAGGCTCAGACGCAGGCTAAGCGAGCTAGGCGCGGAGCGTGTTCGAGTGGGTAAGAAGTGGTATTGGCGCCTCAAGAAGGACTTCAAGTGGGGTGAGGTGGTGGTTATTGAATAGTGTGGACATGGCTCGATCATATCTAAGGCAGGCTGAAGAGAGGGTTTCACATGCTAAGGAAGCCATCTCAAATGGTAACTACGCGTTCGTGGTAAGGCAATCCCAAGAGGTCGTTGAGTTATCCCTTAAGGCGGCACTCAGACTTGTAGGCGTTGAACCCCCGAAATGGCATGATGTTGGTCCAGTTCTGAAAGACGAGAGGAAGAGGTTCCCAGCCTGGTTTGAGCAAGTCATAGACCAACTAGCCTCCATCTCAAGAAGCCTTAGAAAAGAGTGTGAGTTAGCAATGTATGGAGACGAGGAAAGCGGAGCCTCCCCAGATAAGCTCTACTCAAAGATGGACGCGGAAACGAGCCTAAACTGGGCTAGCCTGGTTCTATCCAACGTTAAAAGACTATTAGGCGAACAAGTAAACAGCAAATAGTGAGAGGACGTAGGGTTTCGAGGCTGTGAGCCGTAGGCGGTGTCCAGCTAGGAGATCGAGGTGATCCTCCTTGTTAAAAGTGGTTTGACCCATCCGTGAGGCGCATAAGGGTTTTAGCGCGGGGCTTTTCCCGCTGGGTAATCGGTGTACGCTCACCCCTTTCTACACTTGCCGCCTCTGTTGGGAGTGGCGCCCTCGCTCACTGGGTTTATGAACGGTTCACATATGCATCAGCAACAATCCTTTGTTCACACTACTTCATAATTGCCTAGTCCACGGTACACAGTTCACATATGCATCAGCAACAATCCTTTGTTCACCGCAAGTTTTTTTAGATCGCGTATGATTCTTTGATTATGAAGCCGAGGCTGAACTGTTTTGAGGTTGTGTTGCCTTTTAAGGTTCCATTCACGACGAGTTTTGGCACCCAGAGTGAGCGTCACGCTCTCCTGTTCAGGCTTGAGGCAGATGGGGTTGTAGCCTACTCTGAATGTGTGACAGATGTTGGGCCGCATTATAGTTACGAGGATAACTATACGGCCATACATATTATAAGAGAGTATTTAGCTAAGTTTATTGAGGATTTACCCGACCCCAAAGTCTTCCTCGAGCGCTCGGAGGCGGTTAAGGGTCACAACATGGCGAAAGCCGCTTTCGAGATGCTTCTATGGGACTATCACAGTAAGCTCTCTGGGAAACCAATCCATGAATATATGAGTGGGAGTAAGGGGTACGCGGATGTTGGGATATCCATAGGGATGGATAAGGTTGAGAAAGTGGTTGCTAGGGTGGGTGAGGCCATTCAGCGGGGCTACCGTAGGGTTAAAGTGAAGATCGAGCGTGGAAGGGAGCATGAAATACTCGGTGCAATCCGTGAAGTATACCCAGAGATACCCCTTACCGCGGACGCCAACTGCGACTATAGGATAAAGGACATAGAGATTCTAAAATCGCTTGACAGATATAACTTGGTGTACTTGGAGCAGCCATTGGACCACGACGACCTAGTGGACCACGCCAAGCTCAGAAAGCAGATATCAACCCCCATCTGCCTCGACGAGTCTATAACTTCCCCCGACAAGGCTCGGAAGGCTTTCGAGATAGGTGCAGCAGACGTGGTGAACATTAAGCCTGGACGAGTCGGTGGATTCACAAATTCACTTGAGATAGCTCGGATCGCGAGGGATCAGGGGGGACACGTGTGGGTTGGGGGAATGCTTGAGACCGGTATAGGGAGAGCGTTCAACGTCGCCCTCGCAAGCCACAGCCTCGTGGATTACCCAGGTGACACTTCACCCAACGACAAATACTTTGAGCAAGACATAGTCAAAAACCCATTCAAAATGATAGATGGGAGAATCAAGCCCAACACGGGCCCCGGGATAGGGGTGGATGTAGACCTAGACTACCTCATCAAAGTAAGCATAAAGATGACAAGAATAGTTTAGGCGATAAAATCCGACTCCATTATCCCCCTCGTGGGGAGGAATAATCCGTGCTCTAAATGTTTCGCAACCTATTTTACTACGCGCCACTAAGGCTGACCCTTTGTTTGACATATATGCATCATACTTGTGATATTGATACTTAACTGGCTAAGTAGCTTAGGAGTTTCATTAATTGTTGTTGCGTGGTGTTTACTCCCACCCAAATTATATATATAATATACTTATGGTTATAGACTGCTGTTAAGCTATTACCCTCGATGAAGAAGAGGTAACCTTTGTAGTCTTGTAGTCTTATCGTGGTTGGAGTGGTATTTAGACTAGTAATAAATAGATTAGCTTCAGTGTTGTTCACTTTGAGTACAACGAGTGTGAGTGAGGCTACGCTGTTCGCTTCTTTAAAAGACTCTATAAAACCACCTCTATCGATTATTCCCGGGCCAAAATCCTGCAGCCCTCCTATTTCGTTCTTATAGTTTGGAGGCATTGTTTGAACACTCCCATTAAAATATATAATTTGAACCGCGCTGTTTGCTAGAACAGAGAACCTAAACGACTCATTGTTCTCCCTAAGCCATACCCCGCTAAGCGCCGAATCCACCTGCTCAACACCGATTGGTTGCAGATGTGGGGAATATGCGATAAATATTATAGTGAGGCCGAGGACTACCAAGGCAGAGGCGATAAAAGCCACAGTAAGCTTCATACTCTTCATTGCTATTTACCAATTACGCTTGACTAACATAAGCCGGAACCGCTTCGCTGGCATCATATAAAGTATATTGTTGGCTTCAAGTAGCTCAGCATCCCTGTAAACAGTGTTTTTGGGTGTAGTATTACCCACGATACAGCCCGCAGGGAAATCCAAGGAGTACTCACCATAAGTTTGCGTGCTAACAAGGTAGAATAGCGTATCTATATTACTCCCGCATCCGCACCCCATCGCACTCACCCACTTTTATACTGTAACCTTAAACACGAAGACACCTAATCCATACGTTTGAGCGTACACAATACATATATCGACTTCCGTGGTCTCCGAGGGATAAGGTTGTTGTTCGCTGGGGATGATGTACAGATAACGGTCTTCCACGATTGGTCACCACACTCACTTAATCCGGATACCATCCGCGGGGAAGCGAAACAGTTAACCCGACAACCTACTGTATCTATGCTTAGGAGTTACCTAACGGCACGCTGATAGCGTTTGGGTCTTGGGAAACAGTGTAGCTAAGGTTTACATCTACCAGTCCACAGGTAACTTGATATTTAGCATAGGAGCAAATTTACACCGAGAATTTAGTAGCCTCCACCAAATCGAAGGATTCACTTAACCATATTCGAACCAAATCCCTTCTGTAGCATCTAGGAATCGGTGGTCTTTAGTAATCTAAGCTATGGCTCAAAGCGTCCTTCTAATTTTTGCTGGGCCTTTGCTTATTGCCCATTTAAATTGTGGCTGGATTGTCACTCTCTAAAACCCCATTTTCTATAAGACACTAAGTTAGCCTTGACTGGTAATGACTATACTCACCACGTCGGCCTCACCATAATTGTTTTTGCATTTAACTAATTCATAGAAACTTATCTGACTAGAGCTGTGGCTTACCTAAAGGCGAGTGCATAGGAATTGAATGAGGAAAATCGTTAGAAACTTTATGAGAACTAGAGAAGAACCCCACGGAGGGTGTCAGCCCAAAGCTACACACCTATGTGGGAAAAAGAAAGACATACTCTGCATGTGCTGCGTTAAACACTGTGCAAGTTTCTAATAAACCACTTAAGAATATCTCTGTTCCAAACTTATGACTTAAAATCGTAAAATCATGCATCGAAATATATATATATCCTGAGTATTATATTATGCGAATCGTATGGGTAAAACTTTGGTTTTGTTTCTGTTGTGTCTAATAGCTTCAGTCGTTATTGTTGGTGTGAGCGTCGGTCTTCAGAATCATACTCAACCGAAGGGAGTGGTGCCCATACGTTATCCTCTGATGGCCTTCGGTGCACCCTCGACTCCTAACCAAACAAGCTATTTACTAAACCCTGACGAATTCATTTTTACGTGGATAAAGACCACAAATGCGCTCAGCGTCTACGAGGTGGGTGTAGCTATCTCTTGGTATCCGCATGAGACTGGCAGCGTGGTTTTGGCCGCATATGTTAACGGTCAACTTGTGGCAAGCGTTAACCAGACATTCGGAGAAGAGCCAGCCCCGGTTCTCCTGTACTCCAATGGTTCGAGCTATATTGGTGCGCAGCCCAACTATACAGAGGTTGTTCTACATCTTAAAAGTGTGCTGAATCCGGGTTCAACCCTATACGTAGGTCTCATCACTACTAAGCCAATATACGTGTGGGGGTATCCAGGCGGCTTCAACCAGACTCTCCTAATGCAGAAGTTGGGTATGCTTAATCCCACAGACACCGTTAGAGGCTGGCAACCCACATCTGAACTTTCTTATGTATTACCATCTGTCCAGGGGATCCCCTTAGAGCTACAGCTGTCAGGGGCTGTAGCTCAACAAGTGAATTTCGAGGTCAATGTGTTTGGTTATGGGGTGAATATTGGTGCGTAAAGAGCAGCGAGCCTGTTTGGCTGGATTCGCCATAATCGTTAGCGTTGTTTTGCTCTCTATGTTTTCAGCTCTGGTGTCAGCCTCCGAACCACCTTCACAGTGCCAGTCGGGAAGTTATTATGGTGACTGTAACGAGGACTTTGAACAAACGGTGTCACACCCTCTTATGTGGTAGCTGAAACCTCTGTAACGAGCACGCTCGTATGGAGTAGCAATAACCATGCTATGTCTATTCAGTACAACCCAGATGCGTACGATTTCTACGAGCACTGCCTGTTTGGTTTAAACAATTGTAATTATGTTCAGGCTGGGTATGTAGTTAATGGTCAAGGGTGTTACTCATTTGTGGTTCAGACCTATTTTGACGGGGTTAATGGCCCATTTATTCTCTATAACTATACTTCAAGTTGGTACTGTGAAACGTTCAACGCTGCAAGTTCGGGTGTACACGTTTACATTCAGGAAAATGTGGGTTCAAACCAATTTATCTCCAGCGTTCAGTTTACGGTGCAATACTTTGTTGGTAGGACAATGGTGTATAGTAATACGCTAACGGTTAATTTACCTTCAAGTGATTCCGACTATTGGTATAAGTCTAACCAAGTAATTGTGGGGACTAGTGGCGAGTACGCCAATTTCGCTGCTGGTGCTGGTGCTTTTGCCTATAATAGTAACGTGGCGCTTTACGTGAATACGATCTCCCAAACTTTCACTTCCGAGACTTCTAACATGATTTATGGCTGCATGGTGCAAGAGGGCACCAAGCTTATACGCCCAGACGTTCGGTCAAACCGAGTGCTAATTAACCACCGCTCATTATTTAATATATAGGTTTGATTAAACGTGAATCTTGGTCGTCATATATATTTATCGTTAGCTGTAGGTGGTCTACTGTTATTTTTCCCCGTTTTGAACTTAGTTGGTTCTGCGATGGTCACAATCTTCTTGCTACTACCATCATTCGCATATCCAAATCTGCTATCCCAAGTAAATGTTAAGTCCATGAAGAGGAAGCTATCATTGTCCTCTTGGCTTGGATTAGCTGGAGGGGCACTATTGGCCTCAACGGTGTTGGTCTATGGCTACCTCCTTAGGTTGTCTCCATTCAATCCCGGCTCACTTTTGAGGATAGAGACGCTTACAAGGTTGAGTGTGATTTTGAGTTATCTCTGCGCTGCGCTCTACGCTGTCGCATACTATGAGAATGGTTCACTCCTCATGGCGGCCTTCAGGGATGGTCGAAGCTGGAGTCTAAACAGCGCTGGGTGGCTTCTCAGGGTAACGGGCATAACCGTGATCATCTCAGCCCTACTTGTTGAGAACCCTTTTGCGGTTGGCCTAGATGAGCGTGTGTCCGCTCTCTTAGGGTCTACTCAACCCGGCTTCCCACCCTACCCCCCGCTCCCAGTCCCCTACCCTTACCCAGGCGGCGCCTACTCTGGATGGATGATTCAGGCAGGAGTGTTTGGTGTTGTGGGTGTATTCTGGTTAATGTCGAGTTTTGCGGCGAGCCTACTGATTTTCACTGGTGCAAGGAATATCTTCAAGCAGAGGGTATCAAAGTAAATCTGGCAAAGGTGTCCACTTAGTGTGGATAAGAGCCTTTCAATTGGTATTCGTATACTAGGTTCTGTTAAAGTGTTTTCAATGTTTTTCTAGGATGGGGAGGGGGTCAGCTGGGCCGTTTAATTCCCCTGTGTGTGTTGTGTTTTTGGTTGCTTTCCCCGTAGCTGTTTTCCACTCCACTCACAGAGGTCGTAGATGGGGCAGAGGTAGCATTTTGGGTTGTTCTTTGTGCATATTTGTTGGCCGAATTCTACGAATAGGTTGTTTAGGTTCCATATCTTCTCTTTGGGGGCTAGGGTTTCGAGCGCCCTCTTGACCTCTTCGTAGTCGGCGTCCTCGGGGCACACGCCGAGCCTCTTGGCAACAGTGTCCACGTGTGTGTCCACTGCCACTGTGTTGTGGCCGAAGGCGTAGCTTAACACTATGTCGGCGCACTTCTCACCTATTCCTGGAACTTCGAGTATCTTTGCACGGTCGTCTGGTATGCGTCCGTTGAAGTGCTGCATTATGTAGGCTGTGGCCTGCTTTATCCTCCTAGCCTTGGTGATATAGAAGTTCACTGGCTTGATTAGTTGACGTATCTCCTCCTCCGAGGCTGCTAGTATATCTTGGGGGTTGGGGTATTTTGTGAAGAGTGCGTTGTATGCTTTATCTGTGAATTCATCCTTTGTCCTCGCGGATAGAATGCACCCGATGAGCGTCCTGTAAGGGTCTTCACGAATGTGTGAGGGAAGCTCCCTGGGATACTTGGCCTCGAGTATTTGAATTACTTGGGCGAACCTTTCACGGTCCATGCACCAAGAATCCTAGACTCAAAGAAAAGCATAGCGCGTCGTTTAATTCGTGTCTAATGAGGGCGTGGCTACTCGCTCAGCCACTCCGATGTACCATCCTCATACACTTCTTTTTTCCAGATGGGTGGCTCCGTCTTGTATCTCTGCACTGCCTCCTGTATTGCCTCGTAGGCTCTCCACCTAGTCTTAGAGCAGACCACTATGACTACGAGTGGCTCACCCACTCGGAATTCGCCCACAAAGTGGTATATGTAAGCCCCCGTGAGTTCATATTTGGATACCAACTCATCGCATATTTTAGCTATAACTTGGTTGGCTACGTCATCGTATGCTTCCATAACTATCTTGGCCACCTTCTTCCCATTTACACCGCGTGACTTAACCACCCCGATGAATGAGAGTATTGCCCCCGTCTCTCCCGTCTCATCACTCACCGAGGCGATTAGCTGGTATGGCTCAACGGACCCCTTATGGTACACTCCTGGGCGGAAGGCTTGCTTCTGAATCACCGTTCAACACCTGTCTGGACCACTGCGCACTTTGAGGTTTTAAAGTATGGTTCTCTTTTCATGTTGGCCTCAAACAGCAGTCTTCTTAGCTCCTCATCCGTGCACCCACTACGCATGGGTGTGAGGAAGTCGACGAGGTTATCATCCCTCATCAGGCAGGGCTTAAACTTCCCGTCTGGTGTAACCCTTATGCGGTCGTTGTTCGCGCAGAACATGGTGTTATGGGTGGGCCTCACAAGCTCCACCCACACCCCCCTCTTAGTGAGGTATCTAGGCCTGTTCTGTAGACTCCTAATAACCTTCTTCACACTCGACGACTCTAGTTGCCTTTCGATTCCGCTGAGGCTATAGTAGTACTTCTCGAAGAAGCCGTCCTCCGCAGCGCTACCCTCCTTGACCAGCTCTATGAGTTGGAGCTCCACCTTTCCATCGAAGGATGCTGCATAATCCATAAAGTTGTCTAATTCATCAACGTTGAAGTCCCTCAATAGAACACAGTTTAGTTTAACCGGTGTGAGCCCAACCTCAACACACTTTTCAACGGCGCCCAAAACATCGTCGAGCCTGTCCACACCCGTTATCTCCTTAAACCTCCACCTATCAAGGCTGTGAAGGCTTATGTTTACTCGCTGAAGCCCCGCATCCCTGAGTTTACCCGCCATAACCCTAAGCCTGGTGGCGTTTGTGGTCATCCCGAAGTCTAAGGGTTTCAGTGAGCTTATACCTTCAACAATCTTTAGAATATCCGGCCTCAGCATGGGTTCACCACCAGTTAGTTTAAATCTAACGATACCCACACCACTCAAAACCTTCGCAATCCTAGTGATCTCCTCGGCACTCATCAGCACCTGTGAGCCACCACTCTTCTCGTGGGCGTTACGGATATCCATGTCACTATCAATGTTATACGTGAGTGAGTTGCCCTCCTTATGACAGAATACACATGCGAAGTTACAGAACTGGCTATAGTTTAGAGAAATACGAGCACCAAGAAGAGGACGATTATACCTGTCAACAATAACCAAGGCCCAAACCAACTTACTAATACCTCATCACCCATATAAACCCAACTACATAACGGCCGACTCGCGACTGAAAAACACTATACTCCGCGACCTAAGCCCATATCTTAATAGATTGATTAGCCAGGTTGGGTTATCTGTTAGGTTGTTTGAGGAACACATGAGTAATCTGTGTTCGGGTACACATTGGTAGTATGGTTTAGGGTTATGTTTGTCGGGTTTTGGTTAACGCTTAATTAGTGGGCTCGAGTAGATGTTTAGGCTAAAATGAAGTGGATTGTGACCTCGGCTTGGCCGTACGCCTCGGATGTTCCACATCTGGGCAACCTTATAGGCTCTATTCTGTCAGCCGACGCCTTCGCACGCTACCATAGACTTGTGGGTGATGAGGTTGTGTTTGTTTCTGGTTCGGACGAGCACGGTACACCAATAGAGGTGGAGGCTGTGAGACGGGGTGTGTCGCCCAAGGATTTCGCGTCAGCTAACCACAAACGCATATCGGAGCTATTTAAGGCGTGGGGGATCTCGTTTGACAACTACACTGAGACAGAGTCTCCCACCCACATAGAATTTGTGAGGGACCACTATATGAAGGTGTATAGGAATGGTTACGTGTTCACTCAGGTTGAACGTGTGCACTACTGCCCGCGTGACAAGCGGTTCCTACCCGACAGATTTGTTGAGGGTACTTGTCCACATTGCGGCTTCAGACCTGCTAGAGGCGACCAGTGTGATAACTGTGGCAGGCCTCTAGACTCAGTCGAGCTCATAGAGCCCTACTGTGTTCTATGCGGTGGCAAAACGGAGCTCAGAGAGACAACCCAGTGGTTCTTTGACCTACCCAAACTCTCAGATTACATTATGGATTATTTGGAGAGGGCTGAGCTCAGTGAGAATGTGGTTAACTTTTCAAGGTCATGGGTTAGGGCTGGGCTTAG
>JGI20133J14441_1001655_pt1 | contig 17379 bp, 20 predicted proteins | sample RS3BMetagenome_FD_14441 | JGI IMG/M metagenome (IMG submission 14441)
TCCAATTCTGGCTTTCGTATGGATACCATCCTTTATGTATTGAAGTTCCTCTACTGTGCTACCAACCACTGTTCCTTGACCAGCCGTATTTTCAACGGTTAACTTGACTTTTAGTTCCTTTGTTTCCTCAATAGCCCTGTTCATGTTTTCAATAATGTTATACAGAGCTTTCTTAGTTCCACTTCCCATATGTGCACCCGGATGGAAGATTAAAATTTCCACACCAAGTTTTTCTGCCCTTAATATTTCATCTAAAAAAGCACTATAACTTTGTTCTCTTTTAGAATCCTCCGGACTTCCTAGATTTAAAAGATAGGAAGCATGTATGGCGGGCTTTATGATATTAAATTTCTCCAGATTTTTTATGTGTTCTTGCGCCGATTTATCATCCATAGGCTTTGATTTCCATTGCATTTGATTCTTTGAAAAAAATTGATAGGTATTGAAACCAATACCTACAGCTATTTCGGGAAGTTTTCCGAAGCCTTCTTTTGTTGAAAGATGCCCACCAATTATCATTTTCTAACTATTTTATCCCTGAATATATTTTCCATGTCTACTATGGCGCTACCATCCTTCTTTGAAATCTGTGATGTTGCGGGAGGATCCTCGAAATAATTTGGGAAATTCTGTTTTATTCTCTCCTCATAGGTTGGAACAAATTCGTTTTGGTAGAATATACCAACTGGTATCTTGTCTCCCCACTCTAGTGACTTATTAATAGCCTGTAGATACTTCTTTTCTACCTCTTCCTCTTCTGGTTTTCTAACAACTGGATCCCAGTCTTTTTCTTGATCTAGGTAATAAATCCTCTGATCATACCATTCTTTAGTATTTATATCGTTGTATGTAGGGCATGGCTGCAAAAGATCAATAACGGCTGTACCTTTATGTTTTATTGCTTTCAAAATTATATCTTTGGTATATTTTATATTGAAGGCATAGGCTCTGGCCACAAATGTGTATCCCACCGAAAGTGCCAATGCAACTGGATTTAAAGAATCGTAAATGTTGGGCCTTTGCAAACCCTTGGTTTTTGTTCCCCTGGGCAAAGTTGGAGATGCCTGCCCCTTCGTTAATCCATATACCCCGTTGTTATGTAATATTATGGTAAAATCAACGTTTCTTCTTCCGGCCGCCACGAAATGCCCTGCGCCAATGCTCAGTAGATCGCCATCTCCACCATCGAGTATTACGGTAAGATTTGGATTGGAAAGCTTAATTCCAGTTGCAAAAGGTATTGCCCTACCGTGAAGTGTATGAATTCCTGAAACATTGACATAATGTGGAGTCTTTGCAGAACATCCAATACCGGATACAATAACATAATTCTCAGGTTTTGCGTTGTACTCTGCAAGTGCCTGTTGTATTGCCGCCAATATACCAAAATCTCCACATCCTGGACACCAATCTACCCATAGGTCTGTTTTAAAATTATGCGCCACTTGTCATCACCACCTTATCTCTACCATTTAATACCTCCTTAATCGACTTATACACTTCATCCTCAGTAACATGCCTTCCGTTATATTTAAGAATAAACTTATTCACATTTATACCCGTATGTTCCTTAATAACTAAGGCTGCCTGAGCTGTATAATTATTTTCAATGTCTATTATTACTTTAGATACTTTTAGAGCCTCTGCAACTTCCTTTGACGGAAATGGGCTGAATAACCTTAGATAGATGAACCTTGTTTTTATCCCCTCTTCCCTGAGTTTATCCATCGCATCGAGTATGGGCCCCTTGTTTGAACCCCAGGAAACAATGGATATCTCGGCATCCTTATCTCCAAAAACAAGCAATTTATCCTCTAAGGGTATTTCTTTAGAGGCAATTTCTAGCTTCTTCATTCTTTTTTCCATCATTGCGTCTCTTGTCTCTGGGTCCTCCGTTATGTGCCCCAATTCATTGTGTTCATCGCCAGTTAACCAGAATATCTGTTTTCCAAAGATACCCATAGGCGATATACCTGTCTCTGTGAATTTAAACCTCTGATATTCTTCATTATCTGATGAAGGCAAGATCCATCTCTGTATTTTTATCTTTGAACTATCAACTTTATCGATAACATAAAATGAGTTTGCGAGTACCTTGTCCATGATATGTATTACTGGCACCTGATACCTCTCAGCATAATTAAAAGCCTTGACTGCATCAAAAATTGCCTCTTCGGCATCCCCCGAAGAAATTACGATCCTTGGAAAATCGCCATGGCCTGCGTTCAGAGCAAACAGTAGATCTGCTTGAGAATTTCTTGTTGGAAGGCCAGTACTTGGTCCTCCTCTTTGATACAGGGTTAACACCACTGGTATTTCATTAATGCCGGCATAACCTAGAGCTTCCGCCATTAGTGAGAACCCAGGACCTGATGTGGCTGTTGCTGTTCTAGCACCGGTCATGGCACCAGAAATAGCCATAGCAATTGCCGATATTTCGTCTTCGGCTTGTACTATTACTACCCCCGTTTTCCTTAATTGTTCATTCTGATTTTCAATAGCTTCTTCGAAGTAGTCATGACCCTCTAGGAAGAAGCTCTCGTCAGCAGCCGGTGTTATTGGATAATAGGTTTGAAACTTCAATCCCCCTAAAACTTTTCCTATTCCGACTGCCTCATTGCCCGTTACCATAAATCTTTCCCTGTATTCTTTAATATCCAATTTCTTAATTTTAAGTCCCAATGAATCTACATATTTGTATGCGGCATCCACAATTTTCTCATTATCCTCTACAACCTCTTTTTTCCTGCCAAAGACACTTGCTATGCCAGACTTTGTTATTTCAGCTGGAAGACCTAGCATTGCCATTGAGATAGAGGCTCCGAGTGTATTAGAGTACCTCGCTGGTGGTTTATTCTGTCCTAAGGTATCTGTGATGAGCTTCCTGAATGATATTGGCACTACATTAACTCCCATGCTTTTTTTATATTCCATCAGATTTTTTATTACTGGCTCTACCTTCAGAGTTTGGAATTTTTCCCTAATATGTTTTTGAGTCTCAGGTTCCATTGTTATGACCTGATCGAGTTTAGTGTTTTCAAAATCTGAATCGTATATAATTATGGAGTTAGATGTTACATCATCCATGTGCACAAAAGGTGTTTCTCCATCAAGGCAAACTAGCATATCAACGGGATATCTGAGGCTCCTCACTGGCTCTTCCTTTATTCTAACATGGAAGTAACTGTGCCTTCCTTTTATATTAGAATGGTACTCCCTCAAACCATATGATTCAAATCCAGCTATTGTAAAAGACCTTATAACAACTTGGGCAGCACTGTCAATTCCGCCGCCCTGAGGTCCTCCTATAATTAGATCAATATCAGTTTTGGACATATACAGGGGAATTATTATAAGTTAAAATATTTTGTTTAACTGACAATATATACTAATTAAAAAATAGCAATGAAACCCTTCTAATAAAAGAAACTAGGAAAATTAATTAATATGGGAATGTTATTTAATATGTGGTGAATAAAAATGGCAATAGGATTCGTTTTGATCAGCACAGTACCAGGAAAAGAGCATCAAGTTTACAATGAACTCCTGAAGATTAAAGAAATAGTGGAATTGCACCCATTATTTGGTGAATTTGATCTTATAGCAAAATTGGAAACAAAGGATTTTACTGAGCTAGGACAGATTGTAATCGATAAAATAAGAACAATTGACGGCATAATTGATACTAAGACCTTAACTGGAATAAAACTCTGAGGTGGTTCATTTGGCAACATGGGGCATATTCATAGCTATGATGCTATTAATCATGGGTTTAGCTCTTTTAGTTTTAGGAATATTTGCTGCATACTTTGGATCGGGGAAGGTAAGGATTTTTGGTTCTATTCTTGCGGTTATAGGAATTGTGATAGGTTTAATTACATATATAATTAGGAAAGATCTGGGAGTAAGTCTCAGTTATGTAATCTACAACGGCTTACTCTACTTGGTATCAGCCGTAATAGGAGCTGTGATTGCCTTATTGATATTTCTGGCAGCACTTTTGAAAACCTAATTTATTGATTTTCATGAATATTGTTTTTTTCTTAGATGAAAAAAAGAGAGAAATTGAGAAATTGTTAAACGGGAAAAAGGCTATTGCAGCAGTATCCGGAGGGGTTGATAGCACAGTTGCTGCAAAAATTGTAGGGGATGTTCTTGGAGAGAGATTGCTGGTGATATACATAGATACAGGACTGATGCGCCTAGACGAAACAAAAAATGTCGAAGGTATATTGAAAAAGTTGAATTTAAACTTTAAAATATTAGATGCTTCAGAAGAATTTATCTCTTCACTTAATAATGTAATTGACCCAGAACAGAAAAGAAAGATAATAGGTCATAAATTCATAGAAATACTTGAGAGGGAGGCTTTCTCTTTTGGAGCCGAATACCTTATACAGGGTACAATTGCACCTGACTGGATTGAGTCAGGAGGGGGATTAAGGGATAAAATAAAAAGTCATCATAATGTGGGTGGTCTGCCGGAGAATATGAAGATTAAAATATATGAACCCCTGCGTGACCTGTATAAGGATGAAGTTAGAGAATTGGCACAGCATTTTGGTATACCCCATGACAGGCAGCCCTTTCCCGGACCAGGATTAGCAGTTAGGATAATTGGAGAGGTAAACAAAGAAAAACTTACAATTTTGAAAAAAGCTACAAAGATACTTGAGGATAAAGTTTTAAATTATAAAATGAAGCCCTGGCAGTACTTTGTAGTTCTACTAAATGATAGATCTACTGGTGTTCATGGGGATCAAAGGGTTTATGGGTATACTGTTGCCATTAGAATAGTTGAATCAATTGATGGCATGACTGCAAATTTCATGAAAGTAGATTGGGAATTTCTAGATGAAGTTTCGCGGGAAATCACAAATAAGATACCGGAGATAAATAGGGTAGTTTATGATATCACTGACAAACCGCCAGCTACCATTGAATGGGAATAAATATAAGATTGCATTGATGTGATAAATATGGATGAAATATTTGTGCCAGATACCTCAGTGATTGTTGATGGTAGGTTTTCTAATTTCCTTATGGATCACTTTCCGTGCCATGTAATCATATCAGAGGCACTATTAGCTGAGATAGAACATCAAGCTAACGAGGGGAGATCTATAGGATTTGCAGGACTCGAAGAACTATATAAGTTAAGAAAATTTATGGATGAGGGAAAAATAGTATTGTCATTTTATGGAAAAAGACCATCTGAATGGCAAATTAAAAGGGCTAAAAGCGGTGAAATAGATGACTTAATTCGACAAGTTGCCTTGGAAAACAATGCAACCCTCGTAACTGGAGATTATGTACAAAAATCAATAGGGGAAATAAAAGGTATTAGGGTGCTGTATCTCGAGACCAATAAATCTGTTAATAAAAAAATAGAGGAATACTTCGGAGAAGATACCATGTCCGTACATTTAAAAGAGGGCACATTCCCTAGATTCAAGGTGGGTAAGCCAGGTGACTGGAGGGTTGTATACGGTGAAAATAAATTGACCAGGGAAGACCTTATTAACCTTATAAACGATATTGTAGAGAGGGCTAAAAATGATGATAAAAGTATAATTGAAATGGATATTAGGGGTGCCACTGTAGTACAGTTAGGCCCAATTAGAATTGTAATTACAAGGCCACCAGTAAGCGAAGCCATAGAAGTAACTGCGGTTAGGCCCACAAGAAAATTGAACCTAAATGATTATGAGCTATCTCCAGAGGTGCTGGAAAGACTTAAAAATAAGGCAGAAGGTATAATTGTTGCAGGAAGGCCTGGGGCAGGTAAAAGTACATTCGTACAGGCGTTAGCTGAATTCTATAATTCTATGGGTAAAATAGTAAAAACTCTTGAAAAACCTAGGGATTTGCAGGTTTCGGAGGAAATAACACAACTTACACAAATTGAAGGTTCCATGGAGAAAACTGGTGATTTGCTTTTACTTGTTAGACCTGATTATACTGTATACGATGAAATACGTACGCCCAATGATTTTGTTGTATTCACCGATTTAAGACTAGCCGGTGTTGGAATGGTAGGTGTAATTCATGCCTCCAGGGCTATTGATTCCATCCAAAGATTTATTGGGAAGGTAGATCTGGGTTAATTCCACAAGTTCTGGATACAGTAATATTCATGGAAAATGGTAAAATAAATCAAATACTCGAAATAAATTATGTAGTTAAAATACCATCAGGCATGATGGAAGAGGACTTGGCAAGGCCTGTTATTGAAATAAGTGATTTCATTGAAAAAAAATTACTTTATGAAATGTACACTTTTGGAGAACAAATTGTTGTCGTACCTGTAAAAGAGAACATAGAATCAAAAATTATTGATTTAAATTCCATAATTAAAAAGATTGATAAGGAGTTGGATGATATTCCACACTCCGTAGACATCGGGAAAAATGGACATCTAATACTTAGAATTCCTGAAGATTTTATTGGTAAAATAATTGGAAAAAGTGGAAAAAATGTGAAAAAACTAGAGGAAAACATAGGAATACCCATTGATATCGAAAGACTTGAAAACAATGAGGGAAGAGAGGTTCAGGTCGAGATTAAAGGAAACAAAATCAATCTGTATATAGGCCCTGAATACAGGAATAAGATGATTGAAATATATATTGAAGATACACCTAGCATTGTTGCCAGAGCATCTAAAAGTGGGGTTATACAGATTAAGGCAGATTCATTACAAGGCAAGATGATTAAAAAAGCATTAACTCAAGGTTCAAAGATTGAGTTTAGGGTTTTAGAAGAATAGATTCAACTTTGTACCAAATAATATTTAAATGCATATTTCATATAAAATTGAGATGCTAAAATTATTAGGGGCGATTCTATCCTTGATAATTATTACCAATATGGCTTTAGCTGGAGCTATAGGTCAGATAAATCAGTCCCCTAATCTGAAAATTAATGAAATTTTACTAACAAATGAAATAGGGGTAGGAGGAATTCAANTATCCCCTCCAGGCCATTTNAAACCCAGTAGTAATAATATAATACTAAACACTTCNGAAAATCTGAAATCCATTTATAATATTGACGCAAACATTTCTCAAAAAATCTATTCGCCGGCAAAAATTGATAACATCAACAATATTACTTATACGGGGCTTCCTTCCAAAAACACCAATCTTAATAATTCTATTCTTTATCAAATATCTTACAAAGGAAAACATGCATTTAGATACTTGGAGGTCGTGGAGACAGTTACTGGATTTACTAATTATATGATTAATGGCTTTGAAAACTTCTCTTCTATCAATTTAACTGGTGAGGTAGTTTACCAATTGAATTTCAGCAATGGACCGAGAAATCTAGAAATATATATTCAGGGCATGATATATAGAGGCATATTCACATATCTCATAATTAAGAACATTAGAAATATGATGAATATTCATATTATAATTCCCGTTGATAATTCCAGCCAGTTTAATTTCCAGGAACTTGAAACTGGAAATTTTAATATTTTGGCACCTGTCTCTCTAAATCAATCAAATTCATTTGGAACTATGTTGGATTTCATAATTGGTATCATTATAGGATTAACGGTGCTATTAATAATTTTCACAATTTACAGGAAAAAGGATTAATTTATCTCATCAATTATTTTTCCCAGAGCGAAATTAAATCCCTTAATATCTTATCTAAAAATGAATATTTGTAATCGATTAATGTCGATTTAATTAAATCTAAATTAGATAACTTATATCTAATTTCATTCTTGACCTCCTCTCTTAATACAATAGAATCTTTTACCAGCAGGGCTAAATGATAAAATAAGGTTGAGTTAGATAATTTCAAAACATCTCTTAACTCATTTAATGTCATTGAAGGTTTATTTGCTAGCGCGGCTATTATTTTCTTCCTTGTCTTATTCCTGAGATGCCCAAAAAGAGTTAAAATTTGTTTATTGTACATACTCTTCGGAAAATAACAATTGAAGCCATTTATTGGGAATTCAACTATTTCCCCCTGCTTCTTTAATACTGAAATGTGGTATTGGAGAACACCTAGAGATAGATTGAGGTCTCTCTGTATAGCCCTAAAATGATTCCCCGGATACTTGTTAATGTATTGTAGTATTTTTTCTCTGGTGTTCTCTTCCTGCACTTATTCACCTGCTAGCCAACAGAGCAATGAGAATTATTAGTATTAACAGATCTGGGACGTATTGAAGGAAATCCGGTATTTCCAGTCCATTATAAAGATAATAAATTATGAAAACGTATTTCATGGTAAAAACCAGAAAAAATATAGAAAGTATAACTGCCCTTGAACTGTATCTTTCTATGGTTCCGTAGAGTGAAATTAGTAGGAACGCCAATGAAATTATTAGAATTACCGCAGCAAATGCTAAATAAAGTTCCATGAGAGTGTATTGGCTGCAGAGAATAAATATTATTCTAATAATAAATTCCTATTTTAACCGAGCAATTTTGACATATAGGGGCCAAACCTCTCATACCCCCATTTTCTGAAATATTCCCTTACACCAATTCCTGAGATGACATTTATCCTCTTATACCCCTCTTCTGATGTTATTCTTTCTGCTTCCTCAAGGAGTTTTCTGCCGAATCCTCTATGTTGAACATCTCCTCTTTCTCCAATTTTAGCTTCAACCCCAAAAGTCTTAATTTCCCTTATTATAGACGAGTCTAGCATCTCATGTCTGTGAGATTTATCGCTTGGGAACCTAAGCCTTATGAAGGAAAGTATTCTGTATTTTTCATCAACGGCTTCTATGAAAAATTCCTGGCCTCCCGATGCATTATATCTTGTTATCTCTATATTGACCTTGCCAGCAATATCCTTATACCTTCCGATTTCCCTATACCTTATTTCCTTTATTTCTATGCCCTTCTCCAGTGCTCTTTTAATTGCCAGGTCATGAATATCTGACCTTTTAACTCCTTGTACTATTTTATAAACTGGTATGTCCCTCTGTATCCTATGGATTCTTACATAGTTTGGTATCCATCTGAAATATTCTGATATAAGTTCAACAGCTTCTTCAGTTTCATAGCTCCTGTATTTACCCGAAATGTAATTTTCATAATATTTAGTACCTTTAACTACCAAAGTAGGATAAATTTTTAACATATCCGGCCTGAAATTTTCATTATCAAAAATTCTCCTGAATGTTGCCAGATCAGAATCCATATCAGGTCCGGATAGACCCGGCATTATGTGGTAAAGAACCTTAAACCCTGCATCTTTGGAAAGTTGTGTGCTTCTAATCACATCTTGGACACGATGACCTCTCAGTGTTTGATCATATACATCATCATATGTGGATTGAACCCCTAACTCCACTTTTGTCGTTCCGTAACTTAAAGCGAGATCTATTTCTTTCTCGTAGAACCAATCCGGTCTGGTTTCTACAGTTAACCCGATGCACCTGGACCTTGCTTTTTCATTTTCTAGTATTGAAACTTCAAGTGAATCCGAAATGAATCCATTCATGGCGTCAAGGGCACCTTTTATGAAATTCTTCTGATAATTCTCTTCCCTTGCAGTAAATGTACCACCCATTATTATTAAATCAATTTTATCCGTCGGATGCCCGATTCTGGATAGTTGCTCCAGCCTATTCTTAGTCTGGAGGTATGGATCATAATTGTTCTGTTTACCCCTTAGTGCAGCTGGTTCATATCCTGTATAGCTCTGTGGAGATGGAACTTCAACTCCTCCAGGGCAATAAGTGCATCTGCCATGTGGACAGGAATATGGAGAAGTCATTATAGCTACTACAGTCACACCCGAAATAGTCCTTGTGGGCTTTTTTATGAGGAGGTCCTTGAGCCTTTCCCTTATCTCAGTATCTATCATGTTATTTATATCGACGTTGCTAGGGACTTTAACTAATTTGAATCTCTTTGCGATGTCCATTCTGAGCTCTTCTAATTCCTCCTTGGTTTTTATGTAACTAGCTTTCTCATTGACATATTTCTTTAGTTCATCGGGCATTTCACTTTAAATATCCGGAATTATTTAAACTAAACTGTTTATTGCTAACTAAAATAATACACTAAATTTATTAGTAATAAAAAAATCTACTTACATGACTAGGCCAGTAGATTATAATCCGAAGCCTATTGATGATGCCTTTTTCGAAAAACCCAATGAATACCCTGTGACCGGAACTCATAACGGTCACGAAGTGAGAGCTGAGGGAATCCAGAGATACGATAAAGATGGAAAACCGTATCCAACGAAGAACGGAATCCATGGTACAAATGTAGCAGTAGATTGGGAAACATGCACTGCAGATGGAGCTTGCATGGATGTCTGTCCAGTTAATGTTTACGAGTGGGCACTTAACCCTGGACAAAAGGGCTCAGGAAATGATAAGGTTCTTGAACAGGATCCGAACTCTGGAAAAAATACAGGACTGATAAAGCTGATCCCGTTAGGGAATCAGATTGCATTTTCTGCAATGCTTGTGTAACTGCTTGCCCTGTTGGGGCTATATCAGTTGCAATGAGAAAATAATTTCAATATCTTTTTATAAATACTTTTTATATACCCTGAAATGACTGATGAAGAGAAGGATTTTAACGAAGACCTATCAAGAGTAATATTACCTAATCCAAATAAAGGTGAAATGTTTGGGATAGTCGAGAAAATGCTGGGGAGCTCCAGACTCACGGTAATGTGCGCAGATGGAAAGTCAAGAGTAGGAAGAATCCCTGGGAAGATAAGGAAAAAAATGTGGATCAAAGAAGGGGATCTTGTGATAGTTAAACCATGGAGCTTCCAGGATGATAGAGCTGATGTTACTTACAGATATACTAAAACCCAGGCTTCCTATCTTTCTAGAAATAAGATTTTGCCGGAGATTTTGGATGTTTTCAAGTGACGATAAGATAAAGAAAGAAGAAGAAAAATTAAAAGAATCGCAGAAGGTATTTGGCTACGTATTTGACAACACAACCCTTCTTAACATCTATAAGTTCTTCCACAACGGATACCTTGAGAGATTTGAATTCCCCATTGCATCTGGGAAAGAAAGTATAGTTTTTGCAGCATCCAAGGGTAATAAATTCTTTGCTGTTAAAATATACAAAGTTACTGCATCCAATTTTAAAAACATAAGGGAATATGCTGCCTCAAGGTGGGGCATAGGGAAAATATCAAGTAAAAGGAAATTAATGAATGAATGGGCATTCAGAGAATTTGAAAATCTAAAGAATGCATATGAGGCAGGAGTGGCAGTACCTAGGCCCATAAAGGTATATGGAAATGTAGTTCAGATGCAATATATTGGAACCAAGACCAGACCAGCAATACAGCTTAAGGATATAGAACCTAGCCAACAGATAGTTGAACAGATCATCGGAGATATTAGGAAACTTTATTTGAAGGGTAAGCTCGTTCATGGAGACATCAGCGAATACAATTTTCTCTATTATAGGGGGAAGGCTTACATGATAGATATTGCTCAGGCAATTTCAAATGATGACCCTTATAGTTTAATTCTACTTAAAAGGGATCTAAATAATATCATAAGGTTTTTAAACAAATTTGGTTATTCCCTCAACATCGATTCAGTCATGAAATATGTTAAGGGTGAAATAGATGCTTTCCGTTAGAATACCGCAAGATAGGGTTGGTGTGCTAATCGGTACCCACGGAAGCACCAAGGCTGAAATAGAAAAAATATCCGGCCTTAAAATAGATGTAGATTCAGAAACGGGGGAAGTTATTATTGATGGAACGAGTGCGTCTGATCCGGAGATGCCTTTAAAGGTAAGGGAGGTAGTAAGGGCCATAGGCAGAGGGTTTTCCCCAAAGAAAGCCTACAGGTTGTTTGATTCGGGAGTATACCTTGAGATAATAGACCTAAAGGACTTCCGGGAAGAATTCCAAGAGAATGAAAACTGTGAGAGCAAGATTGATTGGTACCAATGGAAAAACAAGAAGGATTATTGAAGAACTTTCTGAAGCGGAGGTATCCATATACGGAAATACTGTCGCTATAATCGGGGATTATCTTCAACTGGACATCTCGAGGAACAGCATAATGATGATACTAAATGGAAATCAGCACGGCACTGTTTATAAATACCTTGAGAGAAGAAGGAAGGACGTGCATCTTTCAAGATTAGATTCAATCTAATTCACAATATAGAGGCAATTAAATTAGCAACTCTTAATGGCTCTGGATAGTTACCGTTCCTTATAAATCTCTTTATAAATTTCATACCTAAATTTGGATCTATTCCCTCGAACTGATAGTATACCTTCCCATCCGAATATATTTTATTTCTCATTTTTTCTATCCTAGATTGCCAATCTTTAAAATGCTTTTTCAAGGCCTCCTCTATGCTCTTCATATCAGGCATTCTATCTATTACAACTGCTACAGGTACCCTAGTATTTTTAAATAGGGCTGCTATGTCCACCACGTTGAAACCACCGAATGTTATACCTTGAAGCATTATCATCCTTATCCCATCTCCCATAATCGATACAAGTTCACCTACTGCATTAGTAGCGTCTTCCCCATCGACTTTTATAGATACCTTAGCAAGATTCTCTATTGTCCCATCAACCCTCATGATTAAACCTAAAAGCCATGTGAAATTATTTTCCCTTGAAAAGGGCGCATCGTCGACGGCCAACACTCTTGCGTCTTTGTTCAATAAATAGTTCTGATCTATCTTCCACTCCATTTCCACCTTTGATAAAGTAAAAATTTATTTAAGATATTCTAACCCAATAACAATGAAGAAAGAAATAGAGGAGTATTTCCTTAAAAGAAATTGTATAGCCGAAGACAGGGTAATTGAAGAAATAATAAGAAGGGGAGGTTTAAGTTATCTTATTAAAAATGAAAAGAAAATTAATTTTAATAAGGGGATTATATCATTTGAAGATCTTCCGCTGGAAAAAGAATTCTCCATACTCAAAGAATTTAATATAAGAGGGTACCCCGGTGTTTCCAATACCTTTGAAACTCTATTTTCCTCAAGACTTAATACGCTTAGAAGGGCACTAAGAGATTCTGGAATTCCTGGATTCCAATCATCCATAGAGAATGCCAGAAAAATAAATGGTGAAGTTGGCATTATTGGACTGGTCAGGGAAGTTAATAAGATTGAGGGTAAAATAACTAGCGTAATAATTGAAGACGAAACTGATAATCTCAGGGTTTACCTGGGCAAGAACATAGATGATATAATTTTAGAGGATGAAGTGCTTGGAATAACCGGAAAATTCAATAACAAAAAGGACGTTTTCTATGCAAACTCTATTAAGAGGCCTGAAGCTAGAAAAGAAAGGGTTCTATTGGAACGGAATTCCCGAGTTCTTGTACTTTCAGATATTCACGTAGGCTCAAAGAAATTTTTAGAAAATGAATTTGCTGATATGATAGATTATGTAAATTCTATGGGGATATCTCATGTGATAATGAACGGTGACTTGGTAGATGGGGTAGGAATATATCCTGACCAGGAAAAGGATCTTGCCATCAATGATATAATTAATCAATACAAAAGATTGAGCCAACTTATATCAAAAATAAATAAAAATGTTAGAGTTATTTTGATTCCTGGAAACCATGACATAGTTTATTCCACAGAACCTCAGAACCCTTTACCTAAGGAAATTAATGACCTGTTTCCCCAAAATGTCCAATCGTTATCAAACCCGGTATGGATTGAAATTACTGGAAGAGTTTTCTTACTTTACCATGGCACAAGCATAATGGATTTTGTTGAGATGTTTCCAGGTTTTAGCTTAAATGATTCTAAGAAAGTCATGAGGGAAATGATAAAGAGAAGGCATTTGGGGCCCACATTCGGGAGAAATCTTTCATTTTTACCTTTAAGAGAAGACTTCTACATAATGGACCCTATTCCCGATGTTTTCATTACAGGACATATACATGATCATTCCACGGATAACTACAATGGAATTTTAACAATTAATGCATCAACTTTTCAGGATCAGACTGATTATCAAAGAATGATGAATTTTAACCCCAGGCCAGGTCTAGGAACAGTTGTTAATACATCAGATCTTTCGGTGGAAGTGATAAAGTTTTCATGAATTGGGGAGACAGACTTTTTGAAGATGGGATTATAAAAAGGCATATTTATAAAGAGGCCTTCAATAAAATCAAAAGGGAGGATTTTCTGCCTCATGAAATGAAAAAATATTCCAACGCTGATGAGCCAATACCCCTATTTTTAGACCAAACACAAACTGCACCGCACATGGATGCCATATTTATGGAAGAGGCGTTAATAAATGAAGAGGATAAGGTACTGGAGGTAGGTACTGGCTCTGGATACCTAACTGCTCTTCTTGCTGAAGTATCAAAAAAAGTAATTTCCATAGAATTTTTTAAAGAACTTTCACACTTTGCCAGAAGAAATTTAGAAAAATATCACTTTAGAAACTTAGACCTGATTGTTGCAGATTTTTATAAATTATGTATGAAATTGAAATTTGATAAGATAATAATCACAGCGGCCGTTCCTGAAATCCCCTGGTTTATACAAGATATGATTAGCCCAGATGGTATTACGATATTTCCCCTCGGGAGGAGTATACCTCAAAAATTAATAAGATTAAAAAATGGAAAAATAGAAAATCTTGGGCCGGTATATTTCGTCAATATCATCCATTAAGCATCAGTTATGCCGTTTTCGGTTACATTTATTATTACTTCCCCTTCGGGAAGATGGGGGGAATCAATTAATCTTGCAATTCTCTTACCTCCCTTGGACTTCCTTAGATAAACCCTGTATGTGCTTGCGTGTCCCACGATGTTTCCACCCACAGATGTCGTTGGGTCTCCAAAAAATACATCTGGCCTAGCTGCAACCTGATTTGTCACAGCTATGGCAGCGTTATAAATATCCCCAAATCTAAGTAAGTCATGCATATGCTTGTTCAGAAGTTGCTGCCTCTCAGCCAATGTTCCTCTGCCAGTATATTCCGCCCTAAAATGGGCAGTTAGTGAATCAACTATAAGGAGCCTTACCGGATATTTTTCTGTAAGTTCGTAGGCTTTCTCCACTAAGAGTATTTGATGAGAGGAGTTGTATGCTCTTGCTACGTGTATCTTTTTCAACGTCTCCATGGGATCTAACCCTAGTGCTTTTGCCATCTGTACGATTCTTTCAGGTCTGAACGTATTTTCGGTATCTATGAACAAAGTATGTCCTTCAAGGCCTCCCTTATCATATGGTAATGTAGCATTAACAGACAACTGATGCATAATCTGTGTTTTTCCTGATGCAAATTCACCAAAAAATTCAGTAATGGCAGCAGTTTCTACTCCACCACCAAGAAGTTCATCCAGTGCCTTAGAGCCCGTGGTTAGTCTTTTTATTACTTTCCTTTTTTCTAAGATTTCATCTCCAGATTCAAAATTCCCTATATCTGCTGCTTTCCTCGCATTAATGATAATCTTTGCAGCAACATTTTCCCCAATTTCGGCTGCATCTGCCACATCTTTTGGAGATGCGACGGCAAGACTCATTATATCAATGTAACCTGCCTCTCTTAATTTTTCTGCTATTGCCTCTCCTACACCCGGCAAATCTTCAATTTCTTTAGGTTTCTTGTTTTTATCTGGCATAAGCTAGCTCTCCTATTCTCAATTTTCTATCAGTTTTTTCAATGCTTGAATCCCTATCCATAAGCTGGAACATGCTTCTCAATGCATCAATATTCTCTGGAACTACATCACTCTCCTGATGCACTGCTTGATAATAGAATAGTTCATTTCCCTTTATAGCAACCGCATCCTTCCAAAGAACAATCTCATATAGGTCTCCCCTAGGTCTACCAGTTTCTCTTGCGACCTCCATAATCTGACCAGTGCTCTTAATTTCATCCTTTCCATTCACAAACATTATCCTCTTGTATTTCTTCCAATTTTCAATCAAATCATCTTTTTTAACTTCTTTATCGAATTTAACATTTACTGAGTGTACATGCATCAATGTTGTGGGAGCTTTAACTGCCATAGTTAGTATATCTAGGCCATGAATAACTGTAGCGACATCAGGTCCGTGATGGGACGGAATTTTGAGATCCGGTTCAATTGAATTTATGGGGCCTTTTTTATGGTCATTTGGATCAGTAGCCCGCCTAACTAGTGTTGCCCTTACTGAAATTTTTCCATAAGATGTTAATGGGAATAAAGTTCTTATTAAGGCGGTAGTGTTACACGACACAACTCTTACGTAATCTTTCCCCCACGCTTCATCATAATTTGCATATGCATTGAATGAAAGGTTCGTAAGTTCATGATCTTCTCCTCCTTGGAATATTGCTCTTTTTTTGAATTTTTCATAAACAGGTTTGTTAAGTTTTCCTACATCATCAGGGGTAGCATCTACAACTGCTTCAACTTCATCCAAGAGATTAACAAGCGTCCCCTCAACCTTTATATCTGAACCTCCAAAATTCTTGAGAGATTTTTCATCCGGAGCGTATATTTTATATTTCTTTGAAGCAATTTTGGCCATGTAATCAGGATGTGCTTTAACTATACCCACAACTTGCATATCATCCTGCAAAGATATAGCATCTGCAACTCTCTTTCCTATGGTTCCATAACCGTTAATTGCTACTTTAAGCATTTCTTATCAAAACTATATAGAACCGAGGATATTTAATATTATTTCAACAATCCTAAATCTTTATATTAAAACCACAAAAAAGGAAAGATTTGATGGGGAGAGAAACCATTCCAAGCGTAGGAGGTGATCCATCCGCAGGTTCCCCTACGGATACCTTGTTATGACTTAGCCCTCCTCATCAATCTTGGATTCGAACCCACCAAAAGAGTGGGACCTCATCCAAAACCAACTCGGATGGCTTGACAGGCGGTGTGTGCAAAGAGCAGGGGCATATTCACCGCGGACTGTTGATCCGCGATTACTACGGAATCCAGCTTCGTGAGGGCGAATTACAGCCCTCAGTCTGAACTACGGACGGATTTCAGGATTAGCTCCTCCTTTCGAAGTTGCAACCCATTGTTCCGTCCTTTGTAGCGCGCGTGTTGCCCAGGGGATTCGGGGCATACTGACCTGCCGTTGACCTCTCCTTCCTCTAGCTTAACGCTAGCGGTCCCCATATAGTGCTCTCCCTCTCGCGAGGAAGTTGGCAAATATGGGCAAGGGTCTCGCTCGTTATCACACTTAAGTGAACGCTCTACGGTACGAGCTGACGACGGCCATGCACCACCTCTCCATGTAATCGTGTAAGCTCTTCAGGCTGACACTCATACCATGGTCTCCCCTGGTGAGTTTTCCGGCGTTGAATCCAATTAAACCGCACGCTCCTCCCGTTGCGGTGCTCTCCCGCCAATTCCTTTAAGTTTCAGCCTTGCGACCA
>JGI20133J14441_1001656_pt1 | contig 17378 bp, 21 predicted proteins | sample RS3BMetagenome_FD_14441 | JGI IMG/M metagenome (IMG submission 14441)
GGATGAGAGCATGGTCGTACGCAAGAATCAGCGCAAAATCATTCAATTTCCCGGTTCGCAGGTTCAGTATCAACTGCTGAGTCCTCACCTGCAGGGCCAAATCGAGTTCTTGTTGGTAGAACTGATGCCGGGAAAAGCACATGATCCAGAAGGCATGGTAACCCACATCGGTGAGGAGTGCGGGATGATTCTGGAAGGGGAACTGGTTGTCAAGCTTGGAACGCAGGAGATTCATTTGGAGCAAGGGGATAGCATCTGTTTCCCATCGTCCACGCCGCATCGTTTTGTCAATCCGGGAGACGTCATCAGCCGATCGATTTGGGCCATGACACCCCCCACGTTCTAGGGAACGTGATGATAACCGATTTGAAAGAGGTATATTCCAGACAGCTCGGTCCTGTAGACGGACAGAACCGGGCTGTCTGCGGATATGCGATCCGGTATACGATCAACGGATCATGGTGTACGGAGTCTTGGCGCAGGAAGGGCTGGGGCAATCTCGCAGGACCCAGCATTCGTTTTCGGAACATCGCAGACGATGCGCGGCAAAAATACCTATGGACATATTGTAACCAACGGTTATAATATGTCCATAGGTTACTAACCACCGGTCATCCCCTGTTCGATGCCTGTTTCATAGGGGTATGTGGATTCTGAAAGGATGATCAGCCAGCGTGTTGCGCAAACAGGAACTCCGTTCCACAGAGACAAGACACGATATTCTATCCGCCGCAGGAACCCTGTTCGCCAAGCGGGGATTCGATGCCGTGACGATGCGGAAGATTGCTGGGCAAGCGGGATATTCCCATACCACGATATACATCCACTTCAAGGATAAGGAAGCGTTGCTCCACGAATTGTCCATGCCCCCCCTGCAGGAACTGAAACAGCGAATGGAGGCCATTCTGCTTCATCATGAGTCGTCTGCAGAAGAGAGACTGAAAGGAATCAGTCGCGAATTTATCCACTTCTGTCTACAAAACCGAACCATGTACACCATCTTTTTCGGAGCGAAAGCGGCGCGAGTGGACGAAGAACAACCCGCACTCGCAATCAATCAATTACGCAACGAACTGTTTCGACTCCTGCAACAGGCGCTTCAGGACTGTCTCGAAAGACAGCGGAACGACCTCCTGCTGGCCAGCGCCCGCATCTTTTTTTTCACGATACATGGCATCGTGGGTACGTACACCTATTCCGCTGAAATCCCCGAGGCATTGATGGAGCGGTTGTCTCCCACGTTTGACGACGCGGTTGAAGTCCTTCTTCTGGGGTTCCAGCAACAACAGAAACGGAGAGTGCTGGCCAATGAAAACTGAACGCGTATCCGACCATATTTGGAGCCTGCGAAGTTGGGTGGTGATTCCCATTCACGTGTGGATCGTCGTCGAGGAGACCGGTTTGACGTTGGTGGATGCGGGAATTCCCATGATGGCCAGGGGCATTGTCGAATTCATCGAACGCCTGCATGCCGGGCCGCTGCAACGCATTGTATTGACGCACGGACACTCGGATCATGTGGGGGCTATTGAACGTATTTTGAGGGTGAAGACAGTACCCGTCTATGCCCATCGCATCGAGTTGCCCTATATGGAAGGCGACCTTCCCTACCCCCGTCGCAAGAGAGCGGGTGTGTCCGTCGCCAAAGGATTGGCGCAAACGCTTCCGGAAAATAATCAGGGCGGTCTGGACTCCATGGGCGCGTTGACGCCATATTTAACTCCTGGACATGCGCCCGGACACGTCGTGTATTATCACGAAGACGATCAGGTGTTGCTGGCCGGAGATCTCTTCACCTCAAAACACGGCCAACTGCACAGACCGATGCCACTCTTTACTGCGGATATGCAGGAGGCGGTCAACAGTAGCCTTGTGGTGCGCCGGTTGAACCCGAAACGTCTGGAAGTTTGCCACGGAAATCCGGTGTTCCAGCCAGCGGATCATCTGGATGAATACATTCGCAAGACATCAGACCGGTTTGCATTGGCTGGCGATGCGCCGCTGTAAAGGCAGCAGCGCTATTTTGCCACGGTATACGGAGTCTTTGCGGTTGCCGATACATCAAACCGGGCCCAAAGTCCAGAATCCGTCTGACCGTCCGGAACGGCAGAGACAATCGCGTAAGTTCCTGCGCGAGCTGCAACAAAATGAAATTTCTGCACGACGCCCATGCCCACTCCAACTGTTGGATCAGGTGTGAATGCGCCCGCAAACGCCGGGGTAAATGCGCCGCCTTGAATATCGCGCATTGGAACAATCATCGCGCTATTGATCACCAGGGATTGCTCGTTTTTAAATGTGACGTCCACCGTCCACCCCGCAGGCACAACCACCGACATGTAGCCATTGGCAAATCCGTCAAAACCTATGTCGCCAAGTGCGGTCTGGGTTGCGGTCAACTGAAAATCAACTGTTTTATTGGCGGGAAAAATTCTCATGAATTTTTTGGTCAGTCCATGAGTCGAAAATGACTGTCTGGCAGATGTGTACGCTGCAATATTTTTCAGGGTCATATCGACCTTTGCGGGAGCGGGCGTCACGTAGAAACTCGCTAAAATCATCAGCACAGAAAGCGTTGAGAGCGAGCCGTACACCTTCCAGGAGCGCCGCCGAACGCGCGTCCAGCGGCCGCGCATCCCGGCAAACGCGTGCGCCGCTCCATTCCAGCGCGCATACGCGGTGAGCGGCTGCGTGTAACTCCACGTTCCGACAAGCAGAAGCGCTAAGACGGGCGAGATATTGGGGTCGCTGCCAACGCCTCCCACCACACCGAAATCCTGCCCAATCCACCACGTAAAAAGCAGCCAACTCAGGGCGAGCGCCATCGTCCAGTATTTTCCTTTTCTCAGCCAAAACCCTACAGCGAGCCCCAACATGATGAGTGCAAAAAATCCATTCCAGAGGATTGGCTGTTGTCTGACCAAGTTTGCAATCACTTGAATGGGAACAATAATAAAAGCCGGCTGTGGCGTTGCAAACGAATTTTCAAAGAGTCCACTCCACAATCCCGCCGCTGTCCAATAGCCGCTGCTTGGGATGATCTGCCACACAGTACACAAAACCCAGAACACACTGATCCATTTTGCAACTGCACGTTCGATTTTCCCTTGCGCCCACCACGCAGGCGGCATCAGTAACAACGCCGCACCAGCAATATAAATCACAACGGAACCCGGACTTCCTGTGATGAAAGACGGATTTCCGGAAAGAATGCCACCCATGCCTTCCCCTAGAAACCAAACAACCACTCCCCATGCAATCGATAACCATAAACCAAATTTTCCAAACCAGCGGTCCTTGCCTGTGATCAGAAGGATTGCGACGGCCAACTGAATCAACGCGGCAAACACTGCCGAATCGATCTGTTGGTCAGTCCATAATTGAATGCCTTGTCCCATGATCCGCAGATACCAGGCTGGCAATCCCTGCAATACAGGAGCCAAGACCATGTCGACAAACATGCTGCTGGACATCGGCGGCTGGATTTGCAGTAACCCGTCAATCAACCATAAGCCACCCAATCCATACCACAAAATTGCTCTTCCAAATGGCATCCTGTCCGCAAAATGGCCACGCTGTGCATCCTGTTTGCCTGTATCCAGCCCTGCGGATTCTTCATTCCAAAATCGCTGGACTGTTCGTTTTACATTTGGAACGCCCCAGGCAAGTAAAAGTATAACCAACGCCAAGATTCCCGAAGTTCTTAATAACAGCGAATAAAATTGTTCTACAGTAAGAGGGTTTAAATACTTCAACAAATAATAAGGCATCCCGATTCCTCCAAAGTTCTATACAAGCTGCAGCCCTGTTGCCGTACCTCACCATAGTACCCCACACAAGCGCATTTCGTAATAGCTGTTTGGGTGGATTTTTCTGGATAGACTGTTCCGATCACCATCAATTGGTGAACAACCCGCTTGGCCGGGATCGTATGCTGCGCCGAGGCGAGTTCGGCGCAGCCGTGTTTGAGAAGCGGCGCAGCATACGATCCTGGCGGGCAGAAAAGGAATTTTTCGGGATAGGCGTCAGTTCGCAGAAATAGATTTTTGATGAAGTTGACACAGACGATCTGTCCACACTGGGATTGGGGATGATCCATATATTTATGAATAGAAAGGAAATCGCCATGACAGATGAGCGATCCCCGCCGATCGCGCGTTGGGGTCATGCGCCGTATCCAGCGGCGACTCGGCGACTCAGTGACTCAGTGACTGGAAAAGCAGCACTATAGTGATCAGGAACGATTTGTGAAATTGGAGGAGTGCGGGATGGCAGTTTCAGGATCAAACGTCGTTTTGTATGCGGCGGATTCCGGAGATTATCAATATGCAATGGCGGCCGCTGCAGTTGCGAATATCCCTCTTTCCAACGTGACAGGAGATTTTAACAGTGTCTGGAACCAGGTTGCCAGTGGGAAGTATCTCGTGATCGCCGTCGGTGCGACCGCCAACAATGCGCTTTACTACAATCCCTGCGGTTGGTCCAATCCAGCAGGCGATCCGGCGGGCGCCACTCCGTTCGCCATGAGCGCAGAACCACAAGCGACTCTCCCTGGAGCCAACTATTATGAGAACGCGGCGGGTCAAAGCGGTTCTGGAACACTGAAGCTGGCAACAATGCTGGCGTATTTCGCTACTTTCGGCGCGTATCCGTCCGGCTACGGCACAACGCCGCCGCCCACAGCGAATGCAGCGAACACCTGTTATCCCATCATGAACGCGAATCAGCCGTGCCCCTGCGCCTGACGATCGCCGCATTGCGGTCACATCACTCATTTACACATCACTCATTCAAGGAGGAGAAAGCGATGGCTTTGTCGCCTTCCCAAGTCATTTTGTACGCGGCTGACAGTTCAGACTTCGACATTGCTCTTGGCGCTGCCGCGCTCGCGGGGATTCCTGCAGATAACGTCACAGGTGACTTCTACTCTGCCTGGAACTACACGGCGAACGGCGCCTACCTTGTGATTGCGGTTGGGGGCGCCGCTGCAAACGCTTTGTATTTCAATCCTTGCGGTTGGGGTAACCCTGCCGGTCAGGCTGGAGGAAGTACGCCATTCGCGCTCACTTCGTACCCCATCGCTACTCTGCCCGGCGCCAACTACTTTGAAACCGCGGCGGGAAACAGCGCTGCGGACACGCTTCAGCTTGCCGCAGCATTTGCGTATGACTCGGTGCATGGATCGACGCCGTCCGAGTTTTCCAGCTATCCTGCTCCCGTTTCGTCGGTGAATTCCTGCTGGGGGAGTGACCGCGTAACTTGCCCATGCCTGCCCGGGGTCAATTGGTCCTGTGGTTCTCCTGGCAATAGGCTTGGTCTGGACATCTCGTCAAATAACACTTCAGCGACAGCGACGTCTTCATTTTGGACGAACGCAAAGTCGGCAGGGTACACGTTTGTCATCATCAAAGCGACAGAGGGCGTCAGTTATGTGAATCCCGACGCGGCGGGTCAATACAGCGCTGCAGAATCGGTTCTGGGAATTGATTCAATTGGATTCTACCACTTCCTCGACTGGCAGTACTCCGGCGCAGAGCAGGCCCAGAACTTCTTCAAGGCAGTCAGTGGTATGTCACCCGCCTTCACATACAGTTCTGGGTTTAACCTCTGGCTCGACGTCGAGGAACCTAACGGGCAGTCATCCACTGGCGCGCCAACGATCATAGTCGTCAACGAATTCATGAACGAACTGGCAAGTTTGTATGGCGCTCCTGTCTCTGAAGTGGCGGGGATTTACACGAATTATGATACATGGGTAAACTACCTCGGCAACCCCGTCGATTATGCGGGCAACCGCTTCTGGCCAGCGTCTCCGAACGGTGTGTCCTCCTGTCCTTCCAGTTTTGGCGGGTGGCCAGACTGGACTCTGATGCAGTTTGGCACAAATGCTGCGGTGGATGGATACAGTGGATTCGACGTCGACGAACAGATTTGATCATGGCGGTATCTATTTTGTGAACAGGCGCATGGATACCGCCATTCTAAGTGCGTCGATCGCGTTTACGTTATTGAACACCTGATATAGATTGTTGCTCTTTGTCCAGGCAACCTTCGTGTATGTGTATGCCGGCCCTTCGCTCGCGACATTGATTGCCCCCCGACTGTCGGGCGCCGGCAGAAATGCAGTATGGAGATATGCGACCATTTCTCTGGCCAGTGAGACCAACGGAACTTGGGAATTATAGTGGTGAACCTGCATGTTCCAGCGCCCTTCTCGCCATTCGATCACCGCGTCTTCCAGACTCCCGTTTTTTGCCGGAATGTGAAATACTATGCCCATGATTCCATTCCCAAGATCGATTGCGTTTCCCCGCACTGGCAGACTCCTGTTGCCTGCCGACAGGAACACACGGTCTGTCGCCATAACTGAACTGGCATATGCCATGCCACTGAATCCAGCGTACACAGACGTCGGATAGCGATTCAGAAGTTCAGGACTATTTACAGGTACATTATTGGCTAACCAGTACAGGTTGACTGTGTACCCCACTACGTCTTTACCCGTTTTACTCTTACTTACAAAAGCAGAGACGTTGCGCCGGTCAGGGGAATACGGAATCGGCGCAACTGTCGGCGCATACAGAGGAGTCTTCGGAAGCGACGAAACTGATAAAATGTTCATGGCTCGGTTGATCACGGGGCTGAACGTGACAGCAGAACCAGATAGCGTCTTGTGTGTGGTTTGCTTGTGAGAACTCGGAGATGTTGTCCGATGAACTGCCGCAGCGGACTGGGGAGACTTCGCAGCGGACTGTGAAGGCGATGAACAACCGGTCAACAGGATACCCAACCCCAACACAAGAACCCCGCTCATGGCAGATCGCTTTTTCATGCAGACCATCCTTCCCTCCACTTTATACAATAGACGACAGACGCTCGCGTCAGGTTACAATCATTTTATGGAATATAATTCCCAAGTCCAGTGACCTACTCACTGATCAGAATTCGGTGAAGTGGCTTGCTTTATGGCTTAGGTTGTTTAATCATAACTCTGCCTAACCCACATTCCTTATGAATGAAATGGAAATTATCAGGAAGCACAACCATTCGGCTTCCGCAGGAACAGTTCTACAGCGACGATCAAGATCTCATCGTCAATGATCGCGCAGCATACACCACACCGTGCTTGGTTAGAAACAGCTCATCAAAAGCAGTGTACAACGTTGATCCATGGACGGATTGAAGTGAATACTGCATAAACACTTGATTGTTCCCCGGTGACAGATACTTCTCCAAATCAACCGACTTCACGTAATTTCGAATGGTATTGCCCGTGTTTTGCTGAACCGGTTCGCCAAGGGCTTGGAACTGACTACTAACCATGGTTGCAGATGCATAAGAACCGTATTCCAAAAATCGGGAAGGTTTTAACGTAATGTGCCGAGGTGCTCGGCTGTGACTGTTTACGATGAAGATGTTGAATGCGAGCAGTTTCTGGTCGGAGTGGAGGACGCCAAGTTGCACAGTAATCGGCCCCTTTGCAGAAAATCGCGCCGTAAACGCGGCGTTGTTGCGTAAATTCGCTTCGGCTCCAACCATCATTACCAGTAAAGTTAGGAATATCAGAGCCGCAAACCACCAGAAACGAAAATGATCAGCCAATCTTGTTCTTACCCGTGATACATACCTTCGGCAGCGTTGCCCCAGTCCCACGGAAACCAGTCGTCCGTGATCATCCCTGCAATAGGATTGAAGATCCATCCATACCACTGCTATGCCCACCATCGGTAACACCAATAGAGCTAACCCCATCCAAAATTGAAAACTCCACATCGGTTTACCCCATTCACTCCAAACCATCCATCCATACATAGCGGATAAGGCTGTATACCCTACCGTTCTCGTAACAACGAACAGCCTTAGATAGGCTCGGTTCGCCGTGCGCTGACACTCCAGACGCAATCCCTCTCGATCACCGTAATCCATTAAAGTGACTGCCTCTCTGTATATGTAGAGCAAGATGGCAAACACAATCAGGAGTTCCCCAGCGAGAAAAATCGCCAGTAGAATCTGGTCAATTGATAGCATCGGCCCGCCGATATTCACCGTATCGAACGACGTGACGAGCAGCTGTATAGCAAGAAATCTAAAAACCCAAAACAGCCCAATTGTGGTCACCGCAAATGATAGCCTTTGAAATCGAAAACTCATTCCTTGCTCGTCTTTGCCAATCAAGTCGCACACCCCATTCGAATGGGCTATGAGTGGAAAGTTGGTCGCCCATGTTTAAAGTCAATTGTATCAAAATAAATAATCCGACGTATTCTTGTAGACAAAATCAAGCGTTGTGGAGATCCCACACATCCAATTTTGCAACTCTATAACCGCACCGACGATCGATCCTATTGTATCCGCTCGCGAATCTACGAATAAAATTGGTCGAGCCGTGGCGTAGGCGGCGATTACAAGGCAGGTCTGACCAGAATCAGGAAATCGCCCATACGCTCCAGTTGGCGCATGGCGAAAGCCAGGTCTCCATGACCATCGAGCGCCAGTTCCAAATTGATCGTCGTCGACATGACGGCGCGCGCTGTCAGCGCATCCGCAAAGGTAGAACGATCCGCTAGTACCAGGGGATGGTTCAGTACGTATTGCACCAGCGGATGCCGCAGACCATCGAGCAAGGCCGAGTTTCCAATGAACGAAGCAAGATCCCAAAACCGGGGCATCAAAGAAACATCCTCGAAATCGATCCAGCGCCATCCCTCTGGCCCCGGCAGCAGATTGCGAGGATGCGCGTCCCCGTGCGCGGGCAGGAGTAAGGCAGAATCAAGCATTCGCATACGCTCGTCAACCTTCTCGAAGGCCCTTAACAGATCTGCGATTCGGACATCGTGAGTGGTCCTCACCCGTAATTTCCCCACGGCTTCAGACACGGTTTCCCATACGCCGAGAACAGGAAGCGATTCCGGAAAATGCGCCATGGCCGAGGCGAGGGAGTCCACCAGATCGAACGCATGCCTGGGATCGAGTGACGACAGCGGAGCCTTGGGCAAGAATTGCCACCATGTCATCCATGTGTCACCCACTCTGTGCGGACCGGCATAGGCTCCGGCAGCCGGCAGAACAACCGGCGCGCCGCTGCGGGCGAGATGCTGGGCCACCCGAACCTCGCGGGCCAGAATCCCCCGCCACACATCCGCATCATCCCCCGCAAAGAGCTTGGCAACCCGGGCGACGATCGGGTGAGGAGCTAAATGAACGATCAAGTTCCCGGCATCGCCCAGAATCACGGGAGAAATCCCGTCGACGCCCAATTGTTTGGCGACAAACAACACTTCTGCTACACGTTCGTGTTGATCGCTCATGATTCACTCCCAGAGACGCGGTTCTGCGATGACTGATAAGCAAGGGACCGATTCAAGAACATGCCGCTCATCAACCCAACTCTTCCCTCCCCGCCGCTTCGAACCGCCATACAGCTATGGCCGTCGCCAGTATACCAATGCCTGCCGTTATGCCGAGCGCCGAAGCGCCGCTGTAATTCGCTTTCAGATGATAGGCAAGCACGGAAAAGGACTGCATGGCGTGTGTGGCGGGAAAAATGCGCCCCAGCCACAGGAGAGGTCTGGGCAGCAGGGATGCGGGAAACATGATGCCGGAAAGCAACAGGGACGGCAGAAACACGGCCTGCGAAAGCATGGTTGCCATGGACTGGCTGCGCGCCGTCACGCCGATGAGCAATCCCAATGCGATGCTGGCAAAAATATAGATGAGCAGAATGATGAAATATCCAGTATAATCTCTCGGCAAGTCCGCGCCAAAAAGCAACGGCGCTGTCACGAAGATAATGGCCGACACCAACAATAAATGAAAAAATGCGCTAACCTCCTGGATAAGCAGCACCGCCCGGCTGGGTATGCCACTTACCCGGTAGGCGCGCAGCACGCCGGATTCCCTCATCTTAACCAGCGGTATGGGCGCTCCCAGCACGGCGCCCATAGTCACGGCGAATATGCTCATGGAAGCCGCAAGGGTCTCTTTTGTCGTGGGATTTATGGATGAGAACACCGCCCCCATCACAACAAAGAAGGTGAGCGGCACGGCGTAAAAAGTCAGCAGCGTTCCCCTTTCGCGGGCATCCATCCTGAACTGTACCCAAAGATGCAGCAGAAAAGCATTCATTTGTGCTCCCCTCCTTCCACCAACTCAAGAAACCTTTCTTCCAGCGATGGCCTCTCCACGCGCAAATCCTCCACCGTATCGCCAGCCGTCTGCACTTTTCTCAATAGATCAATGACCCCCGCCGCCGCATCGGAGCACATCCATTCCCCGTAACCCTCGGATGCTTTTGTGAATCGCGCGCTGCCCATACTCAGTCCGGGCAGCAGACTGCCGTTCATAGTCCGTACGATGATGCGCGTCTCGCCGTGTCCGGCCGCCGTCACCTGCACGGGAGTTCCGACAGCCGCAACATTTCCGTGTATCATGATGGCGAGACGGTCGCACAGTGTCTCCGCCTCGGCCATATCGTGAGTGGCCAGCAGGATGGTTATCCCCTCTGCTTTCAAAGCTCTTATGGCATCGTGAAGCTGTGCTCTGCCTTGCACATCGAGCCCGGCTGTCGGCTCATCCAGCACGACCACTGCGGGGCCGCCCGCCAGTGCGAGAGCCAGGTGCAGCCGTCGCTTTTGACCGGTTGACAATGCGTGATACTGCTTTTTTAACGAGGTTTCCAGGCCAAAGCCCCTTAGCAGGTCGAACCGGGGCTGCAGCCCGTGCCATGCGCACACAAGCGACATCGCCTCATCGGCGTGCATAGTGTCCGGCAGGGATGAGGATTGCAACTGCACACCCAATCTGCGTCGCAGTTCCTTCCCGTCGGACTGCGGATTGCAACCGTCCACCGTCATCCTGCCGCCGTCCGCTTTGCGGATGCCTTCCAAACACTCCAATGTGGTTGTCTTGCCCGCTCCATTTGGCCCCAAAAGCCCAAATATCTCTCCTTTGCGGACTTCCAAGTCGATGCCATTCACGGCGGTTGTAGGACCGTATCGCTTGATTAGGCCCTGCACCGTTATCGCTGCTTCAGCCATTCTTCTCCACCTCCACAACAGAAAGTTGAATCCCGTTATTTTTGAAATATAAGTCCAGTGCGCGCTCCAAAAACACCTTGGTCGCCTGCTTGAACTCCTTTGCCCCATCCGGCCAGTTATCCACGTCCATACCTGCCGACACAAGGGTGTCAAGCAGTGCCGAATCTCCTTCTGTGAACGCATTCACCATGTGCCACCATCTTGACGCCATGTCCTGGCCATCCGGTCCGGCGGGGTCGGCGCCTGTGCGGTACAACTCCATCATTTCCGCAAACATGCTTTCATACTGTCGGGTGAATTCTTCCGCGCCTTCGCCGTTGTCAAACCGATTGATAAGATTCTTCACCTGATCATTTGTGAAATAGCGAAGAATGAAAGAGGGGGTATTCCCCTGCCGCATCAGCGCCATGATGGCCACGAATCTGTCGATCTCGATGTCTCCGCTCGCTCTGATCTCAGATATCACTTCGTTCATCGCTTCGGCAACTTGCTGCAAATGGGATATTTGCTCAAGAAGACCTTGTCTTTGCTGGGTAAGGATGCGTTCAAATTCTGCCGCCGATTCGGCATGCAACAGTCTGTCACGTATTTCTTCCAGTGAGAAGCCGAATGATTTCAAATACAGTATCTGCTGAAGGCGCATGACATCGCGGCGTTTATACATGCGCCGCCCGCCCTCGCTGTACTTGGGAGTGAGCAGGCCGCACTTATCATAGTATTGCAGTGTTCGCACGGTCACGCCCGCTTTGTGAGCCAATTCGCCTACGGTAAACAGTCTTTCCTCCCGTTTCCCCATACTTTCCCACCCCTAAATTCATTGTACTATGTTACGCAACGTCACAAGCAAGCGGAAATTAGGGTTGCCTTCTCGCAATCGAGCGTTTCTTCATTTGTCGGTTGATGTTGGGGTGTTGGCTGATGGTGGCGGAAAAAACTGGAGTGGGAAAGGGATTTCGAAGAGTGTCCAGGGTCGAACCAATCGACGCGCTGCGGTAGCCGCGTCGTGAGTATGTTCTATTTGTAGGCTTGTCCACGCGGCAACACGCGCAATACGTACAGTACATCTCCTTCCACTTGAAGCAGGATGCGCCAGTCGCCGATGCGCAGACGAAACATTCTCTGATAGGAACCCTGCAAACTTTTCACGTCTCCGCGTCCTGTTTCTGCAAACATCTCAACCGCCAGAATCAGACGCTGCGCGAGTGCCGATTCCAAACGGCGCAGGTCTTTCTTCGCTGTCTGTTTCCAAAGCGTCCGCAGTTCTGGATTCATAAACCGAATTCCCGGCGAATCTCCGCGTGCTCGACGGGAGGTTCCGAGTCGGTCAGCGCTTCTTCGATTGCGGCGCGCTCTTCATCCGTCAGCGATTCGTCATCGTCAGGAGCCCATAGTAAGGCGCGCGCGGCGGGGTGTTCACCGAGTTCAATCAGATACTGAAGATATCGTGCGGCGGCAGGGGCTTCACTATCTGGCAGGCGGTCAATCAGCTTATACAGGTCCTCTTTTGGGATCGCCATCGTTATCGTCGCTCCTTATGCGTCCGTGACGCGCAGTCTTCGATTCGGCGCAACTCTGTACATCACGATACAGGGTATGAATGGATTCGGCAAGTGACTGCCGCGGCTGACTCTAATCGTCTTTGAACAACTCTCTGAACATTGACTCGGGCGAATTCAGGAATTTTCTCGTGATGATCACATGGGAGGAGTCTTCATAGCGGATTGGCTGGATGGCTCCGTTGTCGAAGCTGAAGAGCGCGGCGCCTGGATACCCCAGCAGGATCGGGGAATGTGTCGCAACGATAAACTGTGAACGACCGGTCCGTTCGTGATCGTACAGTATGCGCAATAGTGCCAATTGTCGCGTCGGCGAAAGGGCCGCTTCCGGTTCATCCAGCAGATACAGGGCCGGCCGTCGATTCGACAGTCGCCCCGCAAATAGATTGAGAAACGATTCACCGTGCGACTGTTTATGCAAAGACCTGCCTCCGTACGCTTCGTAAGGATTGGCGGCGCCTGATTCCTTCGCGGAATCGTCAATGTGGCTCGCAAAATTGAAGAAACTCTCCGCACGGAAAAAGAATCCGCTTGTTACCTTGGGCATCCAGCTCAGTTGGAGATGTTTCCATAGATCCGATTCCGTTTGTGCTGTGGAGAACTGGTTCCCTTTGGAGCCCCCTTCCGCATTGAATCCGGCCTGAATAGCCAGCGCCTCAAGCAACGTTGACTTGCCGCTTCCGACGGCCAATCGATAAAGCGCGCTTCGCGCAAAAACATGCAATCCCCCACCTCATCTCACTCCACGCTGTCGCCTGGATTGAGTCAGTGATTATACCCATCCTCTCCACCCTATCGTCATCCAAGTGGACGGTTCAATATTGAGACCATCTTCCCGATTGCCAAGGTTGGGGGTCTCCGTCTCTCCGTCGTCTCCGCCTAAAGATCGCGTCGCATCAAACTGAAGCTCTGCCCGGTTGGCCCCATCACGGGCTGGGTGGCCAGGAACATGGCCATCGGCACGACGTCTCCCGGCGTCTTGTTCCACTCACTCGCTATCTGAGACACGGCGTTCTTGTCGTTCGTCAGCTTGCCGTCTATGGATGTCTGCACTGGACCGGGGATCAACTCGTTCACAGCGATGTGATATGGCCAGAGTTCCTGGGCAAGAACACGCGTCAGCATCCACAACCCGGCTTTTGAAGAGGCGTACGCCGATCTCTCAGGAATCCCGCGATGCCCAAGGCCGGAACCTATTGCGATGATCTTCCCTTCACCCCGTTGCTTCAGATAAGGAATAACTTCCCTGGCGCAGTAGTAAGCACTCATCAGATTCACTTCCATAGTGGCTTTCCATTTTTCGGGGCCGCTTTCTTCAATGGTGCGTCGGTCATAACTTGCACCGTATCGTCGATCTCGGCCTGGGTTCGGGCAGCGCAGCTCACCATTGCGCCGGCATGGGCATAGGCGAGTGCGATCGCTCTGCCAATCCCCCGGCCTGCTCCCGTCACGACAGCGACTTTTCCTGATAACTCCAATTCACGCAGCGACACTGGTTTCTCCTCCGCCCCAGCAACTTTGCTGTGCCATTTGAACAACATCCACAATAATCCTATCCATCATGGCGCCCGCACTCGCAGGCGTCTTCCACACCTCTCGCCTCCTGAACGGCTTCGATCCCCTCTTTGACCACGAAGTAAGCAAGCGCCAGGGAGGCCAACGCATCAACCCACCACCAGCCGAACAGCGCCGTCAGCGCGACTCCCGCGAGGACGGTCCAGGCCATGTACGCGCACACGATGCTGCACGCCCCGTCGGCTTTGAGCGCGGGGCTGCAAATCTGTCCGCCGATCCGTATTTTTGCGCGCGACAGCAGCGGCATGAGGATTCCTGACGCGACAGCCAAAGCGATGCCAAGCACGCTGGTTTCCGCACCCTGACGCTCCCAGAGCTCGTGCAGCGCCGCCACTACGATATAGACCGCCAGAAAGAGCAAGGCGACGCCCACAACCCAGGATGCCGTCTTTTCGGCCCGCTCCACGCGTTCCGCCGATGCGCCGCTCACTTCCACGTACAGTCTCCACAACAGCACAATCCCGGCAACCAATTCGATGATGCTGTCTGCGCCGAATGCTACGAGCACGAGCGAATGCGCCGACAATCCCGCGCCGATTGCGACTCCGGCCTCTACGACCATCCAGATCACAGACAGCCACTCGACGGTGATGCCTCTTCTGACCCGCAACACCTGTGTCGCCACTCTCGCCACTCCTTCCCGTCCACTCCAGCATGAACGCAAATTGATCCGCAACATCATGGATGTCGCCGACATGGGCCTCTTCTTCTCATACGATAACCCATTATTCCGAACTCCGCGAGCCCTTTCGTTCCAATCGAGCTTTTGTCCATGTCGCAAGACACAACCATGCCATATAGTGTGACAGACCGTCGGGGAGGGGATCTCATTTTGAAGACTTCGGGATGCATTTGCGTGGAAGACGTCTGTACGCGAGACCTTCGACGCATCTTGCGTGGCTACATCGGCAAACATTTAACGCTGATCACCTTGTCCGGAAGAAAGATCGCCGGCAGATTGACGCGCGTGAACCAAGGAACGGTCGTGGTCTCTGTGAAGGGTGTACTTTTCTATGTGCCGATTTGTCGGCTCTAAGGGGGCGAGGAAATGAGAACAGGCGTATGTCGATGCGTGGAGGATGTCTGCGTCCGGAGTCTCAGGAAGTCGCTGAGAAAGTATATTGGACGAAAGGTTCAAATCGGGTTGGTGTCGAGCAAGACCGACCATTTGATCGGAACACTCGTGTCAGTCGGCTCAGGACTGACGGTCGTGCGGGTAAAAGGGCGGCGACATATTGTGACATTGTGTGAGATTGACTACTTCAAGCCACTGCTGACATGACGGGTTTGGAAGGGGCGTCATGACACCGAAGGGGTTTGTGCAGCAATACACAGATAACCAAAAATAGCAATCGGGGTACAGCCGGCACACGTGCCATAACAGGCAATGAAATCCACTATTTCCCTTATGGATCCCGGAAATTCACACGGCGCACGCATGCCGCCCGTACCCCTTCTTCATATTCTATCGGGCTTCAACAGACTATTTATGAGGTTGTCCGAAAAGGGTCGAGGCAGGACGCTTTTCGGACTCGCATTTTATGGCTCCGAAACAAATGTTTCCAGTCCAATGAATGACACGATGCGCAAACAGAGGTGATGCGATGCCTCCATAGTCTTGCTGCGTTTTCACGACTCACACCCCTTCGTATACATCTTCTTGCTGTGCGCAGTTGCATTTTCGGGGGTTGCGCTCTGGCGGCGATATCGGCAACCTGTGCAGTCCAGTTCGGAGTAATAAGCCACTTTCAGTTGACGTTAACTGCACCTTGTCGTATGATTAAAATTAGAGTAATCACACTCTTTGCATCTGCAAAGTGAGTCCTCTGGACGGAGGGAATCGCATTGGCCCACACTTGGTACACCATCAGCGAACTGTCGAATCGGCTCGATGTGACGCCGCGTACGATTCGCTACTACGAGGAGTTGGGCCTGCTGCAGCCGGAGCGGCAACAGAATCGAAGGCAGTATACGGAGCGCGACCGCGTTCGGCTGCAACTCATTCTGCGCGGCCGACGTCTTGGTTTCAGCTTGTCTGAGATCCAGGACATGCTCGACCTCTATGCGGCAGATCCGAGCGAAGTGACGCAACTGAGGGACGTGCTGCGACGGGGTGATGCGAAGCTGGCCGAAGTGGAGGCGCAAATCCGCGACCTTGAAGCTGTGCGGATTGAGATGGTGGAATGGCGTCAGCGCATGGACTCACTGCTCAGAGAGAAGACGGGAGGAGATCGGCAACCATGAAATTTCAGTCCTACGCATTCGGGCAAAATCACTTTCAGGTCGATGCGGATTTACACGCCATTTTGGATGCTTATTGGCCGGAATGGAAGCGTTTTCATAATGACCTTGATTCTTTTGGACAATTCGCCGGCAACGAGGTGATGGAGGCCGCCTACCATATCGATCACGATGCGCCGCCGCTCCTCGTCATGCACGACCTCGACGGGAATCGCGTCGACCGGGTGCGCGTCAGTCCTGCGGAGCAGGCGATTCTGCCGCGGCTCCTCGGCATCAACCGACCTCCGCATGAAGGCGGCAACTGGCACCATCACTTTGCTCTCGGATACCTGGTCGCGGACCCCGGACTCTATTGCATCGTGACCATCACCGGTCAGACCATCTACGCGATCGAAAAGTACGCCCCCGAGCACAAAGAGTGGGTTGCGAAGATGCTCCGCGGCGAGGCGTTTGGCGCCACCTGGATGACCGAAGTACAGGGCGGCAGCGATCTGGGAGCGAATACCACCACCGCTCACTTTAACGGCGAGACATGGCGTCTGAACGGTGAAAAATACTTTACCAGCGGCGCCGGACTCACGGACCTGGCGCTGGTTTCGGCGCGACCCGAAGGGGCTGCGGGCGGACCGAAGGGTCTGGCGTTGTTTCTCGTTCCGCGCCTGAATCGGGAGGGCAGTCTCAACTACCATGTCCGTCGTTTGAAGGATAAGAGTGCAACGCGCGCGGTTCCGTCCGGCGAAGTGGAATTCGCCGACACTGAGGCGTTTCTCGTGGGCGCCGCCAAGGACGGCATCTACTACACGCTCGAAAATCTCACCGTGTCCCGCCTTGCCAACGCGGTCGCCGCGATGGGTATTGCAAAGAAAGCCCAGCTTGAAGTGCTGGGGCGCGTACAGCATCGGGAAACCTTTGGCAAACGGCTCGTCGAACACCCGCTCATCCGTCGCGATCTCGTGGATCTGGCCGTCCG
>JGI20133J14441_1001674_pt1 | contig 17260 bp, 20 predicted proteins | sample RS3BMetagenome_FD_14441 | JGI IMG/M metagenome (IMG submission 14441)
AACCCCGACGAGGTCGTGGCGATCGGCGCGGCGATCCAGGCCGCGGCGCTGACCGAGGTGGCGCGCCGGCGCAGCATCCCGCCGCCGCCGGTGCCCGCGGCGCGGCGGTCGTACCCGTCGCGGCCGCCGCCGACCGAGCGCGAGACCGAGGAGGACAGCGTCACGCTCGCGAGCCCGCTGGCGGCGCTCTCGGGAGCGCCGCAGGACAGGGCGCCGGCGACGCTGAGGGGCGCGGCGGCGGCGCCGCAGCCGTCGAAGGCGACGATGCGCATGCACGGGGCCGCGCCGCCGCTTCCGCTCGCCCACGCCGTCGTGCCCGCGCCTGCACCCGCGTCCGCGCCCGCCTCCGCGCGCATGCCTGCGTCGGCGCCCGCGTCCCCGCGCCCATCCGCGCCCGCGATCGCAGCGCCGCCGCCCGTACCCCCGACGCACGATCCCGCGCAGACGCTCCCCCGCCCGCTCGCGTTCGAGGAGGTGCTCCGCGCCGAGCGCGCCTCGCGCCACCCGATCGACGACCCACCGCGCGACGTCTTCGCCCCGGCGATGTCGCCCTCGCCGGCCGGACCGCCGGTCGTGCCCCGCACGCCGCCCCCTCCGCCCCCGCCTCCCGCGCGCACCCCCGCGCCCCCTCCGCCGCGCACGTCGGCGCCGGCGCCCGCGCCCGCCTCGGTGCGCGCGCCCGCGTCGGCGCCCGCCTCGGTGCGCGTCCCCGCATCCGCTCCGCCCGTTGCGCTCTCCGCGCCCGTGCTCGTCGACGTCACGCCGCGCGCGCTCGTCGTCGAGACGGCCGGCGGCTGGTGCGACACCGTCGTGCAGCGCAACGCCAAGATCCCTTGCGAGCGGACGCGCGCCTTCACGACGTCGAGCGACATGCAGAGCGTCGTCCGCGTGCGCGTCGCGCAGGGCGAGGACCCCCTCTTCGGCGCCAACACCTACCTCGGCGAGGTGGAGCTCTCCGGCCTGCGGGCGGCGCCCCGCGGCGAGGTCACCATCCGGGTGCGCTTCGAGGTCGACGAGAGCGGCACGCTTCAGGTCTTCGCCTCGGACGCCTCGACCGGGCGCGAGGCCCACGCCACGTTGCAGCTGGTCGGCATCGCCGGCGCCCAGAGCATCCAGGCGATGCAGGCGCGGCAGGCCGGGCTGCGCTTCGGCGGCTGAAGCGGCACAATGGTCGAGGGTGGAGGCGAGGCCGTGGACCCTACCGAGCCTGATGACCTGGAGCCGGAGGGTGCCATCCTCGCGTGGATGCGCGTGCTCGACGAGCTCACCTACTACGAGCTCTTCGGCCTGCCACCCGACGCCAGCGCCGACGACGTCCACGCCGCCTTCCACGCCTTCTGCGACGCGTTCCACCCCGACCGCCACGTCGCGCGCGACGAGCGCGAGCGGCAGGCCGTGTCCACGATCTTCAAGCGCGGCACCGAGGCGTTCGTCGTCCTGAGCGACGACGGGCTGCGCGCGCACTACGACGCGCAGCTCGCCGTGGAGGCGGCGCCGCGGCGCCTGAGCTTCTCGGCGCGCTCGCGCCCGCCCCCCTCGAGCCGCGGGCCCGGCGGCCTGCGCCTCGAGGACGCGGCGCGATCACCCACGGCCCGCCCCTTCGCCCGGCGCGCCGAGGAGCTCGTGCGAAAGGGCGACCTCCGTCAGGCCAAGCTGCAGCTGGTCATGGCCAACCACATGGACCCGGGCAACGAGGCGCTCGAAGCCGCCCTGCGCGACGTCGAGGAAAAGCTCAAGTAGGTTCCCATCCTTGAAGGCGGCCCCATGCCGCACTAGCGTCAGCGTCCGGATGGCGCGACCCCGCAAGAGCCTCGACCGAGCGTTCTACGCCCTGACGGCGCTGACGGCGCTCTCGTTCGTCGGCGAGGTGTTCTACGTCTTCCTGCGCACGCCGATCGAGCGGCGCATGGGGATCGTACAGAAGATCTTCTACTTCCACGTCCCCAGCTGGTACGGCATGTACATCGGCGCGGGCGCCTGCTTCCTCGGGTCGATGCTGTACCTGGTGCGCCCGACCGACCTGCGCGACGCCTTCGCGCGCGCGGGGGCCGAGACGGCGGTCGCCTTCGGGACGATCGGCCTCATCACCGGCCCGCTCTGGGGGGCGAAGGCGTGGGGCACGTTCTGGACGTGGGACCCGCGGCTGACGACCGCGCTCCTCAGCTTCCTCATCTACCTGGCGTACCTGGTGCTGCGCGCCTTCGCCGGCGACGGCACCGGCGAGAAGCGCTTCGCTGCGGCCCTCGGCGTGCTCGGCGCGGCCAACCTTCCCATCATCCACTACAGCGTCCAGAAGTGGGGCGGCCAGCACCCGATGGTCATCACCGGCAGCGGCGGCGGCCTGCAGGACGCGCGCATGAAGATCGCGCTGGCCGGCGGCTTTCTCTGCTTCACGCTGATGGCGGCGCTCATGCTCTGGGCGCGCACGCGACTCGAGGTGGCGCGCAGCCGGCTGGCCCGCGCCGAGGCCGACGCCATCGATCTGGGGCTCGACACGAGGACCGAGGTATGACGACGCAAGCGACGCAAGCGCAGACGCCGAACGACCGCGCGACGACCTTCCAGGCCGTCGAGGGAAATCAGACCGAGCAGTACAACGGCGCCACGCTGATGGTGACCGCGTACGGCGTCCTCTGGGTGGTGCTCTTCGCCTGGATCGCGCTCGTATGGCGCAAGCAGAGCGCGCTCGACTCGCGCCTCGCGGACCTCGAGCGCGTGCTCGACGAGGCGGCCGCCGAGGGCGAGAAGAAGCCATGAACACGCCGGGCCCGGAGCACTTCATCTTCATCCCGGGCATCCTGCTCATCGGCATCGTCATCGGCTACATCATGGGCGCCCGCGCCGCGAAGGCCGAGCTCGAGCGCCGCCGCCGCCGCGCGCGGCAGTGATAGAGTCCCTCGCCCCAGGAGAAAGACGATGTTCGACTTCGAGCCGACCGAGGAGCAGCGCGCACTCATCGAGACCGCCCGGCGCTTCGCGCGCGAGCGCATCATCCCCATCGCGGGAGAATGCGACCGCGAGGCGAAGTTCCCCAAGCACGTCTTCCAGGAGGCGCACCAGATCGGCCTCGTCAACCCGACGCTCCCCGCCGAGTACGGCGGCTCGGGGCTGTCGGACGTCGAGTCGAGCTTCATCACCGAGGAGCTGGCCTACGGCTGCTCGGGAATCCAGACCAGCATGACTGCCAACACGCTGGGCCTGACGCCGATCAAGCTCGGCGGCACCGAGGAGCAGAAGAAGAAGTACCTCGGGTGGCTGGTGCGCGAGCCGGTCATGGTCTCGTACGCGACGAGCGAGCCCGGGGCAGGGAGCGACGTCGCCGGCATGCAGTGCCGCGCCACCAAGGACGGCAACGGTGGCTATGTGCTCAACGGCACGAAGCAGTGGATCACCAACGCGTCGCTGGCGAGCTTCTACGTCGTCTTCGCGACCGAGGACCCCGCGCTCAAGCACAAGGGGATCGGCGCGTTCATCGTCGAGCGCTCGCAGAACGGCGTGAAGCCGGGGCGCCACGAAGACAAGCTCGGACAGCGCGCCAGCGACACCGCGCCGCTCGTGCTCGAGGACGTGCGCATCCCGGCGAGCCAGGTGCTCGCGCCGCCGGGCCACGGCTTCAAGCTGGCGATGGAGACGTTCAACCAGACACGCCCCGACATCGGCGCGATCTCGGTGGGCATCATGCGTCGCTGCCTCGACGAGTGCGTCGCCTACGCCAAGGAGCGCAAGACCTTCGGCGTGCCGATCGCGCAGCACCAGCTCATCCAGGCGATGCTTGCCGAGATGAAGATCCGCATCGAGGCCACGAGCCTGCTCGTGCGCAAGGCGGCGTGGAACCTCGACAAGGGCACCCGCGATCCGATGACGTCGTCGTGCGCGAAGGCGTTCGGCGCCGACGCCGCGATGCAGTCGGCGATCGACGCCGTGCAGGTGTTCGGCGGTTACGGCTACGTGAAGGACTACCCGGTCGAGAAGCTGATGCGCGACGCGAAGATCCTCCAGATCTACGAGGGCACCGCCCAGGTGCAGCGCCTCGTCATCGCGCGCCAGATCCTCGGCAAATGAGAGAGAGCCGCCAAGACGCCACGACGCCAAGGGTCGGGACGGCGTCGGGGCGAGCGTGGCCGGCCTCGGCGAGATGGCGACGCGAGAGCAACCATCACCCTTGGCGCCTCGGCGTCCTGACGGCTCTCCTGCTCCCCGCCTGCGCCGGCGCGGGCGGGGACGGGCAGCAGGCGGTTGCGACGCAGGACGTGCGCGTGATGGACGCCGGCGGGGGCGCGGCGGCGGGCGAGGGCGCGCAGGGCTACGACTACGTCGCGCGGCGCGCGCTGGCCGTCGTGGCGCTCGCCGAGGCCCGCGGCATCGACCCGGCGGTCGCGCGCGCCGCCGTCGACCGGCTCGCCGACGCGCTCGACGCGTGCGTGACCGACCAGGGGCGCGGGGGCCGCGCGGTCGAAGGGGCCGCGCGCATCGTGGCCCGCATCGAGGGCGACGGCACGGCGTCGGCCGTCAACCTGCGGGTCGATCCCGGCGAAGGCGTCGCGTCGACGGCGGCGCTCTGCCTCATCGCGCCGCTCAAGCAGCTCTCGTTCGGCTCCGTCGACGCGGGCGCGCGCGGCCTGGCGATCGAGGCGCTCTGGGGGCAGCTGCCCGCTCAGCGATAGCACTGGTGGATCGCGACCGCGACGAGCGGCACGATCTCGCCCGGAAGCGGCGCGTGCACCTCGACGCGGAAGCGCGTCGGCGTGAGGTGGCCGCGGCGCTCGATGTGCATGGCCAGCTTGCCGTCCGGCCCCGTGCAGTCGAACGTGCGCTCGAACAGCTCGCCGGTCGCCTCGTACTCGGCGTCGCCGACCTTCAGCGTGAATGCCTTCTTGAAGCCGAAGGGGAAGGTCATCGTCGCCGTGTGCTTGCCGTCGGAGGTCGCCAGCGCGTACTTGAGATTGAGCACGTCGCCGGTGAGCGTCGCCACGTCGCCTCCGTCGGGCCTGGTCATCGTCAGGTTCGGACGAAGCGTGATGCGCCCTTTGACGACGTACACGGGCGCGTCGTTCCCGCCGACCATGACCTCGTAGGCGTCGACCGGGCTGACGAACTTCTCCACGACCTCGAAGACGTCCATGGCTGCTCCCTCCTCCCCCACGAGGGTACACGAACGCGGGATCAGGGGCTGTCGGGGAATGCCGCCGGAGGCGGGAGCGTGCCCGCGACGGGCGCGAAGGCCGCGGCGATCGACGTGAAGGGCGTCGTCGGGCTGATCGACGTGTCGTCCTCCTGCACGTACAGCAGCGATCCGCCGCTCCACTCGAACAGCGCCGGCGCCGCCTCGTGCAGCGCGACGGTGTAGACCGGGGCCGACTGGCGCGACAGCGGGCCGGCGTCGCCGTAGCGCCCCGCCAGTCCGATGGCCGACTGGCGCGAGGCCGTGCCGGGCGGGGCGTTCCACCCCGTGTAGAGCACGCGCACCTGCAGGCGCCCGGCGATGGTCGTCCGCGGCAAGAGGAGCGGATCGCCGACCTGTCCCTCGTCGAAGGGCGGCTGGACGCCGGGGGGCAGCGTCGACGGATCCACCGCCGGCGTGGGCGCGAGCACCGGATCGCCGACGCGCGTCCAGGTCTTGCCGTCGTCGCTCGTGGCCTCGCCGATCGAGTCGCCCGCGGCGTACAGCATGTGCCAGCTGCCGTCCGGGAAGACGGCGACGCTCGGCGCGCGCGGCGGGGTCGACTCCCACCCGCTGCCGGGCGCGAGCACCGGCTGCGACAGCTTCGTGAACGTCGCGCCGTCGCTCGACTGCGCCAGGCCGATGCCGCCCGCGGCCGCGTAGTAGAGCCACACTTGTCCGCCGACGCTCAGCGCGCTCGGACCCGACAGGTCCGTCCCCTCCCAGGGCTGGTCGGCCTTCAGCACGACGGGCGGCACGTGCCTCGGGTGGCTCGTGTCCTGGTTGTCGGCCGAGCCTCCGTAGAACGAGCGCGCGTCGTCGGCGTGCGTGCGGACGATGGCGTCGTGGCCGCCGACGTGCGCGACCACGTACAGCGCGACCGCCATCGCGCCCGGATCGCTCGACAGCGGCAGCACGCTCGGCTCGCGGTAGAGCGCCGCCGTATCCGAGAAGACGTAGGGCGGCACGTTCGCGTGCGACAGCTCGGTGTCGGTCAGCGGCCGGAAGGGCCCGACGCCCGACGACGGCAGGTTCTCGTCGCCATGCCCGGCCGAGGCGAGCGTCGCGCAGGAGGAGAGGACGATCACGGGAAGGCGGGAAGAAAGGAAGGTGGCCAGCCGCCCCTTCCTCCTCCCCTTCCCGTCTTCCCGCCTTCCCGTGAATTCCATCCTAGTTCCAGGCCGACGCCCCCGGCGGGGGCGCGACTCCGAATGCGGACGCCTCGGCGGACGCATTCAGAACCCCACCGTCGCGGTCGCGCCGAGGTTCCAGATGTGCCCCCCGGCCGTGTAGTCGCCGACCGGGTCGGAGGCGTCGACCTTGAGCGTCGTCTCGGTCGGCAGAACGCTGAGCTGCGCGGCCACGTCGAAGCGCACGTCGCCCGGCAGCACCGAGGCCGGGCGCAGCAGCCGCACGCCCAGGCCCGCCGAGATCGAGTGCCGGTCGCAGTCGACGTAGTTGGTCGGCCCGGTCTGCGCGCCGATGGGGCTCTTGGCGAACTCGTAGCCGCCTCGCACGAACCCCTGCCACGAGGGCCGCGCGATCGCGCGCCACTCGAGCCCCACGTGCGGCACCACGGTGTCGTGGATGTCGATGGGCGTGATGGTGACCGGCGCCGGCGGCGTCGGCGGCGCGATGCCCGCCGGCCAGCCCCCCTGCGGCGGCGGCACGTTCAGCGTGGCCTGCAGCTTGGTCACCGGGGGCACGTACGCGCCCCAGTTGATCCACGTCAGGTCGAGGTTCGCGTGCAGCGCGCCGCCGAGCAGCTTCCACGATCCGCCGAGCACCACCTGCTGCGGCAGGAACGAGTCGACCGTGTCGGTCGCGAGCAGGATGCCGAGCGTCGTCAGATCGCCCGCGCGCCCCAGGCCGACGCCGGCGCGCACGTTCGCGTCCACGTTGAGGTCCAGCGCGAACTGCCCGCGGTAGACGGCCGACAGCGTGAAGTCCTTGGTGACCTCGACGCGCGCGCCGAAGTCAGGATAGGCGACCAGCGTGAGGTCGGCGTTGACCTCGTGGCGCAGCGCCGAGTCGCTCGGCCCGAACAGGTCGACGTGCCCGGAGATGTCGAGCGTCGCGACGGTGGCCGCCATGAAGGTGACGCCGCCGCCGAGCTGCAGCCACGGCAGCGGGCTGATGGCCGCGTCGACGCCGAACCAGAGGCGCTGGTTGCGGTTGTCGTACATCTCCCAGCGCGGCTGATCCTGCGGCAGCGCGCGCACGCGCGTCAGGCGGTCGTCGGGCACGTGGAAGCCGACGCCGATCGCGAAGGGCACGTCGAAGAGCTTCCCGGGAACGACCGCGCCGCCGATCATGCCCTTGACCGGGTCGACGCCGTTGTCCTTGCCGTTCATGTACAGGGAGTGGTCGGCGCGGAAGTAGCCGATGCTCAGCTCGAAGCCGTGCGCGAGCGCGAGCCCCGCCGGGTTGTAGTAGGTCGCGCTGAAGTCGGTGACGTCGGCCGACACCGCGCCCCCCATCGCCGTCTCGCGCGATCCGAACCCGAACACGTCGAGCGGGTTGGCGCGCGCGTCGCCGGCCCGGAGCGCGACCAGGAGAAGGACCGCGGCGAAGACGGAAGGTCTCCTCATTCGTCCTTCGTCCCCCATCAGAACCTCACCCCCAGCATCAGACCCCAGGCGAGGACGTTGCCCGAGAGCTTGGCCGGGCCCGGGTCGGGGTTGCACTGCCCGCCGTTGCACGTGGTCACCGTCGTGTCGGCGAGCACGTGGTACTGCGCGTAGACGTCGAGCGTGAAGGGCGCCTCGTCGCCCATGTCGACCCCGGCGCCGACCGAGAACACGTACCGGCTCGTGTCGAAGAAGCGCGTGGGCAGGTCGACCAGCGACTGCGCGCCCAGATCGTAGGCCTGCGACGACGGGAGCGTCGTCGGCACGGGCGTGGGCTCGTAGAAGAAGCCGCCGCGCGCGCTGACGCTGGCGTGACGCGGAAGATCGAAGCGCCTCTCGACGCCGAAGCGCGGGACGAACGTGTCCGAGAAGGCGATCTGCGGCGGCGTGAGCGCCGCGCAGTCCGGGTGCGACGCGGGGCAGAGGATGGTCGGCTCGAAGACCCCGGGATAGGCGCTCCAGTGCTTCCACGTCACGCCGGCGGCCACCGTCCAGCCGTCGCTCTCGCGCGCCACCTCGAGGGCCGCCTCCTCGGGGTCGTACTGCGCCACGCCGCCGATGTTGAACGGCGGCAGCGCGAGGGAGCTCAGCTTGCTCGCGTCGACCGTCACCCCGAAGGTCGCCGCCAGCTTGCCGCGCAAGGTGGCGCCCACGCGCCAGCGGGACGAGCCGTCCGCGGCGCGATCGAAGGGCAGATCCCAGGCGACGCCGACCGTCGGTGCGTACGTCGCCACCAGCTGGTCGTCGACGTGCGCGCCGGCGTTGCCGGCGGTGTTCACGATGTCGATGGCGCCGACGAGCTCCGCGAGCGCGGCGAAGCCCGCCCCGACGCGCAGCCCCCACCCGAGGTCGGCGCCCACCGCGATGCGCACCGCCAGCGACTGGGAGCGGTCGGCGAGCAGCGGGAACTGCGGCGTCTCCGGGTAGAGGATGCGCCCGCGCACCAGCGCGTCGCTCGGCGTGTAGAAGACCATGCCGGCGGCGACGCGGTCCTTCAGCGCGCCGCCGAACGGGATGGGCACCTCGGCCCCGACGCTGAAGCCTTTGGCCGGCAGCACCGACACGCGGCCGGGCAGGCCGCCGCCCTCGGCGTGAAGGTCGTAGCTGGCGCCGCTCCATCCCAGCGTGAGCAGGTTGCGGTGCACGCGCGAGAGGAGGGCGGGGTTGGTGTACGCGGCGTCGGCGCCGTGAGACGACGCGGCGCCGGTCCCGCCCATCGCCGGCGAGCGCGGGCCCCAGCCGAACAGATCCTCGTCGGAGGCGCGGGCCGGCGACGGCCACGCGAGGGCGGCTGCGGCAGCGGCGGCGGCGGCGCAGACGAAGGCGAAGCGCACGAGTCGGGCTGGAGCATATCGGTACCGCCTCGGGCACGGAAGGTGGAGCACGATCCTTGCTCGGGCGTGGCGGCATGAGCGCGAGCGAACCGGGGCACGACGGAGTGAGTCACACCGTGCGGCAGATCCACGACGACATCGACCAGACGCTCGACGCGAGCACGGCCAAGCGCGAGGGCACCGCGGGGCGGCTCGAGCGTCTGTGCAAGAGCGGCGGCGAGACTCTCTGGAACACGATGAAGCGCCATCCCTTCGCGTCGGTGCTCGTGCTCGGCGCCGCGGCCATCGGCGTCGCCTCGGCCGTGGGCGCCGCCGAGCTGGCGTTCGGCACCGCGATCGCCATCGCCACCTACCGGGTGCTGCGCGAGGGCGAGCCGCCGCTGCAGGCGCTCTCGGAGGTCGAGCGCGAGATCCCCTGACGCCGGTCAGGGCGAGAGCGCGACCTTGACGCTGCGGTGGGCGCCGCGGTCGATCGTCGCATCGAGCGAGCGCGCGTAGTCCTCCAGGCCGAAGCGGTGCGTGAGCAGCGAGGCCAGCGGCGCGCGCGTCGTCGTCATCAGCTCGAGCGTCGCCGCGAACGTGCGCGCGCGCCCGCCGCGCCACGACTCGTGCGCGTAGTACGACGTCCCCTCGACGCGCAGCTCCTTCTGCCACACGAAGGTCCAGTCGAGCGACGGGAGCACGCCCGGCGCGCCCACCAGCACGATCGTGGCGCCCCCGGCGGCGATGCGCATCGAGTCGCTCACGCTACGGTGGGAGCCGACGCAGTCGAAGACGCGATCGAAGCCGCCGGCGAGGAACGCGCCCCCGATGGGCGGCCGCAGCACCGACGCTCCGGTCGCGCGCGCGGCCAGGTCGAGCAGCCGCCCGTCGCGCGCGGTCCACACCGCCGTCGCGCCGACCGCGCGCGCCGCGTCCTTCTGCCAGTCCTCGATCGTGAACAGCGTCACGTCGAGCGACGGGTGCAGCTCGCGAAGCGCCCAGGTGACCGCGAACGCGATCATGCCGCCGCCGAGCACGAGCACGCGCTCGCCGTCGCGCGGCGGGTGGCGCAGCACGGCGTGCACCGCGACGCTCAGCGGCTCGGCGAGCACCGCCGCCTCGTCGGGCAGCGCGTCGGGGACGCGGAACACCTGCGCCGCGTGCGCGACCATCCGCTCGCCGAAGCCGCCCGGCCACGCGCTGCAGAAGCCGAGCGAGATCCCGCGCGGCCGCGAGGTACCGATGCGCGTGCACACCGAGTCGTCGCCGCGCGCGCACCCGGGGCACGGCGGCTCGCCGCGCACCGCGCAGCCGAGGAACGGGTCGACCACGACGCGGTCCCCTTCCTTCGCCGCGCCGCGCGCGCCCGGGCCCACCTCCACCACGTCGGCCAGGACCTCGTGCCCGAGCACGGCGCGCTCGCCCGGGCCGATCGAGAACGCGCTCGTCGCGGGGCTGAACTTGAAGAAGACCGCCGAGACGTCGCTGCCGCAGAGCCCCGTCAGGCGCGGGCGCAAGAGGAGCCAGTCGTCCGCGGGGCGGGACGGCGCCGGCACGTCGCGCACGTCGAAGCAGGTGCCCGGCCCGTAGAACGCGCGCCGCACTCGCGGGCCGAGCGCCTTGGCTGCGAGGTACTTCACGAGCGACACGTCGAGGACCAGGGCGCGCACGGCTCGCGCCAGCATACCGCGCCCGGCGCACGCGCCCCCTTCCCTCGCCGCCCGGGCCGCCCTATGCTCGCCGTCGCGATGCTGAAGCCCGGCGACCAGGCCCCCGACTTCACCGCGACCGACCACCTCGGGACACGCGTCTCGCTGGCCGACCTGCGCGGCAAGACGGTCGTCCTCTGGTTCTTCCCCAAGGCCGACACCCCCGGGTGAACGCGCGAGGGTTGCGGGTTCCGCGACCAAAAGACCGCGTTCGAGGCGAAGAACGCCGTCATCTACGGGGTGAGCTTCGACAGCCCGGCCGCGAACAGGAAGTTCGCGGAGAAGTACGACTTCAACTTCCCGCTCCTCTGCGACACCGATCGCACGATGGGCCTCGCCTACGGCGCCACGGCCGAAGGCGAGACCGGCGGCGCCAAGCGCATCGGCGTCGTCATCGACCCGGCGGGCCGCGTCAAGGAGTGGCTGCCGAAGGTCGATGCCGCGTCGTACCCGACGGACGTTCTCGCCCGCATTTGACGGGGAGATCACAGAAAGATCGGGAAGATCGAAAGATGCGTGGGAGAGGCGATTGCCATTCCCCTTCCTGATCTTCTGATCTTTGTGTTCCTCCTCTCCCTAGAAGCTCAGCGTGAGCGCGGCGCCCTGCGCGTCGGGGGCGTTGCCCTCCTCGCGCATCGGCGCGAGGGCGAGCGGCGTCAGGCGCAGGCGCGCGTGGTCGTGCTGCAGCGCGAGCACCGAGCCGACGACGATCGACCCGACCAGCACGCCGATGCCGGCGCCGAGCAGCGGCCCGTTCACCTCGTCGTGCCCGTAGCAGTAGCCGTACGCGTCGCAGGAATCGATCACCGAGTGCACCGAGGCGACCATCATGACGATGCCGCCGACGGTCCCGGCGATGCCGATGATCTCGCCGGCCGTGCGCATGCCCCTGTGATCGACGTAGTGAGCGCGGATCTCCGTCGGCCGCGTCAGCACGACCGCTCGATGCACCGGGACGGCGCGGCGGCCCGGCTTCGACAGCGCGAGGTCGTAGGTGCCCGGCGGCACGGTCGTCAGGCACGGCCCCTCGCAGATGGGCGAGTACAGCGGGATGATGCCCTGCTCGTAGTACCAGCCGTAGCCGTAGGGAGCCATGCGCGCGAACGGCGCCTGGCCGCTGCGGCTGAGCAGCGCGACGTCGGGCTCGTCGGGACGGAAGCGCACCTCCACGCCGCGCGGGGCGGACGGGGCCGACGGGGGGGGTGGCCGGCGCGCGGGCGGCGCGGGCGGCGGGGGCTCCGAAGGCGGGCCGTAGGCAGGGGGCGGCGGAAGCGTGGGACGTCCCTGCGCGGCCACCTCGGAAGCCAACCCGAGCGACGCGATGCCCAAAGCGAGCGCGGCGAGTGTCTGGGATCGGAGCATCGGTACGGACGACCGGCCGCTGCAACGCGGCGGCCAGGGCGCGCTGGCGTGCTCGGCGCTGCGCACGGTCCGCCCGGCCGCGCCCCGAGCGGTCGAGCTGCGATCAAGCCCGCCCGGCGAGCTGCCCGCACGCGGCGGCCACGTCCGATCCGCCACTGTAGCGCACGTGCGCGCGCACGCCGCACGCCGCCAGCGCCGCGACGAACCGCGCGACGTCGCCGCGCGCGAACGGGTCCGCGGCCCCCTCGTCGATCGCGTTGTACGGAACGACGCTCACGCGCGGGCGGATGCCGGTGCGCGCCTCGAAGCCGCGCGCGAGCTCCGCGAGCGCCCGGGCGTCGTCCTCGCCGTCGTTGACACCGGCGAGCGGCGTGACGGCCCACATGGGCGCGAGCCCCGTGGCGCGCGCGTGCTCCTCGACGGCAGAGAGCACCTCGGCGAGCGGGTGGGCGGCCTCGATCGGCATCAGCCGGCGCCGCACCTCCGCACGCGCGCTCGCGATCGACCAGCCGAGGCGCACCTTGGGCAGCTCGCGCGCGAGGCGGCGGATGCCCGAGGGCAGCCCCGAGGTGCACACCGTCATCGCGCGCGCGTCGATGGCGAGCGCGCACGGATCGCACATCACGCGGATGGCGTCGACCACGCGCTCGACGTTCGCGAGCGGCTCGCCCATCCCCTGGAACACCACGCCGTGCACGCGCTCGCCGGGTCCGAGCGTCGCGCGCACCAGGCGCACCTGCTCGACGATCTCCCAGCTCTCCAGGTTGCGCGCCAGGCCGAGCCGCCCGGTCGCGCAGAAGGCGCACGCGAGCGCGCAGCCGGCCTGCGAGCTGACGCAGGCGCTGAAGCGGCCCGGCCGCTCGAGCGGGATGCGCACCGCCTCGACCACGTGGCCGTCGGCCGTCGCGAGCGCGAGCTTGACGAACGGATCGATGGCGCTGCGGCGGATGGCGCGCACCTCGAGCGTCGGGACGGCGCCGCGGGCGCGCACCGCCTCGAGCGAGGTGCGGCGCACGCCCTTGGCCGTCTCGAGCGCGACGCCGCGGTGAACCGCGGACACGACCCTGCGCGCCTCCGCCGCGGTCAGACCGCAGGAGCTCGCGAGCGCGTCGGGCGTGAGCGCCTGGAGAGGGAGCACCGCGCTGGCGTTACCACGCGCCATGCTACGTTGCGAAGCGTGTTCGGCATGAGCTTCGGCGAGCTGTGCGTCGTGCTCCTCGTGGCCGTGGTCGTCTTCGGCCCCAAGGAGCTGCCGCGCTACCTGCGAAAGGCGGGGCAGCTCGCCGGGCGACTGCGCCGTCTGGCGTACGAGATGCGCGAGAAGAGCGGCATCGACGAGGTGCTGCGCACCGAGGGAATCGACAAGGACATCGCGGAGATCCGCCGGCTCGCGCGGGGCGAGATCGCGGGCGTCGTGGCGTCGGTGCGGCAGACGGCGGATCTGGCGCGCATCGGGCCTCTCGGTCTGGCGGGGGCGACCGCGGGTGCGGGTGCGGGCACGGGTGCGGGCGCGGGTGCCGCCGCAGGCGCGGACGCAGGCGCAGACGCCAGCGCGGTTGCCGGCGCGGACGCCGTCGCGAGCGCGACGACGGCCCCCGCCAACGTCGCCGAGGACCCGTACGCCCAGGCCCAGGTCCCCACGCCCGCCATCGAGGTGGAGCGCGAGCGCGAGTACCCGACCGAGGGCCCCGACTCGTACGCCGCGCTGCCCGACACCGCGATCGTCTACGACGGCTCGCTGCCCTCCTCCCCGCTCGTCGACAACGCGCTCTACGTGCGCGGCGAGGCGGCATGACCGCGGAGCCCACGACGCCCCCCCAGCCGTCGGCGGTCGCTGGCGTGTCCGACGCGGCCGCGGCCCCGCCGGCGGCGCAGGCCTCCGCAGCCGGCGGCGATCCCCCCGCCGACGGGCCCGGCGGGCCGCCCGGCGACCTGCGCATGTCGATCTGGGAGCACCTCGAGGAGCTGCGAAAGCGGCTCATCATGTCCGCGATCGGCGTCGTCGTGACGACCATCGTCGCGTGGAGCTTCCGCACCGAGCTTCTGGCCTGGCTGGTGGCGCCCTACCAGGCGACGTGGGCGGAGCGCTTCCAGAAGCCGCTGGTGCTGCAGACGCTCGCCCCGGCCGACGCGTTCTTCGGGTACCTCGAGCTGTCGATCACCGCCGGCGTCGTCGCCGCCGCGCCGATCATCTTCTACCAGCTCTGGGCCTTCATCTCGCCGGGCCTCTACAAGAAGGAGAAGCGGCTCATCGTGCCGTTCGTCTTCTTCTCGACGACGCTGTTCCTCTCGGGCGTGGCGTTCGCGTACTACGTCGCGTTCCCGTTCACGTTCAACTACTTCCTGTCGCTGCTCGGGCCCGTGTCGCACGGCGTGGAGCTCACGCAGATGGTGACGCTCGAGTTCTTCCTCGACTTCACGACGCGATTCCTGCTCGCGTTCGGCGCCGTCTTCGAGCTGCCGCTGTTCATCGCGTTCCTGGTGCTCGCGAACATCGTCACCCCCGGGCAGCTGCTCAAGTTCGGGCGATGGGCGACGGTGCTCGCCTTCGCCGTCGGCGCCGTGGTCACCCCGGGCCCCGACTGGACCAGCCAGGTCGCCGTCAGCACGGCGCTCATCGGGCTCTACTTCCTGTCCATCCCCATCGCCTTCCTGCTCAAGCCGCGCAAGAAGGCCGGCGAGCCCGGCGAGTCGGCGAAGCCGGGCGCTTGACCCTGGGCACCTCGCACCGCACCCTCTCCTCATGGCCGATCCCGCGCGCCGCCGCGCCACCTACGAGGACGTGCTGGCCGCACCGCGGCACGTGGTGGCCGAGCTCATCGACGGCGAGCTCCGGCTTCATCCGCGCCCGGCCAAGCCTCATGCCGCGGCCGCGTCCCGGCTGGGTGCGGAGCTCGAACCGCCGTTCGGCCGCGGTAAGGGCGGCGGCCCCGGCGGATGGGTCATCCTCGACGAGCCCGAGCTGCACCTGGGGGCCGACATCGTGGTCCCGGACCTCGCGGGCTGGCGCCGCACGCGCATGCCGGTGCTGGTCGACGACGTCCCCTACTTCACGCTCGCCCCGGACTGGGTGTGCGAAGTGCTCTCGCCGTCGACCGCCAAGGAGGACCGCGCCGAGAAGCTTCCCATCTACGCGCGCGAGCAGGTCGGGCACGTGTGGCTGGTCGACCCGCGGCTGCACACGCTGGAGGCCATGAGGCGCGAGGGCGAGCGCTGGCTCGTCGTCGGCGTGTGGAAGGACGAAGCCCGGGTTCGCGCCGAGCCGTTCGAGGCGATCGAGCTGGATCTCGCCGTGCTGTGGGCGGACGTGCAGCTGGTGTAGCCGCGAGGACGCCTCCTTCGAGGAGATCGTGAGCTACTTCGCGCCCGAAATAGGCCCGCAGGGGTTGGGCAGCGTGGGAAAGAGCACGCACTGGCCTCGGATGCACTTTGGATACGGGATGTCGATGCACATACCTGACGCATTGCACGTATCGTGTTCTGCGGCGCTTTGCGCGGCCAGACAGTCCCTGAATGTAGTGCATGAGATCCCGCACCCAGCGTCGAGATCGGTGCCGTCCCCCGCGTCCGAGGAGTGTGACCCGTCACACGGCGTGCCGCCGTCTGCTGCATCCGATGCGTCCGCTGCTGTGATGGGGCCGCCACTGGAACGGGTTGCCTCCGTTCGCGACCCGCATGCCGCAAGGGCCGTGGCGGACAGGGCTGCCGTCACGATGAACGGGTGGACAATCGCGTGCTTCACGGCGAGGGCCGACGAGCACGGGATACGCCAAGCGGATCGGAACCGGCAAAGGCCCGGCGGAAGGCCGATTCACGGGCGGGCGGACGGCAGCCGACCTCAGTGAGGTGGCGCCCCAGATCGGCCCTGCCAGCCACATTACGGTCCGTCACCGGCTGTCGCGGTCGCGCTTCCATAGCGCGTTGAGCCCACTTGCGGTCGTGCCACGAGCGCCAAAGCTCGGCGAGCTCGAGGAACGCCTACGGCATTCACGGTCAGCGCTGTCGCGCGATCTCTGCCTGCAGCTCGTCGCGCTTCGCGCGAAGCTCCGGGGTCGCTTCCGCGCCGAAGTCTTCCGGGCCGAAGATGGGGCGAATCGTGACCTCCGTGCCACCGTCGAACGGCGCGCGCTTCAGCCATTCGACCGCCTCGTCGATCGAGTTCACCTGCCAGATCCAGTAGCCGGCGATGACCTCCTTCGACTCCGCGAACGGACCGTCGATGACGGTGCGCTCCTTGCCGGAGAACCGCACGCGCTTGGCCTTCGACGTGGGCGTGAGGCCTTCGCCTGCGAGCATGACGCCCGCCTTTGCGAGCGCCTCGTTGAACTTCATCATCTCCCCGAGCTGCTCCTTGGTCGGCATCTGGCCCGCTTCCGAGTCCTCGTTTCCGGGCACCAGCACCATGACGCGCATCGTCGTTCTCCTCTGCAAGGATTTCTACGTTCTACACCAGGACGAACGAGCCCCGACGAAGCCGACAAGAAGATCGAAGAAATCTCTGCCGCCGGGCGCTCGAGGTCCTCGCCTCGTCAGAGCCCGGTCCACGAGAGGCCGCCGTCGGCGGTGTGGTAGAGCCACTTGCCCGGCAGGAGCGCAAACCCGACGCGATCCGAGACGAACCTGACGATCACGGCCTCGCTGCTCCAGGGAACGAGGTTCGCGGCGCGGAGATCGGCGGGGACGTGCGCGGGTCCCCAGTGCTCCCCGTCGTCCCTCGACTCCGCGATCGCGCTCCCCGATGCGCGCCAGAACACCCCCGGCCGGACCGAAAAGAAAGACTCGTACTCGGACGCCATCGAGGCGAAGCGCCACCGGTCGCGGTCCCGGACGAAGAGCGCCGTGGGTGTGGTGCCGTCGACGACCGACCAATCAGCGTCGAAGCATTTGGCAACGAACCAGCCGCCGTCGGTCGCGACGCCGTCTTGCAGGACGACCATGTTCGTCGCCCCCGATGCGCTGTCAGGAGCATAGGTCGTCTTGCAGAAGGAGAACGCGTCGTCACCGAAGGAGAACGCGTCGTCACCGAAGGAGAACGCGTCGTCACCGAAGGAGAACGCGTCGTCACCGAAGGAGAACGCGTCG
>JGI20133J14441_1001676_pt1 | contig 17230 bp, 17 predicted proteins | sample RS3BMetagenome_FD_14441 | JGI IMG/M metagenome (IMG submission 14441)
GGCGCGGCCGGAGCGCCTGGAGCCGACGGCGCTTCGACGAGCAACTACGACGTCAGCCTGGCGCAGAGCGATCCCACTATCGAGGGCCACAGTGCGATGGGGCAGACGCCTGGTGGCAGTCAGACCTGCGCGGGCCTCTGCGCAAACAACGTAGCTTCAACGGGCGGACACGGAGGTCTTGGCGACGCTACATCACCGACCGAGGGAGCAGATGGTGGCCCCTCGATTCCGCCGAGCGGGCCAGGGATTGACGGTGCCGGAGGCGCAGGAGGAGCCACGTGCGGCAATGGCCACCGTGGAGCAACAGCCGCCGACGCGACCTCGGTCGGAGGGCCGGCGACGTCACTGGGCACGCTCGGCCCGAGCGGCTGGACGCCGAGCGATGGCCAAACGGGGAACACAGGCGGCCCCGGGCAGGGCGGCGGTGGTGGTGGTGGCGGCATCAGCGCGACCAGCGGAGGAGGTGGCGGCGGCGGCTGCGGCGGCTGCGGAGGCAGCGGAGGAGCTGGAGGCCATGGTGGTGGCTCGAGCTTTGCTCTCCTGAGCGTGGGCTCGATGGTGACGCTCGACTCGTGCGTGCTGCAGGCCGGCAACGGCGCCGACGGCGGCAAAGGCGGTGCGGGACAGCCAGGACAGTCGGGAGGGGCTGGTGGCAATCCAGCGACGACGGGCATCGGCTGTGCGGGCGGCCTCGGAGGCACCGGCGGCGGCGGCAGCGGAGGAGGCGGCGGCACGGGAGGGGTTTCGGTGGCGGTCGGCTACACGGGGACCGCGCCGACGATGACGAGCAGCACGATGACCACCACCGGTCAGCCGGGCCACGGAGGCGAGGGCGGGGCAGGCTCCACGCCGGCCGACGCGGGCGCGGGCAACGCGGGCAGCAAGGGCCTCGATGGCGTGGCGGCGGCCACGAAGGGGTTCTGATTCGATGCGCCGGGTGGGTCTTGTCGCCGTGCTTTCCGCCGTGGCGTGCGCCTCGGCGATCGCTGCCTGCTCGTCCTCGCCGTCCTCGTCCTCGAGCAGCAGCGTCTCGGACGCCGGCACGGACGCAACCGACGACGTCTCGACGATGCTGAGCGGCGTCTTCGTGTCTCTCTCAGGGAGCGACAGGAATCCGGGTACCCAGGCCTCGCCGGTCAAGACGATCGCGCACGCGCTCGACCTCGCCAAGACCGCCGCCGACCACCGCGTCAACGCCTGCGCCGGGACCTACCCCGAGCACCTCGTCATCGACGCGGCTCACGACGGCGTCAGCCTCCACGGCGGCTTCTCGTGCGCCGACTGGTCGTACGCGACGAGCAACGTCGTGAAGGTGGCGCCGACCGATCCGGGGCCCGCGCTCAAGCTCGACACGCTCAACACCGGCACGACCGTCGAGGACCTCGAGCTCGACGCGGTCGACGCCATGATGCCCGGGGACTCGAGCGTGGCGGTGTTCGCGAACGCCGCGCAGAGCACCACGTTCCGGCGCGTGACGATGAAGGCGGGCAACGGCGCGGCCGGAGCGCCTGGAGCCGACGGCGCTTCGACGAGCAACTACGACGTCAGCCTGGCGCAGAGCGATCCCACTATCGAGGGCCACAGTGCGATGGGCACAGCGGGGGGATCGTCGCAAACGTGCGGTGGGCTCTGCACGAACGGCGCTGTGTCGAGCGGGGGACGTGGAGGGGTCGGCGACCCGACGTCCCCCGCCGACGGCACGGGTGGCGGTCCTGCTCTCCCCGAGAATCCAACGGGCTTCACGCCAAAGCACAACGGCGCTGGAGGTGCAGCAGCAACGGCGACCAGCGCCTGCATTCCCGGCAATCCCGGCGCAGATGCGATCGACGCGACAATGGCGGGTGGCGCCGCAACGACCTTGGGGACGATCGGTGCGATGGGGTGGATGCCTAGCGATGGGCAACCTGGCACAGCCGGCGGACCGGGACAGGGCGGTGGTGGCGGCGGCGGGGCCAAGGTTCCCACGAACGGGGGCAGCGGCGGCGGCGGCTGCGGCGGCTGCGGAGGCAGCGGCGGGGCCGGAGGCCATGGCGGTGGCTCGAGCTTTGCTCTCCTGAGCGTGGGCTCGATGGTGACGCTCGACGCGTGCGTGCTGCAGGCCGGCAACGGCGCCGACGGCGGCAAAGGCGGTGCAGGACAGCCGGGACAGTCGGGAGGGGCTGGTGGCAACCCAGCGACGACGGGCATCGGCTGTGCAGGCGGCCTCGGAGGCACCGGTGGTGGCGGCAGCGGAGGAGGCGGCGGCACGGGAGGGGTTTCGGTGGCGGTCGGCTACACGGGTACCGCGCCGACGATGACGAGCAGCACGATGACCAGCACCGGTCAGCCGGGCCACGGAGGCGAGGGCGGCTCAGGCTCCACGCCGGCCGACGCGGGCGCGAGCAACGCCGGCAGCAAGGGCCTCGATGGCGTGGCGGCGGCCACGAAGGGGTTCTGATTCGATGGGCGACCACGGCCGACAGGAACGGACAGAGGCCGGGCGCGGAAACGGATGCAGGCAACGAAGGCGCGAGCGCCCTGGATGGCCTCGCGCGGGGGAGCAAGGCGCCATGAGGAGTAGCTGTCGCAAATATCCTGGACTTGGCACGCTCGCGGCGTGGCTCGGGCCGGGCGCCGCGATCGCAGGCGTCGCGCTGGCCGCGGGGTGCGGATCGTCGTCCGCGACGAACGCTCCGACGGGTGATGACGGCGGGAGCGACTCGTCGTCGTCGTGCGACACCACGCAGGACCCGTCGACGACGCCGTGCCTCGTCAGCGAGGCGTACGGCGTCTTCGTCTCGACGATGGGGAGCGACGCGACGGGGGACGGCAGCCGCGCCAAGCCGTACGCGACCTTCGGCAAGGGCCTCGACGCCGCGAAGGCGGCCGGCAAGCAGGTGTTCGTCTGCATGGGGATCTACCCCGAGAACGTGACCGTCGACGCGGCGCACGACGGGGTCAGCGTGCACGGCGGCTTCTCGTGCACGGACTGGTCGTACGCCGCGACGAATGCGGTCAAGCTCGCGCCGCAGGATCCCGGCCCCGCGGTGAGAGTCGATACGCTCTCGACGGGGACGACGATCACCGATCTGGAGATCGATTCGGTCGACGCGCAGAAGGCCGGGGACTCGAGCATCGCTGCCTTCGTGAACGCGTCGCACAACGTCGTGTTCCGGCGGGTGACGATGAGATCCGGCAACGGCGCCGCCGGCGCGGCGGGCGCCGACGGCGCGTCGATGAGCAACTACGACGTGAGCCTCATGCCGAGCGATCCGAAGATCGCTGGCAACGGCGCACCGACCCTGACGGGCGGCGCGGCTCAGACCTGCAGCGGGCTGTGTGCGAACGGGATGACGTCGACGGGCGGAGCCGGAGCCAGCTACGGCAGCGGGTTGCCCGGGAGCAACGGCGGCCCATCGATCCCGGAGAACCCGCCCGGCCAGACGCCCAAGCACGACGGCGCCGGAGGAGCTGCCGGCGTCTGTGCCGGCACCGGCCGCGGTGGTCCGGGCGATCCGGGAGCTTCGGGCGCCCAGGTCCAGGGGGGCATCGCAGCTACGTCGCCCGGTGCCCTTTCGAGCACAGGATGGACGCCCACCGACGGACATCCGGGTGAGGTGGGGGGCGTCGGCCAGGGCGGCGGCGGAGGCGGAGCCGGTTGCGACAATGGCGCCACGGCGGGAGGCGGCGGAGGCGGCGGCTGCGGGGGATGCGGCGGAACCGAAGGCGGAGGAGGTCACGGCGGCGGCTCGAGCTTCGCGCTCGTGAGTGTCGCCTCGCCGTTGGTCCTGGACGCGTGCACGCTCGTCGCCGGCAACGGAGGCGACGGCGGCGCGGGCGGAGCGGGGCAGCCCGGACAAAAGGGAGGGCTCGGTGGCACCATCCCCCAGGGTTCTGCCGGGGCTGCGGGCGGCGCGGGTGGCGATGGTGCAGGTGGGAGCGGTGGTGGTGGCGGAAGTGGTGGTCTGTCGATCGCCGTCGCGTACTCCGGTCCGGCGCCGACCGCGACCAACGGCACGCGCGCGTCCGTCGGCAATCCAGGTCACGGCGGCGCCGGTGGCACGGGAACGACCGCCACCAATGCCGGGGGACCCGGCCTCGACGGCATCGCAGTGGAGAACAAGGGCTTCTGATGTGCGCTGCTAGAGCGTGGATGATCGGTATTGTCGCGCTGGCGGCGCCCGCCACCGCCGGGGTCGCACTGTTCGCCGGCGGATGCAGCAGCGCGACGTGCGCCGACTTCGGCAACTGCCAAGCTCCCGACGACGCCTCGTCAGCCGTCGACTCGCCCGTCGATTCGCCGCCCGCCGAGGCGGCCGCCGAAGCCGGCGGCTGCGCCGCGCAGGCGCCCGACGACGTCAACGGCGTGTTCGCGTCACCGTCCGGAAGCGACAGCTCCGACGGCGGCGCGTGCGGCGCCAAGGCCACGCCGTGCAAGACGATTGGAGGCGCCTTGCTAACCGCCATCGGCGCACACAAGGCCATCCTCTACCTCGACCGCGGCGACTACGACGAGAATGTGGCCCTCGACGTGCTCAGCAACGGCGCCGCGAGCCCGTTCAGCATCCAGGGCGGCTGGAGCCAGCTGCTCGGCCAGTGGACGCCCATCTGCGATGGGCCCGACGCCGACGTGCCGGGCGAGACGACCATCCATGGATCGGTCACGGTCAGCACCAGCACTGCGATCAAGGTGACGCTCTCGTCTCTGACACTCGGGGCGGGGGCGCAGGCGATGGTGTCGCTGATGGGAGGAGCGAACACGGTCGTCCTGAAGGATGTCGAGATGAGGACGGTCACCGATGCGGGCACGGACTGAGGTGGAGTCATGAAACGGCTCGCGATCGCCTTCACCCTCGGTGCGACATGGCTCGCCAGCGCCTCGCCTGCGCGCGCGGATGATGCGGCGCGCGCCGCAGAGCTCAATCGTGAAGCGGCCGAGCACGCGAAGCACGGGGAGTGGGACGTCGCGCGCGCCCTGCTGGCCGAAGCCTACCGGCTGAGGCCCGACGCGTCGCTGCTCGTCAACCTCGCCGCGAGCGAGCTCAAGTCCGACCACGCCGTCGATGCGTTGCGCCACCTGCGCGCGTACCTCGTCGATCCGCACGCGGATCCGCAGGTGGAGCAGGCCGTGAAGACCCAGCTCGTGCCGCGTGCGATGGCCGCCACCGGGCACCTCACGCTCCACTTTCCCGCCGGCGCGCGCGTGATGGTCGACGGCCAACCGCTCGACGTTCCGGCGGGAGCGACGGCGGCGACCGACGACGTGAAGGCGGGTCCGCACGCGATCGAGATCCTGGCGGCCGGGACGACGAGCGCGCAGTCCGTCGTCGCGAACGCGGGCGAGAACCTGGACGTGCGCCCGAGACCCGCGGCGCCTCCGCCCGTGGCGCCGCAGGCGGCGCCTCCACCTCCGGTCCACGACGAGCCGCCGCCGCGGCCCGTGAGCGACACCGGGTTCTGGAGCGCGCGCCACGTTGTCCCTCTCGGGCTGCTGGTCGGCGGAGCGGTGTTCGCCGGCGCCGGCGGGTACTTCGCCCTCGACGGGAGCTCCAAGCTGCACCAGGCCGACGATCTGGTCAGCGGCTCGCTGGGCGGGTCTCGGACCGCATGCAGCAGCGGATCGGCGCCGAGCGCCTGCCAGACGCTGAGCGACCTGCACTCCAGCTACGACCGGGACGCTGGGCTGGCGACTGGTTTCTTCGTCGCCGGCGGCGCCCTGGCCGCGGCGGCGGTCGTGATGTGGATCGTGTGGCCGCGGCCTCACGAGAGCGTCGAAGGGACCGGAGGCGTGACGGTGCGACCGTACGCGAGCGCCGGCGGCGGCGGGGTCGCGGGGACGTTCTAGCCAGCCGCCGCGCATCGTCCGGAACGGCGAAGACGGTGGAGGCCCGCCTCCCTCGGTGGAGGCGAGCCTCCACCGAACCCACCGGACCGCAACGCGAGGGAAGCGTTCGCGAAAACGAGAGACTCGGGGCTGCGGGCATGGAGGCGCGCCTCCATGCAGCGAACCCGCCGGTGCACGGCCCCGGCCGCAGCGCCGTGTCCTGCACCATGAGCAGGCGCGTTGCGGCCGGCCCCCACGCTGCCCTTGGGCAGACCTGTCGACGGAACGCGCCTTGCTCAGGGGTGCTGCGCCATTGCCGCCCTGATTCGCCTTCGCCTCAGCAGCATCGAGCCAATGCAACCCCACCGCGCCGCGTCGACTCCACTGCGGGAGATGCTGGCCATAGCCCACGAGCTCGTCGGCCTCGTCTCCATGGAGCTGCACTGGCTCGACACGTTGCACGGTTCCGTGGACGAACAGCGGCTCCGGATGGTCAAGGATCTGTTGCTCGAGCAGCGCCGCATCCTCGTTCACGCCACGGGTGACCTGGTCGACCAGTGGCACAACGGCGAGTTGACGGACGAGGACGCGACTCGCGCCATCCGGAGGGTGATCACCCGGATCCTCGAGCGCTTGCAACAGGCGGCGGAGGTATGGGATCCGATGCTGAAGGCGTAGCTGGCAAGTCGGAGCCAGGCTTTCGTTCACGCTGAGGGGGCCCGAATCGAGCCACGTGGCTCGTCACTTTTGCTATAGCGGCAAAGCCGAGACAGGAGCGTTCGAGAGTCTCTGCTGCTCGGGCGTCTGCGGTACCGACTCCACCGGCAACGGCGCGGTCTGCCTCTGAACTCGAGGCTCGCCGTTTCACGCGCGGCTGCGCGGCGCCGCACATGGCACCTGCAGGTCCGTCGTTCGACAGGGGATGCCCGCCCCGCCGGGGGCAGGGCTGATGCCGCCCCGGCCCGGCAGGCCGGCGGATCTTCCGCCGGCCTGGCGAGAAAGCCCGCCGATTCCTCGCCGCAGCGCGCGCTGAATCCGCGCACGCACCGCGCGGCATCGCACTTGCTGTCGGCCGATTCCGAGCAACCGACGTTCGCCCCGGCCGATGGGGGCACGAGATGAGGAGGAGATTCGCGATGCACCCCCAGATGACGAAGCCCGCGCTGCACCTTTCGGCTTTGGCGCTCTCGTTGAGCGCGCTGACGGCGTGCTCGTCGTCGCCGCGGTCGACCAGTGGCTCCGGAAACGCGTCAGCGAGCGCGTTCCATAGCGACTGGATGTGCGACCTCACCGAAGTCGACCAGGGGACGACGTCGTACGACGGCCGGATGGTGGAGACCGACGTGACAAGCAGCGGGCTCGCCGAGCTTTGGGACGACGGCGCCAATCTGAGCCTCTACGACTGGATGTGCGGTGGCTACTTCGCGATCTCCGGGCAGTCGGCAGTCGCCGTTGGCTACACGTGCCCGAACAGCCAGATCACCGTGTCGACCGGCACCCTCTCGCTTTCCGCCGATGGAAAGATGCTGAATATCAATCTGACCGGCACCGATGGCGACCCCGATGCTGGCGCCCCCCAGCCCGCGTCACTGTCGGGCACCTGACGTGGCTCGGCAGCTCCTCCTCGAGCAGTTCCTCGTCTGGCAGCGGCTCCTCTTCAGGCGGCAGCGGCAGCAGCTCGGGGGGATCGGGCGGCGACACCTGCCGCGACAACACCGACTGCGGCGGTTGCGCCATGTGCTACGCGGGAGCCTGCATCAGCTGTGGCTACAACCAGCAGGGGTTCTGCAATTGCGGCTTGTAGCTGTCGCGCTGCGGGCCGGCTCCGCCTCACTGACGTGCTGCGCTTGGCGGCGGACGGGTGCTGGCCGCCCCTGCGCAGGCGCTCCGGGAGGTACGCGGCCGAGGCGCAGGTCGGAGGTCCCATCACCGGTCTTCGGCGATCCTCCCCAGTGAACCAGATGCCGTGCGGTTTCGCCGACTTGAGCGCCGTGTTCGGACTTCCGGACCCACTACTGAATGGATCTATTCGTCGAGCGGCCCACTCGCTGTCGGATGGTCCGACGGCACGGCGTGCGATGCCAACGACCGCGTCGCGGTGAAGGAGTCCGACGGCTACACCCGAGCGAGCTCGTGTAGACGGCGGACCGCCGCGCCAGCCGCCGCACCACCTTGGCGACCTTCCGCACGGGTGCGGTGCACGGCGCGTGCGATGGCGTCGGCTTGGTCGGACCAGTGGCGCGCCAGAGCAGCCCGAGCGGCCCATACGCTACAAGCACCGCACCCACGACATGACCATCGACGCATCTCACGCGAACGTTCACGTTGCCGCCACGCTGTAGTGCGTTCGTGCGAATCGCGTACTCGCATACGCTTTCGCTCATGCAACCGGCTCCACCCGCGGCCACCTCGCGTTCTTCCCTCACGACGGCTACGGCGCATTCAGGTCCGATCACCTGTCGCATGCCGAACAGTAGACGGATCAGCCGAATCATCTCAGGAGCCTCGTGCGAGTGTGCACTCCCAGCCCGGAACATACCGGCCTTCCAGTCACCTCGATGCCCAAGCAGCGCGCGGGCTGCAGGTTCCACTCGCAGCATGCCGCGCGGCTGCCCTCAGCACGCCGCACACTCGGGTCGTCCTTGCACGTGCGGGACGCACGTCTCGCAGAGCACGTGCAGCGCATCGTCGCAGAGCGCCGGGCGGGCTGCGGCCCCGCCGCACGCAGCGCACGCCGGTCGGTCGAGCGCCGCAGCGCCGGCGGGCAGCCGGAGGACGAGCTCCCCTTCACGCTTGCGGCGCCGCACGCGCAGGCGAATCGACACCGCGGGCAACGCGAGAGACACGAGCGCGAGGGGCTCGACCAATACGCGCATGGCGTATCGCTGACCGAGATCGCGCAGCTTCGCATCGCGTTCGGACACCATGTGCTCGATCTTGTTCGCGATGGCGGCCGCTTCGACGCGCCGCTTGGGCGAGCGGGCGTCCTCGATGAGCGCGGCGAAGTACTCCGCGATGCGCCGGTGGTCGCGCGCGTGCCGGCGTGCGACCGCGGCACGCGCCGGCGCGATGGCTTCGCGCACGCGAAGAGCGGCCCGCCGCGCGAGCAGCCCGAGCGGCGCTCGCCCGACGCCGGCGCACGGCTCCGGCTGGAGGCGGTGGGGCTCGTGCGCCGGGTTGGCGAGCGAGACGAGCGCTCCATCCGGCTCGGCGCCATCAGCGGCGTGCATGGCGAGGACGATCTGGCCGTCGTAGCGGTCGTCGGCTTCCGCCCTCCAGGCAAACCATCCGATGACGTACGTTGCGTCCGTCGGCGTGGTCTGCTCGATGTCGAAGACGGCATTGCGCAAGGGGAAGCGTTCGACCAGGGCTCGCGCTTGCGAAGGGCGCGGAGCCTCGGCCGCGAGCCGCAGCGACGCCGTCGGCGCCCGGGCGCTCGCCCATCGCGTCAACCGTTCGAACAGCGGCGAGCCGAGGCCGCACGCGACGGCGTCGACGCGATCGGCCGCGACGGCTCCAATCAGCGTGCACGCCTCCGGGATCTCGAGCGAACGGGCCAGCGCCTCGGGCAAGATGCCCACGCATTCGTCCCCGGACCGCTCGACCAGCGCACCTTGGGCGGCGAGCGCGTCGGCCGCGAACGCGAGCGGATCGGGGATTTCGTGCCCGGAAGGCGCGTTCATGCCTCGAAGTCCTGCCGGAAGAGGGCCTCGTCGAGCGCCTTGACGCGCTCGTAGCGACCGCGCGCCGCCCCGAGCTCGTCGGCGATGCGATCGAAGCCCTCGGCGATCTGCGCGTCGTCCTTCGAGGTGCAGTAAAGCTCCAGGACGCGCTCCTCGAGATCGCGGTCGTCGGCGAGGTTGCCGAGGACCATGTCCATCTCGCCCACCACCAGCTCGAACAGGTGCAGCCGGCGATCGAGCACGTCGAGCACGCGCTCTTCGGCGGTGCCGCGCGCGCACAGGTTGTAGACGCGCACTTCGCCGGTCTGCCCCATGCGATGCAGCCGGCCGATGCGCTGCTCGAGCAGCATCGGGTTCCAGGGCAAGTCGAAGTTGACGAGCGTCTGGCAGAACTGAAGGTTCTGGCCCTCGCCCCCGACGTCGGTGGCGACCAGCACGCGCGCACCGCTGCGGAACCGCTCGATGGCGGCTTGGCGCTCGCCGGCGCGCATGCCTCCGTGAAACAGCGCTGGATCCATCCCCTGCCGCCGCAGCCCGGCGACCACGTATTCGAGCGTGTTCCGGAAGCGCGTGAACACGAGAACGCGCTCGCAGCTGGCAGCGATGTCCACCAGCGCCTCGAGCTTGCGCGAGCCGTCGACCCGGGCGGCCGCGCGCGCCAGGCTCGCTGTCGCCGAGCGCAGCTCGCGCGTGTGCTTGTCTCCGGCTCCGAGACGCGCGAGCGTGCCGTGAAGCGCCGCGGGGCTCGAGCCGGCTTCGAGCAGCAGCGTGCTCGTGGCCAGGCGCGCTTTCGGATCTCCGGCGTGCTCGCGAAGCAGTCGGACCACGGCCTCGTACAGCTCGCGTTCCCCCTCGGCCGGCTCGACGGCCACCGTGGTGACGTAGCGCGGCGGCAGCGCAAGCCCGCTCTGGGCGCGCGTGTTTCGGACCATGACCTCGCCCAGAAGCCGCCGCAGTCGCTCCGCGTCGCGCGGCGCCGTCGGATCGGTCGGGTCGACGAACTGCTTGCGGAACTCGGCGGGGGTCGTCAGCTGCCCCGGCTTGAGCAGCGTGACCAGATTGTAGATTTCCTCCAGGTCCGTCTCCACCGGCGTCGCGGTCAAGAGCAGCAGGAATCGGCTCTGGATCGCGTTGACGAGCTTCCAACCCGCCGTCGAGCGGTTCTTGACGTGGTGCGCCTCGTCGACGACGACCATGTCCCAGGGCGCGGCCTGCACGAGCGGGGCGTGGCGAGCGCTGCGCGCGAGCGCCAGCGAGGCCACCACGACGCCGGGCTCCCGCCAGAAGGCTTCCGGATCTTCGCGTACGAGCGCGTCCTCGGTCGTACGCGCCGTGATGCCAGCCTTGTCGCCGAGCTCTCCGACCCAGTGCCGCACGAGCGCCGGCGGCGCCAGCACCAGCACGCGCTTGGCCATCCCGCGTAGCTCGTACTCGCGCAGCACCATCAGCGCTTCAATGGTCTTGCCGAGCCCCACCTCGTCGGCGAGCAGCGCGCGTCCCCGCAGCACGCGCAGCACGCGGCGCACCGTCTCGGTCTGGTACGCGTGCGAGTCGACACCGCGCAGCGTGCCGGTGCCGACCAGATCCTGGAACTCCGCGGCGGTCGCGAGCGCGTGCGCGCGGATAGCGAGCGACACGGCGAGCGCGTCCCCGTCGGGCTGGGCGATGAGTCGAGCGAGGACGGCCTCCTCGGGAACTGCGACGGTCAGAGGAGGCTCGACGAGCGCAGAGGGCGGCCGGATCGGCGGCGCCGCGGGAGCCGGCGGCACTGCGGAGGCGGCCCGTAAGGGGGGCGCGGCGCGCGTGGTGACGCGCGAGACCGGCGTCGGAGTGGGCGTCCTCTCCGGATCGGCGGTCTCGCGGCAGGCGTTCGGGCGCCCCTGCCGCTCGACGTCCCTCCAGAGTGCCAGAGCGCGCTTGCGAGCCGCGCGCCCGTCGATCGGCACGACGAAATGGTCTCGCGCGACGAAGCCGGCCTCCTCGGCCGCGCCGATCAGCCGACGCGCGAGCGCCGCACGCCCGATGCCGCCCGAAAGGCCATACTGCTCGAGGGTCATCGCGATGGCGTACGCGGGAACCTCGGCTCGTTCGGTCGACGCCAGCCAATACCCGATCGTCAGCAGATCGGCGGTCGAGAGCCCCTCGAAGAGCTGTTGGCGCGACTCGATGTCTCTTCGCGCGATCGGCATCGGGCGCTTCGGGTCCGTATGCTGCGCCGAAGGCGGCGTCAACAGTCGCTCTCGTGCGCGCTGGCGGCTGCACGCCGGCGCTCCGTAGCGCGCCCGGACGTGGCTCGGCCAGTTGCGGGCGGGAGGCGGTCCTACTTGCCTCGCCGCGACTCGGATACACGCCCCGTCTCGAGCAGTTGTCGGGATCTGGCAAGCTCGTTCTCGAGCACCTTCTCGTCGGGGAGCGTGGTCCTGTACTCCGCTGCCAGCACCTTGCTGGCGAGCCCCTCGAGGACGTACTTCACCACCGCATCCTCCTTGGATCGACAGAGAATCAAGCCAACGGGGGGGTTCTCGCCGGCGACCATCCAGTGCTCGCGCGCGTAGGTCAGGTAAAGGTGCATCTGGCCTGCATCAGCGTGCGTGAACCGTCCGATCTTCAGGTCGACGATCACAAGGCAGCGTAGCCGGCGGTGAAAGAAGAGGAGGTCGACGCGGTACCAGACACTCCCGATGCGGAGGCGTCGCTGCCTGCCGATGAAGGCGAAGTCGCCGCCCAACTCGAGCAGGAAGTGATGGCATCCTCACGCTTCGCGATCGCGCCCTGCCCAAGGAGGCCGACCTTGTTCCGCGAGAGCGCCGTACGCTCGTAGAACTGGCTGTCGATCTGGCGCTCCAGCTGTCTCACCGTCCAACCGCCCCGCAGCGCTTCGGTTTCGTAGAAACTTCGGGGAAGACCAGCGTCGACCCTACGGATGAGAAGCACGTAGTGCGACCACGACAGCCTGAATTCCGGGCGCTTCATCGAGGGTGGCGAAGCCGTCGCCAATTTCCGCGACGACGTCGCGGATCTCTTCCCGGCCCATTTCCGTGACGCCGTCGCGGAATTCTCGGGCAAACTCGTAGGCGATACGGAGCCGCGCGCGATCGGAGGGTACGCGAGGTAGAAGAGCCGGGCAGTCTCGAGCCGGTCGACTGAGAAGCCGCGTCCGAAGCGCTCGGTGAGATCCGCGGACAGCCGCCGGAGGAGCGCCTCTCCATAGCCCGCACGCGCCGCCCCAGCCTGCTCTTGCTCGACGATGCGCCAACCGATTTCCCAGTACGTGGCCGTCATGATGGTGTTGATCGACCGCGCCGCCGCGCGGCGTGCTTCCTCGACCACCATCGCGATGTCGGCGAGCACATCTGCGTAGCCCGCCTTTCCACCCGTCAGCTTGCCCTCGCGCACGCCGCCGACGATTGCACGTCGCCCGGCTGAACAACAAGCCGGATCCACTGACGCATTAGCGCCAGCCGCAGCGTTCCGGGAGATCTCGCCGAGCTGGCGCTCAGCACGGGGCTCGGCGCTCCAGAACGAGTCCAGCGGCACGTCGCGCTGGTCCGGAGGGACATCGATCCAGCTCGCCCGGAGTACGAAAAGTGGGCGACGGCGAACGCGACCCGGGCTGACCATATGCGCCGGGCGCTCAGTTTGATCGGCGGGACCGCACGCCTCCTGGCACCTCGTGCGCGCGCCCTTGACTACCTGCGCAGCACGGACTGCACCTTCGCCCGTTCCGCTTGCAGGACGTCGAGCGCCTGGCCGAGACCGATCTCCGCGGCGACCGCCTTGAGCAGGTCTTCGGCGGCTGCCGGCGTCGTGATCGGACGCGCGACGCTCGGAGTTCTCCGACCGGCCGCTCGCCGCCCGTGGCGCTTCTTGCCGTACGCCCGCACGTTGTAGACGTACGGCTCCCCCATCTTGATGCCCTGCTCCTTGGCCTTGGCCACGATCTGCCTCGCCGTGAGGTTCGGGTAGAGACGGACGAAGGCAGCCTTGTTCACGGCCTTCGGGGATGGAGTCTTCTTGGCAGCCATGTCGCGCCTCCGAACGGCACACCCTTGACGTCGCGACGTCCGCGGTGTCGATCGCGCGCGTGCTCGCGCTCGCCCTGCGCACCGCGGAGTTCCTCTTCTACCACCTGCTGATCTCGCTCGTGGACCGCGTGAGCCGCCTGCCACGCGAAGGCGTGATGCCCGACTACGCCCGCGGACTGCTGCACGGCTACGAGCTCGCCGCCGACGTTGCCGACGACGACGTCGCCGCGCAGCGTCGCGCCCACGAAGCTCGTACCCGCTCACGGGTCCGTCGTCGCCCCGGCGCACCCTCCGATGGGAATGCGCACGCCGAGGTGCGCCTGGCGTGCGCTCGGAGCGCCGGAGGTGCCGCCGCTCCTTCGCCGTCGTCTGGCTGGCACGTGCGGCGGCGTGGCGGGCGGGAGCTCGATCCCGAGTTGGTGGCATCGGAGTCGGAACAGCGCGTCGGTGAGCGCGTAAAGAAGCATCTCGCGGCGGAACGCCCGGTCCTCGTCGGGGGTGTCGCCGTGGCGCGGCGCGACGAAGGCGGGGATGGGATGGGGAGGCCGGGGGGACTTTCGCATGGGCCGACATTCGCTCGGCACCGCCGAGCGAGTGAAGCCATCGCGTTCAGGCGTGCGTCTGGGCGGCGTCTCCGCCATCGCGGGCCGCAGGCCGACGGGCGTTCTGTGCTTGTCCATCACAGAACAGCACCGATCACACAAAGACCGCGCGACCCGTTGGTCAACAGTCCGCCCACCCTGGAATGATTCTTTGTGGACGGCTTCGTGGATAGCGAACGTCTGGGGAGCCAGGCGCTCCAGAACGCGCACGCGACGGCGGGGCTTTTTCCGCCGGGCGGGAGCGTCTGAGGGAGCGCCAGGGCGGTTTGAAGGGGGCGTCTGAGGGCGTCTTCGGGACAGTCGTCGTATCCGGCTCGTTGCGTTTCCCATCCCCGCGGGGGCTTGCCTCCGTCGCTCCTCCGGCGCACCTTGCGGGTGCGCGGGGTGTCACTCGGCTTGGTCATGTGGAAGTGCCCAAGAGATGGACACGCCGCGCGACGTTTCAAGCCCTGAGCGCGCAACTTTGGTCACGCCGTCAGGCTACTCGATGCCGCCATGGAGCGAACTCCAGGTTGAATCACATGCCTTGCGGCGGTATGGCTCAGCGGCAACTCGGGCGCAACTCACCGGAGGTGGTACTCATGGCGACGGGACGGACGGCGTACGCTCTCGGTATGCTGCTTGTCGTCATGGGATGCGGCGGCGAGGTGTCCACCGGCACGCCCGCTCCCCTTCCTGCGGACGCGTCCTCGAGCGCAGACGCGAACGCCGCGTGCACTGCAGGCAGTTGCGGCGCGGGGATGGAGTGCTGTTACCTACGCGGTGCGGACAACGAGCCCGGCCCGGGAGGAGCGCCTCCGGTGTGCGTGGCGGAGTGCAACTGGACAGTGGGCCTCATCGCCTGCACCAGCGACGCGGACTGCGCGTCGCTCCCCGGGTTCCGCTGCGACGGCTCCGTTTGCCACAATTGAACGCTTCCCATCGCGCAGATCGCTGCCCGGGCATGTGGCGCCGCCGCCCCCGGTCTGGCTGGCTCCACGCCTGAGGTGGCGACTCCGTCATGTCGGTGTTGGTTCACGCGTGGGTCATCGCACACGCGAACGAGCATTGGCTGCGCGAGGAAGCCGACGATGTCGTGCACGTCGGCGACCTCGGGATGGCGACCGCCTCGGACAAGGAGATCCTCGGCAGGGCTCTCGTCGAAGGGCGGGCCGTCGTGACTCTCGACGCAGACTTCCACACGCTCCTCGCCCTCGAGAACGCGTCGGGCCCCTCCGTCATTCGGATCCGGATCGAGGGGCTGCGCGGCCCCGAGCTCGCCGCCCTGATCCAGCGCGCTGCGGAGGCGTGCCGCATCGACCTCGAGGGCGGAGCGATGGTCACCGTCGACGAGCGCGGCGTGCGCGTGCGCGGGCTGCCGATCGTCCGGTAATCGGCGCAGAAACGAGTTGCTCGGTTCGCGGGGCAGAGCGGTCAAGGTTGGCGGCGCGAGACTCGAGCTTCAGGTCGACGTTGGCTTCGGCGATGCCGTGTCGCCCGGCGTCGTCGAGGTGGACTACCCCCTCATGCGGCACGACCAGTGCAGACCACCCCCCCATGCGCGCCCTCCGGCACCTGCGCACCGCCTTCGCCGTGAACCGGCGGCACGGCCCGTATGCGCGCCGCTACAGCATGTGGGCCGGCAGGATACTGCTCGCGCTCCTGCTCGCCGCGCAGACGGTCGAGTGGACGACCGTGCTGCCAGGGGACCGAAGGAGGATCGCCGGGCGGCCCCTGCCACCAGGGATGCGATAACAACTACTGCGACCAGTGCGGCGTCCTTTGTGACAACAGCACGAACACGTGCGTCGGTTCGCCTACGGCATGCCCGCCAGTAGTACCTCCCGAGCCGAGCTGTGACGAGCTGGGGCACGACGAGGCGTGCGGTGGCGACATCGCGTTCGCCTGCAATGGCGGTGCGACGCCGGCCCACGACGAGTGTCGACGGCTCGATGATGGCGGCACCTACTGCTGCTCGCCGACGTGCGTGACCGTGCCCGGGTGGCAAGAGTGCCCGGGCCCCGCCGTCACCTACGGATGCGACGACCCGGCCGTCCCCGACGCCGGCGAGGGATTCTCTTGCCTGCAATTCTCGGTGGCCCTTCCGGCCACGACGGGCCACGACTACTGCTGCGCACCCCCCGACACGTGCTTCGGCGGCCCGTACCGGCCGCTGCTGCCGTGCGCTTCCTGGGCCGATCAGATCTTCTGCACGGGGACCGCCTTGCCGGCGGGCGAAACGTGCGTCGAGGCCGCCTTCGACGGTGGCGCGGGCTTGCGCGGCTTCTGCTGCACCGGCATCGGCGACGCGGGGCGTTCGGACGGCGCCGAGGCAGGCTGATCGAAGGCTACTGCCCGGTGGCGTTGGCCGGGCCGCACACGTGCGAGTTCTGCTGTCGCGTGCACGACAGCGCCAACGTCTGGTGCCGCGCGACGGACTAGCTAGAGGAGGCCGTCGCGTATCGCCTGGTCGGTCGGAGCGAGCGCTCTGGCCGCCACGATTTCGAGCACCTCACGCGGCAGCTCGGGGAGATCGCCCACACGGATCGAGACGGCGCCAGGGAGCACGTCGCGCATCGCATCGGCTACGCCGTACATGACGCGCTCAACCCCCTGAAGGACGCCTTCATCGTTCGCGAGGATGTCCATGAACCAGGTGGCGCCGCGCCCGCGAAAGTACGGCCCTTCGCGGTCGTACCCGGCGCGGAGCTCGCCCAGGACGCCAGGGCGCGCCTCCTCGACGAATCGCCAGAGCGCAACCCATGCGGGAAAGAAGTACTCCCAGTGCTCCACAGGAATGTTCGACAGCTCCAGCCGAAGCAGTTCCGCCAAACGCATTGGAGGCATCATGCTCTCAGCGCTCGAGCGTAGTCCACCCTGCCCGGCGCCTCCGGCAGCGCGCGGAACGCCGGTGACCGGCGCCCTGTGCTCGCCGAAGGAGCGTGGAGGGGGCCGAGATCGCTGGCGGAACGCTCGTCCTCAGGTTTGGCGCAATCAGGCGCGCTTCTTCTTCCTCGGATGGAGGGTCTCGCCCTGCGCAAGCATCTGTACGTAGGCGGCGATGCGCTTTGTGCGGGTCTCGGGCGACCTCGCGTCGTGGACGCGATAGAGGATCGCGTACCGGTTGTGGCTGTCTAG
>JGI20133J14441_1001702_pt1 | contig 17022 bp, 13 predicted proteins | sample RS3BMetagenome_FD_14441 | JGI IMG/M metagenome (IMG submission 14441)
CGTCCAGTTACCGCGAGATTGCGCGCATCGAAAACGTCGGCACCTGGACCTACATTCGCAGGGTTGCCGTGCCGCTTGCGCGACCAGCCGTCGCCACGGTGACGCTGCTGACGTTCATCTCGTCCTGGAACCAGTTTCAGTGGCCGCTTATCATGACCAACTCGACATCGATCGATCCGATTGAATTGGCGCTGACTCACTACATGCAGACGTACCAGGCCAACTGGAGGGAACTCGCATCGGCGGCACTGCTGGCCATTCTGCCGATCGTGATTGTGTTTTTGTTCACGCAAAAACATATCGTCGCCGCAGTGGCGGGAGGCGACCAGGGATCCAAAGAGTGACGCTGGCGATTCACAGGGGGGTGATGCGCACCGTTAAATTTTTTGCACAGACACGATGTGAGCTGGAGCAACGCCAATCATCCAAATATGGAGGGGAAAATCAATGAAACAAAAGATTCTTTGGCCCTTGGTCGCTGGTCTGGCGGGGGTTCTGGCGGCAAGCTATGCGCTGGCGGGGGCGAAGTCTGCAGCCTCGTCGGCAGCCTCGGCGCCGGTGCAGCAACTCTCGTTGTGGGAGTCGCACAACGGTGGGCCTGTCGAAAATGCAGAGGTCTATCTTGTCAACTGGTTTAACCGCACGCATCCGAGCATTCATATCACGATCGACAATACAAAGGCGAGCACGAAGGCGCTTGCCGCGCTCGCGGCCGGAAACCCGCCGATACTTGCGGAAATCAGCCATTACGACGGATCGTTTCTGAACGCGCACGCACTCCTTTCGTTGAATTCGTATCTATTGGCGAAAAATGGATTAGGGCAAAATCAATTTTATCCGAGTGTCTGGTCGAACGGCGAAGTGGGCGGTCAGCATTATCGCCTGATGGCGGACGTGAAAATATCGCAATTGACATACAATAGGAAGCTGTTTTCCGAAGCGGGAATCAAGACTCCTCCGGCGACGTGGACGCAATTGGCGGCCGATCTGGCGATCTTGAAGAAGCGGTTTCCCGCGGTGATCCCGATGGCGTACAAAGATTCGTCGGCGCACATCCTACCGCCGTTTCTCGCGAATGGCGGACAGCTGTTCACGCCCGGATCAAACGGCAAGAAGGCGGATTTCCTGAGCCCTGCAGCCACTGCGACGTTCAACTACTTTCACACCCTGTATGCGAAACACGAGATGATTTTTGCGCACGGATCGAACATTCGCGCAGACTTTGGCGCTGGCAAGATTGCCGTGGCAGACGGTACGTCGGCGGGGTACCAAAAGATTCTGGAAGCCGTCCATGGCCGCTTTCCGGTCGGCGTATTCACCTATCCGGCAGGAACTTCGGGGCACAGCGCCAACCTGGCGCAGGGTCTGGGCTTTGTGCTGATGATCGATCATACGAAGGCGCAGAACCAGGCGGGAGCGACATTCATCAAGTGGTGGTTTGGTCCGGGGCCGCAGGTCTATTGGGCCGAACATTCCGGATTTCCACCAGAGACCAGGGCGTCGGCAGCGCAGATGCCAAAAGCCTTCCTGGCGGCGCACCCTGGAACGAAAGTGTCGATGGCTACACTGGCGTCGAAGTATACGATTCCGCGCCCGAATCAGGGGGGCTATAAGGAAGTGCAGGCGGTGCTGGACGCCCAGTTTTACAAAGCGGTCACAGGTCAATTGAGTGTCCACACGGCGCTGCAACAGCTGCAACAGCAGGCGGACGCGTATTTGAGCGGCCACACAGAATTGTAACATATCAGGAAACATTTCAGGGAGGTTGACGATGGAAGTCGATCAGGCCATTCTATCCCGAGCGAGCGTAAAGAAATTCGCCGCTCGGGAAGTGCCGAAAGAGTTGATTGCAGAATGCCTTGAGTTGGCTGTGTGGGCGCCCAATCACAGGCTTACGGAACCGTGGCGATTCCGCGTGGTCGCGGATCGTGGCCGGAATACGTTCGCAGACGTCGTCTGCGACCAGATGACATCCCCCCCGGATCAAATGACGGAATCGGCCGCAGAAGAAGGCAAGGGGCTGCTCAGCGCACCGCTGCGGGTCGCAGCCACCGTCAAAACATCGATTGCCGCAGAGCAGGTGCGGCGAAAAATCATGAGCGCTCCTGCTCTAATTGTAGTATACTCTCAGCGGGCGAACGATGAGATCACTACCAGGGAAAACTTTGCGGCCACAGCGGCCGCCGTGCAGAATCTGCTGCTCGGCGCCCATCACCTTGGGCTCGCGGCGATCTGGCGTACGGCAGACTATTTTACTGGGGATAAGGCGCGCGCTTTTCTTCAGGTTCCATTTGAAACGGACTTTGTGGCAGCGGTGTATCTTGGCTTTCCGGAACAGCGGGAAACGACTCGCAAACGCACACCGGCCGAGCGCTGGACCGTCTGGTTTCAGAACTGACGAGCGGCGGCTGTCGGTCTGGCTCCCGAAAACGGGGCTTCGTGACCACAGCCGCAACTGCGTGTTTTCGCAATTCTATTCGATAGCAGGAGGGACCATGGTGAGTATGGCGCAACAGGATAGTATGATCAGCAAAACGCTGGGCGAGAGTTGGCGCAGGGAGACGGAAGCGGCCAGTTTGTACGGGCGCGCCGCCGCTCTGGAAAAGGACCCCTCCCGACGTTCGCTCCTCTTGCGTCTCGCGAATGTTGAGAAATCCCATGCGGATATATGGGCAAAGAAATTGCAAGAAGCGGGCGCCGCAACGCCTCGCCCGGATCATGCCGAAGATGGGTCCGCCGGGTTGTCCAATGAGGAACTGTTGCAGCGGCTCGATGAACTTGAACACAGCAATGCCGCGTGGTACGAATTCATGCGGCGGGTGTACGACGACAGTGAAATCATTCACATCATCGACCGCATCGATGAGGAAGAGTCTCAGCACGACAGCACGGTGCGCACGCTGTTCGCGGCGCCCGTGGTCCACATTGGCGAGTCGCTGAATCGGATTTGGGGAGCGGAAGGATTTCACAAACGGGAAGCGGCCGGCTGGATGGGCGACGCCATTTACGGCGTTAACGATGGGTTGGGCGCGATCTTCGGCATCATCGCCGGTGTTGCCGGGTATACCGCCAACAGCCACACTATTTTGGTCAGCGGCTTTTTTGGCGCTGTGGCGAGCACGCTGTCGATGGGCGTTGGCGCCTGGCTGGCCACCCGTTCCAAAAACGAATTGGCGCACAGCGAACAGGAACACGAACGCCGCGAGCTCATGGAGAATCCCGATGAGGAGAAGGAAGAGTTACGACTGCTCTATCAATTGAAGGGATTTACGGAAAATGAAGCGATCGAGATCTCCGAACGCCTTTCCCGCGACCCGGAGCAGCTTCTGAAAGCCATGGCTCAGGAGGAACTCGGACTCGCCGAGGACGGCGCCGGGAACCCCTGGACATCCGCCGGCATCGGCAGTTTATCGACCTTCGTGGGAGGGATACTGCCGCTCATTCCATTCTTCTTTTTGAGCGGCGTGCAGGCGATTGTCGTGGCTGCGCTGGTTAGTATCCTCGCTCATTTTGCCGTAGGCGCGGCAAAGAGCGTCGTCACCGTACGGCGCTGGTGGGCGAGCGGTCTGGAAATGACAGCGGCCGGCATCGTTGTCGGCTTGGTGTCATACGGCGTGGGGCTGCTGGGTACGTTGCTGATTCATGCGTAGGCTCCAGGACTGACTGGCGAAGCAGGAACAGACGCCTGCAAACTCTCTGCGTGAACAGGAACGCAGAGGGCTTGCAGGCGTCTCTATTGCGCAGGAAACGGGCTGCTCACGGCGTCTCGCAGTCGACGGCAAGTGTCCGTTACGTCGGAACCGCCGCGAAACAGTCCGCCGCCGATGAGAAAGATGACGTCATCGCCATACATGGCGCGCATCTCATCGACGCGCTCCAGCGTCATCCCGCCGCCCGGCGTCGGAAAGATACTGGCGATACGCCCCATCGGGGCAACCGTACCATTCACGATGTCCTGGCAGGCTTCGCGGCTGAAGGAGAAGCGTCCACCATAATTCGGAAATATGACGGCGTCTGCGCCAGCGAGACGCATGAACTGGCCAAGCAGAGCAAAGTGTGAGACGCCGTTATCGGGATGGGTCAAGTACGCTCCCAGATAGGATGGATGGCTCATAATGGGCAACCCAAATGAGGAATCGGCGGCGAGTTCCCGCATGACAGAGAACCCGGTCAGCCCCGGCGCCAGCAACACTCCGCCTGCTCCCGCCCGCTTTGCTTCGTGGGCGCGTTCAATCACACGATCGCAAGACGATGTAATATTGGGAAGATACACGCTGTTTCCCCCCGTCAGGGCGTTCGCATCGCCGACTGCCGCCGCGCATCTTTTCACTCGCTCGCTCCAGGGCGCAAAGGACTGATCCGCAAGTCCGTGATCGTCCTTGATGAGATCGATGCCACCCCGCGCACAGGCGTGCGCCAAGCGGGCCAGTGAATCTGCGGACAGGCCCAGCGGCTTGAGCGCCGTGCTCAGCAGGGGGCGCCGAGGCTCCTGAAATATTTGCCGGAGTCCTGATCGACCGAACCTGGGGCCACCATACATGTGTAAAAGACTCGGTGATAATTGCAGTCGTTCAAGCCGAATCCCTTCTTGCAAACTGATATTTCCAAACACCAAGTTGAAGAGTTGAGTCAATTCGGCGCCCGCCACTTCGCTTGCAAAGGAGATGGTTGCAGTCCAACGACCCGCACCTTCTTGGGAAAACGTTTCTACTCTGCCCACTATATGTTCAGGGATATCGCCTTCCGGCAACAGATCCTCTGGGAATTCAACAGTCTGTTCGACGCAGATGCTGTGGGCCGTCTCGCGCGCCTGTCTCTCATCGCCGCAAATAGAGTAGGCGGCGACAAAACGTTCTCCGGACAGCGGGATATGAACAGGATCAAAGCGCATTATAGAGCCTCCGCCTTTGCTTCGCTATGGACCGGGTTCACTCGGACAGCGGCCAGTTCTCCGTCGTCAATAAACAGTTCTATTCCCACAAGGCGTTCAACGGTCTTCACCAGCGCCAGCGCGTCCAGACCGTATTCCCGCATCAGATAGTGCTGGCTTGCCCCGTGTGCGAACTGGTCGGGGATTCCGATGCGAATGAGTTTGCGGCCGACGCCCGCCTCGGCCATCAGCTCGGCCACAGCGCTTCCCAACCCGCCGATAATCGTATGGTTTTCCATTGTAATCACGCCGTATCTACTTTTGGAAATAGACTCCAATATAGCCGGATCGGCAAACGGCTTCAGGGTCGACACATGGATATGTTCGATCGCGATTCCGCGTTTACGCAACGCGACAGTGGCCCGCATGGCCTCTTCTGTGCAAATTCCCGAACTGATCAGTGTGATGTCGGACCCTTCACAAATGCGCCGCGACACGCCGAGCTTCATTTGTTCATTCCTGGCGAACAGGCGGGGAATCTCGCCGCGCAGCATCCGAATATAAACGGGTCCTGGAATATCTCGGGTCACGTCAAGGACAGATTCAACGTCCGTGGCGTCACCGCATTCCAGCACCGTCATGTTGGGCAGGGACCGCATCACGGCAATATCCTCGATCGCCTGGTGCGTCGCGCCGCCCGGTGTCATGATGCCAGGCAGAAAGCCGAACATGCGCACGGGCAGATTGGGATAGGCGATGGACATTGCGATCTGATCCAGGGCGCGGCGGTAGATAAACACCGCAAATGTATGAATAAATGGGTAGAACCCCTCGCGCGCGAGTCCTCCCGCCATGCTCATCATGCTCTGTTCCGTCATCCCCATGGAAAAGAAACGATCCGGATACACGTCCCGGAACAGATCGATCTCCGTAGAACCTGTGAGATCTGCAGACAACACCAGCACCTCCGGGCGATCCTTCGCCCAGGATACGAGATTGTTCGCATGAACGCGACTGACTACTTCCATCGCTCAACCCTCCTGTTCCATGGTCTGCAGCGCGAGTCGATACTCGTCGCGCTCTGTCTCACTCTTGAAACGAACATAATGCAGTTTTGGAATCCGCTTCTGCAACAGTGAAATTCCAGCGCAGGGATCTGTGCGACAAAGCACAACGACCGGGGCGCCCCGGCCAGTGGCGGCAGCTGGTTGCGCCAGGGCTTCGACATCATGCCCATCCACTTCAAACACGATGGCGCCAAACGACCTCAGCTTCGCCGGCAAATCGCCGAGATCTAGAACAGCGGTCATCTCACCGTCGCACTGCTGACCATTGACATCCACGTAGATCAAAACATTGTCCAGACGGTGGTGATACAGAATCTCAAATGTTTCCCACGTCTGACCCTCCTGGAACTCGCCGTCTGACATATAGACGACACAGCGTCCGCGTTCGTTCCGGAGTTTGCGGGCCAATGCAACGCCCGCCGCCTGACTAAGTCCCTGTGCCAGTGAACCTGTCGTCATTTCCATGCCAGGGGAGTGTTCGGCGCCAATCATTTCCACGGTGCCGCCATCCTTGTTGAACTGCAGCAGCCCTTCCGGAGACATCCTGCCCACTTCAATCAACGCGGCGTAGAGCACCAGCGCGTAGTGCGCGGGCGAAAAAAAGAAGCGATCCAGATCGGCGTGCTGTGGACCGTTGTACAGCGCGCCCGTGGCATTGCCCTTGCCATGACCGGGAACTCCCGCAAATGCTGCGGGAATCGCGGGCGCCGCGCTCTTGCCGATATGGAGGACTTTCGTATACAGAACTGCGATGGTTTCGGCGGCGGAACACGCCTGGCTCAGATAACCGCCGTTGTTGTCGATCGTATGCTCCAGCACACGGCGGCGAATTCCGAAGGCGACCTTCCTGGCGGCATGCGTCCACTGTTCTTCCGGAAGCTGTAGATCCACATTCATGTCGATTCCTCCAAAACGCTAGTTAAACAGTTTCGCCAATCCTGCTGCGAACGGCGGATACACGATCCCCTTCTCCGTGATAAACGCCGTGACGTACTTGGCTGGGGTGATGTCAAACGCCGGGTTGCGCACTGCGGCGCCAGGCAATGTGATCAGTGTGTCGCCGATCGTGGTCACTTCAGCCGCCGCTCGCTCTTCGATCTCGATCATGTCGCCGCTCGCCGTCTGGCGATCCAGCGTACTGAGCGGCGCCGCCACGTAAAACGGCACACCGTGCGCGTGCGCGGCAAGGGCCAATTGATACGTTCCGATCTTGTTGGCGACATCGCCGTTGGCCGCGACTCGATCACACCCGACCAGACACAGGTCAATGCCTGTTGTCCTCATGATGTGCGCGGCGGCGCTGTCCACGATCAGCGTGTGCGGCACGCCCAGTTGTGTCAGTTCCCACACCGTCAGCCGCGCGCCCTGAAGACGCGGCCGCGTCTCATCGACATAGACGTGCACCTGTTTGTTCTGGGCGTGGGCAGAGTGAATAACGCCCAGCGCAGTGCCGTGCTCGACGGTGCCCAGCGCCCCTGTGTTACAGTGATGCACGATGTTGGCGTGGTCCGGAATGAGTGCGGCGCCAAACGCTCCGATGGCGCGGTTCACCTCGCCGTCTTCCCGGTAGATGCGGTTCGCCTCAAGCAGGACAGCTTCGCGGATTGTCGTCGCCGAATCGTCGGGGAGCGCGTGCACACGTTCCAACACTCGCCGCAGCGCCCATCTCAGGTTGACGGCGGTGGGTCTGGCCTGTTGCAGTTCGTCCGCCGCAATCTCCAGACGCTTGCGCAGGGCGGGCCCATCCATGTTGGTGTCAGCGTCGGCCGCCAACACCAGCCCATATGCGGCAGATACTCCGATGACCGGCGCTCCGCGCACAGTCATGTTTGCAATGGCCTCCGCCACGCTCCGGTGATCGGTCAGATCCAGATATTCCACCTGCTCGGGCAACAGCCGCTGATCCAGCAACCGCAGGCGATCGCCCAACCATTCCACACTGCGAAACGCGGTCATGATCCATGGCTCCGTTCTTTGATTTCATCATGATGACGGCAGCGTCGTCAAAGAATGAATAATTTGCGCAGTTGATCCTTCTGCGCACACAATCCCTTCGATATAGATTTCTATATGAGTGATCCAACTCCTCCTGGATATGCTTTTAGCCGAGTTATTGCGCGGAGCGAATGGCTGTCGTATAGTCAACGGAGAGGGAACATTCCTTTTTATGGTCCATGCCGCTAACAGTCAGGAATTGGACACAACGACCCGTTGTGTTCTACTTGATGAGAGTGAGAATAAGTTGAATGCGGGTGGTCGCTTCTGATGTTCTCGGGAGTCAGTAACGTGTGTGGTTTGAGCGTGTACTTGAAGTACTCAGCGGTTTTTGAGTGCTGTTTGGCATGATTACCAGTCCAGAAAAATCCGTTGTGAAGCGGTTTATTAGGTTGAGTAAGCTGAGTCAAGCGTTCGGATGCTGATTTCTGCCATGACGGCATCTATTTATCGTCATTGGTGAGATGGGCGAATTGTTCGACGGGGGGCCTCAAAGGAGTCCAAAGTGCTTGTGGATGGCGCTCATGAACACTTTGCCAGTACTCTTCGTTTTGGTCGTGCGGAAGGTGTTCTGTTCACCTCATCATCGCGGCTACCAAAGGTCGGATACGCAGGTGATTTCGGGATCTATTCGGATACCGGATCCGTGGTCCACTGAGTACTAAATCGTCCAGCGAGATTGTGCTTGGCAATGGTGATTACGTTGCATTCGAACTGGCAGACACCCCTAAGGGTCGCAAGGTGATCAAGCACGAGAATGCTTCTTCGGAGCCCTTTCAAGCCTATTATTTGTCGCCGGAGGTTGTGAGGCGATGGTGGTCCGGTAAGCTACGATATTTGAGCTCAGGAACAAGTACCGCGCCCCTTGTCACAGTGGGGCAGAGGATACACATGTATTGGTGTGGACGGGTTTGTTGGTGTAGAGGCTGATATCAAGCGTTGATTCCACAGCGAAAACCCCTAAGCCAATGTCAATCTGATCAAAATATAGTGTCAAAAGTCCATTTTGAAACTGATTTCTTTTCGAAAAACACATTAATATTTTGCTGACATTTGCTAAAATTCGTCTGAAACAAAGCCATCAACATGCGTGAAAGTCAATGTTGATGGCTTCGTAGTGGGAATTTAGTTGCACTTCTAATTATAGTTCTCCCATGAAGTAGAGAAATTACCAGTAGAGTTCAGGAAACTTGATACAGTCGAGAGAACAGTGTAATTTTTATTTGGAATATTTTGTTCACATTCCAAATAATAAACATCTAAATAACTCGGATATGATACGTTAGAAGGAGTGCCTACTTCCGCTGTCCAATTTACACTTCCATAATTGTCCATGTTAGGGTAAGTTGCTGGAGGTTCTTCTGGTCTTTCGGTAATCCACTCGGCGTTAGCTGTTACATTTCCATAGTTGGTAATATTTCCGATGGAAAATGATGTTGCATTATTGTTGGTTAAATCGTGATAATAAAAATTTGCAGTTCCAATACCACTAGTGGTAGTAAACCAAATATCACAATAAATTTGATCTCCAGGTTGATTGTTTAATCCTTGTATAAAAACTGAATTATTACCTGTGTTTGCGCTAGTTCCAACAATTTCATAAAAGGCATTATATTGCTCACCTCCACCTGACTTCACATTCGAAAAGGTTCCTCCCTGAATTAATGGAGTGCCGTTGATGCCTCCGAGTCCTACCCAGTCAGCACTGTAAGCTGGTTGATAGGCAGTTGGGGCATAGGCGAAAGGTTGATTCCACCAACCAACAACACGCGAGGCATTCGAATTATAAATCATTCCACTCCAATGGTTAGCAGCTGTTAACAGAACCGTTTTAAAGTTGCTTTTTCTAAATGTAGGATAGACCCAATGAGATCCTTCAACTGCTTTTTTCCACAAAATTTGTTGCTGAGGGTTTGATGGACGTTCAGGAAAACCAAATTGTTGAAGTGACTGAGTTGAAGCAGTCAGAGGGTTGAACCCAGCGGGTGGACGATGTATAATTACTCCCTGTGGCACGAAAATATTACTGTTATTCTGAGATTGCGAAGCAGCGTATGTTGGGCTATTATTAATTAGTGCACCAAACATAGTCAATAAAGTTGCCGACAAACTAATTAAATAATTAAAGTGAATTTCCCTTTGCTCCTCATAATAATGAACGCCTCCTAAATGTTTTGTTGTGCTTGCTTTTATTTATACTATTCTTTTTACGTTTCTAATGCAACAGCAATATTCCAAAATTGCAATGTATCTCCTTTGGTCTCTGTGTTTTAAGAGGTTGTTCAATAAGGGGTCAGAACTCCCCGATGCATTGCTTCGTTCGCACAAGAATGCTCCCTCACGTACACAAAACGTACGCTCGGTGCGCATTCTTAGTTACCTTTCTTGCACTGCTTGGGTCTTACCTGACCTCCTTTTGAACAGGCTCTATAAAATAATAAAAGCGTGGTGATCTGTCGTGAAACTCAGGACTAAATCCTTTTTCTCTCTCTTGGCTATAGTTTTGATTGTTTTCATATCTTTGATGGTCTATCGAATGGTTAAATACAATGAAATTTCGACCTTTGCACAGTTGCAAGCAGCTAAAATCGAGCACGTACACATCTCAGATATTAGAATTGTTAAGGTTAGTCCGTTGGGTTATTGGTGGCTTTTTCTATATAATGGGAATCAGGCGTGGGGGGTGATTTTTCAGGTCAGGGGCAAAAAATTCCCGATGCCAAATAGTGGTTATATTTCGACTGTGGAGTTTATTAATGGGAAATTTAGTTTTAATCTAACTCATGGTTGATATTAAAGGAACTGGTATATTTATAGAAGCACTGGGTCTGCGTCAAATCCTCCGTCTATGTGCAGATCAATTGCATGGCAAGGTCAGCATTCCAAGCTGTTCTGTCCTTGTGTCCGTGCAATTTTTGGACAGCACTTCAGTAGCAACAGGCTAATCGCCAAGTTTCACGAAGTTGCCATACCGAGCGTGTTCTTTGCCCGCGGGCATCCTTAAGAACGATCCACGTCAATCATGATGTTGAGATCCAAGCGAATGAGTCCATTGCATTAACGGGTGCGAATGCGACATAGTGGCCCGTCGTGTTCTGGTTGATGTGAGTGAGAATAAGCGGAATTCGGTCAGTCACTCCAAACTCCGTACTCATTAATGTTGCGGCGGTCGTTCAGTTCGTAGCCTGTATGCGAGCATATGCGCTCACGCGGCTGTGGCTCTTCATATCTCTCTCCTTTCTGTCGCCACTGTTCGGTTTACGTCATGGTTCGTATATGAGCGACGCACGAATGTATTATATATATTAAACGTATGATATGATACGAATATTTGAATGATCTGCGAAACGAACACAGTGGGAGCGGGGGATGGTGTGCGCGAAGAAGAGGTGGCGCGTGTTCAGGAACTGGTCGAGGATTTCGGCACGATGCTTGAGGCGTCCGGAGGTTCGAGGTCGCTTGGTAAAGTGCTCGGATACTTATTTCTGGCGGGAACGCCGCGTTCGCTTGATGACATTGCGGTTGATCTGTCGGTGAGCAAACCAACGGCCTCGATCGCCGTGAGACAAGGCCTGCAGATAAGACTGTTTCGCAAAGTCGGGATCCCCGGAAGCCGAAGGGATCACTATGAGATTCAGTCTGATGCGTGGACCGGGGCGTTTCGGGCGAGTCTGGCGCAGGGGCAGGCGTTTCAGAGCCTATTGGAACGGGCGGCGGCCATGGCGAACAGTCAACTGGCCACGGACAGGCTTGCGGAGGCGGTCGCCTTTTATCGCTTCATCAATGAGGAGATGATCGCGCTCATCGCGAAGTGGGAGCATCTATTCAAGCAGCGCGATTAGATCTGCGATCTGATGAACGGGGTGAGTTGTTGTGATCGAACTTGCGGCGCTGACCAAGACGTTCCCGAACGGGCGGGGCATTCGCGATATCAGTCTGACGGTGGCGGAGGGCGAAGCCGTTGGGTTTCTGGGGCCGAATGGCGCTGGCAAAACGACGACGATTCGACATCTGCTTGGTTTTTTGCGCGCGGACGCCGGCCAGGCGCGTATATTTTCCAAGGACTGTTTTTTGAATGCGGCCGAAATCCATGGCCAGGTAGGATATCTTCCCGGTGAAATCAGTCTCTTTCCAGGCATGACTGCAAAGGGGTTTTTGCGCCTGGCGGCAGACCTGCGCGGGTTGCGCGCGGAGCAGTCGATCCGCGCGCTCGCGATGCGCTTTGAGCTCGATCTTCAGCAGTCGATACGGAAAATGTCTAAGGGCACAAAGCAGAAAGTCGCGATCCTGGCGGCCTTTTTTCATGACCCGGCCGTCTACATTCTCGATGAGCCAACATCTGGCCTGGACCCGCTGATGCAGCACGCATTTGTCGAACTTGTGCAAGAAGAGCGGGCGCGTGGAAAGACGGTATTTTTATCGTCGCACAACTTTTCTGAGATCGATCGCCTCTGTGACCGTGTTGCGATTATCAAGGATGGGCGCTTGCTGCGTGTGGATGGAAGCGCAGAGTTGAGAGCGGCGCGGTTTCATCAGTATCGCGTCGAATTCGCGAACGCCGCCGTCGCGCAGGCTGTTGCGAGCGCGTCTGTGACGGGAATGACTGTGCTGCGCAATGAGGGGTCCGTGTTGATTCTGCGGGTTGCGGACGTGAATGCTTTCTTGCGGGCGATGAGTACGCATGATGTGCGCGCACTGGCTTCTGAAGAGACGCAGTTGGAAGAAAGTTTCCTTGCCTATTACAGTCATAAGGAGGATGCGCACGAGTGAATATGGCCTGGTTTCGCCACATGCTCCGAGCGGTCTGGCCGAGTGTGATCGTGTACGGGTTCAGCGTCGCCGCGTATGGGTGGCTTATCGAATGGATCTATCCGACGATCGCGCGGTCCGGTCAGGTGCAGGCGCTGCTTGCACAGTTGCCGAAAGCGATGGTGCGCATGTTGGGCGTGAGTGGCGGTATGGCGTCATTGCCACAGTTTCTGGACAGTGAGTTTTTCAACCTGATATGGCCATTGCTGCTCGCGATCTTTAGCATCGGGCTCACCTCGCGGTTGGCGGCGGGATTCGTCGAAGATCACTCACTGGTCAATGTGCTCGCCGCCCCTGTTTCGAGACGGGTGTTCGTGATTACGCAAGCGAGCGTATCCGTGGTCGCCTTGCTGGGCGTGATCGTGCTCTCCTTCTGCGGTATGTGGTTGGGTGCAGTGTATTTCCATGAGTCGTGGAACGCGGGAGCGATGAATCGCGTGGCGATTGGCGGCGCGGTCACATTTTTCGTCGTGAGCGGCTACACATTTCTCCTGTCAGCCTGGGTGGATGAACGAAGGCTCGCCCTCGGCGGCGCGAGCGCGCTTACCGTGCTGTTTTATGCGCTAGCCGCTGTTGCGCAGATGAGCAATAAAGCAACGTGGCTGTATCGGGTGACTCTTTTTGGCTATTATCGGCCAGCGGCATTGATCGCTGGACAGCAGCCTTTGACGGGAAACGGGATGATTCTGATTCTGGTCGCCTGCGCGCTTTTCGGAGTTGGCGTATGGCGATTCTCCGTACGGGATTTATCGCTGTAGCACGTTTTGCGACAGGACGGATGAGGGCCAAAAGTGGACAGGAATCCAGCCGCGAACGCTGTTTATAAGCCATATCTGGCGGGCGTCCGTGAGCTCGGAAAGCGTAATGGTCGCTGCGTGGACAACGCCCTGTTCGAGCAATTCTGCGCGCAGCGTGCCGTCGAGCAGACCGCTTTCGCGGGCGGGTGTCAGCAGTTCACCGCGGATATTGAGGACGACATTGCCAATCGTAAATTCTGTGATCTCTTCTTGTTCATTCCACAGAAGAACGTCAAGGGCGTCCGGGTGCTCGCTTTGCAGCGCCTCGTATACATCGCGACAGGTGGTTTTGTGATACAGGAAGCGGTTGTATCTGGAGACTGGTCGATTGGCCAGCGCGACGGGCCGCGATTCTAAGGGCGAGGGGGAGAGTGCTGTGCTCTCAATGCGAATCTGCCCGTCCCGCGACACCAGCAGGCGAACACGGCGCGCAAAGGAATCAAAGGCGCGGGCGTGCTCGTCCAGTTGTTCCTGTACACGGGGCAAGTCAAGCGGAATATCAAAATAACGCGCAGATTTGGCCAGTCTCCTCAGATGGCGGTCCAGTAAAGCGTACTGCCCCTGTTCAAGCCGCATGGTTTCCAGCAATTCGAACACCGGAACGGTCTCTGTCAGGATGGCGGCTTTTGTCAGGGCCTCTGTGTATTCCTCCTGCGCTTCAGAGTTCCAGGTGATTCCGCCGCCGGCGCCATATTCCGCGACACCCGTGGAGGCGTCGAGAACCACGGTGCGGATGGCTACATTAAAAACCCTGGTGTGGTCCGGGGTCATGTAGCCGACGGCGCCACAATAGACGCCACGAGGACTGTCTTCCAACTCCGCAATTTTCTTCATGGTGCTTATTTTTGGCGCCCCTGTGATTGAACCGCATGGAAACAGGGCGGCAAACACATCGTCCAGTGTCGTGTCGGCGCGGGTTGTGGCGGTGATCGTTGACGTCATCTGCCAGACGGTCGGATAGGCTTCCACCGCAAACAGACTGTCCACATGGACCGATCCGGTTTCGGCGATTTGGCCAAGATCGTTGCGGATCAGATCGACAATCATCACATTTTCAGCTTTGTTTTTTGCCGAGTCAAGCAGCCAGTTTGCCTGGTTGCTGTCATCTTCCATCCAGAGCCCTCTTTTGGCAGTTCCCTTCATGGGGCGCGTCATGATGTGTGAACCGTGCTGGCGGAAAAACAGCTCCGGAGATGCGGAGAGAATTCGCTGCCGGCCAATATTCAGATAGGCTGAATAGGGCGCCTGCTGCGCTGCGGCGAGGGTGCGGTAAAATGTTCGGTCATCCCCATGAAACTGCGCCCGCAGACGCATCGTATAATTGACCTGATAGGTCTCTCCCTGTGCAATCGCCGCTTTGATGTTCGCGATCTGGCGGTCAAAATCACCGCGCTTGACCGCCGGCGTCCAGGCCGTAAACTGATAATCCCTGTGTGGGTGCGGGGGGATCTCCGTCAGTGGCTTGTCAAAGAGACCGAACCAGAGGAGCGGCAGAGAGGGATCCCCAGGAACCACGGCGTACGCCGGGTCGAAAGCGGGAGCCGCTTCATAGGCAATAAAACCCGCCGCATAATACCCTTCATTGCAGGCGCGCTCAACAGCCTGGAGCGCCGTTCGCACTTCATCGATTGCGTTCGTTTGAATGATTTTGGTCGGATTGACAAAACACAGTGGTTGAATCGTTCCTTCGCGGTCGGCAAATTCAAAGAGAAGAAAGGGAAACTCTGCTGCAGTGTCCATATCGGAAACTCCTTCAGTCACATACTCTATGATGTGAATTGTCTGGCGGGGGGCGTGCGTCATGATCAGCAAGTCCTGGTATGCGGTTTGTCCAGGAAAAGTGGTTGGCAGTACACCGCACAGGGTTAACGTCCACGGGATGAATTATATCGTATATCGGGATGAGACGGGGGCGGTTCACGCCTTTGGCGCCTATTGCCCGCACCGAGGGTGTGATCTGTCGCTTGGCGCGATCGAGAATCGCCAGCTTGTTTGCGCATTTCACGGCTGGCGTTTTGATGAAGATGGGCGTTGCACACTCATACCCGCCCAGCCTGTGCGGTCGACCACCATATCTGCGCAAAACCGGCTGGCATCCTACCATGCCTGTGAGAGAGCTGGATTTGTCTGGATTTACACCTTCCCCAGAGCATCATCTGAGAGCATGCCGGAACTTCCCCTGTTTCCTGAGCTAAGTGCGGATGGCTGGGTCCACATTCCGTTCCATACGACCTGGAAAGCTCACTTTACCCGCGTTGTCGAGAGTGTTCTGGATGTATCGCATCTTCCATTCGTACACCCGGAGACCGCTGGCCGGAACATAAGTCCGCTGGTCGAGGGCCCTGAGTACAGCGTAGCCACCGGCCGACTGCGGATCCACCCCACTCCGTTCGCACCCGCACATCCGATGGAACCACTGCGTCCATCGACGGAAACAGGCGAGCGCACAGAGATAGAACTGATGTTTCCAAACTGTTGGATCATCCGCACGCCAATGGGAGATGGAACGTGGGTGTGCACATTTTTGACGTTCACGCCGAGAGAAGATGGGGTGACCGATATATTTGGCGTCGCCATGCGAAACTTTGATCTGGACTCCGATTTTTTGAATGCTTTCCATATCGAACACACCCTGTTTGTCATGAACCAGGATCGGGTGGTGATCGAAAGTCTCAGACCGCTTGTCGCACCGTTTGATTTGCGTCGTGAGATCCATGTTGCTTCCGATGGGCCGACCATTCGCTATCGCGTTATGCTGAGGGAGGCGTTAGAATCAGAGAATAAAAGGTGAACTGCTTACGCGCCGTAAAAGTGCAGACCCTGCGCTCCTGTATACGCGTCTGTTGATTCAGGCGGCGCCTGATTCCGGTCGCAGGGCGCCGCAGAGCCGGACGCGACAGTGATTACAGGCAAGCCGTCGAATCTTGGCGCAGTTGACTGAATTTCACGGGCGCCGTCTGTCTCGCCGGCCGCACTAGCCTTCGAGCAGCAGCGACTCGGGATCCTCGGCAAGTTCCTTGACCCTGACCAGAAAACGCACCGCCTCGCTGCCATCGACGATCCGGTGGTCGTACGACAGGGCAAGGTACATCATGGGATGGATCAGCACCTGTCCATTTACGGCGATGGGCCGTTCCTGGATCTTGTGCATGCCAAGGATGCCGACCTGCGGAGCATTGAGGATGGGTGTGGACAGAAGCGAGCCAAATACGCCGCCGTTGGTGATTGTGAATGTACCTCCCTGCAGTTCGGCAAGCGTTAGCGAATCGTCGCGGGCGCGCTGGGCCAAACGGGCAATTTCCCCTTCAATGGCGGCGAAAGAGAGGCGATCTGCTTCCCGCAGGACCGGAACGACGAGCCCTTTGTCTGTCGAAACCGCGATCCCGATGTCGTAGTGTTGTTTGAGAATCATGTCTTCGCCGCGGATTTCGGCGTTCAGGGCGGGAAACGACCGCAATGCGCTGACGACTGCCTTGGTGAAAAA
>JGI20133J14441_1001706_pt1 | contig 17016 bp, 17 predicted proteins | sample RS3BMetagenome_FD_14441 | JGI IMG/M metagenome (IMG submission 14441)
GCGGGTTCGAACCCCGTCGGTCACCCCCTGTTTGTGCCCTGCGGCACAAAGTAGTCTCCGGGGTTCTGTCTTTTCTGTACTCGTCCACCGGCTTGGCGCGTGCGGGCGCGTAGGGGCGCGGCGCCGGCGGACGAGTACAGAAAAGAGCGAACCCCGTGAGAGAGAGGAGGCGGGGGCCCTCCCACCCTGCTCGTGCTCGGGGCGCAGTCAGAACGAGCGCCGAGTCGAGGACGTCAGCGCGCTCGCCATGGCTCGGAGAAGAGTGATCGCGCCGCGTCCGTAGAGGCTCGCCGTGTCGGGCGCAGGCGCCTCCGCGGCGGCTTGCTCGATCGCGGCTTGCTCCTCGCGCCGATGCTGTGCGATCGCGGCGGCCTGCCGGCGAGCGCACTCGCGCACGACGACCGTCAGCTCGTGGCCGTCGAACCACATGCCGTGCGCGGCGCACCGGTCCAGCTTGGCCCCACCGAGCCCCGCTTCGCGCGACAGGGGCGCCGCGCAGACCGGACACGCGAGCCGCTGCGCGGCGTCCGCGCGGAACTTGCGCGCGGCCTGGGCTGCGGGCGACTCCCACGCCGACTCCGCGACGTCCTCCACCGCGGCGTCGGGGTGCTCCTCGACGCGCTTGCCCGCCTCGTTGTCCACCCAGATCCCGCCGCAGGCGCCGCAGCCGAAGAGGTCGACGTCGTGCACCCGCGTCTCGACGAGCCGCCGCGAGCAGTACGGGCACGGCAAGCCCGCCGCCGCCGCCCGCCCCTCGGCAGGGGCCATGACCTCGACCGGAACGATCACGCGCTGCACGATGACCTGCTGGGGAGCAGGCGCGCTGCACACGCCGCAGTACGCGCACCGGACGACCTCGCTGCTCGCCTGCTCGGGTAGCGGCGCGTGGCAATGCGGACAGACCAGCTCGACCCTCTCCGGTCCCATCCCGCGCGATCGTACTCCAGCGCACGCCCGCGTGCTCCGTGCGGCCCCCGAGCCACGGGCTCGCGAGGTCGGCTACGCTGTCGCCCGTGCGACAGGACACGCAGACCAGGCCGGAGACCGGACGGCTGCTGCCGTGACGGCCGACCACGAGACGCTGCAGGGCGGCCGGTACGTGGTGCTCGGCGCGCTCGGGGAGGGAGCGCAGGGGCGCACCTTCGACGGCGTCGACAAGCGCGAGGGGCGGCCTGTCGCGATCAAGCGCTTCGACGTACGCGGGGCGCGGGCGTGGAAGGACGTGGAGCTGGCCGAGCGCGAGGCGCGGGTGCTGCGCTCGCTCTCGCACCCCCGGCTGCCGCGGTACGTGGATCACTTCGAGCAAGGCGGCGCGCTCTACCTCGTCATGGAGAAGATCGACGGCGAGAGCCTGGCGCGCATGCGCCAGCGCGGCGCGGCGCTCGACGAGAAGGACGTCTGGCGCCTGCTTCGCGACGCCTCGGAGGTGCTCGACTACCTGCACGGGCGCGCGCCGCCGGTCATCCACCGCGACCTCAAGCCCGGCAACGTCATCCGCCGGCCCGACGGCTCCTTCGCGTTCGTCGACTTCGGCGCCGTGCGCGACAAGCTGCGGCCCGAAGGCGGATCGACCGTGGTCGGCACCTTCGGCTACATGGCGCCCGAGCAGTTTCAGGGTCGGGCGCTGCCCGCATCGGACGTGTACGCGGTGGGCGCCACCGCCGTCGCGCTGCTGACCGGCACCGAGCCCGAGAACCTCCCGCACAAGGGGCTCGCGCTCGACGTTCGCGCCGCGCTGCGCGGCCGCGCGAGCGAGCGGCTGACGGCAACGCTCGAGCGGATGCTCGACCCCGATCCGGACACGCGCGCCGGCCGCATCGCGCCGCTCCTCGCCGACGAGAGCCGCCGCAGCGACCGCGGCTCGCGGCAGGCTGCCGGCGACGACCGCACGACCCGCCGCTTCGAGCAGAAGGGGCGCGACACCGCCGATCGCTACCGCGACGAGATGTCGGCCCACGACGAGCGCCGCCGCCGCAGGCGCCTGCGCCGCGAGGCCCGCCGGCTCGAACGCGACGCCCGCCGGGGCGCGCGCGCCAGCCGCCCCCTCCCCTTCCCGTTCTCGCTCTTCTTCACGCTGCTCTTCGCGATCGGCATCCTCGCCGTCTCGGTGGCGACGCAGGTCGTCGTGCCGCTCGTGCTCTCGGTGCTCTCTCTCTTCATCGCGCGGCGCGCGCTGCACGAGGCGGCCCGCACCGTCCGCGCCGCCGGCCACGCCGCCGTCGACGGCATGCGCCGCACGCGCGGCTGGCTGTACGGGCAGGGCGCCGCCGTCGGCGGGGACGCCAACACCAGCGCGTCACGGCCTGCCGAGGACCCGCGCGTGCGCGTCGAGCGCGCACCCTCCTCGGGGCGCGCGCGCGTGGCCGACGAGGTGCCGGCCGACGAGCAGGACGAGAGCGACGAAGAGGAGCGCCAGCGGCATCACCTCTGATTGCCAGGCCATGTCATGTGACGTGCCGCTAGGCTTTCGCCGACGACGAGGCATGAAGAGGGCTCTCTCCGCCGAGGGCTATGTCACATGACATGACATGACATCGGGGTACCGGAGGGCCCCCCGTCGGAGGAGGGCCCCCCGGCCGGAGCCCCGACGACGGATCAACCACTCGCGGCACGTTCTTCGGGCGACATGGCATCCCGCCCGGCGGGCATCGCCGCTCGGCTCGTTCCACGTGCACTTCCGCTTTCCATTCGCGCATCGCCGCCCGATGTTTCGGTATCGCCGCCGTGTGTTTCGTGATCGCCGCCCGTACATCGATCCCTGACGCTCTCCTCGAAGTCATCGCCGCCGTGAATGCAGGACCAGCCGCTTTGCATTCGCGCCGCGCGCCTTCGTCTCGAGACGAAGCGACCAGCGCGCGCCGGATTCATCGCGTGACGGGATGCGCCGCGCGCATCCGCCGCGCCTCTTCGTCGTTCACATGCACGTCTGCGAGCCGGACAGCAGGCACGTGCCTCCGACGCACGACGAGAACGTGTCGCACGTGGTCGTGGGATCGGTGTCCTTGCACGGCTGCCCGTCGGGGATCACCTTCGGGCAGACCGACGACGCACCGGACGCGGACGGCGGGCAGCTGCCCACCAGACACCGCACGCCGCCCCCGCACGGCTGGCCGGCCGAGGCCCACGAGACGGTCGCGCACTGGTTCTTGCTCGAGTCGCACCCGAGGCCGCTCGCGCACTGCTCGTCGAAGCTGCAGCCGGTCCCGGCCTGACCGGCGGACTGGCACGTGGTGCCCATGCCCACGGGGCTCGCGCCGCCGCACACCAGGGGCGGCGTGCACTCGTTGCTCCCGGAGCAGGGGGCGCCGGACGCCTTGGTGGCGGTGCACTTGCGGGTGGTGGCATCGCAGTACAGGCCGTCGGCGCACAGCGCTTCGATGTCGTCGCAGCTCGCCCCGGCGGCGCCGTGCGTGATCGCCGTGCACGTCGCGGTCCCGGCGCCGGGCACGCAGGCGGAGCCCGGCGCGCACGTCTGATTGTCCCCGCACGCCCCGCCGACTTGCGCGAGCGTCGAGCACGCGCCGCACGAGGGCGTCGAGACGCCGCCGTCCGGGGAGCCCGAACCCGAGTAGATGCACGACCCGCTCTGGCACTGCTCGCCGGAGATGCAGGACGTTCCCGCTGCGAGCGAGCCGGTGAACTGGCAAGCCGGCACGTTGTCGGTCGTGCTGCCGCAGGGCAGCGCCTGCAGCGCCGAGACGCACGCCGAGAGCGTGCCCGACGTGAGCCCCGAGCCGGGCAGCGACAGCGCGTTCTGGCAGGATTGCTCGAAGCGGGGCCGCAGGCGCGACAGCTCGTCGGCCGGAAGCGGCGTCTGCGCGGGACACGTTCCCGTTCCCATGAACAGATCGAAGAGCCGATCGCAGGCGCTGCCGCCCGTGCCGCCGGTCGCGGAGTTGCCGGAGGATCGGCCCCCGCAGGCCACCGCCAGCGAGAGGACCGCGCTCGCGACGACCGTCGACGCAACGCTTCGTGCTCGCACCATGTTCGCTCCCTCCTCGCGCTCCGCGTGAAGCGCTCCTTCGGCCGTTAGCAGGATCGGTGCCGCGGCCGCAAAAAAGCGCGTTCCTCCGCGACCCCGCAATGTGTGGGTACGGGGCATGGCGCCGCTGGCATGGGGGGTGGGCTCGCCCGACCACAGCCCGATCCGCCGCGCGGCGCTCGAGCCGTCCCGCACCGCGCCCGGTCGCCCGTTGGCCGTGCTACGAAGCGCCCCATGTCCGCCCCTTCGCGCGCCTCGCTCGACACGCTCTGCATCCACGCCGGCCAGGAGCCCGACCCGATCTCCGGCGCCGTCATGACGCCGATCGTCCTGGCGACGACCTTCGCGCAGGACGGGCCGGGCAAGCACAAGGGGTACGACTACTCGCGCGCGGGCAACCCGACGCGCACGGCGCTCGAGCAGTGCCTGGCCGCGCTGGAGGGCGCCAGGCACGGCGTCGCGTTCGGCAGCGGCTGCGCGGCGACGACCGCCGTACTGCTGTCGCTCCGGAGCGGCGACCACGTGCTCGTGGGCGACGACGTCTACGGCGGAACCTTCCGCATCTTCGACAAGGTCCTGAAGCAGTTCGGCGTCGAGGCGAGCTTCCTCGACATGAGCGATCCGGCGCGCGTGCGGGAGGCGATGCGGCCGAACACGCGCCTCGTGTGGATGGAGACGCCGAGCAACCCGATGCTCAAGGTGTTCGACATCGCCGCCATCGCCGACGTGGTGCGCTCGCGCGGCGTGCCGCTCGCCGTCGACAACACGTTCGCGACGCCGATGCTCCAGCGCCCGCTCGACCTCGGCGCCACGCTGGTCGTCCACTCGACGACCAAGTACCTGAACGGCCACTCCGACGTCGTCGGCGGCGCCGTGATGACGAGCGACGAGGCGCTCGCCGAGAAGCTTCATTTCCTGCAGAAGTCGGTCGGCGGGGTGCCGAGCCCCTTCGACTGCTACCTGGTGCTGCGCGGCCTGAAGACGCTCGGCGTGCGCGTGAGGCGCCACGTCGAGAGCGCGCGCACGATCGCCGAGTGGCTGTCCAGGCACCCGCGCGTCGCGCGCGTGCGCTACCCGGGCCTGCCCTCGCACGAGGGGTGCGCGCTCGCCGAGCGGCAGATGAAGGGTCCGGGCGGGATGATCAGCTTCGACCTGAAAGGCTCGCTGGCGCAGGCGAGCGCGTTCCTCCAGGCGCTGCGCGTCTTCGCGTGCGCCGAGAGCCTGGGCGGCGTGGAGTCGCTCGCCGAGCACCCGGCCATCATGACGCACGCCAGCCTACCGGCCGACGCGCGCCGCGCGCTCGGCATCGGCGACGGGTTCATCCGCCTGTCGGTCGGCCTGGAGGACCCGGGCGATCTCCTCGCCGATCTCGAGGGCGGCTTCGCCGCCGCCGAGCGGGCCTGAGGTCCGGCCGGAGGCCGGCCGACCGCCCGAAGGGCACGTGGGTGCGGACGCGTCGAGGAAGGCCACGCCTCGCTCGCCCGCGAAGCGCCGGCGCATCACGGCGAACGCTTCCGGGCTGGAGTCGACCATCACGAAGCGCCGCCCGAGCTCGCGCGCCGCTGCGCCGGCCGTGCCGCTGCCGGCGAAGAAATCGAGCACCACGCCACCGGGCGGGCACGACGCGCGCACGATGCGCCGCAGGATGCCGAGCGGCTTCTGCGTGGGGTAGCCGAGCTTCTCCTTCCCCGTGGGGCTGACGATCGTGTGCCACCAGGTGTCGGTCGGCAGCTTGCCGCGAGCGGCCTTCTCGGCGCCGACCAGATCGGGCGCCATGTACGGGATGCGGTCGACCGCGTCGGCGTCGAAGACGTAGCGCTCCGGATCCTTGACGTAGACCAGGATGTCGTCGTGCTTGGCCGGCCAGCGCCGGCGCGTTCGCGCGCCGTAGTCGTAAGCCCACACGATTTCATTGAGGAAACAGGCGCGCCCGAAGACGCCGTCGGCGAGCACCTTCGCGTAGTGCACCTCGCGGTAGTCGAGGTGCAGATAGAAGCTGCCCGTGGCCTTCAGCACACGCCTTGCTTCGAGCAGGCGCGGCTCGAGGAACGCCAGGTAGTCGTCGAAGACGTCCTCGAACGACCGCGCCGCGCCGATGCGCACCGTGCGATAGCGCCGACCGCCGAAGCCGGTGCGGTCTCCCCCGGCGTCGTCGCGCACGGTGCGCAGCCGCTCGCGCGTCTGGCGCCGCCCGGTGTTGAAGGGCGGGTCGACGTAGACCAGGTCCACCGACTCGCCCGGCAGGCGCCGAAGGACCTCGAGGTTGTCGGCCAGGACGACCAGGGACGCGGGGGGCTGCATCGGCGCGCGTACATACTCGCCCACCTCGCCGCGTGCGGCTATGCTGAGCGCCGCCATGCCCCTTCGTATCCTTCGTTTCGCCAGCTGGCCGGCGCTCGCGACGACCTGCGCGCTCGCGGCGTGCTCGGGCAACAAGCCGCAGCCGCCCGACGCGTTCGTGAACGCGACGATCAGTCCCTCGACGATGTACCCGGGGATCTGCAACGTCGGCTCGCAGACGGCCATGCTGCAGATCGGCACGTCGACCGGCGGCAACCCGACGAGGGTGAACGACGGCGACACCCAGAACGGCTCGCAGAAGGTGCAAGTCAAATGCACGGTGAGCCCGAGCGGCGGCGGCTTCGACGTCCAGCTGCAGGCGACCGAGAACGGCGTGGGCACGCTCATCATCACGTCGCCGGCCGGCCAGGGCGCGGTCAGCGATCAGGGCGGGCAGAACATCACCGGCGTCTGGGAGAGCCAGACCAACGGCACCTACCGCGAGAGCGACTGCACGATCTCGTACATGTACAACGGCAGCACCGTGCCTGACAGCCCGCCCATCGCGTCCGGCCGCATCTGGGGGCACATCTCCTGCCCCAACGCGCAGATCGGCGGCGTGACCGCGATGCTGCCCGACGGCGGCGTCATGGACAAGACGTGCGACAACGAAGCGGACTTCCTCTTCGAGAACTGCGGTCAGTAGGAGGGCCGCCGGCCTATCCGTCGTCGTCGGGCTCGCGCGGGGCGCCGCCGCCCCCGGCCATCGCGCCGAGCAGCCCGCGCGTCTCGACCGCGACCTCGAACTCGGGGTTCGTCGCGAGGAATGCCTCGAGGTACTTGCGCGCCGCCGCCTCGTCGCCGCGGGCGTGGTACGCCAGCCCCACCGCGTAGAGCGCGTCGCCGTCCCCGGGCGCCTGGCTGAGCGCAGCCAGGCCCTCGCGCACCGCGCCGCGGAGGTCGCCCGTCATCCGGAGCACGTGGCAGAGCGCCACGCGCGCGCCCAGATGCGCCGGCGCGAGCTTCAGGCACGCCGCGTACGCGTCGCGCGCGGCCTCGAGCTCCCCCACCTCGAAGAAGGAGATGCCCAGGAAGTAGTAGGCGTACGGGTTCTTCGCGTCCTTCTTCAGCACCTCGCGAAGCTCGACCATCGCCTCGCGGTAGCGCTCCTCGTGGAGCAGCTCGGTCGCGTCCTCGACCGCCGCCCAGTGCTCGCGGTCGCGCAGCTCGTCCTGCTTCGTCGTCATCGCGCCCTTCCTACGTCACACCACCGGATGCACGAAACGCTCGAACGCCCCACGGACCTCGTCCGTGATGCGGCGCGGTCGCCCCGTGGCCATCTCGACGAAGCCCCACGTCGTCACCCCCCTGGCGAGCAGCTGCCCGTCGCCCTTGCGCACGAGCTCCGTCGAGCGCAGGCACTTGGCCGCCATGACGGTGGATATCCACGTTCGCGCCTCGAGCACGTCACCGCGTAGCGCCGGACGCAGGTAGTCGATTTCGTGCCGTACGACCACGAAGACCGCCCCCATCCGTCGGTACGCCTCGAGGCCCAACCCCAGGGCCGCCGAATGGGCGACCGCAACGTCCTGGATCCACCGGACGAACGCGATGTTGCTCGCGTGCCCGAGGGCGTCGATGTCCTCGGACGCGACGGTCAGGTCGAGCCGAAACGTGTCGCTGTCGCTCACGGCCGGGGAGCGTACGCCGAAAGCTGGATCCGCGCGCACGGTTCGTGCTTCTTTCTCGAGGACGAGATGGCTCTCCCAGTCGCGCTGGAGCAGCTCATCGGGCTCGAGAGGCTCGCGTTGTTGCGCGAGGTCACGCTCGTCCCGCGGGATCTCGGCGACGTCGTGCCCGACGCTCGGCCGGGCGATGACGTCGTCGTGCTGGTGCACGGCTTCCTCGCGAGCGCGGGGGTGTTCCGCCCGTTGCGCGCGCGGCTGGAACGCGAGGCCGGCGCGCGCGTCGCCACGTTCTCGCACGCTCCGCTGTTCGGCATCCGCCGCATCGCGGCCCGGCTCGCGGCGCTTGTCGATCGCATCCCGCATGGCACGCGCATCACGGTCGTCGGCCACTCGCTGGGGGGCGTGGTGGCCCGCTGGTACGTTCAGGAGATGGGCGGCCACCAGCGCGTCGCGCGCACGATCTCGCTGGCGAGCCCGTTCGGAGGGGTCGACGTGCCGCCGGTGCTCGTCGGGGCGGACCTGCACGAGCAGAGCGAGCTGCTCAAGCGACTGCGCGAGCGCGCGCACGTGGGCGGCGTGCCGCACACCTCGGTCGTCGCCGCCGAGGACACGCTCGTCGTCGGTGCGCAGGCCGCGTGCCTCGGCTACGGCGACGTCGTCGTGCTGCCCAGGCGCGGGCACAACGCGCTGCTCTTCTGCGAGCAGGCGGCGGGGCTCGTCATCGAGCGCGTGAAGCAGACCGCGCGCGAGGCGACCGAGCGCGCGACCGGCACCTGAAAGCGAGAGAACGCCAAGGGCGCCAAGAACGCCACGCCGCGAGGTTGGTTGCAGGGTCCCTTCCCTCCACCTTGGCGGCTTGGCGGCGTGGCGTTCTTGGCGTCTGTCTCGCTGCGTGCTACCGGTGCCCGCGGTGCGCTCGCTCGCCCTGTCCACCGCCGCGGCCGCCGCGCTGCTGCTCGCCTGCGGCGACGCGCGCGCGGACGTGAGCTCCTGGCTGGCGGTGGGCGGGGGGGTGTCGTCGCAGCTGGCGCAGGGCGCCTCGTCGCCCGACCTCGCCCCGGCGCTGACCTACTCGCTCGGCGTCGGCACCTCGCCGCTGTCGCCGTTCGTGCTCGGCATCCTCTTCCGCGGCACGACGATGTTCGGCCTGGGCACCGACGTCGGGGCCGCCGTGCGCGGCGCGACGGGCGGATTCGCGCGCGGCGACTGGGGGCTGGCGCTCGACGCCGGGGCGCTCTGGCGCAGCTGGGGCCCCGGCAACTACGGCGACTGGCCGCTGCAGGCGGTGCTGACGGGCGGCTCGCCGTGGGGCTTCCAGCTCGCGCTCGGGGCCCAGCTCTGGAACATCGACGGAGGCCCCTCCGCGCAGGGCTTCTTCGCGGCGCTCGAGATCGACCTGCTGCGCCTCACCGTGGACCGGCAGGGGGCCACCGAGCGGTGGTGGCCCAATCCCAACCCCGCCGGCGGCCACCGCGAGGCGGCGCTGCTCGCCTGGTAGCCTACCTGGCCGGCTGCTCGTCGGCGCGGATCGAGTAACGCACGAGCGCCCGCAGCACCTCGTTGCGCTCCACGTTGCCCACCAGGCTGCGGATGTCCTCGTAGACGGTGGGGTCGACGAGCAAAGCGCCGATCGTCCCCTTGCCCTGCCGGACGCCGGCGACGATGGCGCGCAGGTCGTCGCTCATCGCGTCGAGGTTCGACATGACGTGCTGCTGCGAGCCGTCGCCGTAGAGCAGCGCGTGCGCCAGGCCGTTGCCCTTGCGGATCGCAGCGAGGTCCTCGTGCAGCTCGTCGAGCGTCCCGGCGGCGTTCTTGGACATCTCGCCGTCGTAGATGACCCCGTGCACGATCCCCGGGCCGGTGCGGACATGGTTCGTGACGTCCTGCACGTCGGCCAGCGTCGCGTCGAGGCGCGCCGAGGTGCGCGTCAGGTTCGCGAGCACCGCGTCGAGCTGGTCGGCCTCCCGGTGGTCGTAGAAGATGCGGTGCATCGTGCCGTCGCCGCTCACCATCTGATCGAGCAGCGCGTGCAGGTCGGCCGCGCTGCCCTTGAGGTCGGCGGCGAACTTCGGATCGCCGAGCGCCTGCGCGAGCGGCTCGAGCTTCTGGATCGTCTCCTGCGTCGCCGCCGCGACCTTGTTGGCCGCCGCCATCACGTCGGCCGGCTCCGTCGAGGGCATGAGGGTCTTGGGGTCGAGCGGCGGCGCCGAGGGCGAGCCGACGCTCAGCTCGATCATCTTGTCGCCGAGCAGCCCCTTGTTGACGACGTGCGCCACGGTGTCGGCCCGGATGCGCACGGCCTCCTTCTTGTTGACGGCCAGCTTCACGAAGATGCGCGTGTCGCTCGGGTTGGTGCTGGTGCCGACGCTCGTCACCGAGCCGATGTCCACACCGCCCATGCGCACCGGCGCGCCCGGCTTCAGGCCGGCGACGTCCTGGAAGGCGGTCTCGTAGCCGACCTTCGCCTGCCACAAGCCGCGCGTCTGGCCGATGAGGAAGATGGCGAGCATCGTGAGCGCGAGCCCCGCGATGACGAAGAGACCGACCTTGAGGCGTCGTGACATGGCGGCAGATCCCCTACGAGGACGAAAGGAGCGCGGCGACGTCCTCGGACTCGGGGGCGTTGCCTTCGATGAAGTCGCGCACGGCGGGGTTGCTCGTGGCGCGGAAGTCTTCCTTGGTACCGACGAGCAGGACGCGCCCCCTGCCGATCATCGTCAGCCGGTCGGACACGGTGAACGCGGTGCCCATGTCGTGGGTGACGACGACGCTCGTCAGCTTGAGCGCCCGCTGGATGCCCACGATGAGATGGTTGATGCGCGCGGTGTTGACCGGATCGAGGCCCGTGGTCGGCTCGTCGTAGAGAATGACCTCGGGCTGCAGGGCCAGCGTGCGCGCGAGCCCCACGCGCTTCCTCATGCCGCCCGACAGGTCGCTCGGGCGCATCACCTGGATGCCGGGCAACCCGACCAGCTCGAGCGACTGCTCGACTCGCCCCTGGATCTCCCCCTCGCTCATCGTGTTCCAGAACTGCTCGCGCAGACCGTACGCGACGTTCTCGCCCACGCTGAGCGAATCGAAGAGCGCCGCCCCCTGGAAGAGGTACGCGATGCGCCGGCGCACGTCGGAGAGCTCCTCCTCGCTCATCCTGGTCACGTCGCGGTCGTCGAAGAGGATCTGCCCCTCGTCGGCGGTCATCAAGCCGATGAGCATCTTGAGCATCACGCTCTTGCCGGAGCCGGACGCCCCCATGACGGTCATCGTCTCGCCGCGCCGCAGCTCGAGGTTCAGGTCGGAGTAGATGATCTTCGGCCCGAAGGCCTTCTTCACGTGGACGAAGCGGACGAAGGGCTCGCCCATCCGTTTCTGGACGTTCGGCGCCGCGAGCTGGCTCACGCCTCGATGATAGCGCAGCGCGCCCCATCGACGTCCGGTCGCGTACCTCTCACGCCGGCTCCGCGGCGACGAGGCGCATCTCGACCGCGCCGCCGCCGGTCCACGTGTCGTGCCGCAGGGCCCCGACGACCCGCGCTTGGCCGCCGGCCAGGGTGGCCGCCAGCGGGCCCATCTCGGCGCCGAAGCACGACAGCGGCGCGCCGGCCACGTCCAACCAGAGCCGCAGGTGCCCCCCGCGCACCTCGCGGGTACGGAGCACGCGAGCGCGCTCGATGCCGACGCGCGGGGCCGGGTTCGCCTGGCCGCACGGCTCGAAGCGCGCGAGGTCGTGCACGACGCGCGCCGGCGCGTCCCCCTCTTCGAGGCGCGCGTCGGCGTCGAACGCGGGGGCGGCGGCGGGCACGCCGAGCGCCCGGCACGCGTCGGCGAAGCGCTCGCGCAGCGCCTCCACGCGATCGGCCGCCACCTCGACGCCGGCGGCCGCGTGGTGGCCCCCGAAGCCGACGAGCGCGTCGCGCGAGCGCGCGAGCGCGTCGTACACCGAGAAGCCCGCCGGCGCCCGCGCCGAGCCGCGCCCCGTCGCCCCGTCGAGCGCGACGACGACGGTCGGCTTGCCGAAGCGTGACGCCAGCCGCCCGGCGACGATTCCGACGACGCCGGGGTGCCAGCCCTGCTTGGCGAGCACGATGCCCGGAAGCTGCCCGAGCGCGGGGTCCTCGAGCATCTTCAGCGCCTCGGCCGTCACCGCGCGCTCCACCTCCTTGCGCCGCGAGCAGTACGTCTCGACCTCCGCCGCGAGGCGCCGCGCCTCGTCGTCGCTGGTCGCGAGCAGCAGCGCGAGGGCCAGATCGGGCTTGTCGAGCCGCCCGGGGGCGTTGATGCGCGGCGCCAGGCGGAACGAGACGTCCTCGCCCGTCGGGGTCGCCGCCGCGCATCCGGCGATCTCGGCGAGCGCGCGCGTGCCGGGTCGCGGTCCCCGCGCGATGAGCGAGAGGCCGGCGCGGACGAGCGCGCGGTTGTCGCCGTCGAGCGGAGCGACGTCGCCGATGGTGCCGATGGCGACGAGATCGAGCCAGCGGCGCATGTCGAGCGCCACGCCGAGCTCCGCGCGCACGCCCGCGCCGATGGACAGGGCCAGACCCACCGAGGCGAGCCCCTTGTAGGCGAAGCCGCAGTCGGGCCTGTGGGGGTTGAGGAACGCGAGCGCGGGCAGCGGCGCGTCGGGCACGCGGTGGTGGTCGATGACGACGGCGTCGAGGCCCGCGCGGCGGGCGCGATCGAGGCGCTCGTGGTCGCTCGACCCGCAGTCGCACGTGACGAGCAGCGAGGCGCCGGTGGCCAGGACGCGCGCGAGCGCGGGGTCGGACAGGCCGTAGCCGCCGTCGAACCGGTCGGCGAGCAGCGTCACGACCTCGCCGCCGAGCGCGCGCAGCACGTCGGTGGCGAGGGCGGCGGCCGTCACGCCGTCGGCGTCGTAGTCGCCGAAGACGCAGATGCGCTCCCTGGCGCGGACGGCGCGCGCCAGGCGCGACACCGCCTCGCCGCGGTCCAGCATCGCGTCGGGCGGCGTCAGGTGCGCGAGGCGCGGCTCGAGGAAGCGCTCGCCCTGCGCGGGATCGAGCAGGCCGCGCGCCGCGAGGACGCTGGCGGCGGTGCGCGTCAGCGACAGCGCCCGCGCGAGGTCGACCGCCTGGTCGCTGGCGTGGGGCGGCATGCGCAGCATCGCGGGGCGAGGTTCAAGCGCTCGCGGCCGCGGAAGTCAACGGCGCCGCACTCGTCCGGTTCCGGCGCGTGCTGGCGGCGCGATCATCTTGGCGGCGCGACATCGTGCCCCCCCGCGCCCCCGCATACGCGCGTCAGCGCTGCAGGAGCAAATCGGCCACCTCGGCTTCCCTCGCGCTTCGTTCGATCTCGAGAGGCGGGATCCGCGCTCAGATCACGTCTCGCGCGAACAGGTCGTTCAAGGGGGGCGCGCGCGAGCAAGGCCCCGTAGATCGCGTTAGCGGACGCGATTCGTTCCGCTCAAGCTGAAACGTGCCGACTACCTGGCGATGGCGGCCCGCACGTCGTCGGCGGTCAGCGACCGGTACGCGCGCAGGATCTCGTCGACCGAGTCGCCTTCCACGAGCGACGCGAGGACCGTGCGCAGCGTCACGCGTGTTCCTTTGCACACGGGCTCGCCGCCAGCATCAGTCGACGCTGTTCGTCGCGCCTTCCGAGGACGCGTCGCTTTCTTCGCTCACCGATTGGCTGGGGCAGGACCCCGCGGCTGAGCCGTGCTGGCGGCTGGGCGGCGCCCCCATTATGTTTTCTGCTGTGGCGAACGCGCGCGACCTCCTCGACGAAGCACTTCGTCTGCCCGACGACGAACGCGAGCAGCTCGCCTGGGCCCTGCTCGATAGCGTTCACGGACCCGCGGAGGAGGGCGCGGCCGAGGCGTGGACCCGGGAGATCCAGCGCCGGCTCGACGATCTCCGGTCGGGGCGCTCTCGCGGTCGGTCCTGGGAAGACGTCGAAGCATCCCTGAGGGCACGGCTCGAGCGGAAATGAGGCGGTCGGTCTCGATCCGCGAGGCCGCCGAGCAGGACATCGTCCACGCCGTCGACTGGTACGAGTCGCGTGCCAGCGGCGCGGGACTACGGCTCGTCGAAGAGATCCGCGTGGGCCTGCATGCCCTCGCCGATGGTTTCGACGGCAGCCCGCATCCACACGTGAGCGACGTTCGACGGCTGCTCCTGCGGAGGTTTCCGTATGGCATCGTGTTTGTCGCGGATGAAGCGCGCGTCGAGGTGCTCGCTCTCGAGCATTTGCGCCGACGACCCGGGTACTGGCGATCCAACGGATAGGCGGGAGCTTCGACGCGCGGCCTGGCGAGAAGGTCGTTCAAGGGGGCGCGCGCGAGCAGGCCCCCATAGACCTCCCGTCAAGGTCCTCGTCGGAGGTACAGCGTCGGTCGTTCCGGCGCGACCGACCCAATCGAGGTGGTGCTCGAGTTCTGGACCGGCATCACCGCACCACCGATCGATTGTTGTTCACGCGTTGCTGCACGAGCATGTTCGTCTAAATCACCGAGCGTGATTGTCGATCACGCGTAGGCGCGGATGGAAATAGCCGGGGCTGCCCGGAGGTTTGGGAATCGCCAGAGACCCAAGCCCCAAGGAGCCCCGTGCGATGAAGGTACCGCGAATGAGTCGACCTGAGCGCCGTCGCCTGCTGCGACTCGGGCGCAGCAGCGGAGACCCGCACACCGCTCTGCGGTTTCAGGCGGTGGCGCGGTTGGGTATGGGCCGAAGCACCACCCAGGTGGCCGCCGAGTTGGACATCGCCACGTCGACCGTGGTGAGGGCGGCGGATCGGTTCCTCGCCGATGGCGTCGCAGGGCTGCACGATCGGCGGCAAGGCAACGGGGCGCGTAAGGCCGACGAGCGTTTCGACCGTGTGCTGGTGCGCCTGCTGGGACGCACGCCCCAGGACTTCGGCTGGCAGCGGCCGACCTGGACGCGCGAGTTGCTCTGCTTGCAGATGCAGCTCGAAGGCTTTGCGCTCGTCGCCGTGTGCACGATGGGACGGGCCCTGTGCCGCATCGGCGCGCCGCGACGTTGGTGGCCCCGCAGCATCCAGTCGCGACCGATTTTCGGGTTGAGGTGGATGTCGACCTCGTCGGAATAGAGCACGGGCTCCTCGGCGCTCGCGCGCGCTTCGAGCCTGCGAATCGCGGCCAAAACATGCAGCTTTCGCTCACGTTGCCACGGGCACAGAACGATAGGCTTGGGCACGCCGAGCCTACCTGGCAGGCGCCCTCGACGTGGGCACCGGACGCCTGCACACCACCTGGCGCGGACAAGAAGAACGCCGCGCTCTTCTGCCAGTTGCTCAGGTTGCTCGCCAGCCGCTACCGACGTGCACGTCGTGTGCACCTCGTGGTCGACAACTACGGCATCCACAAGGCCAGCCTCACCCGCAAGACTCTCGCCGCCTTCGGCGGGCGCATCGTGCTCCACTTCCTGCCGCCCTACTGCCCCGATGCCAACCGCATCGAGCGCGTCTGGCAGGACCTGCACGCCAACGTCACGCGCAACCACCGTTGCAAGACCCTCGGCAGACTCCTCGACAACGCTCGCCGCTACCTCGACAGCTACGTGTGGAAGCGCGCATCGCGCCGACCCATCGCGCGGGCTGCTTGATTCTGTTCGAGAATCACGATCGGTCATTTAGCGCCCACCGCTCTGATGCGCTCGGGTCGAGAACCTGTCCAGTAGACCGGCCCGGCGCTAACCATGCGGCCGAGGAGTACAGTTCGGGCATGCGGTCACCCCTGGCGCGGGCCGCTCGCGCTTCTCTCGCGATGCTCCTCCTGCTGGCTGCGTGCGTTGCAAGACCGGACAGACGGCCGCCGCTCCCGCCACGCGCCTCTCCGGCCTGCGCTGAGGCGCGTACGCAGCGCGGCCGCGTGGCCGGCCTCCTCACGCAAGGGAAGCTCCATCGCGCGCTCCTCGTCATCGGCAAGGCCAACGAGATGTGCCCGAGCGAGGCGCCGAGTACGTGGGGAGCCGAGGTAACAGCTCTCGCCGAGATCGGACGCGCTGATATGGCCCACGCGCTGGCGCAAAGGATGGAAGCGTCGGACGACGCAGGTGCGAAGGCGAGCGCGGAGCGCGCGCTGCAATTGCTGGCGGAGCAGGCTACCGATCCGTCGCAGCACGACGCCGAGGCGCTATGCGCCGCCGGCATGCAGGCCAAGCGCAGCGGTGACATGCCGCGCGCGCAGCGGCTGTTCGATCGCGCGATCGACGTCGGGCAGCGGGCGCGTGGCAGTGCGCTCATCGCCGAGATGCGCCCCACGTTCAGAGGGAAGCGAGACTACAACGACGGATATCACGCCGTCGCATGGTCGCCGGATGGGGGAACACTTGCGGCGAACGATGGGGGCGATGTTCTCCTCTTCGACACACGGACCTGGCAGCCACGCCGCCGGCTCATTGGTTCGTCGGGCTGGATTGGCGCGATTGCGTTCTCACCGGGAGGCGATCGAGTCGCCGCGGGCTCGGACGCTGGATGGATTCGCATCTGGGACGTCGCAGGAGCGACGCCTCCGGCGGTCCTCGACGCGGCCGTCTCGGTCTGGTCGATCGCATTCTCCCCGGATGGGAGGCGCCTCGCGGCCGCAGGCACGGCGCCTCAGCAGACTGGCGCGGGCTTCAGGGCCGAAGTGCGTCTCTGGTCTCTCCCGAGCGGCGCCGCAACGGGCGTTCTGCAAGACGCCGAGGGCCCCGTCGCATTCTCCGCCGATGGCAGAGTGCTCGCGACCGGCGACAAGCTGTGGGATGCGCGATCGCTCACTCCGGTCGAACGAACCGGAGCAAACGAATCCGCCGTGCCTCGCAACAGTCCGCGTGGCGAAACGACGGAGTCCGCAATCTCCCCGGATGGGAAGACGACGGCCACGTGGCAAGGCGCGTTCGGCCCCGATGCGTTCCGTGCGGGCGTCTTGCGGATAACTAGCGAACGCAAGGACGTCTCCGCTCGAATCCTCGATCCTCAAGCCATCGTGTACCAGCTTGCCTTCTCGCCGGACGGCAACAGCGTCGCCGAGGGCTCGTTCGGTCAACGGGTTCGGGTCTGGTCGGTCCGCTCGAACGAACCTCCCGAGTGGCTCGGCACGGATCGCGC
>JGI20133J14441_1001707_pt1 | contig 17013 bp, 17 predicted proteins | sample RS3BMetagenome_FD_14441 | JGI IMG/M metagenome (IMG submission 14441)
TCATCTGTAAGCACGCTATGCTTATACTTCTTTAACATATTTATCCAAAATTTGCTCAAACGTACTGCTAGCTTATGGGGGTGAAATAATTGTTTGATAAGAGACATTTATTTTCCATTTTAAAAGCAAATTTTTATAACTTTTAATAAATAAAACGTTTTTAAAGGCAAATAAATGGCGAGGTTTATTCTAAAATTTGTTTGCACATAAAATACTGCATATTTTTACGCATTAAACGGGGTGGACATAGCATATATAGTATGGATATGTGTTAGGCCCTGTATAGCTTTATGCAGATTCCATTTTATGTTTTTATGAATGGCCAGGAGATAGTTTACATTAATTAGCGCGTCTATAATGAATTATCACAATTATATAAATTAGGAACAAGGTAAGCATTACAATTGCCATGATTAAAGTTAAAGCTGACACTAAAGATGTAGGTTTTCCAAATGTAAAAATAAAAGGAATTGGAAATACGATTATNGAAACCCCATAATTACCAGTAAATCCTGAAATAATCAACAGTAGAACTCCTGCAACTATAATAACAAAGCCAAAAATGTACAAATACCCAGATTTCATCTTAAAATATATTTTTAAAAAATCAGTAGCCCTTTCCCATTTCCCTTATCATCATTTTGACGTCATCGCCTAGAGGATACATTACAGGTGACGTTGCTCCGCTTTCAATGTATTCCCTTACTTTTTTCCTGCACTGATCCGGTGTACCTGTAACTGTAAGCATTTTAACAACATCATCAGGAACTAATTGTTTTGCCTTTTCTAATCCGCCGGGCTTTGCTGGCCACCCTCCAAGCGCTTCATTGACCTCTGTAATCAATGATTCTGATACACCACTTGCTTTCATTATATGAGGCTGTTGCCCTAGATACATGGAAACGAGCGTTTTCGCTCTATCTATCGCCTTATCTTCGTCATAATCCATGGAAACAACAACTAGCTGCGGCCTGTCGATGTCTTCAAGCTTCCTTCCAACTTTTGCAGCTCCCTTCTTTATCATTTCTAGTGCTTTTTTGTTATATTCTGGAGATACAAGGTAATTTAAAAGAACCCCATCACCTATTTCCCCAGCTAACTCCAGCATTTCGAACCCTGTTGCACCTATGTAAACTGGCACCTTTCTAGGCTTTCTTTCTCCATAAACAACATCCAATTGAATATCAGTAACATTCACAAATTTACCGTGAAATGTGACCGTTTCTAGGTTAAAAAGCCGCTTAAGAACTGTCACATATTCCCTCATTGCAAGAAGCGGCTTTTCCCTTTTAATCCCCACTTTTGAAGCAAGCGGCTCCCACCAAGCGCCCACACCAAGTATTACCCTGTCGGGGGCCAACTCATAAAGTGTTCCAAATGTGGCCGCCATCAAACCCACATTCCTAGTCCAGTTATTAACTACGCCACTTGCTACAGTTATTTTTGTTGTGTTAGATGCAACCGCAGCCATGGGAACTATCGCATCCCTGGCAAGCCTAGATTCAGCAAACCACACCGCTTCAAAGCCGTTCTGCTCTGCATACTTGGAGTATTCTATCTCATCTTTTATTGGGTGCTTATCCTGCATATATAAAGCCAGTCTTACCATAATAAATGGTCCATTAAGTTAATATTTAAGCGTTTTAAGCCAATCATCGTGTCTGGAGTGAGTGTAAAGGAAATAGTTAATCAAGCGCTTAAACGTGGCATGCAAGTTAGTCCTGAAGTCATAAAATTTATTGAAAATAATCCAGATTATGCTTCGAAGGCCCTGCATGCTATAATGCATAAAAGAAAAGATGATGGTGTTTTTTTGACGCTTAAGGACATAATTACTAATAATTCAGTTAACTTTGAAAACAACAAAGTTACCTTTTCGGTAAGTGGAGGAAGGTCTTTTTCAGATGGCCTTTTGCTTTTGCAGCCAGAAGAAATATCTCTGATGCTTGCAGATAGGCTTAATAGGCTAAAATCCCTGTGGTCCACAAGGCCAGAGAAAATTAATTTTGTTTCATTACAATTTATAATTAGACAGTTTAAGGGTTATAGGTGGACTTTTGCACTAATAATGAAAAAAACAGACAATAGTTTGCTTCTTGATGATGGAAGGTCAACTGTTCCATTGAAGGTATCTGAAAGGAAAATATTAAACGAAGCAGTTCTGGGTTCTGCTGCTGCTTTTAAAATCAAATATAATGAAGAACCTATTATAGAGGAGATGTCAGATATAGATGTTCCAGAAATTCACGACATGAAGAAAAATGCTGGGCGGGTTGCTATTATAAGCGGACTAAATGAAGGCAGCATCGATAATGATGAGTTATTTAAGAAGTTGCAGACGGAGAAAATCGATGGGATTATTATTTTAGGAAATTCGATAGATAGAAACGCCTTATTGGATAAGGGTTTGTTGCCAGTGTACGGCTATACAAAACTGGCTAAGCACCTTGAACAGCTGCCTAAAAATTTATTTAAAATAGTTATACCCGGTGATAATGATGAAACTAATGTTGGGCTGCCCCAAAAACCAATAGGATTTAAACTGATTAAGGATGCCTATAAAATATCTAACTTTAGATCTTTAGGGAACCCTTCTGAAATAAGGCTAAATGATCTTTTGGTTCTTCTTTATAATGGACAGGGTTTGAGTTGCTACTCAGGTTTTGATGAAGAATATGCCATTAAAAAAATACTTAAAACTAGGCATTTATCTCCAACGCTGGGAATTGTTCCGATTGCTATTTCCAATAAAGATAAATTGATAATTGAAAACAGACCTGATGTTTTTTTAATTAGTAATGTAAAAGAACCACATGACATTATGTACAGAGGTTTATGGGCAGTCGCAGTTCCCCCCTTTAACATAAATAAATGCTATGGAATATTAGATTTTGAACAAGGCCAGGCTGAATGGGTTTATACTTAATTTTAATGAATTTGGGCTCTCCTCAATTGGATGTTAACCATGCTATGCACGCCATGAATTGGATAAAGGAAAGGCGGATGTAAGTATTTTAGAACAGCCAGTATATCTCATATTTCTGATCAGCAATATATGAAGGATGTTCTCAACTACTTTTAGGCTCCAGTGATCCCACTTGTGCTTGCACAAGACTTTGCCCATGAGCCTTTTCATCATGTTAGATGTGTACTTTATCTCATGAACAACAAGCCTTGTAAAGTATCATTTAAATTAGCACAATATTGAACTGAAGTGAAAAATTATGTCAATATGTGCATAAAGAGCTATTTACAGATATTAAATCCTAATACATTAAACTGTATTGTTGATAAAAAAGTTAAAATATTAGCTTTTTCATATATTTAGTTAAGGTGCTATGATAAATGGCAAAAAAGAAAAAAACTGAAGTAAAGAAGGAGCAGAAGAAACAGTAGGATAGCGAACTATTCTGCTTTTGTCTCAAGTATATTTTTTATTGACAGTTTTATATCTTCAGACTTTACTGTCTTTCTTCCAGCATGTGATGCAAGAAGAACGGATTGATTGGCAACTTTTAACCCATATTCTTCTAAAAATTTTTCCATTTCATTTATGGCATCTTCGCCAACTCTTTCAGCCCCTGCCCTCTTAAATATCCTATATATGGCCGAAGCCGGTATTTCTGGCATATGCACCCATATTATGCGCGGTCTTTAAACCTTTTTTGAGAACGAACGCGCCTGCTGCTTAATTTGATTCAATTTTCTGCCCAAAACCTGCTAAAATCATGCACATATACTGAAACTTAATAACCCGCCTTCGCACATCGATCATCTAAAGGTGCATAAATATGCCAGAAGTTTGGATGCCATATGGAGAGGTTGAGGTTTCATTAAGATTAAAACACGAAAATTATGAAGGAACTGTAGAACCTTTAAAAGTAGATAACTATGGCGAGGAAATAAAGGATGTAGTTTACTATATTACAGATGGAAAAAGGGAAAGTTTAGATTTGTTGCAAAAAAAATTTCAGCAATTAAGACCCCTTGATTATAAGCCTGCAAGAGAAACAATAATAGATGGAGTTCTTGTTAAAATTCCAGAAAATATCGAGAAAACAGTAACAGTGTGCTCAGTAAGGCTTGACCCGGTATATGGATTTACTGGACCTCATTCCATTTTAGCACAGTTGACCGACTTGCAGGATGAATTTCTAAAAAGAAAAGAGGCTGATTTAGCAAATGACCCATCTATGAATTTTGCCGCTAGGATATTAGAGGAAACAAATCCTAGTGCAATATGTTATTTTGGTGGTTCTACGCAAAGGGTATTAACGGGATCTGCTACTGAAGTTTTCAAAAGGATTCAGAACACGTTTCTGGAAAAAGCTGTTAAGCCAAAAAAACACAAATTTATTGTTGCCTCGGCAGGAGGATGCCCATATGATGATACTCTTTCTGATGCTTTGATTTCAGCATATAATCTCTTACCACATATGGACAATGACTGTGAAGTAATTCTTGCAGCTGAATGCAAAAATGGGCTGGGGGATGAAGGGCTCAGAAGATTGACACTGGGGCTATCATCTAGCAGCATGGCAACACAAATTCTGGGTAAAATAAAAAAGCAAGCGCACCTGAGTTTGGTAAGTTCGCTTCCAAGCACGATTATAAGCAGTTTAGGAATAAGCGGATATACCAGTTTAAGTGAAGCTTTTGAGTTTATTGAATCTAGAAACTCTTGGAAACTCAAGGCTTGGATACCTAAAGAAACTGCCACACTTTACGCAGGCGAAACAAAGTGACAAAATTATTAATTAACATTGGTGAAGAAAAAATAGAAGCTGAACTGAATAGTGCAGTCTGCCCCTATACAATAAACGCTTTTTTGAGGAAAAGGGTTATCAATTCACTGGTCATAAATACACCATATGGATTTTTGATTAATACCGGCGTTATAGCTGGTTATGAAAAGGCGAGAAATCATTTTAAACAGGGAGAACTTGCATTTGATCCAAAGGGTTCCTGGCTGATAATTTTTAAAATCGACAGCACCTACCAAAACAGAGCAAATCCAATTGGTTCTGTCCTTCCAATAGATATTAGGAAATTTAGGGGAATCAAATCTGTTATTTTAGAGTTCAAATTAGACTAGGTTTTTATATAATTTGAAAAAATAATGGCGCGTGTCTCCTTAATTTGATTTATCTTTTTATTATCAATAAAGGAACTTCTTGCTCATCCTGCATTAATCCGCCATGATGCCCCTTGAATGCTATGTAATCGGCATCACCTTCCCCCCTGTATGAATATATTAGCGACTCATTATCACTGGGTATGGCCAGTATATCTCCAATCCTGTCTTCAAATCTGGGATCCAATTTTGGCCCTAGGAAACCGTTTTTAATAACTTCAGACTTTCTGTACAAAATAAATTCACTTAAGTTTTTCTCAAAGTATCTTATTGCTGAATCTTCATTTTTAACCTTTAAAAACACTGCTCTTGAATCACCAAATGGTGGCATTTCTAAAACGTCCATAAGCTGCTGGTCTACCACATTTGTTTTTTCATTGGGAACCTGCCCGTGATCTGCTGTAATTATGGCTGTGAATCCTTCAGTGCCACTTATTGACCTTGATATTAATTCAAGCATGCTTTCTGCTGCACTGTATGCTTCAGCAGATTGCGGACCATAATGATGCGAAAGGGTGTCCACTACTGGCGTATAAACCGAAATAAACATTTTCCCTTTCTGAGAAAGTAATCTCCTTAACTGTATAAAGGCATCCCATGGATAGTAATATTTGATTCTGGACATTCCTCGTGTATGAAATGCTGTTGTTGGTGATTCTGATATTGAATTCGGCAATATGGCAGTGCTAGAGACTCCTAGTTTTGAAAGTTCAAGACCTAAAGGTATTGCTTTTTCAGATATATATTGGGGAAAATTCTGAGAAAGCATTTGAATTGGTTCCTCCTGCGCTGGATGTGATAAATTGAGCATGTTTATTATACTGCCAAATTCTTTCATGTAAGTTGTAAATCCCATCACACCATGTTCAGCAGGAGTGAGCCCTGTATAAAAGCTCAGCATGGCTGCTGCAGTAGTTGAAGGAAATATGCTGGTGATTTTTTTAACTTCTGCATCATTTAGCGGGTTTTTTATCTTTTTGAAAACACTTTGCCCAAATGCGTCTAAAATTATAAGCACAAATTTGTCTTGATTCCCAAGGTTGTAGTTTAATGGGGTTCTATCGGTTTTACCTCCAAAAAACCTTATCACACTTGCATATATGTTTGAAATACTGTTTCCATTATACTCTGGTTTTATAATTTCCATTTTATATCCCTTATAATAATCATTGACCCCTTTAAATTTCTTTAGCCTATTTTGTGCCGAATTTTTTTTATTAAGGGTTTTGCTGAACGCATGTATGCTAACAAAAATGTGACGATCGTTGGCAACTAAAATTAAATGATCATTCAGCACTTTTAATAAAAATTAGGAGTTTGGGGGAGTGGTAATTCTCAGCGTTTAGATGCACGAACTTTTGCACTGATGCCTGTGCTTTACTCAGAAAGGAGAAACCACTCAACAACCAGCTGCAGGTGCTATATAACAGGACATTATTAAAGGCTTGAACATTTTAGGATCTGGCATGCGCTGAACTAGAATGCGCTGGTAGGATGATTGTGCCTGCGGAGACACCGACTGTAAGGCATCTACTGGTGTGTGCAGTTGAATCATGATGCGACCAATTCAGAATTAAGAAGCTTTAGCGTTAGAAGGTGTCACTGTCGGAATTGTTATAGTTTTTTTGAATCAATGCAACACAAACGCTCTAAAAAGAATGCCTCATCAGATAACTTACAACATCATCAACGAATATTTGGTTGTTCTGAAAACCTCCAAATTTACTGCTTAATGGTAGGCTCAAGTCTAAATGAAACAGACGGTACTGCATAAATAATTATTGGCGAGGAATTCTAAATCAATCTATTTAAAATGATCAAAAGAAAAATTATTGCTAGATATATGTTTGTATAAATAAAAACCTTAAACGAATCGTTTTCATTAGAGGATATTATTACTTTGAAACTAAGCAACAGCATTATTATGTTCAAAATCTCAACTATAGCCAAGAAGTAATAATTTAATTCTATAATTCCAATCATTGTTGTAAACACTGTTAACAGTAATGCAAACAGGCCAATCAATCTGGCTGTAAATTTTTTGCCATACACCACTGGTAACATTGGAATTCCCGCTATCTTATAATCATCATAATACTTTATTGATATGCTCCATATATGTATTGGTGTCCATATAACAATGATCATAAATAAATAAAACGGCAACCATGCAAACAGTTTATCTGTAATTCCGCTCCACATAACAAAAACTGGTGCCCCGCCTGCCAGAGAACCTATTAAAATATTAAATACAGTCTTCCTTTTAGATAACCAATTATAAAGTACTGGATCAAATAGTACCCCAAAAACTATCCAGAAACTGGAATATGGGGAGGCAAGCCATGCTAGTGCTATTGATATAATTAGCAAAATTATACCAAATAATAATGCGTTAATGGGCTTAATTTTGCCAGATGGTATCGCTCTATTGCAGGTTCGTTGCATTTTTTTGTCAATATCCCGGTCAATATAATTAGTAATGGCGTTTATACCAGAGGTTGCTATATACAATGCTATCAACGATATAATGAATCCATATAAATTACTGGAGGGATACGCTAAAAAACCCCCGGCTATTCCGGCAAGAACTAGAAGAAAAGTTACCGCTGGCTTTGTTAAATCAATATATGACGATATTTTCATTACACTTAACTCATAATACAGTTTAATTTGCTTTTCTAAAAAAGTGGGCCGGGCCGGATTTGAACCGGCGACCCCCGCCGTGTGAGGGCGATGTGCTAACCAGGCTACACCACCGGCCCACAATAATTGTTTACGATGCCGCCACTCTTAGCTCGTAATTAGTTTATACATAATGTTTTACTTTTATTTATGTGTCAATTTTGCCAGACGTCTTTGTGGAATTGGTTTACTTGTAATCTTATCACTTTGTAGTTTTGTGACGTTCACTTGCTTAACGCCCACACTTTATTATTTACTAAAAAGCCAGTATTTAAGCACAACGGAAGAGCCATGAATTTTTAGAGAGATGTAACTGGTCTTTTTAATTTACCACTTTATAAATAAGATGCTTAATAATACATAATCCTGGATAAACGTCATTAACGGTTAATTTATTTGTAAAAGGTTTGCCGCGGGCCAGGTTTGAACTGGCGACACTCCGGTCTTCAGCCGGATGCTCTCCTTAGCCCTTTCGTCAGGCTGAGCTACCGCGGCTCTCGCTCTACATTCTAGATAGATTATATAAATTTTTGGTTGCTAATTTGAGGGCGGCGTTAATCCCATAACCTGTGCACATTATGCATCAACAAAATTGGTTTAATCCATTAAGGCAGCTGTTCATTGAAGAGTGGTGCTGAGCAAATTTCCTAATTAATTTGCAAATACAAAGCTTTCATACAGCGTTCCTATGCTTAAAAGATTGAAGAGGCTTGCTCTCGTGTGCTAAACACAAAGAACGGAAAGAATCTTATTACCAATATCGAAAACTAATTCGGCACTCAAACAACGTGAAAATGGATATAAGGTTGCTCATTACGTTACTGACAATTATGGTACCTAGCCTTACTGGACGACAACATTAATTCATGGCAAAAGCTATTTGGAAAAATGTCCATTAACTTCGGTAGGGGGCTACATAAAGCCTTGAAGAGAAATGCTGGCACCCAAGTTTGTTAAAACAACTGTTCCTTACTGTGGTTGAGCTGAGCCTATTTTAAAGGGAATTTACTTGCCTCATCTGCAACTTTAGATAGGGATATATCTTCTGCAATTGTTGTGTTGAAAAAGTGGCTTTCCCTATGGAACGCAGGGACCCAAGGATGACCGCGCTCTATATGTTAAAATACCTGTGTGGAAGTGTTCTATGAAGTGGGAAGCCTTAGTTAGAGCAGGGTAGTTCACAGTAATATGTGGTATTGGGGTGGACTAGGATAATACTATTGTTTGTGATATTTCAGTTTATTATTTGAAAACAAAAATATGAGTCCCGAAATAATCATTTAAAAAAAGCTAATGATTTTATAAATAGGTAAAATATTAGTTATAATATGAAAACTATTGACATTTCAGATAAGAAGATAGTCAAGAGGACAGCCACAGCAAAAGGCACTATTATTTTAAATAGGCGATCTCTAGATGCGATAATTGAAAAACAAGTGGAAAAAGGCGATCCACTAAGTGTAGCAGAACTCAAAGCAATTGAGGCTGTAAAAAATACACCGCAAGCAATATCGTTTTGTCATCCAATACCTATTGAATTTATCAACGCAGAGGCTAGAGTAGTTGAAGATGGCGTTGAAATTTCTGTGACGGTATCTTCGCAGGCAAAAACAGGTGTTGAGATGGAAGCCCTTTATGGCGTATCAGCAGGATTGCTTAACATATGGGACATGGTAAAAAAATACGAAAAAGATGACCACGGTCAATATCCTAGCACAAAAATAACAGATATACAAGTAGTTAAAAAGGAAAAGGGGTCCTAGATTGGGGACTAATTCAAAAACACCAATAAAATTTGCTCTGATAACGGTTAGCACTTCCAGATATAACAAAAAAATCCCGGATGAGAGTGGGAACATAGCATCTGAAATAATTAGGCTTTCGGGTAACAGAATAATTTCTAGATGTTTGGTGCCTGACTCCACCACTAAGATTTGCGGTGAAATTTTCAGGGCATTATATTTTTCTCCAGATGTTGTATTGCTTATAGGTGGTACTGGACCAACAAAGGATGATTTAACTGATTTGTGTGTTAAATCTGTTTCAGATAAGATAATCGAAGGTTTTGGTGAACGTTTTAGAGAGCTAAGCTACGGCGAAGTGGGTGAGAACGCCATGATTGGAAATGCGATAATGGGCCTGCTGAACGAAAACGTTATAATAGCAGTCCCGGGCTCGCCCTCAGCGGTTAGAACTTCACTTAAATTAGCTATTAATATATTGCCGCACATATTAAGCTTAAGGAGGAGAGAACTATAATGCAGGAAATCATGTGGGTTGAAAAATATAGACCTATTAAACTGAGTGAAGTAGTAAATCAAAGCGATATAGTGGAAAGATTAAGGGGATTCCTAAAACAGCCGCAGGATATGCCTCACCTTTTATTTACAGGGCCACCAGGTACCGGGAAAACTACGATGGCTTTTTGTCTTTCGCGCGAAGTGCTTGGGGAAAACTGGAAAAATTACACCCTTGAATTAAATGCCTCAGATACTAGAGGGATAGATACTGTAAGGACAACTATAAAGAACTTTACTAGGTTTGTTGATAAATCATCGGGAATACCATTCAGAATTATAATACTAGATGAAGCTGACGAAATGACTTCTGACGCTCAAACGGCGCTTAGAAGGATAATGGAAGAATCTTCTGAAAATTCTAGGTTTATTATAATAGCTAATGTATCTACTTCCATAATAGAGCCACTCCAAAGCAGGTGTGCGGTTTTTAGGTTCAAAAGATTAGATGAACAAGCCACAATAAAGAGGTTGCAAGAAATATGTGAAGCTGAAAAGGTAAAGTATAAGCTGGAAGCATTAAAGTTGATATATGAAATGAGCGAAGGCGATATGAGAAAAGCAATAAATCAGTTGCAGGCGTCAGCTAGCTTCGGCGAAATTACACCTGAAAATGTAAAGGCCACAGTAGGAATAGGGAGAGAGAATGAAGTAAAAACAATGGTGAATTATGCACTTTCTGGGGAATTTAAAAAATCCAGGGAAATACTTTACAAATTGATTTACATTTACGGCCTGCCAGAGGGCGATCTGCTAAAGATGATCTTTTCTACCATAAATTCAATAAAGGATATAGATTTAGCTAGGGCGGCCAAAATTTTTGCAGAATATGACTATAGGCTTTTGCAGGGGGCTCACCCGGATATACAGCTAACAGCGCTCTTAGCTGAGATAGCAGAATTGAACAAAAGTGGTGGAGGAAAAGTTTGAGTCTGCCGCGTGGCCTCAGAGATTACGAGCCAGACAGTTATGAGAAACTTGAACTGATAAGAAGCAATTTTGTGAAACTAGCAAAGATCTATAATATAAAGTTAATGGAGCCTTCCACATTAGAACTGCTTGAGACACTTCAGGCAAAGGGTGGTGAAGATATAGTTAAAGAGATATACGAATTTACAGATAAGGGCGGCAGAAGGGTTGGGCTGAGGTTTGATCTGACAGTTGGAATAACTAGGTATGTCTGTTCAAGGCGAGATCTCCCACTACCTATAAAGCTTGGGTCATTTGCAAGCATGTGGAGATATGATGAACCTCAGTTTGGTAGATATAGGTGGTTCTATCAATGGGATATTGAAGTATATGGCGACAAATCACCTGAATCCTATGCGGAGATTCTATCCTTTACCAGCAGAATGTTGAGAGATTCAGGCCTTGACGTAAAAATAGAAATAAGTGATAGGCGCGTTGTTGAGGATCTTCTAAAATACAGGATAGGTCACAATGAATACATACCGGAACTGCTAAGAGCAATGGACAAGCTTGGCAAAAAGACAAAGGAACAAATAGTGAATGAATATACTGAAAAAGGTATAGATGAGAAGTATATTGATGAAGCTCTACAAATATCTCAGGGTGGTGAACGGCTTCTTGACGAAATACATACCCAGTCTAAGGAATTGTTGGAAAAGGTAATTGACGAATCTAAATCTCTTAAGTTACCAGTAATTGTCAACTTGGGTATTGTAAGGGGGTTAGATTACTATTCAGATATAGTTTTTGAAGCATACAGCGATGAAAAGCGCGAAATTGGAGCACTGGCTGGAGGCGGCGGATATGATATTTTGACTGGAGCATTTAAAAGACCTGAATTAAATGCGCTTGGTGCCGCAGGCGGTATAGACAGGCTACTGCTAGCTTTAAGCAATAGACCAACAAAAAAAGAGGAAATAGTTTATGTTGTTTATACTGGAGAAACAAAAAAAGAAGCATTAAAGGTTCTAGAACTGCTAAGGGGGGCTGATATTTCTTCAGAATATAGTAGGTCCGATAAACTTGGCGAGGGGCTAAGGCAGGCAGAAAAGGAGGGGGCAAAGGCCTCTGTTCTTGTTTTACCCAGAGAAATTAAGGATGGAAAAGTCAAAATCAAATTAATGAAAAGCAGGCTCGAGGACCTTGTACCAGTAGAAAAATTATCTGATTGGTTAAAGGTGCATTGAAAGAAGAATTAAAGGTAATATTATAACAAGCAATATTCACCTGCCCTAATGTAGCCGTGAGACTAGTCCAGTGCGAACCTGTTGGGTATTTGTTTGAATGCTTAAATGTTAAATTTCTAGCCCAAAAACCAGCCATCTCAATTCAAAGAAACAAATAAAAATAGAGCACTATTACATATTGGGAATGGAGCAACTTGACTATGATGTAATAATCGTTGGTAGCGGGCTTGCAGGCCTCAGGACTGCCATTGAAATATTAAGAAGGGATAATGGACGGCTAGGCATAAAAGTAGCGCTTATATCAAAATTATATTTAATGAGAAGCCACTCAGTTTCCGCAGAAGGAGGAACCTCTGCTGTGCTTTATCCAGAAGAGGGTGATAGTTTCGAGCTTTACGCGTGGGACACGATCAAAGGCAGTGATTTCCTGGCAGACCAGGATGCAGTTTGGAGGTTTGTGCATCTTGCAACTCAGGAAATTAGGTTAATAGAAAGGTGGGGTGTGCCTTGGAACAGAAGGGAGGATGGAAGAATAGAGCAAAGATGGTTTGGAGGATTAAGTTTTCCAAGGGCCACATATGCCCAAGATAAAACAGGATTCTTTGAAATGCGCACCCTATACGATACATTGTTAAAGTATGATAACTGGGACAGGTTTGATGAGCATTTTGTGACGTCCCTTGTTCTGGATGGAAACAAGTTTGTAGGATTTAATACAATAGACCTAAAAACTGGAAACATGAGATTTTTCAGGGGCAAAGCTGGCATAATAGCTACGGGCGGAAACGGGCAAATGTACAGGATCACTTCAACTGCGTCTAGCTCTACAGGTGATGGTTATGGCATAGCGTATAATGCCGGTATACCGCTTAAGGATATGGAGTTTGTTCAATTTCATCCAACAGGTTTGGTTCCAAAAGGTCTGTTGATAACAGAAGCAGCACGGGGGGAGGGGGCTTATCTTAAGAATGCTGATGGCGAAAGGTTCATGAAAAAATATGCCCCGTCAAAAATGGAACTTGCGCCAAGGGACATCGTCTCAAGATCAATAATGACTGAAATTAGGGAGGGAAGGGGAGTAAAGGATGAAGCTACTGGTATACAGCACGTATGGCTGGATATGACTCATTTAGGTAAAGAAAAAATTGAGCAAAAGCTTCCATTTATCAGAGAAATGGGATTTAAATATGTGGGGATTGACATTGTTAATGAACCTATGCCTGTGAGACCAACAACTCATTATGAAATGGGTGGAATTAATACGGATATAGATGGCAAGGTTCAATCGTTAAGCGGCCCAATAAAGGGACTTTGGGCTGCGGGAGAGGCGGCGTGCGTGAGCATTCAGGGATCCAACAGGCTTGGATCAAATGGAACTAATGAATGTCTAGTTTACGGCTATATAGTGGGGAATGATGTTTACAATTATATTTTGAAAGAAAATCCACCAATGCCAAATATTCCCGCCGGTAAACTGGAACAGGAACAGGACAGAATATTCAGTGGAATATTAGGAAAGGAAAGCGGAGGAGAGGATGTTTACCAAATAAAGGACGAGCTTAAGGACACGATGGAAAAATATGTGCACGTATATCGTACTGCAGAAGAACTTGAGACAGCAGTAAAAAAGGTAAAGGAATTAAAGAACAGGTATAAGGATATAAGATTAACTGATAGGGGACACACCTTCAACTACAACCTACAGCACGCATTGGAGCTTGGATTTTTACTAGACCAGGCCGAAATAACTGCTTTTGGTGCTCTTATGAGGACTGAGAGTAGGGGGGCTCACGCAAGATTAGATTACCCTAAAAGGGACGATGAACACTGGTTAAAGCATACGCTTGCAGTTAAAGGGGCAGACGGTCCAAGCTTTTCATATATACCTGTTAGGATCACAATGTGGAAACCTGTAGCCAGGGTGTACTGAGAAATGACAAGAGTAAGAATATTGAGGAATGACGGTTCAAAACAATGGTGGCAGGAATATGATGTAGAACCACGCAAAGGCTCCACTGTTCTGGACCTCCTTTTAAACATAAGAGAAACACATGATCATACACTTGCATTTAGGCACAGCTGCCAGATGGGTTCATGTGGATCATGTGGTATGGTAATAAATGGGAAGCCATCCCTTGCATGCCAAACAAGAATAGCTGATTTGAAATCTGAACCACTTTTTAATGATACAATTCGCATAGAGCCGCTTTACAGTTACCCTGTAATAAAGGATCTTGTAGTTGACCTTGATGACTTTGTTAATAAACATAAATCGATCAAGCCATATATTATAAGAAAGAATCCAGAAGAACTTGAAGAAGCCCCCATGGAGTTTCGGGTAACGCCGGCAGAAAATCTAAACTTTATCCAGTTCGATTATTGTATAATGTGTGGGTTGTGCGTTGCAGCCTGCCCAACGGTCTCGCTTGATCCACAGTTCACTGGACCGCAGGCGCTGGCTCAGGCTTACAGGTATATTGCAGATCCTAGGGATGAAGGGTTTAACGAAAGGCAGTCTATACTTGATACATCACACGGTGTATGGAGGTGCCACTTCGCTGGCTCATGCAGCTATGTTTGCCCAAAGGGCGTTGATCCGGCTAAAGCCATACAACTGTTGAAGCGGGAAATACTCAAAAGGAAGTTTGTGCGTGGGAAAGCAGGAGCCTCCGTTGCCGTTGTAGTTCAACCAGAAAAGTCTATTAGCAACGCACCCAAAGCTCCGCCACTTGACTTTAAAATGGAGGCAGATCAACATGAATAAACGCTATAAATCAGGGCTTTTTAATAGTCTAAACCCCACAAGGTATAATTTGGAAAGGTGGTCTTATACACTGCATCGGATAACCGGGGTCATATTAGCGCTTTTTCTCATAGCACATATATTTGAAATTTATCATGTAACACTCGGAATTGCTGGTTGGAATCAGACGATGGAAGAGCTCAGCAATTTAGGGGTAATTGAACTTATAGGCATGTGGATAATTGCAGGATCAGCACTTTATCATGGGGCAAACGGTCTCAGGCTAATATTAAATGAGGTGTTTGGTTTGCTTTTGGGGAAGCCACGACTTCCAGAGTATCCATATTCTCCACTTTCACTTGGTAGGAACCAAAAAATAGCCATATACACAATTACGTTAATCGTTGTAGCTCTATGGATATGGGCTGGCCTTTATCTTTTGGCAGGTCTGGGAATAGTCAGGTGGTAAAAAATGCCAGAAAAATATAGTTTAATGAAAGAGTCGTGGACCATGCTTTTGATGTATGCATTAGGACTGATCATGATATTTGTACTAACATTTCATCTTTTGCTTGTAAGCCCATTAACTGGTAGAACGTTTGCTGAAGCGCTTTCATATAACTATGTGCTTCATAATTTGACTTATTTTCAGGTAATATTTGGTATTTTGCTTTATGCAGCAACAATTCATGGTCTAAATGGATTAAGAATCGTGCTCATAGAATGGTTACATCCAGGAAAGTATCAATGGATAATAAACGCTATAATAATTGTATTGATGGCCATGCTCTTAGCGTTGGGAACCTATACACTTATAGCCCTTTGAGCCAATAAATATTATGCATTATCTTTTTATAAAACCTTTGAGTATAAATATTTATGAAATATGTTAGATTGGGTAAAACCGGGGTTCTAGTTTCTGCAATTGCATTAGGTACCATGACATTTGGAGAAAGAAACACATGGAAATTGGGCGGAGTGCCGGTCGAAGAAGCTTCAAAGATGATAGGTCTAGCTTACGATGCAGGCGTCAATCTTTTTGATACGGCAGACGTTTATGATGGGGGGCGCGCAGAAGAAATACTTGGAGAATCGGTAAAGCACTTTAGAAATGAAGTGTTGATTGCAACTAAAGTAAGGGGGAAGACCGGTAACGGAATAAACGATCAGGGATTGAGCAGATATCATATTAAAAGGGCAATAATGGAAAGTTTAAGAAGACTTGGAACTGATAGGATAGATCTTTACCAGTTTCATGGATGGGATGCCATTACACCAATAGAAGAATCCGCTGGCGCAATGCAGTCTCTGGTAGAAGAAAACCTTGTAGTTTATCCAGGAATATCCAATTTTTCAGCATGGCAAATAGCCACGCTGCAATCCCTAGCTATGGCAAGAGGCTATGCGCCATACGTTTCGGCTCAGATGAACTATTCACTGCTTAACAGGGATATTGAACATGAAGTTTTACCGTATTTAAATTACGCACAAATGTCATTGCTGGTTTGGAGTCCTTTGCAAGGTGGCCTCTTATCAGGAAAATACACAGATCTGAACAGTCCTCCAAGGGGAACAAGACTTGGAGATACGGGACGCATATTTCCATATTTTGAAAAGGAACAATATCCTAGCATTCTAGAAAAAATTAATTCTATAGCTAGAGATCAGGGGGCAACAGTAGCTCAGGTATCAATTGCTTGGTTGCTTAGCAAGGATTCAATTGTTATAATTGGCGCAAGAACAAAAGAGCAGCTTGAAGAAAACTTAAATGCATTAAACGTTAGCCTTAAACCCTCACAAATAAAGGAACTTGACGAAGTCAGCGCTCAACGTATAATGTACCCAAATTGGATGATAGAAAACCAAAACACTGATAGAAAACCTGTAGTTTAACCTTATGCACATATTACTGTGAACTACCCTGCTCTAACTAAGGCTTCCCACTTCATAGAACACTTCCACACAGGTATTTTAACATATAGAGCGCGGTCATCCTTGGGT
>JGI20133J14441_1001717_pt1 | contig 16958 bp, 15 predicted proteins | sample RS3BMetagenome_FD_14441 | JGI IMG/M metagenome (IMG submission 14441)
AAAGAGAAGCGCCGCATTATAGACCGCTGGACCTACCGGCAGGTACACCTCCGCTAGCCCGCGCACCCCAAAACGGCGGATATCGGCTGGATCGGTGGACCGCCGCACCTCAGGAACACACGTCGTCGCGACCAGATAGCAGCGATGCCGGCTCGCCAACCGTGCCAGCGTATGGTGAAAAGGCCGATAGAGCGCATCGGTCAGGCTCAGCAGCAGCGCCCGCGCCAGCGAGATACCTGGATACATGCGACGATAGTGTCGCATCCGCCAGCCGTAGGCGATCGCCAGCGCCGTCAGTGCTCCCTGCCCCGTCTTCATCTGGCGCGCCAGCACACCACGCCATCCATTCAGCGCGGCCGGCAGACCCAGCAGCTCCGTCAGCACCACCAGATTTGGCCGGTCGGCTGCCAGATGGGGCACCGCCAGCCCCACCACACGCTCCAGCTCCGCCACGAACGCCTGCTCCGACCGTGTTGCCGCCATGTTGATGCGATTGCCCACAGCGATGAGCCGTGCCATGTTTCCATTAGTTGACATAAATATTCTCTCCTGCTGCTGGTGCCTCTTTTTTTTAGAGATACGCTCACTCTGGATATCATCGCGCCATGGTGCGCATCATATACATGCATATTGTACTTATTGTACTTAAATGGATCAGCGTTGCCCTGCCCGATAAGACAAGCGGATAGGGACCTTCAAGGTAACGGTATGGTGTTGCAGCCGGTGACCGAAGCGACAGAAGTAGCACGATTGGAGCACCAGGCACAGACGCTGGTGGAGGACAGCTGGCATCTGCGAACGGAGGCGCTTGCTGCCCGGCGATGGGTAGTCGTGCCGGTGGAGAAGGGGCGGCACCTGGAGATAGCTGAGGCCACGGCCCTGGCAGACGTGTTGCGTCTCAGCGGTTACCAGGCGTGCTTTGCTGTGCTCCTGGAGATGGTAGAGGGAGAGCCATCTTACTGACAAGTTCCGGCTACGCCGGAGGGATTGTGGGCCTTCTCTGAGCAGTGTGCTGGTCTCAACTGCCTCCTCCTGCCGGCTGACGCTTCCTGGGCCATCCTGTTCACCTCTGAGGATTATAACCTCATCGCCGGTCCATCAGACTTCGTACAGCAGGTCCTGGGCGACAGCCTGCAAGCGGCCTGGACCCGATTCGAAGCCTTTGCTGCCGATGCCATCGGCTGGCGGAACAGCCTGCTCCAGGTGGCTGCTCGCTATCGTCCCTTCAGCGAACCGCCCGCCAGATCTTCTCCGGCTTGAGCGGCATATCGAGCGTTGTGATGCCCAGTGGCGCGAGCGCATCCAGCACAGCGTTGACGATAGCCGGCGGCGCGCCGATGCATCCCGATTCGCCGATGCCCTTCGCTCCCAGCGGATTATGCGGCGAGGGCGTCTCCACGAAGGCCGTGGTGAAATGGGGCAGGGATGCAGCAACCGGTAGCGCGTAATCCAGCAGCGTCTCTGTGAGGAGCTGGCCCTGCTCGTCATAGACCGTCTCTTCATACAGCGCCTGCCCAATGCCCTGAGCCAGGCTGCCGTGCACCTGCCCCTCGGCCAGCCAGTGATTGAGGACGCGACCGCAGTCATCCACCGCGACATAGCTGAGCACCTGCACCTCGCCGGTATCGCTATCCACCTCGACCACTGCCACGTGTGCCCCGAATGCAACGGCCACGTCGGGCGGGGCAAAGTCGCGCCAGGCAGCCAGGCCCTCGATAGGCGTACCGTTGGCCGGATTGGGCGCTTCCTGATCGATCAGCTCGGGGTGCTCCTCGACCAGGCGGGCCAGCTCGCCCAGCTCGACCATTCGCATAGGGGCGCCGCGCACCGTTACACGTCCCTGCTCCATGACCAGGTCCACCGGTGCTGCCTCTAGCACCGCAGCAGCAACCTTCAGCGCCTTCTCACGCACCGTCTCGGCCGCCAGCCGCACCGCCGAGCCGGCCACTTGCGCTGTTCGGCTGGCGAACGTGCCGATGCCGAAGGCTGGCAGCGCTGTATCATTCATACATACCTCTACCTGTGCATCAGGTAGATTCAGGATCTGTGCTGCGATCTGCGCGAACGTAGTAAAGTGTCCCTGACCGGTATGGGCGACGCCGCTCTGCACCAGGACCGTCCCATCGCGGCGGATCCGAACTGTAGCCGCCTCCTGAAGTGCGCCGGGTGCCGGGCTGGAACCTTCACCGGTTGTCTCGATAAAGGTGGACAGGCCGATACCCAGCAACTGCGGGCAGCCGGCGGCGCGGCGCGCCCGCTGCCGGGTGCGCCAGTCTGTGTAGTTCGCCAGCTCGAGCGCCCGGTCAAGGACTGCCTGATAGTTGCCGCTATCGTAGCGCAGCCCTGTAATGCTCGTGTAGGGGAAGGCGTCCGGCGCGATAAAATTGCGGCGGCGCACCTCCGCCGGATCAAGCCCCAGCTCCTGGGCGATGCGATCCATGGTGCGCTCCAGGATATACGCGGCCTCGGGCCGGCCCGCACCCCGATATGGGGCAGTCGGCACCTTATTAGTAAAAACGCCCACGACCTCGCTCTCCACCGCCTGCACCTGATATGGGCCGCCCAGCATGAACGGCGTCCGGCTGGGGATCAGCGCCGTCACGCCGACGAAAAACGCACCCAGATCGGCAATGGTGCGCACCCTGAGGCCGAGCAGCCGTCCATCGTGTTGAAACGCCGCCTCCACATCGTTGATCTGACCCCGCCCCTGCGTCTGGGCCTGCAAATTCTCGCGGCGATCCTCGATCCACTTGACTGGTTGCCCATAGCGCATCGCCAGCGTGGCGGCAACGAGCTCTTCGCCAACAAGGGCATTTTTGGCGCCAAAGGCACCGCCCACCTCAGCATTCTGCACCCGGATACGGCTGCGCTCCAGGCCCAGGAAATCTGCCAGCATCTCGCGTAGCCGGTAGATTGCCTGGGAGGATGCCCAGACCCAAAGCTGGCCGCTGGCCGGGTCGAAGTCGAACATACAGGCGCGCGGCTCGATTGAGCTGGGGGCCAGTCGCTGGTTAACCAGCCGCAGGCGCACAATATGATCGGCCCGAGCGAAGACTGCCTGGATATCGCCACTGCGCAGATGGGAGCGGAACGCCTCGTTGCTGCCATACTCCTTATACAGCAGCGGGGCATCTGGAGCCAGTGCCGCCTCCGGATCGGCGACCGCCGGTAGTGGCGCATAAGCGACCTCAACCAGATCGCAAGCATCTGCCGCCACGTAGCGATGCTCGGCCAGCACTACCGCCACAGGATCGCCCACATAGCGCACCCGGTCCACCGCCAGCGGTTGCCGCTCTGGCTGCCTGAGGCCTGGCAGCGTCATGCCACCTGGCGGTGCGCCGTGGCCAATAGGGGGCATGGCGCGCGCCAGCTCGGCGCCGGTAAACGCTGCCACAACTCCTGGCAGCGCCCGTGCCATCTCCAGCCGGATATTCTGGATCGCCGCATGCGCATAGGGACTGCGCACCACCGCCATATACAGCGCGGACGGCCGCCCTGCCAGCGGGCGCAGATCGTCCACATAGCGGGCCAGTCCTGTGATCAACCCATAATCCTCGCGACACCGTCTCCGTTTCATTGCCTCACCCCTCTGGAGGTGCAGGTATCTCATCTGTGCTACCTGATGTACAGGGACTATCTTTCCTCGAACTCACAGCTCGTGAATCGCAGCGTGCGGCAATTCTCCTGCACCGTACGCACGGTCGATTCGGGAACCCCATCGGGGATCTCTGCGCGGATCTCCAGCGTGATCTCAACATGGGCTCCGAGCAACGCGCTCAGGTGCTGCACTACCTCCTCGGCGATCTGCCCGGCATCCCGTCCCATGCGCAGGGGATCGAGCGACACAGAGCCATAGAAGCGACGGGGTGGGGTAGCTGTGGCGGGCAGTGTTGCACCTGGGGATGGCCCTTCCATTGACAACACACCGCCGGTGCCGCGCTCGGCAACAGACAGCCCGGCAGAATTCGGCCCTGGGGGCGATGCAGATAAAGCGGTAACGACCCCGGCTGGCACAGCTGGGGTCGTGGCCTCAGCCGCAAACTGTCGCTGGGCAGCTTCCGGCCTGACCAGCAACCCGTCCAGAGTCACCGCAACATGCTGTCCGGCGCGCAGACCCCGGTAGCGCTGTCGTTCTGCATCCCAGCTATCGGCGTAGGCAAAGGTCTCGTGTTCCCACGTGAGCATCGCCACACCCTCGCGCACTGCCGCCATCAGCACCTCCTCCGGGTTCTTCAGACGTGGCAGGTAGCGATATTGCGCGAAGTCCTCGACGAGCTGGCGGAGGCTTACATCATCGCCGCGCCAGAGGGGAATGCGGTCCAGCTCATCACGCAGCAGCGTCCCGGCAAGCTGCGTGATGAGCAGCCCATCGTTCTTGAGCTTTCTGGCCGCTCGCACGGCGAGCGCGTCTTGCCCTTGCAGGCGAAACTCCTTCCATTCCGCCATCTCCTGCGGATTGGGCGGAACCAGCAGCCAGATATATGTTTCCGGGATGCGCTGCTGGACCGCCTCATCAGCGGACTCCCTCTTTGTCCGTACCTGATTCGCCTGGAAAGCGTCCAGGTTGAGGATATCGCGCTCGGCCTCAATGGACTTCCAGGCCAGGAACTGCCGCGCTGCCTGTTTGAGTTCGTCCAGGCGTGGGCGATCCGCGGCCAGGAAGACCAGCATGTTGCGGTAGCGCCGTGGGCCAGTGCCGCGCTGATCGAGGATAGCCGCCGCCTCGGCCCGCGCGGGGCTGTTTTGATCCCGCGCAGCGTGGGGATAGCACGGGCGCAGAATGACCAGGCGCGTCTCGCGCTCGTCGGGAATATCGCTGGCAGAGGCCGGGCAGGCATGGACACGGGCAAAATCGCCGCGCGTGCTCTGCTCCGTGTGCAGCCTGCGCAGCCGCCGCTCGATCTCCGCCAGGACGTCATCCTCGTTGAGCTGAGCGGCACGGTCCTGGGCCAGGCGGGTGACGCTGGGCTGGGTCGAATACCAGTAACGCTGCCCATCCAGATAGAGATAGGTCGCCTGGTCAGTCAGCCGGTGCAGGGCGTCGCCAAACGTCGCCACACTTTCCCCTGGCTGAGCGCAGCCGAGCTTGATATGCCGATCATCCAGCCCTTTGTTGGCGGCATTGAGTGTGGGAGCCGAGCCCAGATAGATTGTGCGCGCCACCCGACGACTGGCTGAGTAGCGACCCAGGTTCGGATAGTCACGATCGAGTTGCAATGGCAACGAGTATGGCCCGTCCACATCTTTTTCGATGATGGGCGCCCAATGGTCTTCCAGATGGCGCGTCAACTCGTACTGTACCGCTGGATCGTCGATCGGCACGCTGGCCGGCAGGATCAGCAGGCTGGCATCCTGACGCTCCCAGAGCGCGTGGATGACCGCTGCCATCAGGCGCAGCACGCCACGCGTGCGCTGGAATTTGTCGATGCTGGACCAATCGTTGTACAGCCGGTCGAAGAGTTCGGGGTGGACGGGATACGCGGCCTTGATGCGCTGCTCGTAGCTGCCCTCGCCGCAGCCGGATGGAAACTCCTGCGCCTGGCTGCGGTAATAATTGACGAAAGCTCTGGCGACGGCGTCGCGCGCCGCAAAGCGCGCTGGATCGGTGATCGGCTGGAAAAGTCGCCGCCGCACGATCTCGTAGCCTTCCTCGGCGCTGGCGGGGCGCCATGTAGATTCGACGCGCCCGAAGATGTGCTTGAGGCGGGTCAGTGCCTCGCGTCCGCCCTCGCCGCCCGTTTCGATATCCGAAGCAGGGATGCTCGCCACGACCAGCGTTTGTGGCGACGCCTTTGCCGCCTCTGTCAGCGCCTGGGCGAAGGTCATATTGGCGTCGAAGGATCCCCCGGGCAGGCCAGAGATCCCGTACGTCTGACGCACATAGGTGACCCACTCGTCAATCAGGATCAGGCACGGGTGTGCGGCAGTAAACAGCTCGCGTAGCGTCGCAGCGCCCGGACTCACGCCCTGCTGGTCATCCGCGGCCACCAGCGCGTAGCCATCTCGCCCCAGCAATTGCCACGCCAGCTCGCCCCACAGGGTGCGGATGACCGTGCCGTCCGGCTTTGTGCGGGGCTGCGCCGGCGAATACTCGAAGCCGACCAGCACCGCACGCTGCACCTGGGGCAGGCGAGACGCCTGTGTTCCCAGGATCGCCTCGATGCCCGCCAGATCACTGGCCGGTACGCCGGAGAAAAGATGGTACAATGCGATCATTGAGTGCGTCTTGCCGCCGCCGAAGTTCGTCTGGAGCTCGATGACCGGATCGCCGCCGGTTCCTGCCAGCCGCTGGATCGCGGTCGTGAGCAGGTGCCGCAGGCCCTCGGTCAGAAAGGTGCGCTGGAAGAAATCGCGCGGGTCGCAGTACTCGCTCGCTCCCACGCCGCGATAGACCTGGCTCAGGTCAGCGGCGAACTCCGACTGCTGGTAACGCCCCGACGCCACATCGGGATGCGGCGTCACGATCTCGCGCCACGGCCGTAATCCTCCTGTCGGCTGACCCTCGATGGCTATTACTGCCACCTTGCGTATCTCTTTGCGCGTCTGCTCCTCGAAGCGGATGCACAGCACCTCCTGTTTCTGCCGCTCGATCTCTTCGGCCTCGCGGGCAGCCGAGATGGCCATGAGCAGCCGCTGCATGCTATCGAGCGCGCGATAGGTATCATCGCTATTGAATGCCTCCTGATGCGCCCACTTATTGCGCACCTCGCGCAGTTCGCTCACCAGGTTGCGCTCAGCATGGCCAAGTACATTCTTGAAAGCCGCGTTCCACTGGTCCCACAGGATCGTCAGCAGCACCTGCACATCCAGGTGCCCAGCGCCGCCATCGCGCAAGCCGGCTGCCTGGTGTTCGCACAGATTTGCTGCCACCGTTTGCCCCCAGTGCTCGCCATACGTTGCTTGCAGCTCGCGTGCGACAAAGGGGTGCAACCCCACTCTGAGGAGCTCCAGTGCTTTTCCTACTCGCTCATGGTTGCTCTGTGGCATGGCTGTAATCCTTACTAGCTTGTCTTATCGCTGGCGGGCCTCACCCCCTGGCCCCCTCTCCATCCACGGATGGAGAGGGGGAGGAAGGGGCACTTGCCCGGCGCGCGGGCGGAGTGCCCGTGCCTCCAGGGGATCTCTCTCCCTGATCCTTTTTTCTCTGGCAGGCACCATTGGCTCTGGCCTCGTTCTTTCTCTCGCGGCGCTCGTCCCGCGCCATCCGATGGTGCGGGGGTCGAGCACTGCCGGTCCACAAGACTTTTCCTGACGTCGGGAGCTCCCGGCTGCAGCTATGGGTGGTGATGCTCAAAACATTGTTTCTTGCTTCACTGGCAGGCTTCCGGCCTGCCGGACGATCTCCGGCCAGACCTGCACCAGACTGTTATAGGCCCGCGCCGCCTGCGCCCAGCCGTTGCGCTCGCAGGTGAGATAGAGCCGGTAGGCCAGGTCACGGGCCAGCTCGCCCGGCTCCCCCACCTGCTGCAGAATGGCTGCTGCCCCCCGCTCGCCCGCCTGATCCAGCGCGTGGAGCAGCCGCTGGGTGACTGCCCAGACGGTCAGGGGCGACGGGTGGGCCGGGTTCCCGTCGTCGCTCAGCTCGTCGTGGCGTAGCAGCTGCACCTTGCCAGCCCTGGCTGAGAGGATGCCGGCCGCGCCCAGCCGCTCGATGGTGGTATTCTTGGCTTTGGAGAGCGTTTCGGCCACGCCATAGGGGCCTTCCTCCAGGCCAAACTGCTCAAACCAGGTGATGGCCCAGCGGGTCTCGGCGTCGAAGGCGCCCTCCTGCTCAGCCAGCACCGCATCGAGGGTCTGGTTGATGAGCTGCAGGGCGGTGCGCACGCGCAGGGGGGAGCCATCGGCTTCCAGCACCTGGCGGTAGCGCGAGAAGACGGCCATGCCCGGGCCGATGGCGGCCTGGGCCAGGTCCACGGGGGCGATGGAGCCCTGCTGCAGGTCTTTGAGAGCGGCCGGCAATTCGTGGTTGAGGGCCTGGAGGAACTCGCGGCGGCTGGCCGCCGGGGCATTGGCGGGTTGGGGGCGGCAGACGAGCACGATGGAGGAGGCCAGGGCGTTGGTGCCCAGCGCAACGCTGCGATTAAGCATCTCCGTGCGCATCGGCCAGGTGCCGGTAATGGCAAAACCGGCACGAATCAAGCCTTCCAGCATGGTTTCCCAGCCGGTGGAGGCGAGAGGGCGGGTGTCCCGCCTGCTGGTTTCTCCGGCGTCATCGGTGGCCGTGTCTGCTTCGGTCTGCTTGAAGGCATAAAAGACGGTCAGGGGATAGTGGGGGTGCTGGGCGGCGCGCATGTGGGCGAATGCCTGGGAGAGGCCCGTCTCGAAGGAGTGCCGTGCCGCCGCTTTATCGCCGCCAAAGCGGTAGGGCGTGGCTACCAGCTCCTGGCTCTTGGGCACGAGGAGGGTGTGGAAGAGATCGGATAGATCGCGCGGAGGGCGCGGCGGAGCCAGATATAGAAGAAGTCGGCGAGATCGGCAAAGCCGATATTGTCGTAGTAGGGGGGGTCGGTGGCGAGGAGCGGCGCCACGGCCGGGATTGCGGTGGTGGCGTCGAGCAGGCTAGCGCTGCTGGGAGGATGGGCAGGTAGCTGCTGGATAACTTCGGCAACCCAGTCTATGGCGCCCTGGAAGTTGCCCGTTGAGTTGCTGAACGGGTTGGCTTCCACGAAGTTCCAGACCATTGGGATCGCCGGGCGCGCGAAGGTGTGGCGGACAGCATCCCGTCCTGAGAGCCAGGAGCAAATAGATGAGCCGTGAGCAGCAGCTTTATCCACTGCCAGAGCCAGATAGGTGGCCACGGCGTCGGCATAGGCCTGGGCGCCCCTGCCACCGTTGCCGAGCGGGCGGGGATCGTTGTCCAGGCCAGCCTGGCGCGCGTGGAGTAGGACCTGCTCGCGTGCTGCGCTCACCAGGTCGCTGAGCGTGGTCAGTGCGACGAGCTGGCGCGGGGTGAAGAGGTCGGCGAAAGTGGCCAGCCCATATTGCCCACGGGATGCGCAACGAGGTAAACTCAGGCAATGGGATCAATGGAAAACCTCAACAGGAGAAGAAGAGCAAGCAAAAGCATTGCATTGATAATCTTCGATGAAGAGGTGATGCCCAGCCAGCAGCGCATCGGAAGGGTTGCCAAAGACAAGAAAAAAGCTTACGCGACGATCTGAGCGAGAGAGCTGAACGTCTCAAAGAAGAGAGCTGGCAGGCCATGTAAAAGGACCGTGAGGCTGGGAGCATCAGCGGGACGGGTATTGCGAGCCAGGCGCTGGGACCAGGAAAGCCGGTAGCGGGAGCGCTGTTCACGAGTGATGACGATCTCGCCTTGCTCACTAGGAGGCTCCAGAGGAGAGGAAGGTTTCCAGCAGAACAAGGCCGTTTCGCGGCGGAGGAGTTGGGTCCAGCGTCGGCGCAAAGCGCGACGAGGCCAATCACGCCAAAGCAGAGGGGCAGAGGCAGACACAACCGGTGCACCAGGCAAGGATGGTGCGGCAGCAACAGAGAGCGAATCAGAAGGCAGAGGCCAGAAGACGGCACTGACGCGGCGTGGTTTTTTGGTGGAGGGCTGCTCTTGACACTGCTGCCGAAGCGAGCAACTGCGACAAAAGCCGATGCGACCAGCATACAACACGCAACCCGCTTTGCATAGTCGAGCAGAACCTGAAGCGCTCGCAGCAATTTGCCCCGGTAATCGCCGTTGCCCGCTCCTCCAAAGGTCCCGAGAAACTGATGGGTATGAGCTTGGAGGATCACGGTTCTCGTGCGTACGACCACTCCGCGCTTGCGCCCCTGATATCCTTTGGCGCACACGTGATCAAAGCGACGGTGCGCGGCAGGCAACGCTTCGGTTTGGGGCAAGGCACGTTGGCGAGCGACCTTCCTGGTACCATCCACATCGGTCACCAGCCAGGACTGGGCGCATCGATCGGTGATCCCACCAGGATCAGCAAACGGTTGGCAGGCCAGCAGGTCTTGCTGGAACAAGGTGCGCATGTTCTCAACGCTGGCCTGATCGAGCGCGGCGAGAAAACGGGACAGAGCGGAGCGCGAGGGCAAACGCTTGCGGCCAAACAGGGTCATGAATTCATCGGCAAATGGCCAAAGGCGCTCGTAAAAGGCTTGCAGGGTTGGCTCAGCAGAGAGCGCGTAGCCGACGAGGACCACGACAAAATCGATGAGATCGTAGGTGCCCATACGGGCACGAGCAAAGCGGACTCGCTCGGTGATGGCATTGAGGATGCCAAGTTGCTTGAGAACCTGAGCTACCGCAGCCACTTCTCCCATCCAATGTGGAGTGGAAGGCAGCGACTCAGGCGTGGTCTGGACGGTAAGGGTTGAATGTGTCATACTAACAGGGTGTCCTCCTTCTGAGAAAAATTTGGGTTTCTTCTCTTTTAGGAGACACTTTTTTCGTGCTTCCGCCAGTCTCTCTGGCTCAGCTCTGGAATCTCGTTGCGCATCCCGTGGGTTCACCTTCCGAGACATCGCCCGATGGAGGCGCTTGAGCTTCTTTTCCTCTTGCTTGCGGCTCCAATTATAAGCGATCTGCGCCGGCGCGCTGCTTGCAGCGCGGTCATCCGCTTGTTGTTCAGGTCAAGCTCAGTCTGGTAGGCGCGGATGACGAGTAGCAGTCTTCCTCTTTTATCACCTGTTCTACACAGGCCCGGATACGCTCTGCCTTGCGCCGGGAGTAACGGCGGCCATACATGCGCACTGCCATGCTCATCATCACGGCCACAAAATCGTCTACCAATCATCGCCCATATCGCCTGGATAGAGGCTTCTCTGCCTGAATTGCGGCCTGGTGATAGACTAGGACCATAACCGCGCCATCAGCATTCGAGACGAAGGTATCCATACCCTGGGGCACAGGGGAACGGCAGCCGCAAGGCGGCGAGCGCTTCGGGACAGACCGCTGCTACGGCGTCGTTCGCCAGAGCGCGTCGCAAACGGGCTGGATGAAGGAAGAATCTCCTACTTAAAAGCAGGAGAGTGTCAATTTGCGGCTCCTGACCTGTTTTGCGCTGCCGGTGGTGAGCCATAGCTGTTGCATTGCCTCTCGCCGACGCCGAGAAAGCCGCGCTGAAGGGTGTGCGACAGGCCGCAGCGAGAAGCGGCAATCGCGCGGTTCAAGGTACCTCATGGCTCGGGCAAGGGCAGAAACCGCCGATACGTTCAAGGGAGCATTTGCCGGTGTGGTGCGCGGGCTTGTCATCCAGGCGATGTTTCCGGGGTAGAGAGCCAGCAAGAAGAACGCCCTGGTGAACTGGAACGATATCGACCGGTGCACCCAGGATATTGTCAAGAAGGATGAGGATGAAGCTCACAAAACGCTACGCGAGGTAGGCGATAGGGCTGTCGACCTCGCCGTTGGGTGGAGTTGCCTGAGAAGCCGCTGTCTTTCGGCTGCGGAGTCGTCACATCTCCCCGTCCGGTGGTGAGCAGCCGGCTCTGCGTGAGCACGAGCATGCCCACGAAATACTCCTCGCCCTGCCAGGCGAGCATGTACTCGTTGCGGTCCAGCACCGGGGAGGTGGACCTCCTGGTGCTCTGGCGCACGCGGACCAGGTCGGCATGGCGTCCCGATAAAGCTGGGCGGCGTCAGCGCCACAACCGCCTCGCTGTTGCCAAAATCACTCCTCCGTTTCTCATTCCCGTACCATCCCGGACACCGGCGCCGTGTCCGTCTGTCTGTCCGGGTCCTGATCGTCATCAGCGGCGAGCGGGGCAGGCGCCTGGGCCAGAATCCGCTGCTCCAGGCCTAGTGGCGTGTCAGGCCAAAACGCTCCTGGAGCCGGCGCACGCTGTTGGCCCCGGCGTTCTAGGCGCTGATGGCCTCGGCCAGGTTGATCTCCTCTGCCCGGGGTCCGGGCTCCTGCACCTGCGGCACGGGCAGGTCCAAGGGCGGCAGCAACTCCGCCGCGAAATTCTCGGCGGCGGAGGCTGGCATAGCTAGGCCGCCGTAGTGACGCCGGGCGGCGGCCCAGCCTGGGGTGGGCGAGGGATGCGCCGATTGCCGTGGAGCGAAGCGGGCAAAAAAGCTCCCGTCCGGCATCACCACCAGCGCCTCGCCCGGCTGGAGGTGGGAGATCCGCTCGCGGCAATCTTTCCCGACTGCCGCCCCGACCTGTTTGTAGCGGTCGATGTCGATGTCCCGCGTCCGCTCAAGCCCATCGGCCAGATGGAGCACTCGCGCCATCGCAGCCCCATCAACTTTCTGGTCAACCTGGTCACGGGGCTGATCGCCTACGGTCAGTAGCCCAGGACCCCATCGCTGGGGCGGCGCCCATACCTGCTGCCGGAGGGGTAGCTTATCCCGAACGCATGTTAAAGATAACATCCGCTGAACCTGACATAGATTCTTCAAGCTGTGCCGAGTATAGTTCCTGGCCTCAATTTTGGATCGAATCAAAACTACTGTGCTGATGGGCAGATACTTTCGGTAAGCGAGCGCGCTGGTCAAGCGGAGAGGTTGGCCAGCGTGGCGGGAGTTCATTGCGGGGGTAAAGCTGGTTCCTTGCGAGTGATGCCCAGGACCTTATCGAAATCGCGGTCGAAGCTCGCAATCTGCTTGTCTTTTTGCGCCAGAACCAGCGCAGCATTGTAGGCATCGATATAGTCAATGCCAAGGCTCACATAAAGGTCGAAGATACGCGGGTAGAGCTTTTTATGAGCCAGTTTCAGGTGTGGGAGCGAAAGCACCGGAAGCAAGAGGTCACGAATCTGTGCGGGGGAGAGGCGATAGGTTTGCTTATTGGAGAGGACGAAGACAATCTCGGCAATGACCAGGTCGGATGTCCAGGCAGAGACGTTCCCCTGCTCGACGGCGCGAAGCAGCTCCCGCGCCGCCGGAGAGTATACCGGATGATCATTGAGGAAATGCCGCAGAAAGATATTGGTGTCCAGGAAATACTGCTCCATAACTCCTCAGGGCTGGCTGCTGCATCCCTCACGTGCGGCATTTTCAGCCATATCGGCAATGGCCTGTTCCCGTAGTTCTCTGAGATCTTCTGGTCGCCGGCGCGGCGACACGGCGCCAAAGGTGGTATCAATAACCGAGGGCGCTTTCGCCAATTTGATCTGCCCATGCTCCTCGCGAACAACCATTTTATCACCCTGCTGGATGTGGAGCTTGCGTCTGATTTCAGCAGGCAGGGTGATCTGTCCTTTTCTGGTGACTACTGTAAACCTTTCCTGCATGGTAGCGTGCCCCTTATGCGTAGTGCCTATCTATCCAGGTAGTACCATTCTCGCATGAAATGGCTACGTTGTCAAGCAGGAGGAACGGCTCTGCGCCGCTTTGCTCTTACCGACTACCGGGATCGAGCGCGTTCTGGGGCAGCGTGGCATGGTCCGCTACAGCTGGCACACGCTCGACGTGGTGGATATGCTCTCCGTGCAGCATGGCTTTCGGCGTAGGCTACCAGGCAGTACTCTATCGCCGGCAGAATCTTGGGTTGGCTGGATCGGGATCAGCGCGAGAAGTTGGCCCAATAGCAGCAGCGGCGCTGGCGCGGTCGCCAGGCTTGCCCGCTGCGCGAGCAACAGCCTCAGTGAGCGAGGCAGCGGAGCGCTATCCGCCGCGATACATCTTACTCCTGCCCGGTTGGCCACTGTTGCCAGAGCAAGCTGCGATTAAATGGCTATCACGCTCTCGCCGCCGCGACGGCGCGCGGTCAGCCCATCGAAGCGCTGGCCGAACGCTACTGAGTGTCGATCCCGGAGCGCACCGCTTTGTTCTACTCCCTTATCGCCTATACCTGCTGCATGGCATGCACCCGGCCGCCGCGACTGGGTATAGCCAGGCGTGACCAGCTCATGGACCTCGTCCGCCAGCATGCTATGCCGCGCAGCTCCTAGGTGGTGCCGGTCGAGCGCACGCTCTATGCGCGTGCTGCTGATCTTCGCTGTAGCCATCGGCGCACCGCCGCTGCCATGCCATGAGCGCGCGGGCTCATGGCATGTGACGATGCCACGCGGGCCGGCGTTGCGCCGCCAATCTTTGTTATATCAGGTTGCTCGCTGTTACCACGGTCGCGGGCCTGGCAACAGCGAATCCAAACGATCATGGGTGAGCCTGGCGATCACACAACGGCAGCAGGCTCTGGTTCGGGGCCCCGTGGATACTTGGACACCCGGAACTTGACAGCAACCTTACGATCCAGTACACTTGCTCCTGAAGAGCCCCGGCTCCTCCTACGTCCACACCAGCCATCCTATCGCGCCGCCAGGATAACTGCTCCTCCGTCGTCATGATCGGAACAAGCGGAGCAGGCGACGCTGGCCCGCGATCGTCGTCCATCGTTCTATCCCTCTGCCGGTAGCGGAATGAGGGTCGGGGGATCAGGTCTATGTGATGAGGAGGTGGAAACCATGTATCGTCTGAAGCTTACCTTTATGCCGTATGCGCTTATCGTCGTACTGACCATGGGTGCGCTGGTGGGGGCCGGGCCGGCGAGGGCGGGCCGGGCGGTGCAGGAAGTGCCTGTGGGCAGCGCCCCAAGCTGCGGGAGCTGGCATGTGGTGGCGAGTCCCAATCCTGGCGACTTTAGGGACCTTTCTGGTGTAGCGGCCATCTCCCCACGAGATATTTGGGCAGTGGGCCCTGGTGGCCAGTATCGGATGGAGACTGGCGGGGCGTTGATCGAGCACTGGGATGGCACCCAGTGGCGAGTCGTCCGCAATCCAAGCATCGGGGCTGCCGATATCTTGCGCGCTGTAGCACATATTCCCGGGACCAACCGGCTGTGGGCAGTAGGGTACTATGGCATCTCCAGTATCGCTCCCTACGATCTGACGCTGATCGAGCAGTGGAACGGCACAGTCTGGAGAGTGGTACCCAGCCCGAATCCCGGTACGATCAGCAACGCCCTGTTGGGAGTGGCGGCCATCTCGGCGAATGACGCCTGGGCCGTGGGAATGTATTCCAACAACTTCTATGGTTACAGCCGTATGTTCACCGCGCACTGGGATGGTACGAGCTGGAGGGTGGTGCCCAGCCCAATTCCTCCGGGGTCAATAGGAAGCTTGCTATATAGCGTAACTGCCGTTGCGACAAACGATGTCTGGGCCGTGGGAATCTCCCAGAACAGCAACAATCAAACGCAGTCACTGTTTGAACATTGGGATGGGACGCGCTGGCGCATTGTTCCCGGTCCCAGTGTGAACAGATCCAGCGGCGAGCTGATCAGCATAACAGCCGTCTCGCGTGACGATATCTGGGCCGTGGGATCGAGCTATGATCAATACAATGTGCGGAACATTACCTTAATTGAGCGATGGAATGGCATGAGCTGGGTTGTTGTCCCTAGCCCGAATCTGGGAATCTACTCTGATTACCTCATCGGAGTGGCGGCTGTCTCGGCAAACGACGTCTGGACAGTGGGGATGTACTTTAACACTGATAATAGTACTCAGACGTTGACTGAGCACTGGAATGGCGCGAGCTGGAGCGTAGTGCCCAGCCCCAACCCAGGATTGTACAATGGGCTGAACGGAGTGGCGGCTGTCCCGGGCACTGCTACGGGGGTTGTGGCCGTGGGGTCCTATAGCAGCAACTCCCCGATACCGCAGGTTCAAACGCTGACCATGTATTATTGTTAGATTCTGGCGGCGCACTGTGCCGTTCATACATGTCAACACCTGCCGGCTACAGCCAGCAGTTTGCCCTCACCCGACAGATGGCATAAGCTGGCTGCCAGGGCGTGGCCGGAGCCGGACAGCGGGGCCGGCATGCCCCTGGCGAACAGGGTCAGGGGACCGGCCATGGCGGCAGGCGCTGCGTACCGCTCGCCATCCGCAAGGGCACCTCCAGGAACCGTGCTGCCAATCGGGCCAGGCATCAGGTTGTGGGCAGGGAAATGAGCTGCTGTTCCCTGGCCCAGGCAGCGATCTGAGCGCGGCAGGTGAAGCCGCGCTTGCTGAGAATGTGGCTGATGTGCCTATCCGCTGGGCGGAGTGAGATTCCTGGTTCCGCTGGTTGATTCTCTGCCGATGCTCCAAATCAGGTAGGCGCCACAGCGGTCAGCGCTGTCCAGGTTTGCACAGCGCAGATCCCGCCCGCCAGAGCCATATCAACTTCTCCAGCCAATCAACAGGCTGCTGTTTTCTCTTCCAGAACAGATCTTCCCAGATATGATGGATAGCAAGCATCTTATATTGGCCGAAGCGCTGGTCACAATGTTCCAGCAGTTTGGGCACCGGAACGGGAGCATCTGGCTCCGTGTCCAAACAGAGCCGGGAGTAGATCCGTTGCTCCCAGGGCAAGGTAGCGTTCAGCAGCCACCAGGTGAGCCCGCGGCACTTGCTTAATCCTCGTCATCCCCGTAGGGATTCCAGGAGGCCTGAAGCCGGGCGAGCGAGCATCGTCGTCTCCCGGTCCTGCAGTTGCGCAGCTGGCGCCAGCTGCGCAACCGGCTGGGCTTGCCGCTGGTTCAATAGAAAGAGCTGCACGGCTGTGCACCTTCCCATGCTGGGCCGGGTAGCAGGTTAGGCAAGCTTCAGATTCGAGGTGCTTGATCTGCTCGCCCTCAATGGTAAGCAGGTACATCTTGTGGAGGTCGCTTGGCCTGCTACGCCGGCAGTTATCCGCATGGTTCAATATCTTTGCCTTCGAGCGCCTGGCGGAGACAATGAACACCTGTCTGCACAGTGGCACGAAGGCCTCCATCGAGGGGGGCATGCAGAGTCACACATACGCTGACTAGGAATGACATCCAGCGCCGAAGTCGTGGCAAATGAGTTCGTGATGCTGGACAGTAAGCCAGCTGAGGAGAAAGCACCCCTGTTCCAGCCGGCTGAAGCGCCGGCAATGGACGACGGGGCGGAAGATATCCCGTTTTAGTGTATAAATCGGCGACTCCGTGCCCCATTGCCGGTGTGGCAAGTAACGCGCGGCGGCATACCCGCACATCCAACGAAGCCGTCCGCGCCAACCATGACACCGCAGCCCACGCCAACGGCGGCGG
>JGI20133J14441_1001728_pt1 | contig 16877 bp, 19 predicted proteins | sample RS3BMetagenome_FD_14441 | JGI IMG/M metagenome (IMG submission 14441)
CACTTGACCTGTCTGGGAACGTAATAGGGTGGAATGGTGGGGCGGAGAGGCTTTTCGGTTATGAGCAGCAAGAAGCAATAGGGAGAAGCTTTCGTCGCTTTATCCCTGAAAGGCATCATGATGTATTCAGGGAGAGGTTGAGAGAAATAGAGAGCAGATTAGGAAGTGAATCCAAGGTTACAGGTTCGATAGAGGCAAAAGCATTGAAAAGAGATGGGAGCGAATCGTACATTTCAATTTCTTATGTTGCGACGAAGACAGAAGATGGAGGGCAGCTGATGCTTCTTGTCAAGGATGTAACAGAAGAGAAGATGAAGCTTAGAAATTTGATGAAAGAGCAGGAGAGGCTGAAGTCGATAGTCGACAGCTCCTCTGTTGGAGTTGCTCTTGTAGGCCTAGATGGCAGAATAATATATGCAAACAAATCATTCTCTGACCTTCTCGCTTACCCCCAAGAAAGCCTGAAGTCGATGCATGCTGCAGACCTGACCCACCCTGAAGATAGAAGTGCAATGTTGGCAGAGTTGTCAAGCATTTCTGGCCAGAACCCTNCACACGTAAAGACTGAGATGAGATTTATCAGGCAATCTGGAGGTCTTGTNTGGGCTGCAACAACATTAGACCCATATCTGGACAAGGATGGTAGGGCGCTTTACTTTATACTTGAGCTGGTGGATATAACAGATATAAAGAGAATGGAGCAGGAGTTATCTGAACAGATTAAAGAGCTTAGGATGAAGATAGAAAGGAAGAGCAGGGAGCTTGAAAGTGCAAGGCAGGTCACTCCTGAGACTGAGAAGCTGATAAGTATAGGAATGTCTTTAGCTCAAGTGACTCATGATATCAGAAACCCGTTAACAGCAATAGACCTTGGCCTCTATGCTCTTGAGAACAGCATACCTGAAAAAGATAGAGATACTGAGAAGATTATCAATACTATGAGAAATGCCTTGAGGCAGGCCAATGATATAGTTACAGAGCTTACTCAGTTTGTCAAGCCTACACCGCCTAAAAAGAATAAGGTGGTTCTCAAAAACATTGTAGATGAAGTTCTTGGGACTATGATGATACCATCTAAAGTTAGAAGGCAGGTGGATGTGAAAGATGATGCTGTAATATATGGAGATGAGATGCAGATAGCTAGGGTCATTCAGAACCTGGTTAGAAATGCAATAGAAGCAATGCCAGATAGAGGGGTTCTCAAAATATGGACCGATAGGAAGGGGGATAATGTTATACTTAATGTCTCAGACACAGGAAGGGGAATGTCCAAAGAAGTGCAGGAGAAGCTATTCTCTCCGTTCTTTACGACAAAAGAGAAGGGTTTAGGGCTTGGTCTTGCAATTATCAAAAAGTTCGTTACGGACCATGGAGGACAGATAGAAGTTGAAAGTGAAGAAGGAAAGGGGACTAGGTTCAGGATAATATTTCCTGGCATTAAATGACTATAATATGTATTCTCTTCCCAGCCATGATACCTTTCCATGCTTGTATGATGCAGTAAGGCTTGTCAATAGGCTTAATGTGATGACAATAGATGCAAAAGTGTATAGACGATTCACCTTTATCGAATGGCAGCCATGATAGAAAAGAGCAGTTAAAGTAGCAAACAGCTGATAATTGATGGCATAGAAAATTGAAACGCAAAGTAAAATAGATAGCCATGAACGAACTTAGAATGGTGGATAACAGAAAGCCTGTCATTACAGCGTTAATAGCTAACCTAGCTATAACTGTAATCAAACTATTTGTAGGTATATTCAGCATGAGTACTGCAGTGCTAGCAGAGACTGTTCACTCACTTTCAGACACAGTCAACCAGCTTCTTTTACTTGCAGGAATAGAACTGAGCTCAAGACCTGCTACTGCAAAGCATCCTTTTGGCAGGGGAAAAGAGCAGTTTTTCTGGTCGTTTGTCGCCGCAATATCTGTCTTCACAGTTTCAGCCGTATTCTCCCTCTACAGAGGAGCTGAAGAGCTGTTTAGACCTACTCCTCCTGAGAATATCTATGCATCTATGGCTATTTTAACATCAGTAGCTGCACTTGAAGGTTATGCACTTTCAGTCACATACAGGAATATAGGGGCAAGAGCGAGCAACATGAGGGTAAGGGGAATTACAGGATTCTTCAGAATTTCCAAGGACTCAATAATTCTGACAGCATTTCTCGAAGATATCGTTGCAATAGCTGGAGTGGCTATTGCTGTTGCAGGCTTGTACCTATCATCAATATTTCAAACTGGCTTCTACGATGCGCTTGCATCTATAGCATAGGATTTTTACTTGCTGGCTATGCAGTAGTTGTGGCTGCTGAAAGCAGGGACCTGCTGCTCGGCGAAGGAATGTCAAAAGACGAGATTACAAAGGCAAAATCAATAATCAAGAGTATGCANGGAGTTAAAGAAGTTCTGGACATAAGAGGAGTATATTTTGGNCCTGGTAAAGTAGTGNTAGGCATAGATGTCTCTTTCAGCCCTGACTTGAGGACATCAGAGATAGAAAGGACAATTGATGAAATAGAAAAGAGGTTGAAATTNGAGTTTCCACAGGTTNATTATATCTATATAGAGGCTGAAACACCTCAAGAGGTAACACTTGCAAGGAAAAGAGAAACAGAAAAAAACAGCAAGGGCTAATATTTGGCATCTATCTTCTGCTGAATCAGGTTTCTTTTGATGAAATTTTCTGCGCTCGTTAGCAACACCTTAGTAGACCTGTATGAAGCTTTCTTAATAGCTTCTTCAAAGCTTAACCAAACATAACCTTGATGTTCGCTCGAAACTTTCACTTCTTTAGTTTTACTTTCTGCGAGGAAAAATGTTACAATTTTGTGCACTCTCTCTCCTCCCGGTCTTGCATAGTAATACTCAATAACCTTCCTGAATCCGCTTATGAATGTTAATTCTAACCCAGTTTCTTCTTTAGTCTCCCTCATAGCTGCAGCCATTTCGTCTTCACCTTGCTCTATCTGACCTTTTGGTAAATCGAGTCTGCCTGCATTAATCAGCAGAAGGTAGTATCTATTGCCGTCTTCTGAACGAAAGACTACCGCGCCTGCAGAACGCTCCTCAATCAACATTTTTTGATATAATATTCAGTCATTTAACCTTATCGCAAAAGAAAAAGGTTATCTTTCAAGAGCTTAAGCTCTTAAATTAACATGCCACTTTTTGCTGCCACCTGCTCGGAAGGTCTGGAAGACATTCTTGCTTATGAACTGAAACTGTACGGATTATCTGACATTCACGTAAAGAGTTCAAGGGTTATCTTTGATTGTGGTGCTGACAAAATAAAAGAGATTATGACGAAGCTGAGGACTGCAGATAACATATTTTTAATAAACGATTTCATGTCAACTTCTGATAAGAGTGTAAGGCTGAATAAGAAGCCTCTTTACCTTAGGGATTACAGGCTTTTCAACCATCCCAGTTCTCTGCTGCCATCAGTAGCTGCTGCGTTGCTTCTCAGAACAGATATGAAAAAAGACTTGATAGACCCGTTTGTAGGAGGGGGAACAATAGTTGTCGAAGATGCCCTTATGATGCAAGGCTCAAAAGCAAATCTTCCATACCCTTCTGAAGAGCATAGGATTATGGGTATAGATATAAACTATCATCACCTAAGTGGTGCAAAAAAGAATGCCAGAAAGGCTGGAGTGATTGATTTTATAGAACTAGAGTTAAATGATTCAACGAGAATAAAATTGTATCCTCCTTTCTCAAGGATGGTAACAAATCCTCCCTACGGGGTTAGAGGCAGCAAAAAAGAGAGAATAAAAAAACTGTACGACAGATTTGCAGCAAATATAGACAACATATTGGCATCTAATGCTGAAGGTATAATGATAACTACCGAGTGGAATCTCCTGTTGAAGATACTTGGGGAAAGGGGGTTCAGGGTGAAAGAAGTGAGGAAGGTCAGGCATAGGAAGCTTCATACAGCTGCAATACACTTTACAATCTAGCCATATAATATATTGCTCCGTTTGCCAAGAAATATATTCCGAATAAAAATAGTGCAGTTGCTGAAACTAGCCTTACCAACTTTGGCATCGTATCTTTGTATTTTTGTGTCAGCTTACTCAGTGCTAAAGGAAATGCTGTGACCCATACAAGGAGAGCAGCAAAGAAGCCTGCTAAAGAAGCGTAACCGAATATTGAGACCATTGTAAGCCCACCAGTTATCCACCAGCCAAGCTGATATGGATTGGAAATACCTACAAAGAGGCCAGAAAAGTATCCTCCCCTGCCACCTTCTCTGCTTTGCTTTTGCATGATTAATTTAGCTCCCATGAATATTATTACGATTCCTCCTATTACTGCAAGAGGCGGTTTAAAATAAATTGGAATCGCTCCGTGCAGCAAAATCACAATGCTCAGAAAGACAGCATCAGCAGTCATTGCTCCAAAGCCTATCAACGTTGCTTTAAACCTGCTTGTCACAGACGTTGCAGCCATCATGGCGTTTATTGGCCCCGGAGGTACCGCTAGAGAAAATGCAAGTCCAGCTCCAAGAAAAGCTGACTCCAGTATGCCCATTACCTGCAAAGGGTATGAAGATGAAGGTTAAAAAATTTAATAGGATGTTTTTGCCACTCCAGCAATGCATTATGTTAAAGCTAGACTGCATCATATTGCTTTATTGAATTCGGGAAAACGATAAAGAGCTAACAATTTGGGCAATGAGCTGGTAAAAAAGGAGGCTGACTATTTTGCAGAAAAGGCAGAAATTTTCTCTTGACACCTTTTTTGAAGTCTACTCTCGTTTTGTAGTGAAGCACAGAAAGGCAATAGTCATAGCTTGGATTGCTGCAATCATATCTACTCTCCCTTTTGCAATAGAATCGAACAGCATAGTTTCTTATAGCATAAATGTACCTACCTCAAACAATGAATCCAGGGTTGCAGAAAATTTAATATCTACACAATTTCCGCATTACCAGCAACCCAACACAACCTATTATATTATAATTCAGGGCAAAGACGTTCTCACTCCTGAGTATTATCAAAACTACAAACAGCTTAACTATACTCTTTTCAAACAGCTTATGGCTTACAAAATAAGAAGTGTGGATTCCATTTACAGTTTCGAGAGCTCCCTGCTCAGTAATGCCTTTTCTAACGTGACAGATTCTGTCAATTCAACTCTTCTTTTTATCAACTCCACAGCAAAAGCACTGAATCAAGTTGCGGAAAACCTATCAAACGCAAGTAGCAAAGAATACATCATATATAACAACGCACTAAGCGCAGTCAATCAGGTTGAAAATCTTAGCAAACAGATTAACCAGTCAAATTACCTTGTATATCAGCTTCAGAAACAGATAAATCAGACATCTTACATGATATATTCAATACCTGAAGGATTTGCAAACACATGGCTGGCAATTTATTCTTCCCCTCAAGCAAGTTATATGACAGCCCAGCAGCTGAATACATTAGCTAACTCAACATTTGTCAACAGCTCTGGAATCTACGAATTACCTAATCCTTCACCTCTTTACTATTCATTATACTTTGATTCTTGGTCAAAACTGACCAATACACTTTCCCCTTCATATATCAGGTCGAACATTATGCAGCTGACTTCTGAATCTATAAACAAGACAATTCCTAATTTCATATCATACTTTAATCAGTCTGAAGTAATCTTCATACAATATGTGTGGAGTTCTTTTAACCTGACAAGCTATAATAATCCCAGCGTTCTCAGCATGGCTACAATTAACTTTGCCTTAAATGGGCTTTCTCCTGAACAAGCAAATATAGTGAAGATAGCTTACTTGCTAGGAAGCAGTCCTTCTTATTCAGCCATAGAGACTCAAGCACTATCTCTAATAACAGGTAATTTAACAGCAAGCCAGGCTGAATTTGTCAAAGATGCCTTTGCTGCAAGCAAGAATTCTAGTCTAGAGAACTTTACAGTTCAGTATTTTCTAAGACAAATTAATGCCAGCAATCCCTCTCTTCCTTCTCAAATTCAAAAGAACTACAACATAACACTGAGCAATTTTCTGACTCTGGCTTTCGATGCTGGAAACCCTCCAAGTCAGAGTTCGATACATAATTCCTCCATATTTCTTGTCTCAAGAGCAATAGAATCTAATCAATCTTTAGCAAGCATTCTAACGACTCATTATAATGAAAGTGTGTCTTCATTTGTCAAGTTAGTCTATAACTCATCCCAGCAAAACCTTTTGAAAGATAGCGCCATAAATCTTGTCTCAAAAGCAATAGCTTATCAGGTAAGCAAGGTATATTATCTTAAATACAATATAACTTCGTTAGAGAATGCTGTCAGAAGCATTTATTCAAATAACTTAACATCAAGCAAAGCAGCAGACCAGCTACTTTCTTCCTTACCTTTGACACAGATGCCAATTTATCCCGATAAAGGTTTCATAGGACAATTCGTCAACCCCTTTCTAAACACAACTATAGCGATAGTTGCTTTTGATTCTTCTATAAATTTAACAGGTCAAAAACAGTTTGAAAACATAGCCAGTTCATTCAATTCTCCTTCATTCATAACCCACTACACCGCCACCGAAATTCTGAACAATGATGTGAAACAGATAATATCTGAAAGCGAAAGAGTTGCGCTTCCTTTTGGACTTGTTGTGGCTCTTCTTGTGGCTGGCATCTTCTTCTTATCTCCTGTTTCAGCGTTTTTACCCTTACTCATGTTCGGTGTATCGATAGAAGTAGGGTTTGGGCTTGTTGATATCTTTCTTGGTCACATCCAGGGGGAGAAATTAAGCTACATTAGCCCGATAATCATTTCAGTCCTTGGCCTTGGGCTTGCATCTGACTACGTTGTACTCCTTATGAACAGATTCAGACAGGAGTTGAAATCAGACAGGCTCGAAGCAGCCAGAGTATCCTCAAGGTGGGCAGGTGAAGCTGTCTTTACAAGCGCTCTGACGGTGATAATGTCTTATCTTGCACTCTCACTATCAGGTATACCGCTTTTCAGCGATGTAGGCTCTGCCAACGTCATTGTAGTTACAGTAATACTTCTAGCATCTCTTACCTTTCTTCCTGCTTTACTGTCAATAATTGGAGGGAGAGTCTTCTGGCCAAGAAAGAATTTGCAAACCAGGCCTACAAAACTTTCGATTCTTACAAAGAAGAGTATAGCCCATCCGAAGACGGTAGTCTCTATACTAGTTATAGTGACACTGGTTTCTGTAGTATTTGCAGTCAGCCTGCCTGTAAACATAGATTTCCTCTCTTTGGCTCCAAATACTCCAGCCAAGCAGGGTCTTGACCAGATTACTTCTAACTTTGGAGGAAGTCTTTTGCTTCCGGAATATGCAGTTATTGAGCTACCATCTCCGATAAGCTCTGGTAACAACACCTTTAACATTTCAGAGCTATCTATGCTGAATAATTTAGAAAACAGAATCAGGGCGCAGCAAGGTGTAACTTCAGTATTCAGTGTAATATCTCCGTTTAACGAAACAATAGATTATCAGCAGCTAAATAGTATGGAACCCCAGCAGAGAAGTATTATTGCCCAATCGATGCTGAATTACCTGAGCTCAGACAACAGGACAACTTACATGAAAATTGTATTTAATGGAAATCCCTTTGGAGATGTGGTTCTGAATGAAGCTAATAGTATGCAAATGGCAATATCTGGAAGCTATGCTAACGGCTATAAGGTGTTGATTGGAGGCATTTCAACAGATTCATATGGGGTCTTGCAGTATGTCTTTCAGGTTTTGCCAAAGATAATACTAGTATTGATTGCAGCAATATTCACAGTATTATTCTTGCAGCTCAAGTCAGTATTTACGCCTCTGAGGCTTATAGCAACTATACTCAGCAGTGTAGCGTGGACTTTAGCCCTTGTATGGCTGATATTCTACCACTTCTCTGGTCTATCAATATACGTCTTTGCGCCTCTATTTTTAGTCACAACAATGCTTGGAGTAGGGATGGATTACGATATATTTCTGATAACCAGGGTAAGAGAAGAGGTGATGAAAGGAAAGGAGGATGATGAAGCACTCATAATAACTTCTGAGACGACTGGAGGGGTGATAATAGCTCTTGGCCTAATATTAGGTTCAGTATTCTTTGGTCTTGTTCTTACAGAAGTCAAGCTGCTTCAGCAGATAGGTCTAACATTAACGTTTGGGGTTCTGCTTGATACACTTATAGTATGGCTTATGTTTGTTCCTGCAATTATGGTTCTTGCTAAAAGGCTTAACTGGTGGCCTGGAAATCCAAGAAATAAAAATAAATAAGGCTCGGCTCTGATGTCATTCATCATAAATCAGAAATACCAGCTTGCCTCATCGCCAACATGTATAGGTGTATTTGGTTAATTCGTCTTTCGCAAGATAATCGAGTGTGTATTCAATCTGCTTTATACAGGGGTTATAACTGTACCTTTTGTCTCCCTTATGAATATAGAGAAAATCAACGCGCCTGTAGCTCCTATTATACCTCCTAAAATCATCGCAGTCCCAAGATTATGCATATATGGGAGAAGAATTGGGATAATTATAGGTGCAGAAGCTGCTCCCAACCCTCTACCTGCCACAACAAAGGCAAAGTTTGAGGCAGTTGCCCTGATTTTTGTAGGGTATAGCTCGCCAAACCATACACCTAAATGACCAAAGTAGCCTTGAAAGAAGTCATAAGCTAATAAGGCATAGAAGATGGGGAATGTGAATATCCCTGTATAAACAGGACCTGATGATACCAGATAGTAAAACGCAAGAAGAGTCAAGATGAGACCTGGTACAAATATTCTGCGTGGCTCTTTTCCTTCCCAGCTTATCTGCAAGATAACCGTCAACGAAGTAGCCTGGAGTGCCTATCAGCAAAGCTAGAGAGATTATCAAGGTGTAATCTACCACAGGTATATGGAGCACTTTTCCAAGATACGTAGGTGTGAAGACTATTATAGAATAACCTGCGAACAATGCAAAAGCACTGAAAAATGATATTAATAGAGTCGTTACAATTGTCTTCCTCGAAAATATCTGGACTATAGGTGCTCTGGTATCATACTCCTTAGGCAATGTGCCTTCCTTCTTTTTCTCGATGTAAGACTTCCAAACCTTTGATTCAGGTATTATAAACCTGAGAGATAGAAGTGATAGAGATAAAAGTCCAGCGACTATGAATGAGTATCTCCATCCCAGGCTTCCTCCAAAACTTGCAAGCAATATGCCAGTTGTTAGTGCTGCTGCTAAAAGACCATATGAATACATGCTGAATAGCACTGAGCCAGCCTTTCCTCTTGTCTTCTCAGGCCATGCCTCATTCAGAAGGGAGAATCCTATGCCCCATTCGCCTCCTATACCAAGCCCGGCGAGAAATCTCAGCAGGTAAACTTGATTTACTTCATTCACAAACCCTGTAAGAAGGGTAAAGATTCCAAAAGTGAATATTGTAAGCAGCAGTATTCTCTTTCTTCCGAATATATCAGCCAACCATCCGAATATAAATCCTCCTGCAACGGAGCCATAAAGCGAATAGGTGATTGCAAGTGCAAGAGCTGATATACTTGTATTTAGACTCACACTCATCGCGGGTAATACATAACTTATTATCTGAAGGTCATAACCATCGAAAAGGTATCCCAGAAATACTCCTAGAAGTGTTCTTCTCTTTTCGCTGCTTGTATATTTAATTGCCTCTTGCATTTGCGTCTTCGCTTTTATCCCACATATTTAGAAGTTTGTACATACATGTCTACACCAAATTTTCTGTACAAAGCAATTTGAACCAAGCAAGAATTATTCGTCTTGAATGGGTAAAAATGGTATGCAAGTGTACACAAAAGTCTAAATCCGTTGTCAGTAATTATTTGACCATGAAATCGAAAGATAACTCAAAGATATTAGAGCTGCAAAGGGTTTGCAAGCCTTACTGGGATAGCTTGCCAAATCATCCGTTTATAAAATCAATTCAGGAAGAAAAGCTTTCAATATCGAATTTCAAAGAATTCTACAAGCAATGGGGGAGGGTTATTGGAGAGTTAATATTAACAATCTATTCAAATACACTCAGCAGGTTTAATGCTATTCTCCTGAAGTACCCAGATATACAGAAGATGGTGGTAAGTCACATGGTAGAAGAATTATCCCACCAGGATATAGATGGTGTTTACATGAAAACTGCGAGAGCTTTGGGGATAAGTTATGACGATGTCATAGAAAGCAGGGTTATACCTGAAATGCAGGCTTATCTGAACTGGGTAGTTAAACTATCCTACCAGGGAACCTTTGCTGAACTAAGAGCAAGCTCTTATGCCAATGAAGGGTGTCTCAGCTCTGTATCAACAGCGATTGCACCCATACTGATGAATGCATACGGTCTGAAAGAGAAAGATTTAGCCTACTATACAGAGCATGGCCCCGCAGATAAAAAACATGTTCAGGTAAATGCAGAGGTAATATCTAGGCTTATTGAACTGGGCCTTGCAGAAGAAAGACCAGGCTACGGAATGGTTTACTGTGCTGAGACCATATGCAAAACAAATGTTCTTATGCTTGACGGAGCATACAGGGCATTTGTTCTGAAAAAGCCTCTATAACCAAACTAATATGCACAAGGCATAAAAACACATTTCAACCTGTTACAGCTGCGGTCAGCAGATGAGCCTAAGAAGTTACTGGGAGCTTACAAACCCAAACATTGTCTCTCTGCTTGTATTCACGGCTTTTACTTCAGCGATTATGGCAGGAGGGCTGAAAGAGCCTTTCAGAGTTGCTGATATAGTTGTTGCAGTTGCGTTATGCAGCATGGGAGCAAGGACTTTGACAAACTACGTTGACAGGGATATAGATGCCCTCATGAACAGAACAAAGCATAGACCTCTACCTTCAGGAGCGCTCTCTCCATCTTCAGCGCTTGCATATGGGTTCAGCCTATCCTCTATAGGCCTACTAGCTGCTTTACCTCTTGGCATAATTTATCCTGCACTGCTTGCACTTGGAATGGTTGACAATATAGTTGTTTATAATGTGCTGACAAAAAGAAAAACGGCATGGAACATAATACTCGGCTCCCCAAGCGGTGGTGTACCTGCTTTTGTTGGCTATCTCAGCATAGCTAAAGCAATAAACATAACTCCATTCTTTCTTGCTGCTATAGTCATACTTTGGACACCAATACATATCTGGAGCCTAGCTATAAGATGCAAAGAAGACTATAGCAGGGCCTCAGTTCCTATGCTACCGGTTGTGCTCGGGGTAAGAAAAGGAATAAGATGCATAGCATCTACAAGCATTCTTTTGGCTTTGTTTACAATACTTTTACCTTTCTTACCAGGTTCTTCTTTCAGCCAAGTTACTTTGTTTGCTTCCCTGGCTCTTAGCATTCCTCTTCTCATCATATCGTTCAAGCTTGTAAAATCACCTACTGAGAAGAACAGCTGGACTCTTTTCAAATTTACCTCACCTTACCTTGCCATCCTTTTTACAGTTATGGCTCTTGATGTGGCTTTAATTCATTGAACTGTTAGAGAAACTGGTTGCATCTATGCATCTTGTATATCTCCCTAAATTTTCAGCCTGCTGTTTATCCCGAACTATGAGAATAAGTTTTTGTCTCATTGATATATATACATGAGCAGCGTCGATAAAACCAAGTCTGTTTATTCTACCAAACTTTGAAATAGCAATGTAAAAATCCGGTATGCAGATTATTGTATTCATCGACTTTAAAATTTGCTTTACAGACCTGACCAGCCTTTCAGCTTGACTCTTCTTTGTTTTGTCGCTAACCGCTATATCATAGATATTCTGGTATAGCAGATAGGAACCAACATCTAGTATGTTAGTCTCAGATATCATCCTGTTTAATTTTTCCTCAGACAGCATAGCTTAGAAGCGTTTGGAATGACTCAGGATGCATTAGGTATTGCCCTTCTTTGCTGCGCGGCATTGTTTGCACCCATTTATGATAGCTTTGTTAAGATGCTCTTTGCATCACTCAACTTTTCTTTTAGCTCCTGCTTCTCCTTTTTTCTAATCTCAGACTTCAGAGCAGCTCTGACTACTTTGCTGACTTTAATCTTGTACTTCTTTATCTTTCTCCTAGTTTCCTTGTCTATTCTGACTGTTATTATTGTCGACACACAAGGCGTATTACAGATGTGTATATAACGTTTTGTAATACATTGGTGAGACAGTTAACTTATTTGACTTTTAGACTATCAGAATAAATTTATAATCATGTTATGCATTGCCATTATTGTTGAGCGACGGTAGAGATCATAGAGAAGAAAATCTGGAGTTGGCTATAGAGATGTCGGACGTAACCTTAAGTATATGCTGGGATTCCCTGAAGCAGCATTATCCTGATGCTGATTATAAGCAGTTAGTCAACATATTCAAGCAGCGAATAAGGGGTAGGAGCAGATTTATGTCAGAGAAAAGCAACAACTGAAATGGAGCATTCTTTGTTTGAATTTTTCCGATTTTGTTAAGAAGGTTTTGATTAAGCTGAATGAACTTGGCATAGAGTATGCCATAACTGGAGCCCTTGCAGTCAGCTATTATGGCAGGCCAAGAACAACTATAGACATAGATGTTATTATTCATGCAAGCCCTGAAGAATTCGAAAGAATAGCTCAGGCTCTGAACCAGATAAAGGTCAGATGCTCTGCTGCCGAATTAAAGAATGCCTGGGAATCAAAATACAGAGTTGCTACATTCAAAAACGATAAAGGCCTTCAGCTGGATATAATCCTAACTCAGGAAAGGATACCGAGAAGAGAAGCAACTATACTTGGTGTAAAAACTTACATTCAGGAGGCAGGGCCTTTACTGCTTGAGAAGTTACGGTTGATGAAAAATACAATCGATGAAGAAAAGAGAATAATCGATAAAATGGATGTTCTTTCGATCCTGAAGAACGTTGAAGAACTTGATGTGGAGGTACTGAAGGATAAGGCAAAAGCGGAAGCTACCTTAGACCTGCTTGAGGAATTACTTGTTGAAGCAGAGTCAGAATAGCAAGCTAAGCGCTTAATTATGCCATTTTATCAGGCTTTAGAGCATGTACACATCCAGAATACTTTGTGATGAGGATTATGGGTTCAAGGTGATGCTGGAGATGGAAAAACATTTCAGAGAAAACGATGAAGAATTCTTTGTAAACATCCTGAAAAAAGAAGATAGCCTTGTACTTAGGCTGCATGCGGTAACAATACTTGCAGAGATAGGGAAGGAAAAGGCTGTGAAAGAGCTTGGAGATGTTCTTTTGAACGACCCAGACCCTCTTGTGAGGCATGAGGCAGCATTCTCTCTAGGTCAGATAGGCTTATCTTCAGCAAACGAGTACCTATGTAAGGCTGCTCTGAATGATAATGACCCAGTTGTCAGGCATGAATCTGCAGCAGCACTTGGTTCCATAGGGAGCAAAGAAGTTAAAGATGTGCTTGAAAAGGTCTCTAGAGACCCTGAGCCAATAGTTAGCAATTCTGCAAAGGCTTCTCTATTCAACATAAAATTCCTCGAGAAATATTTTGTCGGCGCAACTGCAAGAGAAAGAGCTCCGAGACCATAGATTTTCAACGATTCATGAGAATGCATAAGTAGTGATTAATGACATATTAAGGCGTATTGACCAAATGGGAATGTTACAGGTGTGGACATGTAGTAGAGTCTCGTCAACCTCCAGAGGAGTGCCCATCATGCCACTACTCTATGGGTATATGGCTTAGGCATGTAGAAAGAAAAGTGCCAACAGTGGGAGACTATGTTAGAAAAGACTTTCTCAAGCTTGATGCCGGAGAGTCTGTATGGAAGGCTGCTCAGATGATGAGAGAGAAGAATGTTGGAAGCGCAATAGTAATGCTGAAGGGAAGCCCTGTCGGAATAGTTACTGAAAGGGATATTTTGTATAAGGTTGCAGCTGAGGACCTTGTTCCTTCAACCATAACCTTAAGAAAAATAATGTCTTCGCCTGTCATTTATGTCGATTCAAAGACACCTGTTAAGGATGCTTTGAAACTGATGGAGGAGAAAAAGATCAGAAGGCTACTTGTGATGGATGATGGGAAGCCTATAGGAATAGTTTCACAGAGGGCTGTAGTAGGAGATTCTCTAAGAGGGGAGAAAGCTATTCAGGAACTTGACAGACCTGACTGAATCACACCATCTCATGGGAGCCTGATTCCTTGAGCATGCAGGATAAAAGAGATGAGTCACTCGAAGAGGCTCTTAAATGGGCAATACAAAGAATGAAAGACTCAGGCTATCCGATAAGGTCAGACGTCAAGCTGATAATTGACCCTAGACTTCCTTTCATGGGTTATGCTAGAGAAAAAGATGGTGTTCAGTATATAGTTGCTTCAGAATGGGCGCTTGATTCTGAAATGCTTGGAGGCTTTCTCATTCATGAGCTAGCTCATATTTATGCATCTGAGAAAGGAATGCCTTCTCATGACATGGATATAATAGATGAGCTTGTTGATGAATACAAGACAAGGGAAGGATTGAACGAAAGAGAAACAACGTATTTAGTTGATGCATTTAGTCACTTGCAAAACATAATAGTTGATGATATAGTGTTTGAAGTTATGAACGAAAGGGAAAGGAAGATGGCACAGAAGTTCTTCATCAGCTGGATAACAGAAAGACCATCAGGAGACCCTCTTGTAGATGCATCATCCCTCATTAGGAATGCGTTTGCAATCGCGTCTCTTAAGCGTAGGGGCTTGCTGACAGAGGATAGCAGCATAACTACAGCAAACGAGAAATTCCTTTCTCAAATGAAGAGCTCTTCTAGAGCTAGCTTCAATGCAATAGAAAGATTTCTTGAAAATGTAAAAGCGGACAATGATGCAGAAGAATTCAAAAAGATACTGAGAAACTATTTTGAAATGGTAATATCTATAGCTAGNGANAGACCNCAGCTAGAAGACCTTCGCTGACAATCTCCTCAAAACGTTTATTCATTGACCCTGATGATTAGCTCTATGACTGAATCTATGTGCGGCATTCCAAGTTTGGCATATTCATCTTTGGAGATGGTTAAAACCGTCTCTACAGGCGGTGCCCTTGGGCTTAAAAGAAGATGCCCTTCTCCTACACCATGCTTGTGTTCAACAGGCATTGATACCTGAGGCAGCTGCAAATCCTGCAGAACAAGGTATATCTCTTCTCCTCTAAATTCTGGAGGAACCATCTGCATTCTTGGGTCTACGTGAGTTACTGCAATAACCTTCATCTTTTTAGTCAGTTCCATACCATTAAAATAGTTTGACAGATATTTATAGATACAATATTTACTGCTAGTTAAGGCAAAATAGTTGAGAGATTGTCAATAGAAAATATTGTTTTGCAAAACATCATAATTTATAAACATGCACTTGCAACCTATCTTGATGTCGAAAGCTGATGAAAAAGAAAATCTGGTAAAATGGCTTAAGCAAGTACCGATCTTCGAAAATCTAGAGGATAAACAGCTCAAAAAGTTGCAGTCTGCCTTTACAACTAAGAAATTCAAGGAGGGAGAAGTGATTGCAAAGGAGGGAGAGATGAGTGTTGCTTTTTATCTGGTCTCAGATGGCGAAGTGGAAGTCAGAAAGGGTAACAAGACATTAGCAAAACTTGCAAAAGGACAATTCTTTGGTGAAATGACCTTGCTGGATAAATATCCTCGCTCTGCTGATGTAATAGCAAAGACAGATACTACATGCCTTGTCTTGCCTTCTTGGCAGTTCGAGTCTCTTATCATGACACAACCCAAGGTTGCTCTTGAAATTATGAGGGTTCTTGCCAGGCGACTAAGGGAAGTAGAGAAAAACATCATCTGATATAATTCATTTCTCCAGCCCTAACAGGAATGTTTAACTTATTTTCTGGTGGAGGTATCAAACTCTCCAATGAGCTGTCATAAGCACAGTCAGGGTTATATGAAAGATTAAAGTCAATAATTACTTTTTCAACTCCTTGAGGAGCTTCAACCTCAACATACCTTCCCAACTTGTATGTCTCTGAACCGTTAGTCAAATCATTAAAAGGGACGAATACATTTGGGTCTTTGCCACGGAATGATAAGAGAACAAACGTACTAATACCTATAACGAAATGCAACTCTCCAATCATTTCAAGAGGCCTTACATTACCCAAAGTGGTTTCAACATTAAATTCCTTGGGTTTTCTCTTCAATATTGCTCTTATCTTGAAATTGGGGTCTGGTGGAAAATACCTAACGCCAACAAACTTTTTTCTTTCTTCCTTGGGTATAGGAGATTCCGGACTGTATTTTAGGAACCTATCTCTAGCTTCCCTTGCCAATTCCACTTCTTCTAGCCAACTTTCCGGCATCAATCAGCTGTTATGATTGGCATAGATATCATTATCGCTTGTTAGCAAAAAGAGCTACTTTTTGACATGTGGTAACAATCCAAGACAATTTAATCACTTTTTCCTTTTCTAGGCAAAACCCATAACAAAGGTTTTTGTTGAGCGGACACCAGGGTCTCTTATTGAGAAAAGGCATAAATAATTAGTAGGTAGGTAGGTAAGATGCCATGATGCTGCATTGCAAACATTGCCATTACCAGTGGGATTATAAGGGGTCTAGCAGATATTATGCAACTTGCCCAAAGTGCCTGTACAAGGTTAAGGTTAAAACATCAGGAAAAAAGTGAACGTTTTTCCTGAAAAGACTGGTATGCTTACATATAGGCTTATTCTTATCTCTTAAGATGAAAGCCAGAATCATTCTTCACGGAGGAGCTGGCGACTGGAAGATAGATGATTCTAGAAGAAAAAAGGTAGAAAGTTGCATGAAGAAGGCTGTAGAGGAAGGGTTAAGAGCCATCAAGAAAGGTAGTGCTGCAGATGGACTTCTAGCCTCAATTTCTTTTATGGAAGATTCAGCTTTGTTTAACGCAG
>JGI20133J14441_1001738_pt1 | contig 16799 bp, 15 predicted proteins | sample RS3BMetagenome_FD_14441 | JGI IMG/M metagenome (IMG submission 14441)
CCCGCGCGGATCCCCGCCGATGCCCGTCGCGAGGTCCAGCGCGAGGGATCCCGTCGGGATCGTCGCGACCGGCTCGGGCTCCTCGTCGTCCCCGAGCGTCATCACGGCCCCCTTTCCGAACTGCTTCTCCACGGCCGCGATGACGCCCTTGAGCGCCCGCATCTTGTCGCCAATCTGTTCCATCAACATGGGTCGTCTCCATTTCGTGTCGCCCTCGGGTGATCGAGGCGCGCGCGCCGAGGGCGGAGGGCGCGCGCGTCGCGTCGGAAGTCAGTGGGCCGTCGGCCGGCCTTCGGGCGGACTCGCTGCTGCGGCCGAAGGTCCGCGGTCGAGCACGCGCAGCGTGATCGCCTCGGCCACGTGCTCGGGGCGAATCGCGTCCGCGCCTTCGAGGTCGGCGATGGTGCGTGCGACGCGCAGCACCTTGCCGTACGCCCTGGCCGACAGCGCCAGACGCTCGACGGCGGCGGCGAGCATCCGCGCGCCGGCGGGGCAGAGGGCGGCGACGCGCTCCAGGTCGCGCGGCGGCAGCGCGGCGTTGGTGCTCGTGCCGGCATGCCGCGTCTCGACCCGCCGGCGCTGCGCCTCCCGCGCTCGCTCCACGCGCGCGCGAACGACGGCCGTCGGCTCCCCGCGAGCGGCCGCCTGCAGGGCGGACACCTCCACGGGCGGGAGCACCACGTGCACGTCGATGCGGTCGAGCAGCGGCCCGCTCATCTTCGCGCGGTAGGCGCGCACGCGGTCGACCGTGCACGCGCAACGGCCGCTGCCGTCGCCCATCCACCCGCACGCGCAGGGGTTCATCGCGCACACGACCAGCGGCCGCGCGGGGAACGTCGCGCGGCCGTACGCGCGCGAGATCGTGACGAACCCGTCCTCGAGCGGCTGCCGGAGCGCTTCGAGGGCGCCGCGGCGGAACTCGGCCAGCTCGTCGAGAAAGAGGACGCCGTGGTGGGCAAGGCTCACCTCCCCGGGCCGGGGCCCCTCGCCTCCCCCGACGAGCCCGACCTCGCTGACGGTGTGGTGCGGCGCCCGGAAGGGGCGCGCCCGCGACAGGCCACGCGCCGCCGACAGCAGCCCCGCGATGCTGTGGACGGCCGTGACCTCGAGCGCCTCCTCGTCGCAGAGCGGAGGGAGCAGCCCCGGCAAGCGGCGCGCGAGCATCGTCTTGCCCGAGCCGGGCGGGCCGATCATCGCGAGGTTGTGGCCCCCCGCCGCCGCGATCTCGAGGGCGCGGCGCGCCGCGAGCTGGCCGCGCACGTCGGCGAGGTCGTCGACCGTCGTGGCCGGAGCGCTCTCGGCCCCTCGCACGATCCGCGGCAGCTCGCTGCCGCCGCGCAGCGCGTCGGTCAGCTCGGTCAGCGACGCCACCACGCGCACGTCGACCCCGTCGACGAGCGCCGCCTCCGCCGCGTTCGCCCGCGGCACGATCGCGCGCCGCACCCCCCGTGCGCGCGCGCCGAGCAGCTGCGGCAGCACCCCGCGCAGCGGCTGCACCGTTCCCTCGAGCGACAGCTCGCCGACGAAGAGCACCCCCTCGAGCGCGTCGCGCGGCGCGACCCCGAGCGCCCCGAGCGTCGCCGCGGCGAGCGCCAGGTCGAACCCGCTCCCCGTCTTCTTCAAGTCCGCGGGGGCGAGGTTCACGATGAGGCGCTGCTCGGCGATGTCGACGCCCACCTGCGCGAGGGCGCTCCGTACGCGCACGCGGCTCTCGCGGACCGCGGCCTCGGCGAGGCCCACGAGCTCGAAGAACGGGGGCCCGCGCATCGCCTGGACCTCGACGCGAACGAGGTGGGCGTGCAGGCCGAACAAGGTGGCGCTGAGCGCTGTCGCGAGCATGTGCGCCCGTGCCTTCAGCGAACGGCGTGCCGCCGCGAGGGGCGCGCATTTCCCGGCAATTCGCGTCCGCGCGCGTGGCCGGGCCAGATCGCGCCCTGGCGCGGGTCAGTCGCGCCGGTCGCCCTGCGCGTTGCGCCCTTTACGTTGCGGCCGAACTCGGCTTTTCTGGGCGAGCTGCGCGATCGAACGAGAAGGGAGAGTGGATGGCGCGCATCCGGCCGCGGTTCGTCATCGCACTGCTCTGCGCCGCATGGCTGACCGGCCTGACGAGCTGCAAGCGGCCGGCGGCGGGCGACGCGTGCACCCAGAACGGCAAGTTCGTGTGCACCAGCCACACCGGGGGGCTCATTTGCCAGAGCGGCACGTTGCAGACGCTCCCCTGCCGCGGCCCCCGCGGGTGTCAGGGCGCGGGCGCGGCCTCCCAGTGCGACGACGACCTCGCGCAGCCGGGCGACGCCTGCCAGCAGACGGTCAACGAGAACGACTCGTGCAGCACCGATCGCGTCGAGCAGCTCCTCTGCAAGGACGGCAAGTTCGCGGTCGCGCGAACGTGCAAGGGCCCCGCGAAATGCACGGTGACGGGCGACGTCATCGGCTGCGACGACAGCGTGGCCGACCTCGGCGATCCATGCATCGTCGAGCCTGGAGAGGCCAACTACGCCTGCAGCACCGACAAGAAGATCGAGCTCGCGTGCGACGCGGCGACGGCCAGGTTCCAGGCGTCGAACTCGTGCCGGGGCCCGAAAGGCTGCTGGATGGACGCGAACCTGCCGCATTGCGACAACACGGTCGGGCGCGAAGGCGACGTGTGCCGGCCGTTCGACAATCGCGTGTGCAGCGAGGACGGCAAGGCCGAGCTGAAATGCTCGCAGCAGGGCAAGCTCGTCAGGGTCAGGGATTGCAAGCACGCGTGCAGCGTCAGGAGCGGCCGGATCGAGTGCGACTGATCCCGGTCCGAACCGAGCTGACCGCGGCGGCGGCGGCGGTGGTGCTCGCGGCGCTCGGCGGCTGTCGCCACCGGCCCAAGTCGGGCGACCGATGCCGCCTCGCCGACCAGCTGGTGTGTGCCGCGTCCGACCGTGCGCTCGTGTGCGACGGCAAGGCGTGGGGCGAGATCCCCTGCCGCGGCGCACGCGGCTGCACTCGCCACGCGGAGGCCGACGAGTGCGACGACACGACCGCGGCCGAGGGCGACCGCTGCCCTCGCAACCCGCCGCTCGACTACGCGTGCACGCCCGACCGCGCGCGCGCGCTCGTGTGCAGGGACGGGCGCTTCGCCGTGTGGCGCGACTGCCGCGGCCCCGACGGCTGTCGCGTGGTCGACGGCCGCAACGTGCAGTGCGACACGACGCTCGGCGCGCCCGGCGATCCGTGCGCCCAGCCGGGGACGTACGCCTGCTCGGTCGACCGCGCGGCGATGCTCGTGTGCGACGGCAGCACGCTCTCGCCGGCGACGACGTGCCGCGGTCCGCAGGGCTGCCACATCGAGCGCGACACGCGACGCGTCGAGTGCGACGACACGGTCGCCCACGAGGGGGATCCGTGCGACCAGCCGGCGCGCATCACGTGCGCCGCCGACCACGAATCCGAGCTCGTGTGCGAGGAGCACGCGTACGTCAAGAAGCGCGACTGCCGGCGCAGCGACTGCCGTCTGCAGGGCAACGAGCTCTTTTGCGATTAGGGCGGGCGCCCCCGGCGACCTCCGGCGCGAGGACGGGTGGCCCCGCGGCGGCCGACGTGTCTTAATGGAGAGCGCCATGAACCGATTCATTGCCGGAACGCTCCTCGCCTCGGCGGTCGCGCTCGCCGTCGCGGCGTGCGGAGACGACAGCGGCGCCAACGCGTACCCTTCGGCAGGCGGCGACTGCAGCGCGTACTCGACCTGCGGGACGTGCACGCCGGTGACGGGCTGCGGGTGGTGCTTCAACGCCCAGGGCGGCGTCTGCACGAGCGACCCCGATCAGTGCGCCAACGCGAGCGAGTTCACCTGGACGTGGGACCCCGGCGGCTGTCCCGACGTGGACGCCAGCGTCAATGCTGCGTCCGACGCAGGCACCGGCAGCGCCGACGCGGGCGGCGCCTCCGATGCGGCTGGCCGCGCGGATTGACGCGTGCGCGGGCCGCTGACCGGTTTGGCGTTCGCGGCAGCAGTGACCCTTGGCGCGTGCGCTGGATCGGGACACGTCCCCAGCGGCGGTCAGCCGACCGGCGATGATGCCGGTACGGCCGACGCTCCGCCCAGCGGCAGCGGCGACGACGCGAGCACGGCGCCCGACGGAGCCCCCGAGGCCGCCCCTCCCGACGGCGCCGGGCCCGACGCCGGCCCCCCGCCGTCGATCGCCCTGCGCGCCACGAGCGGCTGGCAGGTGTACCCGGGCGGCAGCTACCACTACGGACCGTCGATCCTCGTCGACACCGACGGGAGCATCCACATGTGGACCTGCTCGCCGGGGACCAACGGCGCGTGGGACTACATCCGCTACCACCACTCGACCGACGGCGGCCACACCTGGACCCCCGACGTCGTCGCGCTGCAGCCGACCGCCGGCTCGATGGACGCGTACTCGACCTGCGATCCGGGCGCGGTGAAGATCGGCAGCTGGTTCTACGTCGGCTACACCTCGACGACGAACCCGAACGGCACGGACAACGACGTCTTCGTCGCGCGCTCGACCTCGCCCACCGGGCCGTTCGACAAGTGGAACGGCGCGGGCTGGGGCGGCAATCCGCAGCCCCTCCTCACGTACACGGGCGCGGCCGCCGACTACGGCTACGGCGAGCCGTCGCTCGTGCTCATGGGCAAGAAGCTCTTCGTTTACTACTCCGACGACGAGGCGGCGCAGTACACGAACGTCGCGACGGTCGACGACGCGACGGCCGACGACTGGCCGCTGCACCTGCAGGACCACGGCCACGCCATCGCGCGCACGCACGCCGCGCAGGACTCGGCCGACGTGAAGTACGTCGACGCGCGCGCGATGTTCGTGGCCGTGACGACGGTCGATCGCTTCACGTCGAACGCGAGCGTCATGGCGTTCCAGTCGAGCGACGGGCTGACGTTCGTTCCGGCGCCGTACCTGGGCGCGCGCGCGCAGCAGGGGGCGCACAACGTCGGCCTCAGCGGGGGCCTGGACGGGCACCTCGACGTCGCGGCGCCCAACTTCGTCGCCTACGCGTACCAGCCGGCGGGCAGCAGCTGGGGCAACTGGCCGACGTACCTCGATCCCGTCGACCTCGCGACGGCGCCGTGGGGGACGCCCGTCGCGGGCGAGGTCTCGTCGATCGTCGGCGGGAGCGACTGGGGCTGGTCGGGGCCGCGGGCGTGGGACGGCGACCCGACCACGGTGTACTCGAGCGACTCGCACGGGACGACGGCGAGCGCCGAGGAGTGGGCGTGGATCGACGTCGGCGCGAGCCGCCCGCTGAAGGGAGTGACGCTGGTGCCGCGCGCCGGCGGCTACGGCTTCCCGGTCGACTTCGCGATCCAGACGAGCGACGACGCCGCGACGTGGACGACGGTGCCGGGGCAGACCTTCGCGGGCTACGCCAACCCGGGCAGCTCGCCGGTGACGCTCCCCTTCGGCGCGCCCGTCACCGCGCGCTACCTGCGCGTCGACGCCACGCGCCTGGGCGCCGACGACCTCGGCAACTTCTACCTGCAGCTCGCCGAGATCGAGCCCGTCGTCGGGCCGTGAACGCTCACCACACGCGAACGCGCGCGTCCGACGCGAGGAAGAGCGGGTCTGCCGGCTGCACGTCGAAGGCGGCGTACCACGGGTCGAGGTTGCGCACGGTGAGCACGCGGTAGCGCGCCGGCGCGTGCGGATCGGTGCGCAGCGCGACGCGGAGCGCCTCGTCGCGGGCCTTGCTCTGCCAGGTCTGCGCGAACGCGAGGAAGAACTGCTGGTCGCCCGTCAGCCCGTCCTGCGTCGGCGGCGGCGCGCCATCGAGCGAGGCGCGCCACGCGTCGTACGACGCGGCGAGGCCCGCCAGGTCCGCGAGGTTCTCGCTCAGCGTCAGCTTGCCGTTCACCGACTCGTCGGGGAAGGGCTCGTACGCCGAGAACTGCGCCGCGAGCGCCGCCCCCGCCGCCTGGAAGTGCGCGTAGTCCTCGGGCGTCCACCAGTCGACGAACCGCCCCTGCGCGTCGAACTTCGCCCCCTGGTCGTCGAAGCTGTGGCTGATCTCGTGGCCGATGACCGCGCCGATGGCGCCGTAGTTGGCCGCCGCCGTCGACGCCGGGTCGAAGAACGGCGCGACCAGGATCCCCGCCGGGAAGGTGAGCGCGTTGCGGATGGGCAGGTTCTCGGCGTTGACGACCTGCGCGGGCATCTCCCACTTGGTGCGGTCGAGCGGCTGACCGATGGAGGCGATGCGCCGCCGGGTGTCCCACTGCTCGGCGCGCTCGACGTTGCCGTACGCGTCGTCGCGCTCGACGACGAGCGCCGAGTCGTCTGCCCACGTGTCGGGGTAGCCGATGCCGACGTGCAGCGTCGACAGCTTCTCCTTGGCCTTCGCCTTGGTGGCGGGGTTCATCCACGAGAGCGCGTCGATGCGCTTCGAGAACGACGCGATGATGCTGCCGACCATGCCCTCGATGGCCTTCTTCGACTCCGCCGGGAACCAGCGCTCGACGTACACGCGGCCGACCTCCTCGGGCACGACGGCGTTCATCAGGTCGATGGCGCGCCGCGTGCGCGGCGGCGGCGTCGGGATGCCGCGCAGCTCGGTGCCGTAGAAGGCGAAGCTCTGGTCGTAAAACGCCTTCGGGAGCAGCGGCGCGCGCCGGTCGATGGCGCGCGCCGTGAGGTACGCCTTCCAGTCCGCGATCGGCACGCTCTTGGCCAGCGCCGCCTCGCCCGTCACCGCGGTCGGCATCCAGACGACGATCGTGTCGGTCTTGTCGAGGCCCGCCGCGCGGAAGAACGCGTCCCAGTCGAGGCCCGGCGCGCGCTTTGCGAACTCGGCGCGCTTCCAGGGGTTGTTCGCCTTGGACACGTCCTCGGCGTCGGCGCGCGAGATGTGCGCCTCGGCGATGCGGTGCTCGAGCGCGACGGCCTTCTTGGCCTGGCCCGGCGGGTTGGCGACCTTGGCGAGCTTCAGGATCGCGGCGAGGTACGCCTCGTACTTGGCGCGACGCTGCGCCATCGCCGGCGTGTCCTCGAGGTAGTAGCTGCGGTCGGGCATCCCGATGCCGCCCTGGAGGAGGTACGCGGCGTTCTTCGACGGGTCGTTGAGATCGCCGTCGACGTACAGGCCGAAGAGGCGGTCGGTGTGCATGTGGCCCGAGTTGAGCGCGTCGACGTCGGCGCGCAGCTCGGAGCCGAGATAGGTCGCGAGCGACCTCGCGTCGTGGATCTGGGCGATGCGCGCCAGCTCGCCCTTCAGCGGCGCCAGCCCTCGCTTCTCGATCGCGGCCTCGTCCATGAACGCCGCGTAGAAGTCGCCGAGCTTTTGCTCGTGCGACCCCGCCGGCGCGGCCGCGTGGGCGGCCTGATCGAGCAGGTCGGTCGTGCGCTTCTCGATCTGCTCGGTCAGGCGCAGCCACACGCCCGTCCGCGAGCGGTCGGCGGGGATCTCCGCCTTCTTGAACCATGCGCCGTTCGCGTAGAGGAAGAAGTCGGCGCCCGGCTTGACCGCGGGGTCCATCGCGGCGCGGTCGATCGAGTGCCCGGGGATGACGGGCGCGACCGGCGCGGCGCTCGCCGTCGCCTTGGGCGCGGGGGCGGGCGGCGGAGCGGCGGGCGGCGGTGGAGCCTCTCCCCCGCAGGCGGCGACGGCGAGGACGGCAGCGACGGTTCCGGCTCGAAGGGCACGCATGGCGACCGTGCGTAGCACGGAACAAGAGCAGAGGAGAAAACAGGAAGGCGGGAAGGCGGGAAGGGTTGGGGGATGCCGAGGCTCACTCAACACCCACGCCGAGCCTCACTCACCTTCCCGCCTTCCCGTCTTCCTGTTCAATCCAACTCTCTCGCTACCGTCGGGGGTTGGCGCAGCAGCGGAACCCCGTCGAGTAGTCGTGGTACGCGGCCCCGTGCGCCGTCGTGCGGTAGTAGCAGCCGTCGCCGTTGAGGTGCGTGTCGAGGTAGTAGCCCCCGCGGAACGTCGGGTGCGGCGACATCACCCACTCGTGCAGGTTGCCGACCATGTCGTAGACGCCGAAGTCGTTCGTGCACCGCGTGTGCGCGCCCGTCGGCGCGACCGTGCCGGGCGTCTGGTTCAGGCGGGGGTCGTTCATCGGGCCCTCGTGGTACATCGAGGGAGAGCCCGCGTAGTACACCTGCAGCGGCGCGATGCCCGAGTCGTTGCACACGCCCTTGTCGCGCGTGTCGCCGTACGGAAAGACGTGGGGCGGGTTGCCGCGGCAGGCGGTGACCCACTCCTGCTGGGCGCAGAGGCGCTTGCCCGACGCCTTGCACGCCAGCTCCGCCTCGTCGCGCGAGATGTAGCCCTGCGGCACCACGCCCTGGCGCGACACCGCGCGCACCAGGTGCCCGTCGGGCGCCTCGTACGGCGAGAACGGCCGCTCGCCGTCGGCGGTCACCTCGACGAGCGACGCCTCCCAGCGGTCGATGCAGAAGCGCCCCTCGATCAGCGCCATCCCCTCGGGGCACGGCCGCTGCTCCTCGGCTTTGCGCGCCGTCACCCGCGGCCCGCACGCGCTCGAGAGCACCAGGGGGATGAACAGGAAGGCGGGAAGGCTGCTCCTCACGGATGCGGAATGAGGTGCGTGAACCAGGCCGCGGCGCCCGCGGCGGCGACGACGACGAGGGCCACGAAGACGCCGATCTTCGTCGCCCCGCCCGACTTCTTCTGCGCGGGCGGCGGGGCGGACGAGCGCGTGGCCACGACGGGCGCGCGTGCGCCGGACGACGACGGAGGAGCCGGCGCGGCCGCGGGCGACGGCGACGACCCCGGCATCGGAGCCATGGCCGCGCGCATCGCGACCGGCGACGGCGAGGACGGCTCGTCCTCGAGTGCGGCGAGGTTGCCTTCCGACAGCCCGGGCGGCAGCGACGCACGCAGCGGATCGCTCTCTTGCTTGGTGCCGACCTGGATCTCGTCGATCCACGAGCCCACGTTGACGAAGCCGCCCGGCCCCGGCGTCGGCTTGGAGACGCCGAGCTTGCCGCCGTTGGCCTGCCCGCCGCCGCCCTTCGCGTCCTCCTTGAGCGAGGTGAACTCGAAGAGCGCCTCCTCGATGAGCTTGTCGATGATGCTCGCCTGCATCGGCCGGTGGCGCTGGCGCTCCTTCATCGCGCTCAGCACCAGCGGCGCGATCTCGAACTGGCTGACCGGCACGGCGAACTTGAAGAGGAACTTGGACAGCTCGATGCCGAGCGCGCGCGCGGTCGTGTAGCGCTGGGTCGGATCGCGCGCGAGCGCGCGGTTGATGATGCGCTCGAGCTCGAGCGGCACCTTCTTGTTGATCGTCGAGATGCTCGGCACCTGGGCGGCCTGCACCTTCTTCACCGTCTGGAAGTCGGTGTCGCCGAGGAACAGGCGCTGGCTGGCCAGCAGCTCCCAGAGGATGATGCCGACGGCGAACACGTCGGTGCGCGCGTCGACGTCCTGCCCCATCGCCGCCTCCGGCGACAGGTAGGAGAACTTGCCCTTGATGATCCCGGGCTCGCTCTTCTCGAGCTGGCTGTTGGCCTTGGCGAGGCCGAAGTCCACGATCTTGATCTCGCCGTGCTTGGTGATGAGCACGTTGGGCGGCGACATGTCGCGGTGCACGATGTGCAGCGGCTCGCCGTTGGTGTCGGTCAGCTCGTGGGCGTACGACAGGCCCTTGCACAGCTCGAGGCTGATGTAGACGGCGGCCTCGACCGGAAAGTCGCGCCCGGTCTTCTTCAGGTGCTCGATCACCGCCTTGAGGTTCGCCCCGTCGACGAACTCCATGACGATGAAGTACGCGTTGTCGCCGACGCCGATGTCGAAGACCTGCACGCAGTTGGAGTGCGAGAGCTGCGCCGACAGGCGCGCCTCGTCGAGGAACATCGAGATGAACTTCTTCTTCGACGACAGGTGCGGCAGGACTCGCTTGATGGCGACCTGCTTGCGGAACCCCTGAAGCCCCTCGCTCTCGGCCCGGAACACCTCGGCCATGCCGCCCGATTCGAGCTTCTCGATGACGCGGTATCGTTGCTGGCTGTCTGTCATGGGCGGGGTGGGGCCCCCACAGGGTGCCATCCGCCCGACGGAGGGGTCAAGGAGACGCTCGAGCCGTTGACACGCGCTCGCGTCGAAACCATCCTCGCCCGCTCGGAGGCCATCGGCGTGGAAAACGATTTCGAGACCGCCAAGAAGCTCGTCGAGGAGACGATCGGGAAACTGGGGCTCGACCCCAGCACGTGCCGCGCCCAGAACACCAGCGATACGCAGGCCGCGTGGACGCTCAAGCGTGGCAGCGCGTCGGTGCTGGTCACCGTCACCCACCACGAGGACGAGGACACGGCGTACCTGCGCGTCGCGTCGCCGGTCGTCACGCTGCCGGCGGACGCGGGCCAGCACGGCGCGCTGCTCCGGCACCTGCTCGAGCTCAACGCCGCGGGCCTGGCCAACGCCGCGTTCGGTCTGGTCGGCGACCGCGTGGTGGCCGTCAGCGAGCGGCCGATCGAGGGGCTGGGCGCCGCCGAGGTCGAGCAGATGGTGCGCCACCTCGCCGCCGTCGCCGACACGTTCGACGACCGGCTCGAGAAAGAGTTCGGGGCGCGCAAGGGGTAGGCGGGATGCGCGCGCGCGCCGCAGCCGCTGCCGCAGTGCTGTCGGTGCTCGCCGTGCCGCAGCGCGCTCACGCGATGGACGCCGACGTCACGAGCGACACCGCCGCGCAGTTCTACGACGTGCGCTCGCCGACGGGCGAGACGATCCTCTCGCGCCGCCGGCTGACGACGACGCTCGGCGTCGGCGCGTACAACCTGCTCGACACGGCGCCCGGCGACCTCAGCGCGCCGGAGCTCAGCTTCCGCGCGCGCGTGCGCTACGACGCCGACTACGGCGCCTCGGGCGGCGAGAGCGATCCGCGCAACTACGCCGCCGTCGTCCCGGGCTTCTCGCCGGACGTCGTCGACCTCATGTACGCGTACCTCGAGGGCCGGCGCTTCCTGCACGGCTGGCTCGGCTTCAAGCTGGGGCGCCAGTACGTGACCGACGTGCTCGGGTGGTGGGCCTTCGACGGGGGCGAGGCGAGCGTCACGACGCCCTACTTCTTCAAGGTCGAGGCCTACACGGGGCTCGAGGAGCGCGGCGGGATGCCGCTCAGCACGCCGCGCTTCGAGGCCGACGGCATCTGGCGCGGCGACCGCAACGGCTACGACCCGTCGCTCTACCCGATGTTCCAGCCGGCGACGATCGCGCCGGCGTTCGGCGTGGCGCTCGAGTCGACGGGCGTGACGTGGATCCACGGGCGGCTCACGTACCGGCGGGTCTACGACACCGGAGCGTCGAACGTGACCGAGTACGCGAGCGGCCTGTACGCCCCCGCCATGTACGACGGCGCGCGCATCTCGACGGAGAAGCTCGGCTACTCGGTGGACGCGGACTGGGCCGACCACGGCGGCGCCAAGGCGGGGGTCGTCTACGACTTCTACGCCGGCGAGGTGACCTCGCTGTACGGCTCGCTCGACGCGTACCTGGGGCAGAAGGTGACCGTCAGCGCCGACTACGACTACTACGTGCCGGTCTTCGACGCCGACAGCATCTGGAACTTCTTCGCCGGCGAGCCGATGAACGACGTCGGCCTGCGCACCAACGTCGACGTGACCGACCGGCTCTCGCTCTCCGGCGGGGCCAACCTGCGCGTGTTCAGCGTGCAGACCGCGCCGTTCGACCCCGGCGTCGGCGCGGCCTACTCGCCCTACCCGAACTACACCCCCGCCCAGAACCTCTTCCCCACCAACGGCCATCCCTTCGACGAGGGGGTGAACCTGTCGGGGCGCTACCGCACCGGCGAGATGACGGTCGGCCTGAACGGCAGCGGCAACTGGGGCCAGGAGGGCGATCGCTCGGGCGCCGACGTGTACGTGCAGCGCGTGTTCGACACGCGCTACGTCGCCGGCGTGCGCGCGGGCCTCTGGCAGTGGATCGACAAGCTGCAGCCCGATCGCGACGCGACCAGCTTCCAGTACGTGCTGACCGCCGGCTACCGCTTCGCGCCGAACGCGCAGGGGACGCTCGAGTGGGAGCACGACATGAACCGGCTCGTCGGGCAGGGCTTCCGGCTGCTCGCCATGCTCACGCTGGCGGTCACGAAATGAAGCTCCTTCGCACGCTGCTCGCGCTCTTGCCGCTCCTCGTCGTGGTGGCCGTCGTGCCGCTGGCGCTCGCCGATGCGCCGGCGCAGCTGCACGGGCTGGCGCCGCTGCCCGACGATCAGGAGGTGCCGCACAACCTGCTGCCGCCGGGCGCCGACGACCCCGACCGAGGGCCGAGCGACGTCATCTTCCCGCAGCAGCACATCACGATCCGCTTCAACCACTCCAAGCACCTGGGCGGCATGATCGGCGCGACCTGCAAGACGTGCCACGCGCTCGCCTACACGAGCCGGAGCGCCCAGGACGTCCTGCTCCCCAAGGGCGTCGTGTGCGACTCGTGCCACGACACCGACCACCGCGACCTCTCGCGCGTGAAGCCCGGGGACGACGCGATGGGCCAGTGCGCCTTCTGCCACCTCGGGTACAAGCCGGGGGACGGCAACCGCGTCGCCGAGCTCGAGATGCCGCGCGCGAACCTGCTGTTCGACCACCGGGCGCACGTCGACCGCAACATCGGCTGCGCCCAGTGCCACGGGGCGGTCGACCAGCTGGAGCTCGCGACGCGCGACCAGCTGCCGCGCATGCGCGGGTGCTTCCACTGCCACGAGATGTCCGACTCGGCCTCGCGCGGGCAGGCCAAGAGCGCGTGCGATGCGTGCCACCTGCCCGGGAAGAGCGGCACGCTCATCAAGACGATGTACGCGAGCGGCACGCTCTACCCGCCGCGCTGGCTGCACAACGCCGAGCACACGCCCGACTTCGTGTTGCGCCACAAGTGGGTGGCGGCCGACGATTCGCAGTTCTGCTCCAACTGCCACACGGAAGACTACTGCACCGACTGCCACGACGGCCGCGTGCGCCCGCGCAACGTCCACCCGAACGACTACCTGAACATGCACGCCATCGAGGCGCGCATGGCGACGCAGAACTGCCAGAGCTGCCACCGCGACCAGAGCTTCTGCCTCGACTGCCACCTGCGCGTCGGCGTGGCCGAGTCGAGCCCGCCCGACGCCAAGGACAGCGGCCGGTTCCACCCGCCCAAGAGCATCTGGAGCGATCCGCCGATGAAGCCCGGGCACCACGGCTTCGAGGCCGAGCGGAACCTGAACGCGTGCGTCAGCTGCCACACGGAGCGCGACTGCGTCGTCTGCCACGGCGCGCTCGGCGTCGGCGGCGGCTTCGACCCGCACAGAAACGGCTTTCTGGGCAGCTGCTCGCGGCAGTTCCGTCGAAACCCACGGCCGTGCTTCGTCTGCCACGAGCCCACCGACGGAGCGTTGGCGCAATGTCGCTGAAACGGGTACTCGGGGAGCCGCGTCCGCAGGCCCCCGGGGGGCGGACGGCAACGCTGCTGCGAAACGGCCTTGCGCCGGTCGGGGGCCGGAGGATATGAACCTAACCCTTGCGAACTTAGCCGGGGTGCCGCCCCCAAGCCCGATCCCGATGGGGTCGAGGCCCCATCGAAGGAGGACGACGGTGAAAGAGCTCGTGCGCTATCTCTTGGAGAACATGTACCTGGACTTCCAGGGCGAGATCTCCCTGGATACCGTCCGTCAATTCCTGCGCTCGGACGACAGCCGCGAGGCCCGGCAGCTCTTGCAGAAGCTCATCGAGGACAAGGGCGTCGACGAGCTGCTGCTGACCCTGGCCGATTGCCTGAAGGATCACCTGCGCAGCGGCGTCAACGAGGACGTCGTCCGCGAGCAGCTGCAGCTCTACTCGGAGAGCTGATCGCCGCGGCCGCGCTCGCCGCGGCTTGCGACCAGGGGCACCAGACCGACGCGCCGCACCTCGGCGCAGGGGCGAGCATCCACCTCCTGGCCGCGAACGTCGGCCTGGCTCGACCGCTGTCGCCGAACGGCACCATCGAGCTCGCGTTCGACCGGCTGCTCCTGCCCGTCACGGTCACGCGCCAGTCGTTCCCGATGCGCAACGAGAGGGGCGAGTACCTGACGCCCGACGTGGCGTACGACCCGGTGGCGCGCGTCGTGACCATCCGCGCGCCCTCGGCGGTCGACGGCGGCGGCTGGCTGCAGATCGGGCAGACGTACCGCGTCGACATCCTCTCGCCGCAGAGTCCGACCGACGGCAACGGGCTGCGCGCCATCGACGGCGCCGTGCTCGACCCCTCGTCGCCGTCGACGATCGCGTTCGCCGTGGAGGCGACGGCGCCGCCCACCCCCGCGCCCCCGTCGGTCGACTTCTGCCGCGACGTGTTCCCCATCTTCACGAGCAAGTGCACGAGCTCGGTCTGCCACGGAGGATCGCTGCCGGCGGTGGGGCTGCGCCTCGATTCGACGACGAACATCGCGGCCACCGCGATCGGGCGCGTCGCCGAGGAGGCCAACACCGGACCGCGCGCCGCGGCCGAGCCCCCCGGGTTCCTCTTCGGCGAGGACATGCCGATCGTCGACCCGGGCAGTGGCGGGCCTTCGCCGGGCTCCCCCGGCGACAGCTGGCTGATGTACAAGCTGCTGATGGCGGTGCCGCCGGCCTGCTCGTCGACGCCGGGCGCGGCCCCGTGCGACGCGGGCGCGCCGACGCCGCCGAAGAGCGCGCACGCGGTCGCGTGGCAGCCCCTGTCGGACGCCGAGCGGGCGACGCTCGCGATTCGTCCCCGGCCGCGAGATGCCGTACCCCGCCAATCCGAGCGCGCCGCTCGGGACCGACACGTCGCCGCTGACGCTGCAGGAGCTCGAGGACGTGAGCCTCTGGATCGCCCAGGGCGCCCCGCTTCCGGCCACCTGTCCCTGAGCGACGCGCGGGTCACATCCTCTCGACCACCACCGCGTAGGGCGTCGGCGCGCTCGAGTGGGAGCCCTCGACGGTGATGGCGTAGACGCCGGCCGGGAACTCGCCCGGGATCGTCGCGCCCGTGCCGTCGGCGCGCGCCATGACGCACCAGGTCTTGTCGTTGGCGAGCTCCTCGACGTGCAGCAGGGCGACACCGCCCGTGGGGCGCAACACGAAGCTCGCCGTCGTGTCCTCGTCGAGCTGCAGGTAGCGCGTCGTCGAGTCCCGCGGGCTCGATGCGCAAGAGGCGCCGGCCGCGTGGGCCGGCGCGGTGCCGTGCAGCACGAGCTTGTCGGTCTGGAGGATCTCGAGGCTGGCGTTCGGCGGCAGGGCGCCGCGCGCGGGGGCGCAGCCGGCGAGGCCGAGCGTCGCCGCGATCGCGGAGCACGTGACGAGACCGAGGCGGGTGACACCGAGCTTGCACATCGCGGCGGCGTGCGTGCACACCCGGTGCCGACTGCCCGGTCGGGAGAGCGGCGCCGGTAACGTTTGGCTTTTCCTGGATGACGACGATGTGGGCGGCGCGCGGCGCGGCTGAATCGTCATTCATTGTCGCACGGTCCCATTGCGAACCCGCAGCGCACGAGGGCCACGCTCACGCGGCGCCGTCGGCATCGACGGGGACCTCGAGGCGGATCAGGCACCGCTGCACGAGCGTGTCGAGCATGCGCAGGACGTCGCCCTCGCTCGACTGGACGCGGGCCGCCAGCGTCGCGACGTCCGCCCGCCCGTCGATGCTCGCGAGGAGCGCGGCCTCGCATGGATCGCCGTCGAACCAGCCGACGTCCTCGCGCGCCACGAGCAGCACGGGCACGCGCCGCAGCGCCTCCGGCACGATGCGCTCGCGGGAGGTGCGGCCGTCGTCCTCCGGAGAGGCGGTCGTCGGCTCGGCGGCCTCGACGAGGCTGCGGGCGTACGCGACGACGGCGCCGAGCGAGGTGCCGCTCGCGCAGGCGGCGACGACGCGACCGCCGAGCGCCGCGGTCTGGGCCGCCGCGCGCTCCGGATCCGGGGAGCGCACGACGATCGGCAGTCGCGCAGCGACGGGCCCCTCCAGCAGGGCGCGCGTCCGCTCGGCGCTCGCGGCGTCGACCTGGACGATCGCGAGCTGGGGCCGCTCGGAGGCGTCGTGGGGCGCCATGGTCACGCGCACGTCGAAGCCCCCGGTGACGAGCAATCGCGCCAGAGCGGCGCGGGTCACGGCGTCGTCGTCGAGGAGGAGCACCAGCGGCCGCGGGGGCGGTTCGACCTCGAAGTCGGGGGACGCTTCTTCCGAGGTCGCGCCGTACCCGATGCCGCTCGCTCCTGACGCCTGTCGGCCCCGTCGTTGGCCCATCGAACGCCCCTCCCCCTCCAACCGGTCGGACAGCAACGTTCATGCCGGTGGACGCAGTGCGCAACGACGCGAGGATCACCGCGAAATGTGACCCTTGCAGGCGAGCCGACGCACGAGCGCGCCGGCTTCCCAGGCGACCATCGGTCGCTCCGGTGACCACGGGCTCCACGCGCACGCGGTCGACGCCGCCGCTCGGGATGCCGCGGTCGCGCTCAGCCCGAGACCCGGTTGCGGCCGCCCGCCTTGGCCTCGTACAGCCGCTCGTCGGCGTGCTTGTACAGCTCCTCGCCCGACGGCTCGCCGGCCAGCATCGCGACCCCGAGGCTGATCGTGCACGGGATGACGAGCTGCTCGAAGCGCAGCGGCGTGGCCTCGACGATGCGCCGGACCTTCTCGGCGATGACGCGCGCGCCGTCGAGCGCGATCTCGGGCAGCAGCACGCCGAACTCCTCGCCGCCGGTGCGCGCGAAGATATCCTCGCGGCGGAGCTTCGGCTTCACGGCGCCCGCGATCTGCCGGAGCACCTGGTCTCCGGCGAGGTGCCCGTGCGTGTCGTTCACGCGCTTGAAGTGGTC
>JGI20133J14441_1001745_pt1 | contig 16767 bp, 12 predicted proteins | sample RS3BMetagenome_FD_14441 | JGI IMG/M metagenome (IMG submission 14441)
AGCCGGTGAGGCGAGAACCGAGGCCTGCTCCCGGCAGACAGAGGAACCCCGCGAGGGGTGCAGCTGAGTGATGCGCACTACTGCTCACTTAAATGCAACGGTTGGCGACCTTCGTGCGGATGAGCACCACACGGTTGATCGAAATGCTTGCGATGGTTCTCAAGGTTGTCGAGATCGTGACGGTAACGTTCGTCACCGACCAGCGGTGGTAGTTGACGAGCAGCCAGTAGCCCCGCTCTCCCTGGGGGGACTGGGCGATCCACCCTGCGCCAGCATCCTCGCAGTTCTTCGTCGAGCAAGTCTGTGTGGTCAAAAAGGGTCGCCTCGTTCGTCGTTCGGTCACCGAGAGGTCAAGGTCGATCCCGAGACGTCGACGGACGCGCAGATCGCGTGCCCCGGTGCCACCGGGTTGACAATGTGGGTGGTGTTGAGCGGGTGGAGCTCCCACCAGTCCTGTGCGTACGCGGTGCCGTCGGAGCACGAGGATGCGGTGCCGGCCTGATTGACGGTCGAGTTGGTGGAGCTGTCGACGCCTTCGCGGAACTCGGCGAACTCGTGCTCCTTGCTCTAGCTGGCCATGGTGGGTACTGTCCAAGACGCGTCGACGTGGGTGAAGCGAGCGCTGCTCAGGTCTACGCACCCGCGCTGGTTTAGGGATTCGGCCTACCTGATGCTGAGGCGCGTTCCTTTGAGGGACGGGAAAACTGGGTACGGGTCCTTCGACGCTCGGGCGAGTGCTCGCGGGAGCCGCGTGAGCATGGCCAGGGGCGGACGGAGCGCGAGCTGGCCGGGGAACGCCGCTGCGGGGCGGCTCACCGCGACGGTGAGGACGTGTGCCCTGCCGCGGATGCCAACGCCTCGGGCCGCCTGGACAGGAGCGCGGTGGGGGCGTCACAACCCCCTCGCTGGAACGAGGTCGCGCGGATGGTGGCACGCCCTGTTGGGCAGTAGGGCACGCTGCAGGGTGCAACCTCCCCGAGCCGCAAAGAGGAGAACGAACGACGACACCGAGGAGCCCTTGCCTCGGATGAAGAACGTAGATCCTTGAGCGTGCGACGCTGACGCTCGTGCGACGTTGACGCTGGTGGTTTGGTTGGGCGTCCGTGCGTGCCCTCGTGCGGTGCGGCTGCGACCTCGGCCTGCTGGTCCGTGCCGACAAGCCGGTGCCTGACCCCTGAGGGGTCGGGCACCGGCTTGGGGTTGGATACTGGGATCGTCGGCGCTAGTGGCGCGGCATGAGGGCGCGCAGCGTCGCGTTGTTGGCGTCGTCGTAGTAGACGACGAGCTGGTTGCGTGCGTTCTTCGTGGCGGCGAGGCCGAAGAGTGCCCCCGGGGCCCCAGCGCGCAACGGGCGCAGTGCCAGCTGGCGGTTGGAGTAGGTGCTGATCTCGACGATGTCGTTGTTGATCGCGCCGTTCACGACGAGCAGGTCGCCGTTCTCCGGGTCGAGGGCGAGGTTCTGCGGTGCGTGGAGGGCACCCCCTGAACTCACCACAATCGGGGTCACTGGGCCTGTTGCCGTCAGGGCGTTCGGGATCGCGTAGATGGTGTTGTTCGCATCGTCAGCGACGTAGAGTATCCCGTTGCGTGGGTCGTAGACCATGCCCTGGGGGCCAGCCGCGTTCGAGGGGTTCTCGCCCCCATGGACCGCCGAGTTGGTTGGCAGGTTCGTGACGAGCGGCGTGTAGGTAGAGTTCAGCGGTTGGCCATTGTGGCGGCCAGTGGGGTTGGGGTTGAGTCGCCAGACCTGGCCGTCGCGGCCGCTGTTCGAGGCGTTGACGTTCGTCCAGAAGAACGCGCCTGGTGCGAAGGCAGCGCCCCAGGAGCCCTCGAAGAGGTTGTGCATGCCGTTGAAGGACGCCGTCTGGTTTGTGAAGTTGGCGAGGAGTTGACCGGTCGGGCTGATCACCGCGTAGCCCGATCCTGAGCCGTTCGCAGCGGTCCCCCAGTAGGCGACCCAGACGATGTCGTTCGAGGCGTTGATGGCGATCCCGACCGGCCCGGTGATCGACGGGTTGGAGTAGAAGGTGCTCGAGGTGCCAGTCGTGGGGTCGACCTGCACGATGCTCATGCCTGCGCCGGACATTCCCTTGGAGTTGTTGAAGTCGACGACGAGCACGTTGCCCTGGGTGAGGGAGCCGGCGGTCTGGGGTACGACCGCAATGGAATAGGGGTTCGCGTCACCGTTTGCAGCGGTTACCGGCGCGATCGTCCGGTTCGCGAAGCCGGCAAAGAGCGAGTGGGGAACCGCCATGTGCATCCCGGTGAGGCTCGTGGTGGCCGGGAGCGCAGCGAGCAGCGCGACGGTGGAGCCAAGCACTACGGTACGTGTGCGACGACCAAGCTTCAGCATTTGTAGAACCTCCTCCTTGGAACACGACCCCTGTGGATCGCCACGAAGAAGTACGCCGCAACGCGGCGGTGCGTTCAAAGCTCGCGCAACGTCGTCGGCTCACCACCTCCGGTGCGTTCCACGAGCGAGGTTGGGCGCAGGGGGCCACTGCCCGAGCGAGCCATTGTCGGTATCGGTCAGCCTCGGGATGGATCGATGCGAGACGTGTTGCAAGAAAGTTGCAGTAACTACTGTGAGTGAGTGGCAAGATTTTTTACGCAGGAAACTAGCTCTGACGACGTCGTTTCGGGAGAGCGTCATCGCAGCGTAACGAAGATGTGAGCGATTCGACCTGTGTTCGCAACGCTGCTTCGCTATGCTCGCAGCCAACCTACGGTCACGCCTAGTGCTCACAATAGCTTCTGATTCGGGTTGCAGAAAACGTGATCGGTGGTCACGAGAGGTTGTGCGCCTTGTGAGCAGGGGCACCACACCGCGGCGCTAAGGAGGTCCTCGTGCGCATCATCGTCTACGGAGCCGACGGCTACATCGGTTGGCCCATGGCCCTGCACCTTGCCGCTCAGGGCCACGACGTGCTCGCCATCGACAACGGCGCGCGCCGCCGCTGGGACGCCGAGGGCGGCACCCGCCCCCTGAACCGCATCGCCAGCTTCACCGAGCGCGTTGCCACCTGGAACGAGCTCGGCAAGGGCGCGCCCATCCGCCTTGCCGAGGGCGACATCTGCGACTACGAGTTCGTCCTCGAGACCATGCGCGCCCACGACCCCGAGGCCCTCGTGCACTTCGGCGAGCAGCGCAGCGCCCCCTTCTCGATGATCTCGCGCGCCCACGCCGTGCGCACCCAGGTCAACAACATCGTGGGTAACCTCAACATCCTCTTTGCCATGCGCGAGGTCAACCCCGAGATCCACCTCGTCAAGCTGGGCTCGATGGGCGAGTACGGCACGCCCAACATCGACATCGAGGAGGGCTTCCTCACCATCACCCACAACGGCCGCACCGATACCCTGCCCTACCCGAAGCTGCCCCACAGCTTCTACCACCTCTCCAAGGTGGCCGACTCCTACAACATCCACTTCACGACGAGGGTGTGGAACTTGCGTGCCACCGACCTCAACCAGGGGGTGGTCTACGGGGTCGCCACCGACGAGACCGTGCTGGACCCCCGTCTGGCCACCCGCTTCGACTACGACTCCACCTGGGGCACGGCGCTGAACCGCTTCGTCATCCAGGGTGCGCTCGGCTACCCGATCACCGTCTACGGCCGTGGCGGCCAGACCCGCGGCTACCTCGACATCCGCGACACCATGGCCTGCATCACCCTTGCCCTCGAGCACCCTGCCGCCCCCGGCGAGTACCGCGTCTTCAACCAGTTCACCGAGCAGTTCACCCTCAACGAGCTCGCCGAGACGGTGGCTGGGGTGCTGCGCCGGCGCGGCATCGAGGCTGCGATCCACCACGTGCCGAACCCGCGGGTGGAGAAGGAAGAGCACTACTACAACGCGCGCCACAGCGCCCTGCTCGACCTCGGCCTCCAGCCCCACTACCTCGCCGACACCCTCATCGACTCGCTCATCGACTTCGTCCAGGCCAACGCCGACAACGTGGACCCCGAGCTCCTCGAGCGTCCCACTACCACCTGGCGCGAGGGTGCCACCGAGGTCTGGTACCGCCACGCCGACCCCGCGCTCGTCGCCGAGCACGAGGCCATGGAGGCCACGCGGACGATCCGCGAAGCGATCGAGTCCTAGGGATGTGCGAAGGCCATCGCGGTTCGAAGAGGTGTGAGGATGGTTGACACGCAGTACTGGCCTGCAGAAGGGCAGGAGGACCCCTTGGCTGCGACGCAGACCGCGTCGCTCGAGGTCGATCGAGTCGATCAACGGGAGACCGACGATCCGGACCGGATCATCGATCTGCGAGACGCCCCAGCGGCCCCGCCGCTGCGTCCGGTGGAGCAGCAGCTGGTACCGGCTGCTGCTCCCGTGCGGCCTTCGCGACGAGGTTGGGTGGTGGGGTTGCTGCTGCTGGCCGCAATCCTGCTCGCTGGCTACCTCGTTGTGAGCGGCCTGAGCGCCCCTCCGCTCGCCTCGCTCTCGGCCGAGGTGGTCAATCCGGGTGAGGTGAGCCTCACCTTCCCGAGTTCGGGCACCATCGCGCAGCTCGACGTGCGCGCGGGTGAGGAGGTCCACGCTGGGCAGGTGCTCGCCACCGAGATCGTCCCCGGTCTCAGCGAGGCGCGTAGCGCTGATGCCGCAGCGATCAAGGCCGACCAACAGGAGATCGCAACCCTCAAGTCGCTCGTCAGCCAACTTGGCACCCAGACGTCGTCGAACCAGTCGGTGTCGGTCCAGGCCGCCCAGGCCGAGGTTCAAGCGGCACGCCAGGTGCTCGCCAACGACGAGAACGAACTGGCCTTGGTCCAGGCGCAGGGGAGCGCAACCATCGCGGCTGCGCAGTCGCTGCTCGCCTCCGACGAGGCAGCTGCCGAGCAGGCCTGCTCTGGTGTCGGCTCGACTCAAAGCCCACCCACCGCAGCGCAGGTCGCCTGCGCGGACGCCGAGCACCGGGTTGCTGCCGACCAGCTCGCGCTCGCGCAGGCCAAGGCGAGCGCGCAGGCGACGCAGGATTCGATCCAGAGCTTGGTCTCAGCCGACCAGCGCAACCTCGCCGATGCCGAGGCGCAGGCCAGTGTCGCCCAGGGCGTGACGCCCTCGCAGGTGACCGCACTCGAGGCTACGCTCGCCGCGGCCGAGGCGCAGCTGGCTCGTGACGAGGGCTCACTCCAGGCAGCCACGCAGACCGCCGCCACGCAGACGCTCAGGGCCCCGATCGCGGGAACCGTCGTGAGCGTGAACGGTGCCGTCGGTGAGGCGGTTGGGGCGAGCGGGGTTGGCAACGCGGTGCCGAGCGGAGCCAGCGTGGCCGTGACGCCCGGGTTCACCCTGTTCCCCTCGACGCAGACGATCACCGGCCAGCAGCTCGCGTCCACGCCGGTGGTGGTGCTAAAGGGCCAAGCGCCGGCCTACGCCGAGATCCTCGTGCCCGAGAGCGCGATCGGTCAGGTGCACCTCGGTGATGCGGTGACCTTTACGCCAAACACACAGGGGATCGGTCCGGTGCGCGGGACGGTCCAGCAGATCTTCCCGCGCCCGGTCGTCGCGGCGGGGGTGGTGAGCTACGAGGTCCAAGCCCAGCTCGATGGCCGGGTGCCGGTGAGCCTCCTCACCGGAGTCACCGGGAAGGCGAGCATCCTGACCTCCTCTCGGCGATGATGCTCGCAGGCTGTGGCGTCGTCCTCGGTGCGGTGGCGCTGACCTCCGCGGGCAGCTGGCTCGTGCTGCGTGGCGGTCGCGGCGACGTCGGCGATGGTAAGCGCCACGTCGTGCTGCCGACTCCCCGCAGGTCCGTGATCCGCCTGGTGGTCTTCGTCGCAGCGGTGCTCGCGTGGTCGGCGCTCGTCGCTCGTGACTACGCCGCACTGGCGGGGGTGATCAAGTCCGCGCTCGGCCTCCTCATGGTGGCCTCGGGGCTCAGTCTCGCGCGTGCGGACGCCTACCTCGCCCACACCAACCCGCTGCTCCTGCTCCTCGAGGACGGGAGTCTCGTGGCCTTGGTGGTGGCACGGCGTCACACGCTGCGCTCGCTGCTGCGCAGCCTGCTCGTCCTCGCCGTGTTCCTCGTCGGAGCCCCGCTCGTCGTGGTGGCGGCCGATGTCGTCGCAGGCTGGCTGGGAGTGCCGGCGGCGATCGTCTTCTACCTGGGCGAGCTGGTCAGTCTCGCTGCTGGCTTCCTTGCTCTGCTCGTGCTTGTCTTCCTCACCGTAGCATTGCCACGGCGCTACGACGCGCGCAGTGGGGTTCATCCGCTGGCGAGCTCGCTGCTGCTCGTGGGGATCTTGGCACTGATGCTTGTGCTGGCAGGGGCGCTCGCACGGGGGATTGGTGCGAGCCTCAGTACCGTCTCGCCGCCTGACGGGTTGCTGGTTTTCCTGACGCTCCCGTCGCTCGTCATGCTCACCTCGGCGGTACTGCTGCTCGCTCGACCGAAGGATCGGCCGGGTGTGGGCGATCCTGCTGAGCCGATCGATGTCATCATGCCCGCGTTCAACGAGCAGGCTGGGATCGGCGCAACCCTGGAGGCTCTCGATCGAGCTGCGGCGGCCTACCCTGGACGAGTGCGAGTCCTCGTCGCTGACGACGGTTCCTCGGACGCGACCGCCGCCGTCATCGAGGAGGCGGCGCGCCGAGCACAGGCCGCCGAGATCGTGGCGCTCCTCGGCCCGCATGGTGGCAAGTCCTTCGCGCTCAATCGCGCGCTGGAGGCTGCGCAGACGAGGATCGTCGTGCGAGTGGACGCGGATATCCTCGTGGACGCGCGGTGCCTACGGCCGCTGCCGCACTGGTTCGCCAACCCGGCCATCGGGTGCATCGGAGCCTTCGACCTGCCCAACTTCTCACTGCCGGCTTGGTACACGAAGGGGCGACTCTTCGAGTGCCTGATGACCTTCGGCTTCTCGCGGCTCGCCTTCGAGCGCCTGGATGCAAACAACGTGCCTGGGACCTTCATGGCCTTCCGGCGAAAGGAGGCGCTCGCGCTGGGGGGCTTCGTCGAGGGTATGAACGGGGAGGACTCCGATCTCACCTTCAACCTCGGCAAGCTCGGCTTGCGCTCGGTGATCGACCCTCGCATCGTCATCTATGAGGACGTGCCCCAGACGCTGGGCGCCTTCATCGAGCAGCGCACCCGGTGGTCGAGGGCGTCCTTCCACGTCGGGGCTCGCCATCTTCCGTGGCAGGGGCGGGAGCTGCACCCGCGGATGCTGATCCAGCTGCGCTTCCTCTTCAACAAGCTCACTTCCATGATCCGACCGGTGACGTACGTCTCGAGCGCGCTCTTCTTCTTGCTCATCCCGCGCGTGGAGAGTTCGCCGCTGCGAACCCTTGTCCTGCTTGCGCTGACGCTGGCGCCACAGCTTGTGCTCATCGTCGCAGCCTCGCTCTACTGGGGGTTTTGGCGGGAGCTGCGCCACCTCTGGGTATGGGTGCCCTTTAGCATTGCCCGCAAGCTTGGGCTGATCTCGGGGATCCTGTCGCTGCCACCACTCGGATCGGTCGAGCACCGCGGGCCGGCGCGTCGGGAGGAGGTCGCCACCAGTGCGAGCGCTCGCTAAGTGGCTCGTCGTCCTCGTCGGGCTGGGTCTGGCCGCAGCGGCGTGCGGCTCGCCGACTGCTGCGCCGCGTGCTTCGAAGCCTGCTCGGTCGAGCTCACCAGGCGTGGCGCCGATCGCCCACGAGGTGCACTGGTGGATCGCAGCCGGCGCACTCCGACGCCTCGAGGCCGTAGCAGGACCCGGCTTCGTCGACCAGGTCTTCACGCCCGCGACCACCACGCTCATCGTCGCACCGGCCCAGGCTGGTGAGTACCCCTCGTGGGCGGGACACCTCGCCCTGGACGCCACAAGCCTCGGAGGGGTTCGAGCAGCCCTCCGGGTGGCGAGGCCTGGTGACGTGGTCTTGCTCGACATCGAGCACTGGCCACGCACGCCGCTTGCGGAGCAGCTCGCTGCCGCTGCCACGTACCAGGAGGCGGGGGTACTTGCTCGCGCCTCTGGCGTGGAGCTGGTCGCGGCTCCTGCGACCGACCTCGCACTGGTCCTCGAGCCTGGCCAGAAGGTGACGACAGGTTTCCTGGCAAGCGGGGTCGTCCAGGCAGCCGCCAAGGCGGCGAGCGTCTTCGAGATCCAGGCGCAGGGCCTTGAGGCCAATCCAGCACGGTACGCGGCCTACGTCGATGTCGTGGAGCAGCTGGCGCGAACAGCGAACCCTGCCGTGCGCTTCGTGCTTGGTCTGTCCACCAACCCGAGCGGGCAGCACGTGAGCCCCACCGCGCTCGCTGCCGACATCGCACGTACTCGGGGGGATGCGCTGGGTTACTGGCTCAACATTCCGCAGGCTGGGATCTCCTGCCCGCGCTGCGGGGTGGCACAGCCACAGGTGGCGGTGTCGTTGCTGCGGGGGACGGCATGAGGCGGGCGCTTCTCCTCGGCGTCGGAGTTCTCGTGGTGCTCGGAGCGGTCGTGGGGGTGGTCCTCGCGGTACGCCCAAGCCACCACCGTCGTGTGCGCACCATGAGCTCGTCGGTGCCCGTGCCCGCGACGTCGAGCGCTCCCTCGCCCGTGACGGCGCCGGTGGCCGGCCGGACCATCTGGCTGCTCGCCGAGTCCCACTTCGACCAGGTGGTCTCCGTGCCGGCGGTGCGAGCGCTGTTCGCTCGTAGCGTCGTCTATGAGCCCATCACACCGCGCCAGCATCCAAGCACGCTCGTGGCTGTGATCCCCACCGCTGACTTCCATTCCGAGGAGCTCCTCGCCGCCGCGATCGCCGATGGAGAGCTTGCACCTGGGGTGCGTGCGGTCATCTACGACAACGAGCGCTTCGCCAACACCCCGCTCGTCGAGCAGGAGGACATCGAGCATTACACGGCGCTGGCCGCCACTGTTGCTCGGGATGCGGGACTCCAGAGCATCTGCGACTTCATCCAGCCCGACCGTCTGCCACCGGGAGCACGAACCCCTGCGAACGAGGTGCCCCCGTGCAGCATCGTCGGGCTCAATACCGTTCAGCAGTCTGAGCGCTCGCCGACCCGCTACCGGGCCGTCGTGGCGAGGGAGGTTGCGATCATTCGCGAGGTGAACCCGACGGTGCCGATCATCGCGGGCCTATCGTCGAACCCACGAGGGACGCCGGTGAGTGCCTCCGAGCTCACCGCCGATATGGAGGCGACCGCTGGCCTCGTGAACGGCTACTGGCTTAACGTTCCAGCACCCGGGGTCGGCTGCCCCGGCTGCCATGAGCCGGACCCGGAGTTGATGGCTGCCGCGCTGGCGGCCCTGCCAGCGTCGTTTCACACGACCGGGTGACGCCAGGCATACAGGGATCCGAGACTGAGAGAGCAGGGGGGAACCATGGCAAACAGTCGTCGCACGGGTAGGCATCGTCCACGGGTGCGCTGGGTGGGCATAGGCCTTGCGCCGATGGTGGTGGCACTGGGTGCGGTCGGGGTGGTCGCGGACTCGGCAACCGCCTCGACCGGCACACCGGCCTGGGTCTTCGGGACCGATCTGGTGGGTGCGACGACCTCGGGCCAGCTCGGCTTCGAGCTCACGGCAAGCGTCGCGGCTGGGAGCCAGGTCGTCGTCCACCTGCCGTGGGCGCGCTTTAGCTCCTCGCCGAGCGTGCTCGTTGACGGGGCTGCGTGCGGAGGTCTCAGCGTACTTGATCCTGGGTCGCTGGGAGCTCGGCTCGTGTGCACGGTTGCGTCGCCACCGGCGCCCGCAAGCCACATCCTCGAGGTCCAGGGGGTGATCCTACCGAACCTCGTGCTGGAGGACGTTGCTGCGAAGGTGTCAGTGGGGACGCAGACGTTCTCTGCGAGCGAGTCGGTCGCGCCGCGCAGCGACGCCGCAGTTGGGGTACGGGTGGTGGTGCGCGATGCCGGTGGCTCCTCCTCGGGGGGCTACCACGCCCTCGTGATCGCTCAGCTCGTCGACGCGGCGGGACTCGCGACCAACAACGGCGGCACCAGCGTGGCCCTTGCCTTGGCGCCAGGGTCGGGGGTCAGCGTCTCGACCCCGTCGACGACGACCACGCCCGACGGTGTCGTCGACGTCCCTGGCTGTCTCGGGCCGGGGACGGCAGGCATGACGCCGACGGCGACGGCATCCGGCGAGGTCCTCTGCTCGCTCAGCAGCACCTCGTCGTCCGCGCCGCTCAAGGTCTACGACGCGGCGACGAGCTTCGAGTCGCCCCAGCCGATGGTCGGTGTCGTGCCAAGCACCGTGGCCGGCGTGGGCTCGGCTGCCTACGACGCCTACCTCATCACCTCCCAGGGAGGCGTGCTCGCCGTCGGCGAGAACCCGCTTGGCGAACTCGGCAACGGCTCCAGCACGGTCGCAACGTCGACGCCGGTGTCGGTGACCTTCCCGAGCGGAACGCAGATCACGCAAGTGGCCGGGGGCGGCTACTTCGCGCTCGCCCGCACCTCGACGGGGGCGGTCTACGCCTGGGGGCAGGACGACCAGGGCCAGGTGGGCAACGGCACCACCGAGACCGACGTCGCGGTTCCAGTCCAGGTCGCGCTGCCGAGCTCCGTGAGCGAGGTTGCGGCAGGATGCAACGCTAGCTACGCGCTGGGCACCAACGGCGTCGTGTATGCCTGGGGCGCGAACTACGCAGGCCAGCTCGGGGATGGCAGCCGGGCGACGTCGACCACGCCGGTCGAGGTGGGCTTGCCGGTAGCGGCGACGCAGATCGCTGCCACCTGCAACGGTGGCTACGCGCTGGGCACCAACGGGGTGCTCTACGCCTGGGGCTCGAACAACGCCGGCCAGCTTGGGGATGGGTCGATTGGCGGGTCGGTGTCCGCGCCGGTGGCGGTCGACCTGCCTACCGGCACGGTAGTGAATGAGCTCAGCGCGCAGAACTCCGGTGGCTACGTGTTGACCTCGACGGGCACGGTGCTGGCCTGGGGCGGGGGTGCGCTTGGCCAGCTCGGCGATGGGAGCACGTCGAACGCCGACCTTCCGGTCCGCGTCGCGATGCCCTCGGGTGTCACGATCACGCAGGTCGTCGGCGGTGGCTTCAACGCCTTCGCCATCACCAGCACCGGTGAGCTGCTGGCGTGGGGCGGCAACTACGACGGCCAGGACGGCGTGGGTTCGCTGGCGGACGTGCTTCGGCCCACCCGGGTGCCGATGCCTACTGCGGTGAGCGCGGTGAGCGGTGCCAGCGCTGGCGGTTTCGCGGCGTTGGCACTCGGGGCGAACGGGGAGGTCTACGCCTGGGGCGCGAACTTCGATGACGAGCTGGGCATCGGCGTGCTGACGACGAACTACTTCACGCTCGGCCTCACGGGGAGCGGGGGCCTTGGTTGGGGTAGTGCGCCCTCGGGGAGCTTCGACGCCCAGCCTGCGGGCGAGTCCAATCCGGCGGCCATCGCGGTGCCGACGGGCACGCGTGCGCTCGCTGCGGGGGCGGCATCGGCCTACGCCTTGACCGCCTCCGGCGTCGTCTACGCCTGGGGCGCCAACCAGGACGGCCAGCTCGGGAACGGCACCACGACGGCATCCTCCACGCCCGTGGCCGTGAGCCTGCCGGTGGCGGCGACCCAGATCGCAGCCTCCTGCTCCAACGCCTACGCCCTCGGGTCGAACGGCGTCGTCTACGCCTGGGGCGCCAACCAGGACGGCCAGCTCGGGAACGGCACCACGACGGCATCTTCCACGCCCGTGGCCGTGAGCGGTATCACGAACGCCACCGGGGTAGCGGCCGGGCTTGAGGCGGCCTACGCCCTGACGGCCTCGGGCACGGTCGACGCCTGGGGCGCCAACCAGGACGGCCAGCTCGGGAACGGCACCACCGCGCCGCGGACGACACCGGACCCGGTGTCACTCCCCAGCGCTGCCACGGCGCTGTGGGCAGGTGGCAACCAGGCCTTCGCGCTGACCGCGGCCGGGCTGGAGGCCTGGGGATCGAACACCACGGGTCAGCTGGGGACGGGAGGGTTCTTCAATGACCTCAGCCCCACGCTCGTGCAGCTGCCCGCGGGGGTGGAAGTCCAGAGCGTGAGCTCGCCGGGCGTCTCCACGGTGGTGCTCACGACGCAGGGAACCGCCTACGCGATGGGTGGCAACCTCTTCGGCCAGCTTGGCGACGGGACCTACTTCACCACGGCGACGCCGACCCTCGTCGGGGCCAGTGGGCTCCAGGCGGTGGCGATGGGAGGCTATGCGAACTGGCTCGAGCCGTTCGCCTCAACGATCGCGGCTTTTGGCGTAATGCTCAAGCTCTAGTGGTCGTGGCGTGGCGCTCTTCGGCGGGCGCGGCGCTACGGCGGCGATGCTTGCTTGAGGAGGCGTTGCCGTCGAGGCGTACGGGGGCCTCCCATCCCGCGAAAGACGCGGTGTGTCCTCGACGCGTCGCTAGGGATCAGGGGAGGCGCAAGGTCGAGCCCCCCGGTGTGGCGTGAAGGCTCAGCGAGGTGCGACCTCGGTTCGCTGGAGCCTCTGCATGAGGCGTGCGTATTGCTGCTGTGCGGCTTCGAGGGCTCCAGTGATCTCGGTGAGCGCCGCGGTCGTCGTCTCGAGGTGGTGGGGTAGGACGCACTCTTCGCGGGCATCCACTCGTCGAGCACGCAAACCGGAGGCGAGCTTCGCTCCAGCATGCCGGCGCTTGCTCGTTCGCGACGTACCATCGGCTGACGCCGTGTCGAGTGCGAACTGGTTGGCCCCCCGCAACGAGACCACCCGCTCTGTGAGGTTCTCGACCAGCATGAACACACAGGAGAGAGCACAGGAAGGGGAGGAAGCACGACACGCCGGAGCAGATCGCGCGCAAGCTGGCCGAGGGGGACGAGCTGCTCACCAAGGGCTCCACCCTCGCTGTGGTGGCTCGCACCCTCGGCAGCACCGAGACCACTTGGTACAGTCGGAGGCAGACGTACGGCACCAGGAAGGGCACGGACGTACACTGCCCAAAGAGTGCAAGGTCGCACACCGACGGCCAACGAAGCTGGTGGCGGATCGTTCCCTCGACATGCCCCAAGGAGCTGGCCGAGGAAACCTCTCACCCCGGAGCAAGCAGGCGGGGTGCACTGCGTCGGCTTTGCCAGCCGCTTTGGGGCCTCGTGAGCGCACGAGCGTGCCGGCTGGACATGCTCCACCCAGCGTCGGGTGTCGACGAAGCGCTCGGCCAGCCTCGACGACGCGTTCATCGAGGTCCTGCGTGCCTTCGCCCTGGCAACTCCCCGCCAGGGCTACCGCAAGGCCTACCGAGGTGAGCGAGGCTGGCTACCAGGTGAACCCCACAGCGCGTAGCCCGGCCCGGGGTGCCCATGGGTGCCCACCTGCCCATCCGGGCGAACGTGACCTCGGCCTTGGACCACCAGGTCGACGCGACGAGCGAGCCGAGGGTGCTGCAGGTGCTGCACGTGGTGGACGCTTCCACCAGGGAGTAGCTGGCGTGTGTGGTAGGACGCTCGATCGACGCCCGCGATGAGTGTTGCGATCCTGGACGGTCTCGTGCCGAGCGGGAAGGCCCAAGCTTGCTGCGAGTCGACAAGGGCCCGGAGTTCGCAGCAGGTTCCGTAGCGCACTCGCCAGCCCAACTCGGGGTGACCTCGTGGTGCATCGACCCTGGCTCCCCGTGGCGCCAGCGGGGTGCGTGCGTCTCTCAATGCCAAGGTCCGCGAGGAGGTGCTCGTCGGGGAGCTGCTCACCGCTGTTCGCGAGGCCCGAGTGCTCCTTTGGCACTACCGGCACTGCTCCACCACCATGCGAGCCCATGGTTCGCTCGGCTAGCGCACCCAGCCGAGTTCTGCGAGCTCGACGTGCCGCCCAGCGGCACATCCTTGCTGCCTCGGCGAGGAATCAGAAGTACTCCGCGCTCGAGATGATCGGTACCCAACGGAACCAACGAGCGGTGGCGTGAGGGCCTCGGGTCTCACCTTGAGGGTGTACTCGGTTGCGGGGGACGGTCAGCCGTTCCTCGTCCGGCGCTCTACGTTGCATGATGCAGAGGTGGTGTCGTGATAGTCTGTCCATCGCCGTGGAGGTCGCTCGGCGATGAGGCCAAGAGTGAAAGAGATTCCAGGGATGCTTGCTGTGCAGAATCGCGTCGGTGCCGTCGTGGTCGCCGGCGCAATGGCGATCGGTCTTGCCGCCTGTGGCTCGAGCGGCACGACGGTCTCCACGCCGAACGGATCTGGCACCATCAGTTCCTCGGGAAGTGGCGGCAACTCGTCGGTGAAGATCAAGACCAACAAGGGGACCGGTGAAATTCAAGCGGGAAGCAAGCTGCCCGCCGGCTTTCCCTCGGCGGTCCCGATCCCGACTTTCCTCAAGCTGAGCTCCTCATTCGGTGCCACCTCGCAGGGCAAGTCATCCTACGAGCTCATCTACAGTGTCTCTGGCAGCCTGACACAGGCCGTGACTCGCTATGACCAGCAACTGCGCACGGCAGGATTCTCAGCGTCCGAGACCGCGACGATCAATGGCGTGATCGAGCAAGTCTGGAAGAGCTCGGCGTGGACGGTGCAGGTCCAGGGTTCCTCTGGAAGCGGATCGAGTCAGTCGTTCTCGCTGGATCTCTTCGTGCTGTCATCGTCCCCGTCGTAGCCCAAGGGCGCCGGGGACCGGGGAGCAACCGCGTTGAGTTGCAATGCGCCGCGAATCGCCGGCGCGAGTTAGGCGGGTGCTGCAGGAAGCCGATCCTTGCGAAGGCGGGTGATGTCGAATCCGGGCTCGGCAAGCGTGGCCGCCGCGAGGCGGCTGAGATGGTAGGTGCTGGCTACGCGTCGCCAAACCAGCCCGAGGAGGGCCTGGATGTGTGCGATGCGTGAGCCCGCTGGCGCACCGACGTGCTCGATCACCACGAACTACCCGTCGGGCCGCAGCGCCCTCCTGATCTATCCGAGCACTGCTTGGGCATCGCGCACGGTGCAGAGCACCAGGGTAGCGACGACGGGGTCGAAGGTAGTTGCTCGATCGCGGAGCGCCTCGGTCTCAGAGGCATTGACCGCGATCGGGGTTCGGCATGCGCGCCTGCGCCGTGCCAATCGGCGACGCATGTCAGGGTCCGGCTCGAGCACGTCGAGCATGCTGATCGAGTCTGGGTAAAGGGGACGGTCACTCTCGGCCCTGCCCCGATCTCGAGGACGCGGCCCTGCAGTGAGGAAAGGAGCTCTCGTCGCCACTGCTGCAGCCCAGCAGACTTAGCCATGGAAACGTGGGTGGCGCCTACCGACGTTCTGTGTGGGCTAGACAGTCCGTGACCTCGTTGACCAGGTCGTCTCTGGTAATGAGCGCTTCACAGCCGCTGTGCTCGGGCGGGCCGGCGAACCAGCCGCCTCAGCTGATCGCTCACGCGATCTTGCCAGTTGCTTCCGAAGCTCGGCCAAAGAGCTTCTTCATGCTCTCCGCCGACCAGGTGCGTTCGAACGGATCGTCGACGGTGTCCTCGGGAAAGCGCCTCGTGCAGTTTCACGCAATAGTTGCGCCTCGCCGAGCTGCTTGTTCACGGGTTTGATTTCGCCTGGGCGACCGGGTACGCAGCAATGTCCCCTGACGACGTCGCTGAACTAGAGCTGGTGTTCAGCCGCCGAGTACTCGCAAACAGTCCTGCGAACATCCCTCCCGACTGCCGTCCCTTCGCACTGCCCCAAGCCGTATCGGATGGTGCAATAGCGATCGACCGGCTGGTTGCCCTGCTGGGACGCCGCGTCGACCAGCCCGCAGGATTGGGATGACCGTCCAACGGTGTCCTACGACCAGGGCTGGATTAGTGTTGCAATGAGCGATGGTCACGTGGTCACATCCGAAGCAGTGGTGTAGTGGCCACCGCGTGATCCGCCCTCGACCCTCGCGCCGCGAGCGACGCCGCAAGGGCGTGTTCCGTGCCGTGGTCGGCGTCAGGGACCCTAGCCGCTCGGACTTTGCTCAGGGCCTCCCGGCTCATGGAGCAGCACTCGGTGGCCCATGCCATGGTGCTCCTCGCTGCGCCCACGATCCCGGAAGGCGGCTGCTCACAGCTCGATCCGGGATGATACCCACCACAGCCGTGAGCAGGCGGATCTCCTGGTGCAAGCGCTCCTTGGGGGTTGGTACTCCAGAGCTGGCGCTGGGGTTCCTTTGCGGAAGTGCCGGGAGGCCTGCAGCTCACAGCGGGCGTGGCAGCCTTGAGGCAGCTTCCCAGCCAGTGCCGAGGTGATGCGTTGGCACTGAGCCGTGAGCTCGTGCCGATCCGGCACATCCACGATGGTACGTACCAAGGCCGCAACTCGAGGGCTGCTTGCAACGCGGCCACCGTGGCAAGCAGATCCCGCAAGCTCGTGGGTCCGACTCCGCTGCCAGCTGGTCCCGGCGAGAACCTGCCCGATCGCCTCAACGAGGCCATGGTGGGCATCGCAGATGGCGAGCACCACCTCTAGGAGCCCTCATGCCACGAGTGGGCGCGAGAGCGCCAGCCAGCATTCTACTCGCTAGTGGCGACCAAGACGCCATGGATCGCACAAGGTGTCCCCGCAGCGCTCACCCGGTGACCACGAGCACGTGGACGTTCGCGGTCGCACCAGCCTTACGCACCCTGACCACCACGGCATCTGCCCACTGGCTGGCCCCCCTGCAACGAGACTACCGGCTCCGTGAGAGGTTCCCAACCAGCGTGGACACACGGGAGGGAGAGCACAGGAAGGGCAGGGGGCGGTCACGTCCGGAGAAGTGGTGTAGTGACCACCGCGTGATCCGCCCCGATCCTCTGCCGCGAGCGACGCCGGGAGGGCGTCTTCCGTGCCGTGGCGAGCGTGGGGGAACCTCGCCGGTTGGACCTTGCTGAGGGCTTCGGCGCTCATGGAGCGAC
>JGI20133J14441_1001747_pt1 | contig 16762 bp, 9 predicted proteins | sample RS3BMetagenome_FD_14441 | JGI IMG/M metagenome (IMG submission 14441)
GCCTGACCTGACCTGACGCTGATTCGTATTCACGATCCAGCCCACCTTTCCTGCGGCTCTCTCGAGCCATGCCGCTGATCGGGGGACCGGCCAACGGCTTACGCTAAGGCTAGCCATTCCTTAACACTATTTTCGTATTATTTCAGAATTCCTTGATTTTCTTCTAAAGTTTTCTTATCGGTTAGCCGATACACCAGCTCTTTTGCTATTCTCACCAGGCTGCGCAAGCTGTCCGGATCATCAGTGACCGGCTTGAACTCCTCGATTACCACTATTTTCGCCCGAGCCTGCGTTCATAACACACCCGATGACCTGGCGCCATAGGCCACCTCACTCCGAACAGCCCACGACGCTGATCGCCCGGTTTAGCTCCAGCCCGTTGTAGCTCCAGCTCGGATTAGCTCCAACCTCAACTGCTTCCAACTTCGCTTGGCCCAACGTCCTAACCACTGCGTAGGTCATCTCAATCGACGTGGGCCCCCTAGCTGTAGCGGCTGGGCCTATCCCTGGGTGCCCATGTCCTTTCGCCATAGGGAGCGGGCAAGGATCTTGGAGTCGTCCACCCGAAAGGCGTACTTACCAGCGACCTCACGGACCTCGGCCATGAGGCCATCGGAGAGGGTGGTGGGGTTGAGGCCAAGCTCTAAGAAGGTGTGGTTGTCGACCTTGAGGGTATTCTCGTCGGCCTCAAGGCGTGGGTTGGGGAGGTTTTGAACCTCGGCCCCAGTGTGTTTGGCGACCAAATTGGCCAGGTCTCTGACCCGGTGGGTCTCGGTGACTTGGTTGAGGATGCGGGGGCGCTCACCTGGCTCTGGTGGGTTGGTAATGGCGAGTTCAATGCAGCGCACCGTGTCGGTGATGTGGATAAAGGCACGGGTCTGGCCACCGGTGCCGTGTACGGTCAGTGGGTGGCCGATGGCGGCCTGCATGAGGAAGCGATTCAATACCGTCCCGTAGTCTCCGTCATAGTCAAAGCGGTTGATCAGGCGCTCATCGACCACGGTCTGGGGGGTCTGGGTTCCCCAGACGATGCCTTGATGCAAGTCGGTGACGCGGATGCGATCGTTCTTGGCATAGAAGGCAAACATCAACTGGTCGAGGGTCTTGGTCATGTGATAGACCGAGCCAGGGCTTGTGGGGTGCAAGATGTCACGCTTGACGACTCCAGCTGGGGTCTCGAGCATGACCTCGAGGTAGCCCTCTGGGATCAGGGAGTCATCGGACCAGCCATAGCCATAGACACCCATGGTGCCAAGGTGTACCAGATGTACTGGGAGATCGGTATCGGCGATGGCGGCAAGCAGGTTGTGGGTGGCTCGGATGTTGTTGTCTACCGTATAGCGCTTGGTATCTACCGAGCGCATCGAATAGGGAGCTGAGCGTTGCTCAGCAAAGTGGACAACAGCATCTGGTCTCTCGGTGACTAGGAGCTCTCGTAGGCGGTCGAACTCGGTGGCAAGGTCAAGGAGGTGGGTTCTGATCGTGTGATTTGATACCTCATGCCAGGTGTTGACTCGAACACTCAGTGGTGAGATCGGGGTCAGTGACTCGGTCTCCATGTCGATGTCGATCTTGCGGCGTGAGAGGTTATCGACGATCACGACCTCGTGACCAACCGAGGACAGGTGTAGGGCCGTTGGCCAACCACAGAAACCGTCACCACCAAAAACTAGAATCTTCATGTCTATTCATCTCCCCTGATTTGAGCGTCTCTCCGACGCCACCTACGGTTATCCAGTCGCTCGTGCCTTTACCTGCTCCGCGGCAGGCAACGGCCTCGAACGAGATCCACTACCAACATCAGCCCGGCCGTTGTGCGCCGCCCCTCATGGCTGGTCGCTTGACCAAGCCCTCGTACGCCGCACCATTGCTCCTTGCAGTCGTTACTACCATGCATGAGCACATTCGTGATCGCTCACCGAAAGTCAGCCGGGCCCAGCCAACTACGTCGATCCGACCAACACAACGGCCGTTCTCATGGCGTCACTGCCGGCCCAAGCACATGATCGGGTTCCTCGATTCATCCAACCTCCAGCTTCGTCAACGAGACTGCGCCCGACATCGTCGCGATGTCGGTGGGATAGAGCTCCGAATAGTTTGGGTAACCCCCCATGACGGCGTCGTAGAGATCGACGCCATTGGCGTCCACCACGACCGGGGCTGCAACCGTCAGCAGGCTGTTATCCCCCAGTTGGCCGAAGAGATTGCCGCCGACCCCATATACCTCGCCATTGGCGAGTGAGAACAAGGTCGATACTCCTGGCGACGACACGCTCGTTACACTCTGGCCCGCCGGCAAGGCGACTGGAAGTGGGTTGAGCACATTGAAGAAGCCACCAGTGCCAAGTTGCCCCGTGGTATTGGAACCCCACCCGTAGAGTGTGCCGTTGACCTCAGCAAAGCTCTGGTTGTAGCCTGCCCACACCCCTTGAGCCTTCGCCGTCAATCCAACCAAGACTGGACTATCACTCGGGGCAAGCGTGCCCGTTCCCAGCTGTCCATCCTGGTTGGCACCCCAGGCGTACACCTGGCCGGTCGAGGTCAAGGCGTAGGCATCTGAGTAACCAGCGGCGAGCTCGGTAGGTACGACCCCAGTTGCAAATGATACGAGCGTCGGCGACTCCTGTGACACGGTCGACCCATCTCCCAGCTGTCCATCCTGGTTGGCACCCCAGGCGTACACCTGGCCGGTCGAGGTCAAGGCGTAGGCAGAATATTTACCCGCTACAACCTGGGTCACGCCCGCTCCCAGCGACGCCACCAGGCTAGGAACTGACGTTGCTTGGGTCGACCCATCTCCCAGCTGTCCATCCTGGTTGGCACCCCAGGCGTACACCTGGCCGGTCGAGGTCAAGGCGTAACTCGAGAGGCAACCAGCAACCACCTTCGTTACTGTCCCTGGTACGTCCACCGAGCTTGGGGCACCGACGGTACTCACGGACCCATCTCCCAGCTGTCCATCCTGGTTGGCACCCCAGGCGTACACCTGGCCGGTCGAGGTCAAGGCCAGCGAATGATCACAACCCGAGGCCAATTGGCTCAAGGTCTCGCTCAATCCAACGTTGACGGGGACCGTTGACCCTCCTGGGCTCGCGACCCCGAACCCTTGGGTTCTATTGTCACCCCAGGCGTAGAGCTGGCCATCGCCGCTCAGTGCCAAGGAATGGTACCCCGTCGTCAACACGCCGTTGCCTAACTGAGCGTCAAAATTGGCTCCCCATGTGTAGACCACGCCGTTGGTTCCGAGTGCCATCGCCGCAAAGCCGCCAGCCGACGCACCGTTGACCTGTAGCACCCCGACAGATCCGGGCATCGATACTCGTACCGGCAGGTACTGCTCTATCGTTGAGCCGACCCCATCTTGTCCGTCGTAGTTACCACCCCAGGCGTAGAGTTGATGCGTGCTCGTGATGGCAAAGGCATTGAAGCCGCCACCGACAACCGAGGTGATGTCGACGCTGGGCATGAGGACTCGTGTCGGGATGTCAGCATTCGCCTGAGAGCCGTTGCCTAACTGTCCCAGCGCATTCGTACCCCAACCATAGATCTCATGCGTCGACGTCAACACGTATCCGTCTGCATTACCAGCGCTCAGTTGCACCGGTTGCACTCCTGTGGGCATTTGCACCAGGACCGGAGACGACAGACTACCGGATTGGGATCCGTTGCCTAATTCACCGACGCTATCGCTGCCCCAGGCGTACACCTGGCCGGTCGAGGTCAAGGCGTAGGCGCTATTGCATCCCGCGGCGACTTGGGTGACCTTGATGCCGGTTGGAAGACCGACGAGCACCGGACTGTCTTGTTGCGCACGACCGCCATCGCCCAATTGACCAGCGTAATCAGCACCCCAGGCGTACACCTGACCGGTCGAGGTCAAGGCGTAGGCGCTATTGCATCCCGCGGCGACTTGGGTGACCTTGATACCGGTTGGGATCGAGCTTGGCTGGGGCGTCGCCACATCCAATGAGCTGGTTCCCCCACCTGCTTGGCCCTGATCGTTTTGCCCCCACGCCAGAACAGAGCCCGCGCTCGTCAGTGCCAGCGTGAAGTAGCCACCACCGACAACCGAGGCAATCGTAACGCCTGCCGGCAGCGTTGCCGGAACCGGACTGGTAGCGTAGGCGACCGTCGAAGCGTTCCCTAACTCGGCTAACGGGTTTTCGCCGATCGACAGCAGACCACCGGTCTTGGTGACAAGATAGGAATCGTAGGCTGCCGCTCCGATGGACGCAACCTGGGTCGACCCTACTCCAACCATCGGCTGTGGGCTCTCAAACGAGTAGCCCGCGCTATCGACGGAGACGGGAACCTTTGCACTCGACGCCTGTATCTGACACACCACCTCTCCCAGTGCCGCATCGCTGGGAACCGCGCCAGCCGTACCTGGTCCGGAGCAGCTGGCATAATCCGAAGCTCCGTTGGGCCCGATCGCGCCGGCGTACGGGCCAAAGACCGCGCTCGAATTCGAGGAGTTAAACCCAAGTGAGATGACATTGCCACCGTTATCGGTTGCATCGCCTGATGCATCAACGAGCTGTGCAACGAGGTCTGCCGTGTAGGACCCGGAAACCCCCGAGGAGATAGGATAGACGGCCACCCTCACCGACGTCGCAAGGTCACTTTCGGGCTGCACGCTCTCTTGGGCATCGAGACGCCTACCCGCCGCAATCACATCCGCACTCTGGTTGACTACGACGAACTTTGGCAAAACCAGTTGGCCTACTGCAACCATCATGTTGCCGACGTTGACTCCGCTGCCAAGGGTACAGGTCACCGATGCACCCAATCCCGAACTATCTGCGGTCGCGATCGCAGAACATCCAGATCCGCCAATCACAACGCCAGAGCTCACAACGCCAGACAGATCCACATAGGGCAGATGTATGACTACCTTGTCACCGGCGGCCAAGGCTTTCGCGTTCTCCAACGCCACCGTGCCAGTGGTCTGACCGCCAGCTTTTACACCGGCAAAGTTCCAAACGGGTGTCTCGGTGTTGGCCGCCAGGGACTCCGACCCCGAAAGCCCAACACTCATTATCAACCCAGCAACTAAAACCGTGGACGCGAAGCCCCGTTTCCACAAATTCACCATCATGACTCCTTACTTCTTTTACTTCTTACACGACGACAGCACAACGACCCAGGGTTCAATCTCACGTCACTATCGGGCAGCTACCCGCATACGCTCGCCTCCAAACACCCGGGGGCCAAGGGGCGCTCTCCTATCCACGAAGAGCACTCAGACGATCGACGACAGACACCGCCACCTGCGGCTCGGCAACGCCACATCGAGGGCACGCCACACCCCCTGACGGGACATTCAACCAATAGCCCGAGACCACATCCCTCGTGGCCTCGATATCGCCCACAATCGTCGCAGCACTCACCTGCTGCCCACTCGGATTGGTTGAAATACCGGCATAAATGACGACGTTGGGGTTTGCCTGGCGGGCCATCGCCGCCGCCCGGTCGACAAACTCCCTGTAGACGCTGGGCTGACCCTCCAGCCCTTGCGCTTGTATATCGATGGCACTTGAATACTTGGCATAGGCGGCGACAATCCCCGAACTCAAATAGGCATTCCAGATATTGGCACCAGGGGCGATGACCTCTGCGAGGTTCGCCGCCGGAGCACTAATAACCTTCACGTCCAGCGCCTGCGCCTTCGACGCGACAGCGCTGGCGGTCGCCAACGGGTTCGCCTGTTCGGACAATGGCGTAAATGACCAATGCTCTGGATCGAACAGAACCGATCGCTGACTAGGCCCATTGCTAACCAACCTGTTGAACGTCCCCACGCTCTTGACGTCATCGGCGAACGTGACCCTCCAGCCAGCTAGCCATGCGGGAACGACACTTGGCGCAATAACGGTGACGTTTGGGGAATCGAAATAGCGCCGAACATAATCTTGCCCAGCAACTGAGGCCATCTTCTCGAGACCCGATGCTGCAACCAACCAGTGCAACCCACCAAAGGCCCCAAGGGTCGCCACTCGAGACCCACGCGTCGACGTAGGTGGGACCACCCGCCCCTTCGCCTGGGCGCCACAACTCGCCAGCACACTAGCCCCCACGAGCAGTGTTATGGCAAGTGTTATGGCAGCGGCCCTACCTTTCATGGCGCATCCCAACCGGCACTCCGGCGGTCGCCAACATCTCACCGTAGCGGGATCGTCGATAGGGTGGCAGCGAAAATATCCCGCTGAGCAAGCCAACCTTGCGGACAATCGTAAACGGCAACCAAATGACCGCGAACGGAAGCTCCTGCCAGAACCCGTAGTACAGCGTGACCGCCAAGAGAACCACATATTGGGGCAAGAGACCGATTGCCAGGAGCACGACAGCCCTCAACGGAGAGAAGCCGCCGTGTGGCACAAGGAGGAAGAAAATCAGTGCGCTCACGTAGGTGATCGGCCGCATCAAGGCGCTCATCTTGTTAAACAAAAATCGCAGCTGGACCAGGTAGCGAGGAGTCACGTCGTTGGCCGTACCTGGGAAATGTCGTGAGGCGACGTGGAAGGAAGCTCTTGACCAGCGAGTTCGCTGCTCGATAAACGCGCTAAATGTCTGTGGAACGTCCTCGTAGATCACAATGCTTCGGTCGATCACCGACACCAAACCCAGGCGGCCCAGATTGAAGGTTAGATCTGAATCCTCCCCATTCATGCCTTCAACAAATCCACCAACGGCCACCGCCTCCTCACGTCGGAACGCCATAAATGTTCCCGGGATGTTATTGCCATCCAACCGTTCGTAGGCCAAGCGAGTAAAACCGAAGGTCATCAGACACTCGAATAGCCTCCCTTTGGTGTACCAGGCCGGTAGGTCCGGATTGGGCAGGTCAAAGGCACCAACGCACCCTATCCCGGGGTTCGCAAACCAATTTGGCAAGTTGACAAACACCTGCTCATCGACGAGGATGTCGGCGTCGATACGCACCACGAGGGCCGCCGAGGTTGCCCCCAGCGCATTATTGAGCGCGACCGCCTTACCTCCATGCCTTCCAAGCACCACCTGTACCTGCAGGGACTGTGCCCGAGACGCTAGGTCATGGAGGACTTCGACGGTGCGATCAGTCGAGCCATCATCAGCCACGAACAGCCTCACAACACCCCCGTACACCGATGCAGCCCGGTCGATGGAGAAGATGGTATCGGTGATGGCCGACTCTTCATTGAAGGCTGGCATGATGACATCAATTGCAGGCAATGTACCCTTCGCCTGGCCGGGTTGTTCCTTTGCTCGAATCAACAACAGAACCACTTCAAATAGCGAGAACAACGTAGGTATCAACAAAAAGACGATGAGTCCGCTAGCGGGAGTCTCCTTGAGAAACCACGACCCAATCAAGTGGAAGGATGCCCCAGCCAGGACAACGACGACGATGGCGATCACAACCAGAAGAGCGGTGCCACGAAGGCTCGACACCTTCGACGAGAAGCGGTACCGCTGGGGCAGGAACGTGGTGCCAAAGATCAACCCCATCAACGACGCGAAACCAAGCATGAGGGTGACCAGGTCAAATAGGAAATAGACGATGCCGGTCGGGACAAAGAGAAGCGACGCAAGCACAAGGCTGGTTCCCGTCACCACTGGTGCGCCCACGATATAAACAGCCACGATCCCGGCACCAGCTAGCAACGAAAACTTTGATTGCGCCCGGGTTATCTGCAGCGATAACAGGGCCCCCAGGATCAACAGGTAGAGCAAAGGATCGACATTGCTGACATAGGAGACCGAGGCTGGATGGCTCACACTTGCAACTGTCAGGATTTTGTACAGCAGCCAACGTACCGGGACCGTCACCTCGTGATAGTCAAGAGCGATGAACACCGACCAAGCAAGTGCAAGCACCATGAAGGCAGCTACCCGCCTCAGGCTCGTCGTTGGCTTGGGTAGAATCACGTACCGCAGACCGTTACCGAGATCGCCCTTACCGCCGGACACTATTGCGCCAACCACGATGGCTCCAAGGGCACACGACGCCACCAAGAGGGCTATGACGTGAAGTCCCACGATCGATCAACGCCCTCTGGAGATGGTCACATTGCCTGTGATGCCATCCAGATACGACCTATCAGCGCGAGGAATAAGGACTTGCACTTCATAGCTCACGACACCAGCAGCAACTGAAAGCCTCGGGAAAATCTGACTCACCTTTCCCTTCAGCTTCGCAAATCCAGCGATTGCCGGACTGAACACCGCAGTTGCTCCAACGCGGACCAACCCAATTTGTGTCTCTGGAACCAGCACATCGATCACTGCCCGTTTGGAGCCCTGGATGACCGCAACTGGCGCCGTTGTTGTTGATGATCCACTCTGTGATGAAGCCGATGGGAAGAGTTCGAATCCGGGCGATACAGCGATGTTGTTGCCGGCTGGTGCCGACGTCGGCGATCCGGACAGACCGGTAGCTGCACCGAGCGTGCCGTTCAGTGAGGTAACCTTCCCACTGATTGGAGCGACAAGGTTCTGGGTCGAAGCCTTGCTCTGATCAGCGTAGAGTGCAGCTTGATCCTTCTGAGTCTGGGCCTCCACGTTGGTCAAGTCACTCTGCAAGGAGACATAGGTGGGAAGATTTGCATTCAGTTGGCTCGTATACGCGGCTTGAGCCTCGGCAACCAGCCGTTGATCCTGCGTGACCGTCGCAGCAGCGCTCGCGCCTTCGACGGTCGCCGTCGACTGCGCCTGTGCAAGCGTGACCTTGGCATCGGCTACCTTACCCTGCGCATCCAAACAATCGACCACCGCTGGGGTCGCAACGGACCCCGTCCCAGCAACGCCCGCGCACTCGGTCTGCTCGGTGGTTTGGGCAAGCGAGAGTGCACTTTGACTCTGCGCAACCACACCAGCCGTTGAGTTCGTAATCGCTTGCTGTTGCGCCTGGGCCGCCGCCAGCGCGTTGTTGGAGTCAGTCAACTCCTGGGAGAAGATCGAGACAAGCGAAGTCTGGTCTGAGCTAAAAGATCCCTGTTGTGAACTGAGGAGTTTGCGTAAATAGGCTTCCTCGTGCATATCAGAACTTACCGTGGCCTGATACTGTGTAACGTCTTGAGACAGTCCTGGGACCGACTCTTGAGCGATGACTTGACCTGGCTTGACAGACTCTCCAGTGTGCACCATTACGCGTGTAAGAATGCCACTCTGTGGAAAACTCAGCGAAACCTCGCCCTCACTGGCTACTTCAGCCGACAAGTTCGTCAGTGGCGGCGTGCTGGTAGCAAAGAGAAAAACCGCCACTAAGACGGCGCTTGCGATCGCCCCTCCTAGCCCGAGATACCATCCACGGTGCCCGGGTCGAACGCCATGTCCCCTTATTGGCAGAACCTGAGGTTCCGCATAGGGCACGACCCTGGTCGTTGCACCGAGGGTAGCGTCCGTGACGTCAATAACCTCGCGGTCCGGTGCCCCCGGGCGCTCTACATCAGCCATAGCAACCCAACCTTCCTTGGGGAGAGGCGCACGACAGACGACGCATCGCCACGGTGCCACACCACGGCCAAGTCGCCCACGTACTCCATGAAAACAGAAAACGTCGGCTTCCTTGTGGTGTCAGCGCTCCTGATGACATCTCATTCGCAAAGAAGTTAGCGGCAAGCATATCAGCTTTGGGTGAGACTTATCGGTGCTTTCTAGGAAAACCTTTAGGAATTTGTAAAACCAGCCCGCAAATTTCCCCCCAATGTGGTTCCAACCACTCAGTGCTGTCCTTTTCACGAGTTACACGCAGGCAAATAGTGGTTCATGTCCCGCTCGCTGGTCGTCAATGCGTTAGCAGTCGCGCCAGTTCCCTCGCTTTGCCCATAGCTCCGGCTACAGCCACAGGCCAAGGGCACAGCCAGGACGACAGTCGCCGGTCTCCAGATTGATCCATGCATGCACCTCCAACAGGTTCCCGACCAATCCTTCCCGAGCTCATTGCAATGCGTCAACGATCTGAGCCCAAGAGGCAGCTCTGCGATGAATAATCCCCATGTCTTACAACAACGATCAGGTCCTACAACGATAGTCACGCGGCGACGGTAGCGCGAGAAGACACAGGAGGCGTCTCGTGAGAGGGATATGGCCATTTCGGTGGTGGCCGCGAATGAGCAAGGGGTGCGAGCATCTCTTCCACTCGACACCATCGGGTGTGAGCGGCCATCAAAGCAACAGCGCGGCGATCAGACCCCAGCGCATCGCGAGAGGACAGCAAACCACGTCGACACACCGACTCCAAGCTCACATGGCGAGACGCGTAGAGGTGCCGACCAAGACCACGAAACAGGCACGGTAGCACCGATGACGCCGAGCACAGGGAACAATGCGGGCGTTCCCGCCAACGCACCATCGCTCCGCCTGAACGGCTTTAGTGCACGGACTCAACTTCAGCATCCATACTCGGTGCTCAAGCACTGAGGTGATGGAGCGTGCAGCAAGCAGCCGAGGATCATCGCCGCCAATTGGCCCACTTTGAATCTCGATCGTTCCCGGCCACGAGGTGGCACCAACCCAGTCATGCCAGTTGGTCCGATACGCCACGCACGTAGCTGCCAGAGAAGGTGGGCCAATCGCTCGTCGGCCAATCGCTCGTCGGCCAACCGCTCGTCGGCCAAGCCACGCAGATCCAACAACCAAGACTCCACCCAGATCAACCCGTCGTACATCGCCAGGTTCGCCCACGCCAGATCGCTCGAAGCTAGCCTCCAGTGAGGGGTCTGCAGGCTTACAAAAGCGAGCCCATCCCTACCAAAGACCACCCTCATCGAACGGACGCAATCGACGGGGCTCCCGTGTGGAGAACCAACTACACGAACCCGCCCCTCGACCCGACACGTCGGATCGGCATCACGACCACCCGCGCCTCAGCTACCTTTGGCTCGGGAGCTTCCCTCGCTCATGCTTGCGTCGCTATCGGGTGTTGACGCGCGCACCATACCCAGCGACAGGACCGCATGAGTTTGTGGCGACGGAGCGATAGTGATCGACCGAGGATGGAGCTGCCGGGGTTTTGCACCAGCGCCGGATGTAGGTCGTGGGGGACTCCAGCGCAACGAGAAATCGCACAAATTCGAGAAGCATCGCCCCATAGGAACGACACTGCCGATCAAGCTTCTGGCTGTGAGCACTTGGTCAACCCCGCTACAGTAGTGGCGAATACAGACTAGCTTTAGCCTGGCTCAGGAGACACCCGGGGTTCGTACATGGGAAGGGATCGATCCGTGAAGAGAACCAAAGGGACGACCAGACTACTGCTTGGGGCAGCCACCGCTGGCATGGCGCTCTCCTTAGCAGCATGTGGAGCCACACACACAAAAACCCATAGCGCAGTCGCCCCAACAGCTCCCCAACATCACCAAACAACATCACCAAACGGAACGATTTGGCTACTTGCCTACTCGCATTTCAGTCAGATCATCGAAAACCCCAAGGTGCTGACCCTCTTTGAACGCGGCACCATCTACGAACCGGTCACCCCACGGCAAACACCGTACGACCTTCGCAACGTAATTCCCACCGTTGACTTTCATTCAGCAACTCTCTTTGCCAGCCAGGTAGAATCACCGGCGTTCCCAACGTCAATTGGGGCAATAATTTATGACAATGAACGCTATGCCAACACGCCGCAAATCGAACAGGCAAACCCGGTACACTACTATTCTGAGGTCGCACATCTAGCCGAACAGCACCACCTGACTAGCATCTGTGACTTTATCCAACCTGATCGCCTCCCACCTGATGAGCGTCAAGCTAACCACGAAGTCCCAGGCTGCACAATTATTGGGCTCAATACGGTACAACAATCGGAACGTGGCCCCCAAACCTATCTCTCGGTCGTAAGCAAAGCCGTTCGTCTCATCCGATCAATCGATCCATCGGCACCGATCATCGCAGGACTATCGGCCAATCCCCGAGGGACTCCCGTAACCGCTGCGGAGTTAACGGCTGACATGACCATCGTTGCTGGGTTGGTGAATGGATTCTGGTTGAACGTACCTGCACCAGGGGTCGGCTGCCCAGCATGCCACGCACCTGACCCCGCATTACTCCAGCAGGCTCTCGCTGATCTTCCACCGACATTTTCGACCAGCTAACTCCAGATAGCATCGAAACGCAAGACTACGAGAGTGCTTGAATGAGTGGGGTCGGGTCCGAAGCATTGCAAAGTGGACAGCTCACACTTGGTTCAGGCACGTTCAACCAATACCCTTGTACTTCGCTGGCGACGGATGTGATGGCTTGCACAAGTTCCACACCGGTCACCGCTGAGCCTCTGGGGTTCGATGATAGACCTGCAATGACTGGACGCCCAGGGAAGACGGAATGCACAATCTGAACATCCCGATTCACGACCTTTGCATAGGTTTCGGCATCTCGCTCCGACTGTTGAACCGCATTCAGTCCGATCATCGAGCAAGGTGGCACCTCATTGACAGCACTACGACTACCGGCGGGAAGCCGTGCCGATTGAATCAAATCACACATCGAGAATAGACCGTGCTCTTTGGCCGCCTGTGCAACTTCACTATCATATTGCATCGGATTTTCTTGCTGACTTGTTGGCGTCAGTGGTGAAAGTTGATTGTCGTACACAACGCCTGTAATCCCTTGAGGGATTGATTCGGATGAAGCCATAGAAAGAAATACCGTGGCATCATTGACCACTAGGACTCCTGTATGCCCATCGATTGTCGCGGGGTTATGATACATGGTATCAAGCGTCCCTGTCTGGAGGGCGGCCATTGCACTTGGAGTCGTTGCTAGGTCTTTGACGACATTCGTCGCCGCAAACCACTGCTTTCCAACCGGTATGCTCGCTTGAGCTTGCGCGGCCGTAGGTAAGCTAACCCCAAGTGCCACGATCGTGCCCGCTGCAACTAACTTGAGCCACTGTGGGCTTTTTTCTATGAAAGTCATAGATGTTCTTCGACATATTGTGAAATTTTCTTAACGAATAACGCAGAGAGTGGTAAACCAACCATGATTTCGCGGATAATGACAGGAATACCGAAGATTCTGCTCCAGCATGCCGTTCTCGAAGATCCTTGGCGCTGAGCCATCCACACCCCCTTCGAAGGGCGCTTTCTCGCTTATCCTCCCGAATGCGTCGAATTGGCAACAACAAACACTTTCCTGATCTACCTGGGCCCAACGATGAGCCCCCGTTCGCCCGATGATATACCCTTCTTGCCTGACGGTTAGGCGGTGTACCTTGACGCCTTCAGTTATCGGTTACTCTGTGACAGCAAACGCGTTACAGGAATTGGGGCCGGCGCCGGTACGTCGAGCGATCGTACACCAGTGATGCACTAGTCGCTGGTGCTAACATCCAGTTTCCCTAAGCCGTCCAAGCTCATGAGCGATGACACGGGGGTGACTTGCCCAGTTCTCTCGGCGAATCGTCGACGAATCCTACGCTTGTCACACTGGTGTCACCAATCCCCAGAGCCAAGTGCGACACATGCTCTTACCGACCGGCCGTCAGACCCACACCGCTCATGACCGCCAAAAGTAAGGGGTCCATCACTCGGAGCGCACCTTGCGGTGTGACAAATGTCTAAACTGGAATCCAAAAGCTCTGGAGGTTTCATAACTTGCGTCGTTCTATTCGTTTCACTGCCGTTGCCGTCGCTGGGGCGGCTCTACTTGCAGCCTGTGGCTCAACAAGTTCATCATCGACTTCATCGTCGAGCTCGTCAACACAACCGATCAAGGGTGGCACCGCCTACTTCGCCGAGCAACCAGGGGCCTCTCCTAACTACATCTTCCCAATCACCCCGAGCGGGGAGTTCGCCGTCAACAACCTTGCCCAATTTCAGGTTCTCATGTACCGTCCGCTCTATTACTTCGGCATCGGGAACAAGGCGGCGATCAACTACAACCTCTCCATCGGCGATCAGCCGGTCTTCTCGAACGGCGACAAGACCGTCACCATCACGTTGAAACATTACGAGTGGTCCAACGGCACCCCCGTGAGTGCCCGCGATGTCCTCTTCTTCATCAACCTTCTCAAGGCCGAGAAGGCTAACTGGGGTGCCTACGTCCCGGGTGCCTTCCCGGACAACGTCGTCTCGGCTACGGCACCCAACGCCTCCACCGTTGTCTTAAACCTGGACAAGGCCTACAACCCGACCTGGTTCACCTACAACGAGCTCTCACAAATCACACCACTACCCATGGCCTGGGATCGAACCTCGTTGTCACAGGCAGCGCCGAATCCGAATGCCGCGAACCTCCCTGACACCACAACCGCCGGTGCCAAGGCCGTCTATACGATGTTGAACTCACAGGCCACCGACCTCTCCACCTACGCCACCAGCCCCATCTGGTCAATCGTCGACGGTCCCTGGAAGCTCTCGAGCTTCACCACTGCTGGGCGAGCGGTCTTTGTCCCGAACGCCAAGTACTCTGGTCCTGACAAGCCAAAACTCTCTGAGTTCGTCGAATTGCCCTTCACCAGCGCTTCCGCCGAGTTCAACGTGTTGCGTGCTGGCAACAACGCTGTCACCTATGGCTACATCCCGACCGAGGACCTTACCCAAAAGGCGACGGTTGAGTCACTTGGCTACAACGTCGAGCCATGGGTCGATCTTGGCTTTAACTTCTTCCCCATTAACCTGAACAACCCGACCTACGGGCCAGTATTTCAGCAACTCTACTTCCGCCAAGCCCTCGAACACCTCGTCGACCAGCCCGCCTGGATCACCCACTTCCTCGATGGCTATGGAGTAACGAGCGCCTCCCCGGTGCCAACCCAGCCCAGCAACACCTTTGCCGATGCCACCTCGAAGACGATCCAGTATCCGTATTCGATCTCGGCAGCGAAGAACCTTTTGACCTCTCATGGTTGGAAGGTCGTCAATGGTGTGATGACCTGCGAGAGCCCTGGGACATCAGCGACCGAGTGTGGGGTCAATATCCCCAAGGGTCGTAAGATGACCTTCAACCTAATCTACGCCTCAGGAGTGACCTCGCTTGCTCAGGAGATGACGGCCCTCTCATCGGCTGCAAAGCAGATTGGAATCGATTTGAGCATCTCGGCGCAGCCATTCAACAGCGTCATCTCCGATCAGCCCCAGTGCACCGCCACCCAGTCGGACTGCACCTGGGAGATGGTCAACTGGGGCGGTGGCTGGGAGTACAGCCCAGATAACTACCCAACCGGCGGTGAGCTTTTCGGTTCCGGGCCAGGACACACCGGGTTTAGCAACTACGCCAACAGCCAGGCGAACCAGCTGATCGACGCGACCCACACGGCGACCAACGCCCAGGGAGCCCTGGATGCCTACCAGAACTTCATGGACAAGACGCTGCCGGTGATCTACCAGCCGTACCCGGACTACTCGATCTCGGCGATCTCCAAGAAGCTCGGTGGGGTCACCCAAAACCCTTATCTCAACCTCGCACCTGAAACCTGGTACTTCACGAAGTAGGGGTCCGGGCCCTCGACCGATTCACATTGCCAAGAGCGCCAATGATCGGCGCTCTTGGTGCGCTTTAGCACGACTCGATCACGACCCAGAGCCGATAATCGAATCGCTACGACCAACCCGACTCATGGGCAGCGAGGGTTCCCAAGGGCCGACGGACCAGGGTCGCACTCGTGCCGCTGGCTACATGAGGGGAAGGGTGGAGCAAGCCAGAGGTGCTAGCCAACGCGCTCACCACAGCAGATAGCTGGTAAAAGCCTGTCTGCGCGCGCCAAGTCCAATCTGTCAGACCGCTCACCCGATGCTGGCCAAAGGAGCCAAGCAATTGAGCACTCCAGGATGCACCGTCCAAAGCGAGGGGATCGCTATCATGACGCAACATCACCGGCTGACCATCACTGTGATCAAGACGCATCAGAGAACGCATCTCGGCCCATTGGACCGGTGACGGGAATCAAGTGGCCACAGCCCGCATGTGAGCCCAGAGCGCAGTTCCCCGCCCAACAAGATTGCAAACGAACCACCAGAAGAGACCTTGTGCACCTATTTCCGTTTGCACGAGCGCGACCCCCATGCCATGCGACCTTCACGCCGACACTGGAGCAAATTCGAAACGGGACCAAATTCGACAGGGTGCCAAAATCGAAACCGTGCTCCCCGACGGACTCCGCACCCGTACACATGACGGCTCAGTTCATCGCTAGTCAGTCGCCACCGGTCGTGGCTCTACCTCCCCAGCAGGTGCCTCGGGTGTTGTCTTTAGGCTCAAGCCCTCCGCTTGAGTCAGGCGCTGGCCCACCTTGGCGGCGAGTTTGGGTGCACCCAGAATAATGGCGACACCGACGATGATCCATCCACCGGAGACCACCGGGAACCAAGCGGAGGCACCGGTGGGATAGGGAATCACATTGCGATACAGGGTGTAAACGATTAGCACCCCAGCCAAGATCGGCAAGACGATCTCCCAGGTTGGCACCGATCCGCGCTCCCTAAAGAAGAGGAGGGCCACAGCTCCGATCGTCGCCAGCAGATAGACAAAGAGGATGATCAGGGTACCGATGGTCCCGAACCAGAGGAACTCGTCAAATGCGGTCGCGCCAAAGGCGATTGCCGAGATCCAGCTGATCGCCAAGATCACACCAACGATGAGCGTGGCGGCTCGCAGTGGGGTCTCGGTTTTCGCGTTCACAACCCCAATCCCCTTCTCACCAAAGGCATCTCGCGACAGCGAGTAGGCGAGACGGGAGGCACCGACCGTCGAGGCGAGCGAGCAGCCAAAGGCCGAAACCACCGTTCCCAACGTCACGATATTGCCGAGCCACGAAGCGATGTAGGTTGACCCAAGCGTC
>JGI20133J14441_1001789_pt1 | contig 16485 bp, 18 predicted proteins | sample RS3BMetagenome_FD_14441 | JGI IMG/M metagenome (IMG submission 14441)
GATGTTATTCAAGCAAGGCGCAGTCGCCCTGAATTCTGTGGACAACTTGTTGGCGCGCTTGAGATTGGCGACCCACTTTCCAAGTTCTTCGCGATATACTTGAAAAGTGCAGGTGGAGAGGTTCAGGAAGTCGCCCATCGGGCGGGTGGTGCCCGTCTCGGGTCATGACGCGCGCCTGGACGTTCGCTACGACCACTTCGCCTACGTCCCGCACCCGCTACCGGAAAACGTCGAACTGAGCCAGAGCACGTACTTCCTGCTAAGCGAAGCGGACAGAGCACTTGGCGGACTGGATGCGAAGACTGGCCTCTTGCCCAACCCTCGACTACTCGTTCGCCCTGCCCTGACCAAGGAGGCCGTGGCGACATCGGCACTTGAAGGAACTTTCGCCCCACTTTCCGATGTGCTCGAAGCAGATTATGTGAAGCCGGCGCACACATCGTCAGAGGTCCGAGAAGTCCGCAACTACATCGACGCGGCGATTCTGAGCCTCGACCTGATTGCTAGGAAGCCAATCTGTGTATCAATGCTGTCCGAATTGCAGCAGATCCTTGTCCACGGAACTCGAGGGGATAGCTACGATTCGGGGCAACTGCGCGAGCGGCAAGTATGCATTGGCGATGAAGGGCTCGGTATCGAGGACTCACGCTATGTTCCGCCTCCACCAGGTGACCTACTCAGACAGGGCATGGACGACTGGGAGAAGTGGGTGAACACCGATAGAGACATGCCGCTCTTGGTCAAGGCGGCTCTCGCTCACTACCAGTTTGAGGCATTGCACCCCTTCAGTGACGGCAATGGGCGATTGGGTCGGCTTGTCGTCACACTCCAACTCATACAAGCAGAAGCTCTCGAGTATCCGATACTCAACCTCTCGACGTGGCTCGAACCTCGGCGAAACAGCTACATCGATCACCTCCTTGAAGTCACCACCACGGGAGACTTTGACCCGTGGGTGGCGTTCTTTGCCAAAGCCGTGAAGGCGCGCGCAGATGTTGCTTCGGAGACGATCTCCCGGCTGCTCGAGATCCGTCAAGACTTCCTAGGCATCCTGCAAAGCCAAGGATGTCGGGGATCGATCGTCAATCTCGCGGGAGACTTGATTGGTTATCCCATTTTGGATGTCGGCGGCGCGCAGGCGCTCACCGGAGTGTCCTACCAATCAGCCAATTCTGCAGTAGCGCGCCTGGTGGAGCTTGGAATCTTGGCGGAAGTGACCGGGAGGAACTACGGGAGAGTCTTTCGATGTGAACGTGTCTTCAACGCCATTGCGGATGCCTGACGTCGTTCCGCCTTAAGCCATCGCAGCGCTCATCGTCATCACAGCTAGTCCGCCAAATTCCGCGCTAGATCGGGCTGCTCCCAGACTGGCGCCGTCCCTCAGCTTCGTACGCTGAGGACGAAACGNGTCTAGGAAGCTCAAGCTCTGGAGCTGAGGACACAGGCGTTAGGGGGCAGGGGGCCAACACAGGCCAGCGTGGATGACGGCCGCATCGACGACGGTCGTCATCTCTGCGACGGAACCACCACAGCCGGACAGTGCATCAGGCCCCATTAGAACGACCAAGTTCAAGTCGGTTTGTGCGACGACCACCGGAGCGGTGTTCTCAGTTGCCGAGCGGACCTCGTCGGGCTGATCGTTGCGATGGAAGGTATCGAAGGGAACGGGCAGCTCGGTCCGACAGGCCTGCCATTCGGACTTCTGGCGCAGCAGCCCGTGCGTGATGTCGCACAAGGAACAGTGCTTTCGACCGAGATGGGAGCCAACGAAGTACGCCAGCTCACCGATGACGGTCCCGTCAGCGTTGTAGACGCCGATCAGTCGCCGGACAGTCATCGATTCCAGTTGGTGTTCCGGCATGCTCACTCGTCCATTCTGTCCCGGTTGTCTCGACCATCCCTCACGGCGACGCTCCTTCCGTCCGGGGGAGCGCGCTGGTTCCACAAGACACTCACCACTGTTAGGCGGCCACGGGCGAACGCAACTCAAGCTGTGGCTCGGTTTGGGTGGTGCGGCCCAGTGCGAACGTGAGCAGGCCCAGCACGATTCCAAACATGAGGTGCTCCACCGCAAAGGTCGACCACCCGACATTTTGTCTACGCCGAATCCGCGATCGCGGTGGAGCGACTCCCTGCGTCCGCTCGACGGCTTCTCGAATCGAGTCGGGATCCGATTGGTCGCGTACTCACCCAGTGCCATTTTGAGATCCGTCGGGAACCACTCGTTGGGCCCATAACGGCAACCGGCAATTCCGCGGCGATCGTCGAACTCCTCAATGGTGTGGCGCTCGCTCGACGCTATGTCATCACGCGGGGAGGCGATCCTGCGATCGTCGTAGGTGAATGGTCTCTCCAGGTGGTCACAGAGGCGCTCGCCTAAGAGGCCATTGACGGAGGTCGGAATGCGCTCACGCATGGAACGTAATCCCTGGCCGACGGACCGTGCGTGCCGTCAACGACCATCTCACCAAGCACTCGCCGCTCACTGCGGCATAGGTGCCTGGTTGGGGAAGGGGACATCTGTATCCCAGCATTTGGCAAGTCCGTCGAGGGGCTGCGCGGCCAAGTCCATTGATCCGACGAGATCGACCTGGGGCTGGCGGAGTGGCCCAGGCGACAAGGGCCGAAGGGCGGCGCAACTCAGAGAGCCGAAAGCACGCGGCGTGCGGCGGATCCGGCCCGGCTTCCAGGCCGAGATTCGTAGATCAGGCAACTATGCCGGCTACGCCGAGGTCGTGGATGAGCCAATGCGGGCGAGCCCGTGGAATCGATCATCTAGTAGGGTCAGGACAGGTCAAAAGCACTCACCTGGCGGGAGGGTTTGTGAAATGGCGGAGTCAAGCCCCGCGGGGCGAGCAGCGAGCGCCAACGCGTGGTTGGGCTACCTCCAGAAGCGCCCAGAGGTCATCGGCTGGTTCTACGCACCGGACCCCTTGCTCTTCGCCACGATCCTCGGGCGCCAGATCGAGAGCGGCGTGACGGGGGACATCCTGGAGATCGGGGCCTACGCAGGGAAGTGCGCCATCCTGCTCGGCTTCGGGCTGGGGAACGGCGAGACGCTGCACGTGTCGGACCTTTTCGTCTTCCCGCGTCTGGGAGACGATCCCGAGCGCGGTCGGGCTCTCTTCGTGGACAACTACACGCGCTTTCACGCTCAGGTGCCCGACATCATCGTGGGACCCTCCAGTGGGCTCGATTTCGGTGCCCAGGCGTTCAAGTTCGTGCACGTTGACGGCAGCCATGTCTTCAACGACGTGGTCGGCGACATCGAGATTGCTTGCCGGCTCTCCCGGAGTGGCTCGGTGATCGTCATGGACGACCACTCGAACCCCTTCTATCCGGGCGTGTCGGCCGCGACCTGGGGAGCGGTCGCCCGCGGGGAGATGGTCCCGTTCTGCGCGAGTCCGAACAAGCTCTATTGTGCGGTCGACCCGGAGACGGCCCGCGACATGTCCGACGCGGTCGTCCGGTCGCTCGAAGGCATGCACGAGGTGGCCGTGGACCGAGAAGAGATCGCCGGGCACGAGGTGCTGGTTTTGGCGACGCGAAACGTCTCCGGGCGGTCTGCCTTGATCCGCGACCTGACTCCGCCTGCGGTCGTGAGGCTGGCGGCACAGGCCACGAGGCGCCGCCGGCCGCCGAGCGGCGAGAGCGGTCGTTCCTGACGCGCGAGGACCCGGAGGCTGGCAATCGTGGGGGCCGGCACTTTTCGTGCCGCGATGCTTGAGTCAGCCGGTCTACCGGTACGTGGGCGAGGCGGTCGAGACTCCCGCTGTCTGAGGCGCCGGACCCGGAGCGTTGGGCGGCGTGACCTTCCGCTCAACGGGTCCGACAGTCTCGGAATACGTGGAGGCTGGTCCGGGTCAGGTACCCGTGGCCACCATCGCCTCGAGGAACGCCAGCTTCTCGAAGATCACCTGGAACTCGGCCCGCTCCTCCACGGTCATCCGTTCGCCCAGGATGGTCAGGTTCTCCACGTCGCCCAGATCGTGGCGGTCGGCCATCACCCGAGCCCACTCGGCTGCAGGGTCGGCCTCGGCCGCCGATCAATGCTCCCACGGCGCACACTGGGTGCTGCTGGGTACCCCTCCCACCCGGCGTTCGGGGGCACCCTAAAGCCAAGACTGGCAGCCGCCGATCTAGTGGTGTACCTGCACCTTCCCAAACCGTCAAGGTGCAACTGCGAACCACGCCGCCCGACCGATCCCGAGGGACTGGCCCGTCAACCGACAACTATCGGCAGATCGCCGTGGTCCTCCCGTCGACGGCGTTGACATGCGGCCGCCTATCTGCCGAGTTGCAGGCTGTCGTACCAGTCGAACAGGGTGCGAGCGAACAGGTCGGGATCCTGGCTGTGCATGAAGTGACCCATCTCCGGAAACGAGCGGTAGTCGATCGGTTGGCCCGCCCCGGACACTGTCTCGCACACCATCGCCGCTTGGAGATCCGAGATGGCTCCTTGCAACCGGCCCGTCACCGGATCCACGTGGCGGGAGTGATGGGTGAACAGCACCGGCACCTTCACCAGCGACAGCATCTGAGCATGATCACAGCCGACCATCGCCGATCCTGACGAGAACGCCCGACCCCACTCCGGGTCGTACTCGCGAAGGTTCTGCGGTGGGTCGGCGGGCCACTGCCGCCCGGCCAGGTGCGGCGGAAGCTCGTTCTCCGCGGCGGCTCGCATGCCGGTCCAGTCGCCGATCGACCATTGATCTCCCAACCACTTGTGCCACATCGCGAACATCGGCCCAGCACCCTGCGAAATCGGATGACCGAACGCAGGATTGCGCTCGGAACCGAACAGAGGAGGGTCCTCGTAGACGGCGGCGAGGATCTGCCTGGGCTTGGCGTAGGCGGAGAGCCACGCCGACAACACCCCACCCGACGACAGACCGCTCACAACCGTCGCCTCGCCGATCACGAGGTCGATGAACCTGACGAGGTCGTTGCCCATATTGTCTAGGGTGTAGCGACCAGGAGTCCACGTAGATCGACCCTGACCGCGCAGGTCGACCGCGAACACGTGGAACCGGTCGGCGAGCAATGGCATCACCTTCTCATAACCCCACCAAGACTCCGACTGCCCCGGGATAAGCAGCAGCTTCGGCGAACTCCGTTCGCCTGCAATCGCATAGTTCATCCGCACCTCACCCAGATCGACGGAGTGTTCGTCGAACGCATGCGGGACGAAGATGTCAGCACGATCTTCCGCCTCCAACCCCAACCTCACGTGCGGCCCTCCTGTCGTCTGCTACTGCCGGAACCCTAATGGGCTCCTCCGCCACAGACGGTACGTCCTTGCGAGCGAGCGAACTCGGGCATTGCCCGCGCCACGGATCATGTTGGCGCAATGCTCATCGAGCGTGGCGGCCAACACCGCCCACGAACGCTACCAACGCGCTGTCGCTATGACCGGTTGAACTCGCCGGCCCCTTCAAGAGGTCACGCGAATGCCTGCACAACCGGCGTTCGGGTCACCCCCACGGGAGCTACTGGCGATGGGACAATCGAGGCGTGGGTCAGACAATCACCTCGACCACCCGACTCGTCGTGCGCCAGTTTGTCGATGACGACGCATCGTTTCTCCATGATCTCCATTCTCGGCCGGAGGTGTTCAAGCCACTCGAAATGGAGCCGTCTTCGGAAGCGGCGGAGGAGCTGCTGAGAATCCGACGGTTCAGGGATCGCTTCGGACTGACCGGTGGCCTCGGAATCTGGGCACTCGCCCTTCTGGACGGACCACCCGTCGGCCTGGTCATGCTGAAGCCCCTCAGACCACTCGCCGACCACGATGGAATGGAGGTCGGCTGGCGGCTGCACCCCGATTTCTGGGGAAATGGCTACGGCACGGAAGGAGCATCCGGTCTCCTGCAGCTCGCATTCTCTGATCGCTGCGTGGCCGTTCGGGGTGCCGTTGACCGTCTTCGGGGATGCACGCCGTCGGAAAGACAGCTATCGATACCAGGCCATTTGCACGGACGTTGCCAGCAATGCACCCTGGCGGCTCCACAGTCGCAGGTGCTCTTCCGAGATTGACTGTGCACCCCGGGTTCCGAATGCTTCGCTCAGGAGTTCGTCGTCGCCGACCTGAGCTAGTTCCTCGTCGGTAGCGTGGAAGTAGACAGCGAGTGTGATTGTGGAACTCGGACGAGGGCCGTCGCTCCAAAAGAACGACCGTGGAGCCCGGCCATCGGCGAGCAACGCGAGCTGAAGGTGATCGACAGTGCGACCACTGGTCTCGCGCACCCAAGCGGTCGAGTACGTGCTCTCCTGGTTGTGTGGAGGAGATCCGAGAATCGAGCGCATGAGGGCTCGCTCGCCCCATGGTCCGGGTGCGGGGTACGTCTCTTCGAGCGTGGCCGGATCTGGGGCGTCGGGCATCGAGATCTCCATGTGCCCGTCGGAATCGCGGCGTTCGCTGAGCACAATGGATGCAGTTGCCACGGTGACGTCGCTGACGGTGAGCTCTGATTGCCAGTGACTCACAGATCGACCACCGCCAACGCGTCGCGTCTGGATCAGCACGTCGCTGCCCGGCTCGACCTTGCCGACGAAGTTGACCGTGAGGGCAGAGGGAGCGGCCTCGCTCCCGGCCTCGTCGCAGACGGCTCGTAGCGCCACGGCGGCAGTCCAACCACCGAACATCCCGTTCATCGCTTCGTAGTTCGGATCGGCGAATGCACCCCAGACCCCCCCGTCCGATCGGCTCAGCTTCAGCGCGTGGTCGAGGTCCCCCTGTGCCATTTCCGGCCACTACCCGCGCTCTGTGAGGTCCGGGAGGCTTCGACTACCTGCGTGGCTCGGCCCACCGATCAACTCCCGATGTTCCGTACGCCGACGTCAGCGCTACCGTTCCCGGTGTTCGGTCGCCTGGGGCCGGTGATGCGATCAGCGTGGCGGACGCAGATGCGCCACCCAACCTCCTCACGACGGAAGATCGTCGTAACCCGGAGGTCCAAGATCACGAGATCGCCGCTGCCCGCACGCTGGACCAGCGCATGTTCGATAGCCAAGACGTAGCCAAGATCGTCGCTTGACCACCGGACGATTTCGTCGAACTCATGTGGCTCGCCGCCAACGAACATCGAAGCGACCCGTGCTATTTCGGCTGCGACGGACGGGAACCCGACGATCGGTGGACCGAGAGGGTTGGCTAAGACGACATCGTCTCGGCGCGACCACAGCGCAGTGCTCGGGCCCGCGTCACCCTTCGCCATGGAACCAAGCGCCATTCGGCCTGCCTCGACGGCGTCGTTGAAAGTCTGTGGATTCATGATTCGTGTCCACTCCTCTAGCCGTCATCAGGTCCGATGCACACAACGGAAGGTATCGGAGTGAATCGTTTGGCGCTCAACCGGCACCGGCCCGTCGATAACGCGCCCACACCCGGCGGTAGGGGACACCCATCGGCCCGTCAGCTGTCATGCCGCAGCGAGGACCAGGACTCTCCCCACGGGCGCTTCAGCCCTGTGCAGATGTAGACGTGTCCCCCCCACTCTTGGTTGTGGATCCCCTCCGGATTCGTGAACCTTGCGGCGACTCGTACGTGGGTGCAGTACCGCTCGAGCAGTGCGGCGTAGCCGGTGGCATCGACTGGCCCTGGCGCCACAGCGACAATCGTCGTGGCATCCGGATTGCCCGGTCCCCAGAACCACTCGTTGTTCTGTCCGCTCACTGCGCCAGTGAGCCCGGCGCTACGGCCCAGCTCGTTGATGGCTCCAGCCTCGCCGTAGTCCGCCGTGAAGATGACCGCATGGGCTCGCTGGCTGGGTGGAAGCGAGTCCCAGACGGCACGGACCGTCCCGAGGAACTGAGGCCAACCGACCGTCTCACCAAGCTCCTGATTGGCACCGTAGGTCCAGCCGATGCCGTTGGCCGGCAGCACGGGTAGGACCAAGGGGAGCGTCAGCAGCGTGCTCAATGCGGTACACACGAGAAGGCGTCGGAGCCGCACCGTACGCGCGTCCAGCCACCCCTCGACTCGCACGGTTCCGGCAGCAAGCAGGTAGATGTAGGCGGCAGCCAGGTAGTAGACCTTGCCCCCCGTCGTCAGAGCGAAGAATACGAAGAGCAGCCCGTAGGCCCACACCAGGGCCCGCCACATCGGACGGTCAGACCGCCAGAGCCACCGGATGCCGACGACCCAGACCCACGCCAGCGCCAGCGTGACCTCGAAGAACTGGCCGACGACCCATGTGCCGATGTGGGCGGTCCCGCCGTTCTCCTGATTCAGGCGTCTGGTCATCTCGATCGTCGGCCAGTGATTGGTCGCCTGCCACCAGACATCTGGGATGGTGAAGGCGCCGGCGATGACCACGCCGATGACGAACCACCGATTGACGAGTTGGCGCCCACCCCCACTCGCGACGATGCCGACGACGAGCGCAACGGCGAAGAGGCCGATGCTGTGTTTGTTGGATAAGCCCAACCCGAGCACAGCTCCGGCGACCGGCCACAGTCGTGGGTTCTCGGTGCGTCCGATCCGGACCACGACGAATGCCAGCGCAGTCCAGAACAGCAGATCGAGACTGGTGGGCCCGAACAGGTGGTCGGCTCCGAGGACCGCCGGCATGGTGGCAGCACCAAGTGCTGCGAGAAACTGCGCGGTCCTTCTCCCGCCGAACTCGCGGGCCAGGAGGCCAGCCAGGACCACCGTTCCCGCACCGGCGAATGCGGACCACACCCGGAGTCCCGGCAGCGAAACGCCGAAGGCCGACAGGGACAGCCGGGCAAGGAGCGGACTCAGGACCGGTTGATCGACGTAGCTGGGGGCGAGGTGGCGGGCGCAGTCGAGGAAGTAGAGCTCGTCGCGGTGGAAGCCATAGCGCCCGGAGAGTGCCATAAGGACGGCAAACAGGACGCCGGCGACGAAGTACGTACGCCGGTCCACCGGTGCGAGGTCGGATGTCGTGCTGGTGGCTGGATCGTGGACGCTCGACGTTGCCGACTCTTCGTCGATGACCGGTGTCATGTGGGGGCTCAGTCCTCTGCGCCCGGAGTGGTGTCAGACGGAACGATGTCGGGGATACAGGCTGCGGCCAGGAGTGCGTGGACGCTCTGTCGCACGGTGTCGTCATCGGCCTCGATCGGATCGGGATGATCCCGACGGTGCCATGCGAACCACGCCACCGTCTCGACGATGAACTGGGTGGCGAGTGTGGTGTCCGGGAAACTGCGAAGGTGGCCGGAGCGGGTCCGACGTTCCACGTACTCCTCCAACATGTCGACCTGCCCGCGTCGCGACTTGCCGAAGTAGAGCTCCCGCAGTTCGGGGATGTCCGCGGCGGATCGCTCCAAGAGGGCGAGGAGCCCCCGGTTGTCCTCCACGGCGGAGTAGTACTCGTCGACGACGCCGCGGAACTCCCGGCGGATGTCCTCACAGTCGTCAGTCTCGAGGGCTGTCTTTACGAACGGGAACGAGGTGTTGCCCGCCGTCCAGTCGGCGAGTGGCTTGAGCGCCTCACCGGGCGCCGGCGTCGGGAGGGGGATGGAAAGCTCGGCGAGGCGGTCGGGGGCAGCGGTGCCGAGGAGAGCGAGCTGGAACAGCGCCTCCTTGCTCTCGACGAACTTGTAGAGCAGGGCATGGCTGAGCCCCAGCTCCTTGCCCACATCGGTCATTAGGGTCCGGCGGTAGCCCTTCTCCGTGAAGACCATTCGAGCGGCCTCTGCGATGTCCGCGAGACGGTTCGGCGGGGTCCGACGTGGCATGGGTACACGCTATAACTGACTTGGTTAGTTATCTACCGGGAGACTGAGTTGGCTCGGCTACCCCTCGAGTGACCTCGTGGATCCAGAGGGTGCCCCACTCGTGCCGGTAGGGGGCAGGTGACAGCATCACGCACCATGCGGAGGATTGGGAGATCTGCTCAACTTTGCAGACATCGAACTCAGCTGCGTGGGCTGAGGCAGGACCGAGGTGGAGTGTTTCCAGTCTTCAGTTGACAGCGGCAGCTGGAAGTCGCGCAGCGAGACATTCGGCTACGAGGATGATGTCGTCGCGACTGAGGGGTCCGGGCTCAGAGATGGAATTGCAGAGCCGTTGAGGCCACGTCACGACGACTCCTCCCTGGACGAATGGCTTTGCCAACAGGGCCCACTCAGAGTCCACGAAGCAGAGTGCTGCGATGACGTCGACGTCAAGGGCGACGTCATCCAGGGCGGTCAGCACGGCAAGAGTCTGCTTGAAGAGGCCGGCTGCCAATTTGGATCTGTCTCGGCCGCCCACGAAGAGCCGACTGTCAGTCGTGAACCAGCCACCGACGTCGCGTTGTTCGACCTTCCCCTTGTAGCTCTTGGCGTCGACAATCCAAACCCCAGTGGCTGCAACTACGAGATGGTCGATGTTCGCCCGTGTGCCGGGAATTCGTCGATCGTGAAGCATGATCGCTTGCCCGCCGATCGCCTTCACCAAGTGTGCTGCCAGCTTGCGCTCGCCTTCCGACCCCTTGGCCCAGGCTTTCGTTGATGGTGGGTCATCTGACAGGAACTTCACTACGCCAGACAGGTGGCCCCATCTCTGTTCGATCTCTGTCTCGCGCTTCCGGTGTCTCCTCAGGAATTCCCGATGCGCCGATCCGCCTGGCGCTCCCAACGGGGAGAACGCAGGTAGGCCGTCGGTCAACGCCGGAGTAGATGCCACGCCCTCTGTGGAGGGGGCGGGCCGATCAGGAGGACGGCACGCCGTACAGGTAGCCGTGTGTGAGCCAGAATCCCACCAACCTCGATCACCGGGAGCCAGCGAGGACGCGCACGTCGAGCAGGTTGCTAAGTACCGCAGCTTGAGAAGTCGATCCGCCATTGGAACACCATCGACCTGGCATCCACGTGACTGAAGATTCAAGTGATTGGAGCACTCAGATCGGCTCCCAGCCGTGCAGGCCGCATGGAGCCATCTTGGTCCTCAGCTGATCAGGCTGAGAACGCCTGCAGCATCATCAGCTGTCGGGGCTGAGTGGGCTGTGCGCATCAGAGCGAGTCAACTCCGAATGACCTGCGTGACGGCATCGGGATCCCGAAACGACTCGGATGCAGCCGGACGCTGCGCATCAGCTGAGGGAGCTCGCGGTCCCCTCATTCGTCAGAGGCCATTCCGAGCTGGATCGTCTCTTCGACATGCCTCCGATTGGCATCGATCTCTTCGGCCACCGCTTCGTCCTCGGCCATGACCTGATCGAGGTCCGTGGACTCGTACCCGATGACGCCCATGTCGGCAAAGGTCTGTCGCATCTTCGGTCCCCAGAGTCCGATGTCCTTGAGCGTTGGCACGATCCTCGTGAACAGCAGGCTCCGGAAGAGGCGTTGGTTCTCGCTCTCATCGACGTAGTTGATACACGCCTCGGTGTCGTAGCCGAGCCGTTCCCAAAGCTCGTTCGCCAGGAAGCGATCACGCATCCGATAGCAGGCATCGGCACAGAACTCCTCGCGGTCGTCCCGCTCGGCCTGTGTCAGCTGAGGGTAGAAGTCGCGCAGTGCCAAACGCCCGAACATGACGTGCCGTGCCTCGTCCTGCATGACGTATGCGTTCACGGCCTTGCCGAGGGGATCGCCCGCCGTGTTGCGGATGAGTCCGAACGCCGCGAGCGCCAGACCTTCGATCAGAACCTGCATACCGAGGTACGTCATGTCCCACCTCGAGTCGCTCAAGACGTCGTCGAGCAAGGACTTGAGGTTGTCATTGATCGGGTAGGCGATCTCGATCTTGTCGAGGTAGTGGGAGTAGGTCTCCACGTGTCGTGCCTCGTCCATGACCTGGGTGGCGGCGTAGTACTTGGAATCGATGTCCGGAACGGTCTGGACGATCTTTGCCGTGCAGATCAGTGCACCTTGTTCGCCGTGGAGGAACTGGCTGAACTGCCATGCGACCATGTTCCGCCGCACATCGCCCCGCTCTTCCCGGGTCAGTCTGTCCCACATCGGTGACCCGAAGATCGGAACCAGTTCGTCAGGAATCTGCAGCGGGTTCTCCGGATCGGGGTCGTGGGACCAGTCGATCCGTTCGTTCGCATCCCACTGCTTCTTCTTCCCCTTCTCATAGAGGTTGATGAGCTTCTCGCGCCCGTCGTCGTAGTCCCACGTGAACCTGGCGGTCCCCGTCTGATCCGCCGTCTGCCAGTCCGTCTTGTCGACGGGTAGCTGATACACCTTGGTCGCCATCTGTCGATCCCCCACTTCGTTGACTGACGCAAGTGTGAGCGTCCGGTGCATCCGAGTCAACGTGATCCGCTGCAAACCAGCGTCGGAAACTCCGAGACCTGTTCACCCTGCACCGGAACGGCAGGCGGCACCATCACGTGGCGCTCACGGTCGGCCGACCGAACCCGGAGTGCTGGCGACGTGACGCATTCCCTACTCGGCAGGCCGCCGCGTCCCCAGCGTACGAATCTGAACATCGCGCCAGGGTCCTCAGCCACAATGGCTGAGCACCTGCGGCCGTCGTCAGCTGTGGAGGCTGAGAACTGGTGGTGTCAGTCGATCCCACGGAGCTAGGATCCTGACTTGCTCAGAGATATTGCCTGCCCTCTATCGAATCCTCTTTGAGTCACGAGGGAGATTTCGGGGACTCCCGGGCGCGACCGATCCACGTGCCCTCGAGGGCGTAGATGCCTAAGGTGTGGTGGGTCCGGGAGTGACTTCGCCGAAGAGCCGGTCTTCAGGGTGCAGAGCCGGTCACGCAGGCCACGAGTCGTTCCCGCTTGTCCTCCCGGGCCCCTTTGTGCTGAGCGTCGAGGACCAGGTGCCGGTAGACGGTGTTCGAGATCTGGCGCTTCAGCGACCGGATGGCGTCCTTCTTCGACTTGCCCTCGGCCACCTTCTTCTCGAAGTAGGCCCGCCCCTCGGAATGGGTCTGTCGCATCTGACAGATGGCCACCATGTGGATGGCGTGGTTCAGCTGACGGTGCCTCGCCGAGAGAGTCGGTGGACCACTCGGCCTCCCGAGGAGACCTCAATGGGTGCGGTGCCGTTGTAGGCGGCGAACTGGTCACGGGAAGCGAAGCGAGTGACGTCGCCGGTGTAGCCGATGAGCGCGCAGGCGAGCACCGGCCCGATGCCATAGACCTCGGTGAGCGAGGTACCTGAGGCTCGCACAGCCAGCTTGATCCGCTTGTGGGACTCCTTCAGCTGGTGGTCGAGATGCCGGATGTCCTCCAGCAGTTCGAGTGCCCACTGATGACGGGTGACCTCGACCGGCGACCTGGGCTCGAAGGATCCAAGCAGCCCGTCGGCATCGGAAGCGTTGAGTTCCTTGGCGAATCCCCCTGCCGAGATGTCAGCGATCTGGGCATGGAGCCGGCACACCAGCTTGGTCCGCAGGCTTCCGATGTCCTGGTTCCGCTTGGCCAAGAGCCGGAGCAGCTCGGCGTGATCGGCGGCCTGCACCGAACGAAGCCCGGGCGAACGCAGGGCGGCAATGGCCACCGAGCGGGCATCGTTCGGGTCGTTCTTGTCCGACTTGCCCGTCCCGAGCACCCGCACCCTCGAAGCCAACGTGGCCGGCACATCGAGGACGTGTTCACCGGCATCGACGAGCTGTTGGGCGAGCAGGTAGCCGAGACCGCCCGCCGACTCGATGGCCCAGGTCCGCTGCTCGAACGGTGCCGCCCAGCCCAGCAGCTTGTCGACCTGTTGTCGGGTGGCCCGGATGGTGCCGGTGGCCAGTTCGGCCTCGTCGCATCCGATGGCGACGGCAGTGTGCGTCGCCTTGTGGGGATCGATTCCGATGATGACGGTCATGAGCGCCTCCTGGGTCGCGGGTTAGGAACCGCCAGGGCACTCCTGATTCAGATCGCGGTGCACGTTCCTCTTTCGAGCCACTCGGCGGCGAGGTTCCGGAGGGGAGCTCTTCGTTCGAAAGCCAGACGACATACGTCGCCGGCAGGAATTTCGAGAGCAACCCAACCAGGTTCCCTGAACGCTACGAAACAAGCGTGGCGTCTGCCGACAGTCTCAATCAGGCACTTCGGGGCGTGTGGACAACCGCCTCGCCGAGCCCTCTCCCAGTATGCGAACGACTCTCAGTCCAGTGGCAGACCGAACAAGTATCGTTCGACAACCCTGGCGAACGGAGCTCCGATGAACAGCGATGAACTGAAGGCAATGCAGGCTCCCATCAAGGATCGCTACCGCGAAGAGCCGGAGGCTGCCGTCGTCACGCTCAGCGCGGAAGGTCTCCTGGGCGACGACCTCTCGTGCTCAGTGCAGACCGGCCAGGCGCTCGTTGCCGCCGGCCTGCACCCGGCTACCGGGGGCGACGGCTCGTACGCTTGCTCTGGTGACATGTTGCTTCAGGCACTCGCCGCCTGTGCGGGGGTGACGATGCGCTCGGTGGCAACAGCCATCGGGATCAAGGCATCGGGGGTGGTTCGAGCCGAAGGCGACTTGGACTTCCGAGGAACGCTGGGTGTGGACAAGGCAGCCCCCGTCGGGTTTTCGGACATCCGCTTGTCATTCGAGCTCCAGAGTGACGCATCCGAGGAACAACTTGCGACCTTGCTGCGTCTGACCGAGCGCTACTGCGTAGTACTCCAGACGCTTGCGAATAGCCCGAGGCTGACGGCCACGATCGACTGATTTCGGATCCAATCTGAGAGCCGACCTTGATTGCACGTCTCGGCGGTTGAGACGCGGAATGCTTCCGCAGGGTGCCCCCGGTCGCCGAGTAGGTGCGCGGCATCACCCACCGGGTTCTTGCGCCAGCGAGATGCATTCGGCCGGCAAGTTCGTGAAGCACATTGCGGTTTGGCCGATGCAGGCGGCGCGGAGAATGGAACGGCAGATGTGACACCACGTCGGCAACGACGGGTGCGAGTATGGCTGCGTCAGGAGCGAGCGTTCCGTTGCTTGACGGCGTTCGCCCTACTTCGTTCCCACGATGCACCGAGCCAATCCTGGAACCCGGACCACGCCGTCCTGTTCGAACACGCTCGCCTTTGCGATGGCCGTTGCCCGAATCCGCTCCCGTGCCGAGTCGCCGACCTGCTGAAGCGCCGCAACCGCAAGCGAGACGTGCTCGCTGATCATCTCCCAGTATTGCTCGGGCGACTCCGTCACGAGTTCGACATCGACGTTCCACTCGGCGACATCGCGCAGCCCCGCACCCTCGAACAGGCCACTGACATAGCCCGGAGCAGCGCACCGGAACATGCTCGGTCCGTTCGGGTCGGACAGTGGCACCACCACTTCCGAGGCGATCGCCTGCATGGCGATCGACGTCCACGGATTCGCCTCGGGCTCGACCCACACCGATGAGCAGAGCCGCCCGCCCGACTTGAGCACGCGTGCGAACTCGGTCGTCGCTTCGGCCAAGTCGGGGAAGAACATGTAACCGAAGCGCACCGACACGCCGTCGAACGTGTTGTCGTCGAATGGCAGGTCATCGGCACTGCACACCTGTGTCTCGATATTGTCGATCCTTTGCGCCGCGGCCCGGCGCGCTGCGATGTCCAGCATCTCCGGGACAAGGTCGGTCAGCACGACGCGTCCCTTCGGCGACAGTCTCGCAATGCTCAGGCCGGGCTCTCCCGTGCCTGCGGCAACATCAAGATGCTGATGGTCCTCGGCGATGTCGAGACACTCGATCATCGCTGCGCCGACCGGGCCCAGTTGTTCACCGATGACCGAGTCCCACTTCTGCCAACCTGCAGAGAGCCCAGCCCATTTCGCCCGCTGATCGTCTCGGATCTCACCAGGGCTCGACATCGGACCTCCCCCGCTCGACACGTTCACCGCATTCTGGCCCACTCCCTAGAGGGGTTGCGCCGAGCTCAATCGGGGCGGGTTGACCAACGGTGAATTGATCGCTGGATGCCGGCGGAACTGCCCCCTACCGCCGGTTCGGTGAGGCACTCCTTCGTGACCACCTGCTTCGCCCAAGCGGGCGGGGCGAGGGAGTGGAAGGATTCAGTTCAGCTCATCACGAGATGAGCCAGAGTAACGAAGGCGGAATCATCATGGCGCAAGTATCACAAGTGGCCAACTGGCGACCAGTGCCCGAGAAGCTGGACACGTTCATTGGGCAGCTCGCCAAGGCGAAGGGAATCCATGAGCGCTTGGGGGCAACGGTCAACGTGGCGCAGACCCAGGTCGGCGGAGAGACGATGACTGTCGTCTACATGATGACTTTCGAATCGGGGGCAACCTATGGATCGTTCATCGATGCGCTCCCACAGGACAGCGAATGGCAAGCGTTCTGGGCTGACGCAATGAAGAGCGCGTCGGCGAGCCTCGTCTCGACTGGGCTCTATACGGCGATCGAGGGGCTCTAGGAGCTTGCAGGGGCTGAGCGGCTGTACGGGGCGACTCATTGCTCACCTTGCCCGGCTGTCACGGCCATCGGGTCTCGACACGTTCAGTCGCTCACTCGAGCCTTGAAGGCCCAGGCTCCATTGCCTCCGATTCGCTTTCGGCGGCCAGTACCAGGTGTCCCTGATCGCCGGGTTGGCGGCGGCATCGACGACTAGGCGCTAGCCGTGTGCAAACTGCCCC
>JGI20133J14441_1001792_pt1 | contig 16462 bp, 15 predicted proteins | sample RS3BMetagenome_FD_14441 | JGI IMG/M metagenome (IMG submission 14441)
GGGCGTGATCAATCACGCCCCTACGGGCCATCGCACAGCGCTCAGGGCGTGACCAATCACGCCCCTACGGGGTCATCGCACAGCGCTCAGGGCGTGACCAATCACGCCCCTACGGGGTCATCGCACAGCGCTCAGGGCGTGATCAATCACGCCCCTACGGGGTCAGGGTATTACAATCGTTCGATGATAGTGGCAATACCCTGACCGACACCGATGCACATGGTCGCCAGACCAAAGCGCCCGCCGCGCCGCTCCAGTTCGTAGAGCAGGGTGGTAAGGATGCGCGCGCCGCTACAACCGAGCGGGTGCCCCAGCGCAATCGCGCCGCCATTGACGTTCAGCTTCTCAGTGTCTATCTCCAGTTCGCGTGCGCACTGCAAGGTCTGTGACGCGAAAGCCTCGTTCAACTCGATCAGGTCCATGTCGTTGATGCTCATGCCTGCGCGTTGCAGCACCTTACGGGTGGCATAGATGGGGCCGAGGCCCATGTATGCGGGGTCTACCCCGGCCACCGCCGAAGCCACGATACGTGCGCGTGGACGCAGACCAAGCTGTTGCGCTTTGCTGCTCGCCATCAGCACGAGCGCCGCCGCCCCGTCGTTGATGCCCGCCGAGTTGCCCGCTGTTACGCTGCCGCCCTTGCGAAAGGCCGGTTTGATCTTTGCCAGCGCCTCTAATGAGGTATCGGGGCGTGGATGTTCGTCCAGTGCAACCAGGACCGGCTCGCCCTTCTTCTGCGGTATCGGCACCGCGACGATCTCCTGAGCAAACACGCCGGAGCGCTGCGCCGCCACCGCGCGTTGATGGCTGCGCAAGGCCCACGCATCTTGTTCTTCGCGGCTGATCTTATACCGCTCGGCCACGTTCTCTGCCGTCTCGCCCATGCTATAGGGATAGTGCATCTCGGCCAGTTTGGGATTGACGAAGCGCCAGCCAATCGTGGTATCGTAAATAGTTGCCGAGCGGCTAAAGGCCGTCTCTGCCTTACCCATCACAAAGGGCGCGCGCGTCATGCTCTCCACTCCACCGGCCACAAAGGTGTCGCCCATGCCGGTCTGGATGGCCTGCGCGGCGCTATTCACCGCCTGCAAGCCGGAGCCACACAAGCGATTGACCGTCTGGCCCGCGACCTCTAGCGGAAAACCGGCCAGCAAGAGTGCCATGCGCGCGACATTGCGATTGTCCTCGCCCGCCTGGTTGGCACAGCCCATGATAACATCTTCAACCATGGCCGGTTCGATGCCCGCACGGCGCACCGCTTCTGCGATCACCAGCGCCGCCAGATCGTCGGGTCGCACATCTTTCAACACACCGCCGTAGCGCCCGATGGGTGTGCGCACCGCCGAGAGAATAACGGCGTCTTCCATTGCTACTCCTTTCATTCTATTGTGTTGTGAACACGACCAATCGTGTTCCGGCGGATCGTGTTCGTGGAGAAGCTCTAGCGGCCTTTGAACTCAGGGGGACGTTTCTCGATGAAGGCGCGCATGCCCTCGCGCATGTCTTCGGTGGCAAAGAGCAGGAAGAAGTTCTTGCGCTCGATCTCCAATCCTTCGCTCAGCGAGGTCTCGAAGGCGGCCAGCACGGCCTCTTTGCCCAGGCGCACAGCGACCGGCGGACGCTCCGCCACCACTTTCGCCAGCTTGATGGCCTCGTTGAGATGCTCGCCCTTTGGCACCACGCGGTTGACCAGGCCGTGCGCGGCCATCTCTTGCGCGGTAAACGGCTCACCCGTTAGCACCATTTCCATCGTGCGAAACTTGCCGAAGGTGCGGGCCAGCCGTTGCGTGCCGCCCGCGCCGGGGATGACGCCGATCTTGATCTCCGGCTGGCCGAAGCGCGCGTTCTCCGAGGCCACGATCATGTCACAGTGCATCGCCAGTTCGCAGCCGCCGCCAAAGGCGTAGCCACCGACTGCCGCAATCATCGGCGTGTGGATGCGACGAATGCGCTCCCAGTTCTCGAAGCTGCCCAGCATCATATCAATCGGCGACTTATCCGACATCTCTTTGATATCTGCGCCTGCTGCGAAGGCTCTATCACCCGCACCTGTCAGCACGATACAGCGCACTGCCTCGTCACGATCCAGTTCTTCCAGCGCCGTTGCCAGTTCGCCCACCAGCGTGGTGTTCAGCGCATTTAGCTCTTTCGGTCGGTTCAGGGTGACGATAGCAATGGGTTCCTGCCGTTCAACCAGTATATATTGATACTCTGCCATAGTTCTCCCTCAAATGACACATCTACAGCGACATGTCCTGCTGTTCAAAGCGACGAAAATAGACGCTATAGTATATCACCCAAAGATGGGCGCTGGGAGAACGCAAGTAGAAAGAACACCAACAAAGCGCGCGCACGGGAGCCTGCGCGCTTCTCAGCTACTTTTAATCTGTCAGGTGCTATACTTTCTAAGTGTTAAGAATACGTATACTTGCTTAACGGAGAATAATAAGCACATGAGTAACTCTATGCCTCGGCGTCAATTCACTACGAATACTATGATCTATGACGCAGCTACTCAGCCTATGCCGCGCGTGAAGCAACTGATGAAAAAGGTGCCTGAAGTCACCGCCATTTTCTGGGTTATCAAGTTGCTCACCACCGCGATGGGCGAATCCACTTCTGACTACCTGGTCTTCCACATCAATCCGTATGTCGCGGTAATCACTGGATGCGTGGGTCTGATCGTTTCGCTGGTGCTGCAATTGATGGTACGGCGATATATTCCGGCGGTCTACTGGTTCGCCATCGTGATGGTTGCCGTTTTTGGTACGATGGCCGCCGATGTGCTACACGTCGTCATAGGCATTCCCTATCTCGTATCAACCACCTTCTTTGCTATCACGCTTGCTATCGTCTTCGTAGCCTGGTATGTGAGCGAGAAAACGCTGTCTATCCACAGCATCTACACCCGACGCCGCGAACTATTTTACTGGGCCACAGTTATGGCCACCTTCGCGCTCGGCACGGCTGCCGGTGATATGACCGCCTCAACGCTTGGCCTGGGCTACTTCGCATCGGCCATCCTGTTTGCTGTGTTGTTTGCGTTACCGGCTGTGGGCTACTTCTTGTTCGGCCTGAACGAAGTCTTTGCCTTCTGGTTCGCTTATGTCATCACGCGCCCGCTCGGTGCCTCTATCGCCGACTGGCTTGGCAAACCGCCCAGCATCAGCGGCCTCGGCTTCGGCGATGGGCGGATCAGCCTGATTCTCACCGTTTTCATCGTCATCCTCGTCGGCTACCTGACGGTGACACAGAACAAACGTCTCAAGAGTTGACATAGGGCGTTTGTTCTTGTTAGGATAACAGTAAGATATGGGTGAGAGGTATAAAGCCAATAGAAAGCAATGTACTTAAAACAGGAATCGCTGTTTGATGATCTGACGACAGAAGCAGAAAAGTCAATCTCTGATGGCAAAGCCGCTCTTAGTGATCCAGCTTTCGCCATTAACAAAACCTTGCCTCTGCATCGCTGGGTTCCCTGGGTCGCGGGGTTCTCACGGAATTTTGTTATCGATGCTATCGACCGCTATCTTCCGCAAAGTGGCTACGTCCTCGATCCATTTGCGGGTGTTGGCACAACATTGGTAGAGGCGGCGTTGCGCGGGCATCGTGCGGTAGGTTTTGAGATTAATCCTTACGCTGCTCTAGCCTGTCAGACGAAGTTGCAAGCTATTACCTGCTCTATACCGCTCTTACAACAGGCGATTACAGCTTTTCAGGTGTTTTACTATGAAAAGTTATCTTCGGACTATATCCCTAACAGTGCTATCCCAACAGGTTTCAAAACACGAGGAGTTTTCTATAGCCCACAAGTACTGCGCAAGGTTTTGATTCTTCAAGATTTTATTGCCGCTCTTACTGAGCCGACGTTACAAAACGTGTTCAAACTGGCTTTCGCCGCTACAATGATACGCTATTCTAACTATTCTTATGAACCAAGTTTAGGACGACGCGAGAGCAGTGGCAAAGAAGCTATTCAGGATTTTCCGGTTGGGGAGACAGTAATCAGCAAATTACGGGAGATGCTACAAGATATTGCATGGCTGCAAGAGCAAGCACCGGCCACCTATCAGACGGCACAGGTGTTTGCGGACTCATTTTTTCAGTACCAACGTTATCTACCACCTGAGTCAATCGATCTTATTGTGACTTCTCCTCCTTATCTTAACAATTATCATTATCTACGTAATACGCGCCCACAACTGTACTGGCTCGGTTTTGCCAGCAGTCCGAAAGATGTGAAATACCTCGAAACGGCCAACTTTGGGAAGTACTGGCAAACCGTGAGAGAGCAGGAACCTTTGGAATTGCAATTTTCGTTGCCGGAGAGCGATTTACTGGGATGTTTATCTACATTGCGCAGCCTTCATCTTGAGAAAGGCATTTACGGCGGTAACGGCTGGGCTAACTATGCTACTGCCTATTTCAACGATTGCTATAGCTTTGCTCTCGCTATCAAAGACCTTTTAAAACCGGGGGGAACGGCGCTGATCGTGATTGGCAATAGCATCTTGCAAGGGATAATGATACCCACAGATCGTTATCTGGGGGAAATTGCGGCATCCGTTGGTTTGACAGTAGCAGGAATTGACATTCCACGTTCCGCCCGCGTTGGTAGCAGTATTATTCAATCCAGTGTGCGCGTAGGAAAAGCAAAAGAGTCACAACAGCTTTATGAGGCCATTGTCCATCTTCAAAAGCTATAGCCCTGATAGGGCTTTATCGATTTTCTCTAACAGATAGTCCAGGTCTGGTTTGCTACCCATCAGGCGCTCAGCCCATACCCGCCCAGGATGCAGCGCGTCCCACTCTGAGCGCGCCTGATTATATCGACCAGCACCAGGATCATGGTTGCCAAAACCGTCGATTACTGTATTCCATAATGGCTTATAGCGTTGGATAAGGCGACCCTCTACGGTGCCTATCAATTCACTTTCAAGACCGTTCAAGATCATGAAGCGACAACGGAAGTCCGTAAGGGCAATATTTGTCGTCTGACGGATGCTTTGTGCATGTTCACGCAAGCGCGCATAAAGATCGGCGGTTTCTGATGTGCTGCTACGGGCGGTTCGCCAACCAGGGGGTACAGCCTTTCCTACATAGATTGGCATAATGCACTGAAGATGGTTGAGTTGAGCTATACGTTTGTATGGTTGATAGTTGCCTGCATAGTACAATGCGTATACTCCAGGTCCAAGAAAGTGTTTTGGTGGCGGAAGCGGATGCACAGGTGTTTGAACGAAGAAGTCAACTGCTTCGTTTACTACGCTCTGAAAAGCTGGAGAGCGAAAAACGTGTAATTCATACTCAAAATCCAAAGCAACATCCTATCTGTTCAGATTATTTTTATAATGATTGTACTCAGCAATGGTTTTGAGTGTCAAGAAACAATGGGGTGCGGGCTTGAGCCAGCGTAGACCGCACCGAAAATGCAAGCCCACACCCCATCACTATGGAAAAACGTGTCTAAACACTACTCCTGACGGATTACATGCTGCCGGTTCTGGCCGTCTCTTGCAGACCCAATTCCTTGATGGCCTGCTCGCGCAGCTTGAACTTCTGTACCTTGCCGCTGGCCGTCATAGGAAACTCGGTCACGAACTGGAAATAGCGCGGGATTTTCTGATGGCTGATCTGGCCGCGACAATAGGCGCGCAGCTCCTCTTCCGTGACCTGTACTCCCTCTTTGGAACGTACCACTGCCAGAATCTCCTCACCGAAGAAGCTGTCGGGCACGCCCACGATCTGCACATCGGCTACTTTGGGATACCGAATGAGAAATTCTTCTAGCTCGCGTGGATAGATGTTCTCGCCACCCCGAATGATCATCTCTTTGAGCCGTCCTACAATTCTGACGTAGCCCTGGTTATCCATCGTGGCAATGTCGCCCGTATGGAGCCAGCCGTCGTGGTCGATGGTCTCCGCCGTCTTCTCCGGCATATGGTAGTAACCCTGCATGACCAGGAATCCGCGGCAACACAGTTCGCCCGTTTCATCGCATGGCACAAGCGTGCCGGTTGCGGGATGGATGATCTTGACCTCGACGTGGGGCAACGGTAGCCCGACCGTGGCGGCCTTGAGTTCAAAACTGTCATCGGGTATGGTGAGCGTGATCGCGCCCGCCGCCTCTGTCTGTCCATAGACGACCGCTACATCTGCGCCGATGCGCTCCTTGACCTGCTCCATAACGTAGACCGGCACCGAGGCCGCACCACTGACAATAATGCGCATGGAGGAGAGGTCGTACTTATCGAAATCGGGATGCTGGAACATCGCCAGCAGCATGGTAGGTACCGCCCCCGTCATGGTGCAGCGATTAGTGCTAATCACCTGCATCATCTTGAGCGGCTCAAACGCGATGAGCGGGTAGAGCGTAATGCTTTTAGCGAGCGCGCCAAGTACCGCCAGCACGCAGCCACCGACGTGGAAGAAAGGCATCACGCAGCAACTGCGATCCCCCTCTTTGACGCCCATACGCTCGACAAAGGCCAGCGCGTTGTTAATGATGCCATAATGGCTTAGCACCGCACCCTTCGGAAAGCCGGTCGTGCCGGAAGTGTACTGTATCATGGCGGCATCATGTGGCCGAACTTCAGCCTGCCGCTGGTAGACCAGTTCATCATCGATCTGTTCGCCTTGCGCAATCAATTCGCGGAAAAGGGCGGGTCGCCAGTCCTGTGTGGCATCCAGCGGGCCGGTCAGACCTCTTGGGGGCATACCAATCAGGCAGACATAACGTAACGCGGGCAATCGGCTATCGCTCACCTCGCCATAGTGGGTGCCAGGGGTGGTGAGCGCGCGCACAGTAGCGATGCAATCGTGGTCGCGCACACGCGCCATGAAGAACAGCGCGACCACATCGCCCTGTCTCAATACGTACTCCAGGTCGTGCTGCCGATAAGCCGGATTGATTGTGACCAGCACCAGACCAAGCTTCGCGGCGGCCATTTGCAATAGCAGCCATTCAGGAAGGTTGGGTGCCCAGACGGCGATATGCTCGCCCTTTTTGAAGCCGCGCGCGATCAGGCCGCGCGCGACGGCATTTGTCAGGTCACGAAATTGCTGGAATGTCCAGTGAATGTCCAGTGCGCCAGCAAATTCGGGGTAGCAGGAATAAACAATTGCATCACGGGTAGGAAATTGCGCGGCGCGTTGGTCGAGCAGATCACCAACGGTCGTTTCCAGTAGAGGGCTGGTCGTCTCGGCCTGCCAGTACGACAGACCACCTCTGGTCATGCCCATATGCTTGCTCCTTTGGAGAATAGTGAGGATTTTAAGAGAGCAACAACCATGAGTACCGTAACAATAGTACATGGTGAGAAATCGGACTGTCAAGCTTCGGTGTGATACAATCTCAACGGAACCTTGCATGGGTTCAGTCCCCAGGCAGCCACGTTGGCCGCCTGCATATTTATTCAGCATACAAAGGAGTACGTCTATGGCAGAGAACACGTTTAAGAAGAGCAGCATTACGAGCGCCGCCGCTCAGCGCATGATTGCTGCCGCCGAGGCGAAGGCCAGAGAGATGGGCAAGCCGATGTGCATTGCCATCTGTGACGAAGACGGCACGCTCAAAGCCTTCAGCCGCATGGACGGCGCGCCGCTGTTGAGCGTGCAGATCGCGCAAGATAAAGCCTATACCGCCATCAGCTTTAGCATGGCAACCCACGAGTGGTTCGAGTTCGTTAAAAATGATCCCCCCCTGCTGCATGGCATCATCAAAACGGATCGCCTGATCGTCTTCGGCGGCGGCTTCCCCATCAGCACCGACGAGGGCATCATCGGCGGCATTGGCGTCAGTGGGGGCCACTGGACAGACGACATGGAGGTCGCAAAAGCTGGTCTGGCCGCTCTGTAGGGCATCCACCGGTGGCAAACGCACCCGGCGCTTGCCCTGTTCGTCATAGTGCTAACAATTCGGGAATATCTTACAAAATGTAAGTGTTGCCAGAAGTAGAATCTTGCTGACGGCTTTTTGCTGTCATGCATGTTCATTCTCATCAAGGGGAGACTTACTTCATGGCAACACAAATGATGCAAGCGATACAGGTACATGATTACGGGGATGCCGATCAGCTCAAGCTGGAACGTATTCCGCGACCGGAGCCACAGGAAGGTGAGGTGCTGGTGCGTGTCCATGCGGCGGGCGTCAACCCGGTGGATTGGAAGATTCGCGCAGGCTGGATGAAGGATTTTCGTCCCTCAACCTTTCCTTATGTGCCCGGAGCAGATCTGGCCGGTGTGGTAGAGCAGGTCGGGCCTGGTGTCACCGCGTTTCAGCCTGGACAGGCGGTCTTTGGCCGCAGCTCTAAGGGGTCATATGCTGAATACGCCATCGCTCCGGCAAATGCGCTCGCGCTCAAACCCAAAACCCTGAGTTTTGATGAAGCGGCAACCATTCCCATCGGCGCGACAACCGCGTGGCAAGGCCTCTTCGATTACGGAAATCTGCAAGCCGGTCAGCGCGTGCTGGTGCTGGGCGGAGCCGGCGGCGTGGGCCTCTTTGCCGTGCAATTCGCGCGCTGGAAAGGCGCTCATGTGATCGCTACAACTTCCACTAAAAATGTAGATTTCGTGCGTTCCCTGGGGGCAGAAACGGTGATTGACTACACAAAGACGCGCGTGGAAGACGAGGTTCGAGACATAGACCTGGTATTTGATAGCGTTGGCGGTGCGGTGCTTGCCAGTGTCTGGCCCACGCTGAAACGGGGCGGCACCCTGGTCGAGATTGCCGGTCAGCCCGACGAGGCGAAAGCGCGCGAACTTGGTGTGCGTATCGCACGTTTCTCGGCCCAGGTCAACAGCGAGTTGCTAAGCACCTTCGCGCGCCTGATCGACGAGGGTCAGATCAAGGTCACAGTCGGCGCAGTCTTTCCGCTCAGCGAGGCCGCGCAGGCTCAAAAACTCTGCGAAAGTGGCCACGGTCGTGGACGTATCATCCTGCATATCGCGTAAGTAACACGACGAACATTTAATATAGTGTGTAATCGTTGTAAGACGAGGCGACCGTGAGGATAGTCCTCTGTAATGACGCGTTGCTGGTCATTATAGGGGTACGTCCTCGCGGTCGCCTTGTTCTTGCTGATGCCCTTGCTCGTTATACTCGTCTCATCCTCTTCTCAATTACTGATTGCTCTGTGATCAATAGGAGGCCAACGTGGTCGTAATGAACTTTGTGGAGAAGGCCAACGCCCATCGCCTGGTAAGCAAAGTGCTGGACGAGTACAAACGTACCGGCAAAGCCACAACGCGCCTGGCCCCCAACGTCACGCGCGTGCTGGACGCGGAGACGCAGAGCGCGCTGGAGCAACTTGCTCAGGGGCAGTCCATCTCTCAGGAGCAGGTCAAAGTCATCAGCAACAAAACGCGCCACCTGACCCAACGTCTGGATGGAAGCATATAGAGCCTCTACTGCGAGACGACCTCCAGGCTGCGCCCTGTACTCTTGGGGCCAAGAAAGCCCACGTCCAGGCAGAGAATCGCCATGATGATCGCGGCACCGATAAACACGGTTACGGGACCGGAAGTGTGTAACAACGGCACCGCCACGAAGGGCAGCACTGCACTGGTGACGCGGCTCAGGCTGTAGGCAATGCCGACGGCAGTACCGCGCATGCGCGTTGGGAAGATTTCCGCCTGGTAGATGTGAAACGAGTTGGAAAAGATATTGCTGACTGTTGTGAGCAGGAAACCGGCGGCGACAATCAGTGGTACCGCTGTGGCGAAGCCGAAGATCAGGCCAAAGATACCAATGCCCACTGCCGAACTGACAATCAGCCATTTGCGCTCGAAACGCTCCACAATTGGCACAGAGAGCAGTGAGCCAAGCGGATAGCCCAGGAAGATGAGCGCTGTGTAGCTGAGCGTGGTCACGACGCTGAAGCCTTTGGCAACCAGCACGACCGGGGCCAGCGAGCCAAAACCGTAGTAGCCGACGGTCTGCAAAATCTGGAAAATCCATAGCATGGTGGTACGGCGCGCGTAGGGGCCGCTGAAAATCTCCGAGATGGGTGCGTGTTCCTGCGGCTCGACCACGACCGGCGTCGGCGCAGGCAGTTCTTTCATGCCGGTTTCGCGCATGGCCCACTCCTCAATTTCTTTCATCGTCTTCTCGGCAGCGTCCATGTCGCGGTGCGTCTCATACCAGCGCGGGGACTCCGGCAGCCTGCGCCGCAGGAACCAGACGATGAGAGCGCCCAGTGCGCCGATGACGAGTAGCCAGCGCCAGCCCGGTATACCCAGAAAATGATACTGCACGACCAGCTTGCCCACGAAGCCCGCCAGCGGTACACCGAGGAAACCAAAGGTATACGACCAGGCCGTGTAGCGTCCGCGCGCATTTTTGGGGATCAACTCACCCATGTAAATGTCCGTCAGCGGCGGCTCCGCGCCCAGCCCGATACCGGCCAGAAAACGAAAGATGATCACGAGAAGATAGGCAGTTGAGAAGGCCGCGAGAAGCGAGAAGACCGAGTAGATCAGCAGGTTAATCATGTACATGGTACGCCGACCGATATAGTCGGACACGATACCCAGAACACTGGCCCCCACAAACATGCCGATGAAGCCGGAAGCAATCACCAGCGCCGTTTGCACTGCATTGAGGTGGAAGATAGGAGTCAGTACCGCGCCCAGCAAGCCGCCGAGGAAGATGTCGTAGAGGTCGAAGAAGGTGCCGATGCCCAGCACAAAGGCCAGCCAGCGATGCAAGGAGAAGAGCGGTAGACGGTCAATGCGCGATGCAATCGTGACCTGCGGATTTGCAGCAGTTGCCATAGGTGTATCTCCATGAGGGTTCTAGTTAGAAACTGATACAACATTGGATCACATTCAGAACACATGGCAATACATCATGTCATACGTTTCTCACCTCCTTACACCTGCCACTGAGACATATGATTAAGGTGGACAGGCATGTTCTGATGAGAAGAGTAGCACGTCAAGGCTGAGTACGTCAAGCAGTTCAGAAGATGCTGGTGCGCTGTTATCAACACAAGAGAGCGTGGCAACAATTGCGTTGTTGCCACGCTCTCTTGTAATCTCATTGCCACATTGGCGGTTTTGCGGTCGATGGGCTACGAGCGGATATCCTCAAGCATAGAGAGGTTGATGAAGAGGTCGCAACTCTGGCGCAGGGTGGCCGACATGGCCTCATCGAAAGCCGCGACCTCGACGCGCACTCCATGATCGGAACAGTAGTCCAGCATGGGCATGAAGTCGCTATCGCCGCTGACCAACACGATACAGTCTACAGCGCGTCCTTCTACCAGGCGCACGACATCCATGCACAGGTCCAGATCGAGGTCAGCCTTCTTGGCACCGCTGGCGAAGGTCTTGTAGTTCTTGGTGGTGATGCGATAGCCGAGACCTTTGACCGCTTGCAGGAACATCTGCTCGTCGCCGGCCTGGGGACTGGTGGGGCAATAGGCATGGGCGCGTACCAGGCGGCGATTGCCGCGCAGGAAGTCAAGCAGCTTGCCAAAATCGATGGAGATGCGCATGGTGCGCGCCGAGTAGAGCAGGTTAGCGACATCTACGAAGACGCCGACGCGCTCGGTAGAGGGGAAGGGCGGGATAGAGACCGAGACATTGGTCGGGGCCTGGTTGGCGCGGCGCAGTTCGGCCACCATGCGATCAGTCTGCATCTGAATGGACTGCGATAGGACGCTGGCCAGTTGTTGGATGGAATTGACGGAAGCACTCTCGCCGCCGGTACGTGATGGATAGATGGGAGTGCGCTGCGTCTCGGCGCGCAGAGTGCGCCCATCGCGGGTAAGGACGCTGCCGCGCGCGGGCGATGGCTCCGGTCCCATGAAGGGGCCATTGTTATCGGTGCCCTGATTCATCTGGTTCACGGTGTAACCGGAGACGATAGAATACGTGGGGAACGATTGCCCATTATTTTTGCTCGCTGTGGGCGTAGGAAGGGGTGTGGGCATGGTCGGGGTTGATGGTGTGCCTTGTGTAGTCGGCGCATCCGGCTTATTCACATCAGTCAGCGGCGTCGGTGTGGCCCCGTTGGCGCTGACCGTCGGTGTTGTGGCCGTGCTTGAACGATGGCGGCGGCGGCGACGACTGGTAGTCTTCTGTAAATCGGCATATTCTAAGGGTGGCAGATCCTCTGGCGCAATTTCTTCAATCATAGGTGGTATTTGCTCCGTAACTGGTACTACAGGTTCCTGTGCCGGTATTAGAGGAGTCGAAGGGGTGGGTGTCGTCGTTGCGGCGGCGGGCTGTTCTTTCTCGCGCTGCCCATGGCGGCGACGACGCTCCGGCTCACCATTGGTGGATGCATGGGTTTCAGTGCCGTTTACCTCTGGGGTTGTGGTGGTGAGCTGCGCCTGTGCTATCTGCGTTGGCGACACTACCGCTGGTGCCTCAGCAACGGGCAATACCTCCGGCTTCTCGACACTCGCGGCGGCATGCTGATTTGTCTGCCCATTGTGTGTAGCATGTCCGTTATGTACATTAGTATTGATGGTATGCCCGTTACGTGCCACCGGCTCTTTGCTCTCCTTGCTCTCTTCGCCCCGTTTGGCAAGGGGCGTAGAGGGTATGGAAGTCGGGGGAACGATGGCGTTGCCGTTAGCGGACGTCCCCCCGCCATTGGGCGTGGCAGGGCGGTCGAAGCGGTAGCGCCGCGTGGGGCGTGGTGACTCCGTGCCCGTTGCGGCAGCGTTCTCTTCCGCCGCTCCTGCGCTGGGCGATGTACCGGTTGTAGTGCCGCGCGTGAAGCGGAAGCGCGTAGGGCCGGATTGTTGCTCGCCTGTTTCTTTCTGGTCGGTGAATGTATCTGCCGGGGTTTCCTCCGCCGCAGCACCGACAGCTGGTTCCGTTTCTTTCATCTCGGTTGAGACCCGCTCATCGGCGCTGGTGGGGCCGGAGGGATGGGCTACCTCAAAACTGGTGGCTCGTATCTCCGGGAAGAGGCTGAATGGCTCAGCAGCGTTCTCGCGCGCCTCCGCCTGTCGAAATTCCTCGATGAAGGCGGTAAATGGCGGCAGTTCGCTCTTCTCCTCTTCCGTTGCCGCCAGCAGCGACAAATCGTTCGCTCTCTCCTGATGCCCGACCTGGAGCGCGACCGACTTTTCTGCTGCTTTCACATCTGGCGCGTCCTCGGACACGACGGTTGCCGACGGTTCATCAGGTGCTGTGAAGCTAACCGTCTCCTCCACGTGGACAGCACTGAGGATAGGCATGTTCTCGGCAACATCGACGTTGCTCACCAGCGCGACTGCTGCATTCGCTTCATGAGGTATTGCCTCTTGCGGCTGGTCCTGTTCAGCCGAGGCAGGCGATATATCCTGTGCAGCAGAAATGATCTCAATGTTCTCAAACGCGGCTGATGTAGTAGTCTCTGTTGCGGCTGTCGCTGCGGAGCTATCGGCGGCTTCCACCGTCTCACAGGTGGGTGTTGGCATATCCTGAGCCGATGGCTGTTCCGCAGGAGGCGTCGTTGCCTCGATGGTGGGGACTGACAGGGCGGCCTCCTCAGACGTGGATGAGGCAGCGATGTCCGTGGAAGGAGTGGGCCGTGTATCGCTTGTGTCTTCTATCAGCGCCACCTCTTGTGTGTCTGCTGCGGAAGTAGCAGAGGCATAAAAAGAGTCAGATGGCGCTTGCTCCTCTGGGGTTGTAGAGGAGACAGATGGAGAGACCTCGGCAGGAGTAGAGTCAGCCGCGAATTCGGAGGCATAGGATTGCCCAACGGCGGTCAATTCAGCGCCGTTCTGCTCATCGGGTGTATGTTGTGTTGTCACTCATGTCTCCAGTCTCAGTTGCTATGGACCAGAGCGCAGGTTTTATTGTACATCATATACTGTGCCGAGCCGAGCAATTATGCCCGCAAGGCGCGGCACCGCAGTATAGAATTCTTCGACTGGAAGATAGTCGGGGCGGACCCGCTTTATTTTCACCTTCGGATAGTGGTTCGCCAGATTCAAGAGCGATGGGCGGGGACAGGCCATGATGCCTATGGACAATGCGGGCATCAGAGGTGTCCGCCCCTACGTTTCTCCGTTAGTAGTCTTTTCACGCTGCGCTGTAGAGTTTCTCGGTCCAGCTTTACCTTTGCCAATGCCGTTCGTATTACTTGTTACGTACCCGACCGTTGAACGGCAGAATGCGGGTGGGTACCGGACGAACGGTGGTGTCGTGTGTCTCGTTCGCCCCACTTGTTAGCAGACGATGGTCATGCTCGCTGGCATCTTGCTGTGGCACTACTGAAGCCGGTCGTTCTGCAACCTGGTGGGTGGAGCGCCATACGGAGATCATGCGCTCGACCGCCGTGACATTCGAGAACACTGCCAGAAGGACTAAGGCCCACAAGCAGATACCAGTGCCAGATAAGAGTCCAATAGCCAGAATGATGACACGTTCGGGGCGGGCGAGGATGCCCGTGCGACACTCCAGACCCAGACCTTCCGCGCGAGCTTTGGTATAACTGACCATCAACGAGCCGACCACTGCAATATAGATTAAGGCGATCATCCAGGTCTGCTCGTGAGCGAAAGGCCAGAGTGTATCATGGAGGCCCGGATGGCTCAAGGCATAAAAGAGCAAGCCCATCAGGATGATGCTTTCCGAGTAACGGTCCAGCGTTGAGTCAAGAAAAGCTCCGAAGGTGGTGGCAGCGTTGCGGACACGCGCCATCGCGCCATCGAACATATCAAAGATGCCAGCAAAAAGCACCAGCCAGCCTCCTACAAACAAGAACCCTTGTACCAGGACTGCCGCAGTCACAATGCTTAGGAGCAGTCCGACGATGGTCAACATATTTGGCGATATGCCAAGCCGCGCCAGCGGTCGAATCAATAGCATTATCAGGCGTCTGGCTTGTTGCTGTATGCGTCTGCTAAACATATACCTATTATATCGTATGGGGCTGTTGATTGTCTATAGACCCTGCTTACGGGTTTTAGTGAGCATCAATGTTGTTCGTCTGTGTTCGTCTATTATTGACCTCTTTCGGCTTAATTGCTATCAGTTTTGCTATCAATGGTAATTGACTTCACTGATTGTTTACCAGGTCTGAGACACCTCTTCTAATGCAGCTACGATGGGTTCTTTCAGCCATTGTTCCTTCTATTTTTTGAAATCCTAGCAAAACTAGCAATGATGGTGGGCATAGTCCTCTCGAATAGCCCTGATCTGCCTGTACGCAGCACCACCGTAGCTAGCATCAAACCAGCCTAGTGGTTCTCGACAGGCCGGGCAACGAACTACGATCTTATCACCTTGTTGCTCAAAAGTAACATAGGCATCCGGTGCGGTACCACCTGTGAGCCAACGAACAACGTTTGTACCCTCATGCTGAAAGCGCCAAGCGTTCTCAGCAAGCCGGTCTCTAATCTTCTGTTCTGCTGTGGATGTCATAGACTCCTCTTCTACTCAGGGACTTGAGACGTTCTAGCCCCTCACTATCAAGTTTGAACTCATACGCTACACGGCCAGGAGCAAGTGACTTTCCAGGCATCAGGTGAAAACCTAGTTTTCTAACCAAATTATCACCTTCCTGGGTAGCCGTCACAGTATAAAGTGTCTCGATTAGGTAGCCATTCGCTCGCAGGTCGAGAATGACATCAGCGAGCCGAGAAACAATAATACCGGCGTATAAATGCCGAAGGTGGTGAGGTAGTTGCGGGTCAACCGCCATCACGTCGATATAGACGTTAAACGGCTCTAATCTCGTAAAAGGCAAGACTTCATTAACTGTGATATCACGTTCGATATGCCGACCAGTGAGAATATCATCAAGGAAGCGTGGAGGGAAGCGGAACAATGATACGTACCCAACAACGCGCCCCTCAACTTTCAGGCTCCAAAAGGTATACTCACTCTTCTGTTGAAATGCTATGCGCTCTGCCAGAGGAGTGATAAATTCACTACCAAAGCATCGTATCCCGATATCCCGCTCTTCAACCTGATCCCCAGGAGTTGACCGGGAAAACACAATCCTTTCATGCATCCGAAGCGCAAGGTTCATTGTAAGCGCCAGTGCATCAATATCCCGCTTGAGGTAAATACCACGTTTAGCCCCTGGTCGCTTCACTTTCGGAATAAGACCATCAGCAACGTATTGATGGAAAGTGGTTCTAGCTAAACCCAGGCGCTTCATTGCCTCACTGGCCGTATAATAGTCTCTCTGTTTTATATCAAACTTATCTTCTTCAGGCATACAGGCTCTCCCAAACGCTTTCATAACCATATTTTAGCACAGACTTCCCGAATTTAATAGATCAACCGAACTTTAAAATATAGGATTATCAGGATTATACGGACTTGACAAACTGGAAATGCCCAGGTATACTAGAATTAATCCTATTAATCCGGTTAATCCCAATTACTATAAAAGACTTGGAACGGAGGGAGCTATCGCGTAAGAGCAACGAGCGACGAAGCGGCGCGTGCCGGTAGCGGAGGCTAGCCGGTCGGAACAACGCGACGTCACAGTCCCGATGGC
>JGI20133J14441_1001799_pt1 | contig 16417 bp, 11 predicted proteins | sample RS3BMetagenome_FD_14441 | JGI IMG/M metagenome (IMG submission 14441)
ACCTTGCCCGTGGCGGCCGCCGTCGTCTCGCTGCCGAGCGTCGCGCCGAAGAAGACGCCGTTCATCCAGTTGAACGCCTGCATCACGAGCGGAACCGTCGTCGCGCGGCGGCCGCCGAAGATGACGGCGCTGATGGGAACGCCCTCCGGATCGTCGTAGAATTTGCTGAGGACCGGGTTGTTGGTCGCCGGCGCGGTGAAGCGCGAGTTGGGGTGCGCGGCCTTCTCGGTCGAGCCCTTCTTCCACGGCTTGCCCAGCCAGTCGGTCAGCTCGTCGGGGACCTCGCCGTCCTTGCCCTCCCACCACACGTCGCCGCCCCTGGTCATCGCGACGTTGGTGAAGATCGTGTCGTGCGAGACCGTCTTCATCGCGTTGGGGTTGGTCTTCGCGTTCGTCCCCGGCGCGACGCCGAAGTACCCGAACTCCGGGTTGACGGCGTAGAGCTTTCCGTCCTCCCCCACGCGCATCCACGCGATGTCGTCGCCGACCGTCCAGATCTTCCAGCCCTTGAAGCGCGCGGGCGGGATCATCATCGCGAAGTTCGTCTTCCCGCAGGCGCTCGGGAACGCGGCGGCGACGTACGTCATCTCCCCTTCCGGCGACTCGACGCCGAGGATGAGCATGTGCTCGGCCAGCCACCCCTCGTTGCGCCCGAGGTAGCTGCCGATGCGCAGCGCCAGGCACTTCTTGCCGAGCAGCACGTTGCCGCCGTAGCCGCTGCCCACGCTCCAGATCGTGTTGTCCTGCGGGAAGTGGCAGATGAAGCGGCGCTCGGGGTTGACGTCGAGCTGCGCGTGCAGGCCGCGGTTGAAGTCGACAGGGGCCCCCGCTCGCGGGGATGCGACCGAACCGTCGCCGAGCATCTGCAGGGCCGCGCGCCCCATGCGCGTCATGATGCGCATGTTGAGCACGACGTAGACGCTGTCGGTCAGCTCGACGCCGATCTTCGAGTGCTGCGAGCCCACCGGCCCCATCACGTAGGGGACGACGTACATCGTGCGGCCCTTCATCGAGCCGTCGAACAGGGCGCCGAGCTTCCGGTACGCCTCGTCGGGCGCCATCCAGTTGTTGGTCGGGCCCGCGTCCTCCTTGGTGGGCGTGCAGATGAACGTCAGCTGCTCGACCCGCGCCACGTCGTTCGGGTTGGAGCGGTGCAGGTAGCAGCCAGGGAGCTTCTGCTGGTTGAGCGGGAGGAGGATCCCCTTGGCGACCGCCTCCTCCGTGAGGCGATGGCGCTCCTCCTCCGACCCGTCGCACCAGACGACCCGGTCGGGCTTGCAGAGGCGGGCCATCTCGTCGACCCACTCGAGGAGGTGCGCGTTCTTCGTGAGAGGCTTGCCGGCGAGATCGATGGGCGGCTGCATCGTCGAGTCTTGCTCCTTGGTGCTGGCGCGGGGAAAGAACGGCTAGCGTGTACCTCCATTCGGGCTGGAGCGCATCCGCGTACGGCGCTTCGCGTCCCCTGCGTTTTTTCGCGTCGGGGCGGCTGTTTTTGCGTCGGCGTGGGGTAGCAACGACCAATCCATGGCGCCGGCGGCTGCTCCGTCCAACAATGGGAAGAGGTTTCGACGCGTGAGATCGATCGCCCTGGCCCTGCTCGGCTTGCCTTTTCTCGGCGGATGTACGGCTGCCGCCGCCCACCCGCCCCAGCCGGTCGCGCCGGCGCCACCACCAAGGGACGATGGCAAACCGGCCCAGGGGGGCGAGGGGGGCCTGGCGCACGCGGCCGCGCTCGAGCAGCTCCGCGTGGCACCGCTGGGCTGGCGCGTCGACCGGCAGAACAGCGTGCGGATCGAGCTGCCCGACGCGGGGCACTGGACGCGGGTGAAGTTCTGGGGCGTCAAGAGCCTGGTCGGCTTCCGTTACGGCAAGGACCACCACGCCATCGTGGCCGCGTTCGTCGTCCACGTGGACGACGAGACGGCGCCCGGCGCGTGCAGCAAGGCGTTCGAGCAGTGGGCCCAGCCGTGGGTCGACTCGTTCGAGGTCGATATCGCGCACGACCCGCCGCAGGCGACGGACTGGAACGGCAAGATCGTCGACATCGACTCGCTCGTGGCCACGACCGCGACGCTCGGCGTGCACGATCAGTACGCCGTCAGCTACGGCACCTACCCGGCCTGGAAGGGAGCGTGCCTCGTGATGGGGATCGCGATCCCGGCGCGCGACGAGCTCGAACGCGCCAAGGCGGTGCGCGACCGCTTCTCGGCCGAGGTGCTGCCCAAGGTGCAAGTCCTGAAGCCCGACGAGCCCAAGGAACGCTATTGAAGAGCGCGTGAGCGGCGAGGCGCGACGGACGACGGGAGGCGAGCTCGCGCTGGTCGCGGTGGCGGCGCTCGCCTTCGCGACGAGCAGCCCCCTGGCGAAGGCGGCTCACGGATTGTCGTTCGCCGGGATCGGCGCCGGGCGGTGTGTCGTGGGGGCGGCGGCGCTTCTGGCCATCGCGCCGCGATCCACGTGGAGGGCCCTGGCTTCGCTCGACGGCCGGCGGCGAGCGGCGGTCGCGGGCGCGGGGCTGCTGCTCGCGGCGCACTTCGCGCTGTTCCTGGGCGGGCTGCTCGCGACGTCGCTGGCGGCGGCGGCGGCGTTCGTGTCGCTCGAGCCGCTCGCGGTCGTCCTGGCGGCGTGGTTCGCCTTCGGCGCGCGCCCCAACGGGCGCGAGCAGATCGGCATCGGCCTGGCGACCGTGGGCGCGGTCGTGGTGGCGCACGGGGCAGGTCGGGGAGAGCAGCGCCTCGGCGGCGACCTGCTCGTCGTCGGCGCGGTCGTCCTCTACGGCGCGTACATCGCGTTCGCCCGCGGGCTGCGCGAGACGATGCCGACGACGAGCTACGCAGCGTGCGTCTACTCGGTGGCGGCGGTCGCGCTCGCGCCGCTCGCGCTCGTCTTCGATCGCGCGTCCCCTCCCCCGCCGGCCGCGACGTGGGCCGCGGTCGCGACGCTCGGCCTCGTGCCGACCCTCGTCGGCCACACGCTCACGCAGCGCGCGGCGCGCATCGTCCCCGCATCCGTCGTGGCCCTCGTCTCCCCGGGCGAGACGGTCGGGGCCATTCTCATCGGCGCGGCCTTCGGGCAGGCGCCCACCCCGGCCGAGTGGGCCGGCGCCGCGGTGATCGTCGCCGGAGCGACGCTCGCGGTGTCCGGGGCGAGGTCGGGCTGAGGCGCGCGGTACGCGTGCGGCACGACGGCGCCCGCGCGGGCGACGACGCGCCGTCAGTTCGCCAGCCGCTGCTCGATCCAGGCGACGGCGTCGGCGCCGGCCACCTGCTGCACCGTGAAGGAGCTGAGGGCGGTGGTGCCGTGCGTGCCGCCGGTCTCGAGGCGATAGTCGACGGCGACGCCGGCCGCCTTCAGCTCGGCGACGTACGCCTGCGCGTCGGACGGCAGCACCGTCGTGTCGGCCGTCCCCTCGTAGATGACGACCGGGAGCTTCACCCCCGCGGGAACCTCCTCGGACGCGGCGTTCTGCGCGGCCCAGTCGGCGGGCCACGCGTCGCTCTTGGCGTAGCCGAGGAACTCGTCGGACAACACCGTCGAGACGTCGTTCGGGAAGTGCGTGTACAGCATGCCCGGGCTGCCGCTCGCGCCGTCGTACTCGCAATCGCTCTCGAACCACTGCGGCGCCTCGGTGTCGTAGGGGGCGCGGAAGATGGCCCCGCCGCTCAGGCCGAGGAAGTGCTTCCAGCTCCAGAGCCGGAGCGCGTCGAAGACGATGTTCACGTCGTCGGCCTGCGCCGATCGCTGCAGCGCGGCGGCCAGGTGCGACGGCGGCTCGGCCGCGGCGAAGCCGCGGATCTCGAGGTGAGGCGAGTACTGCAGGAACTGTGCGGCGGCCGCCATCGTCGAGTGCGCCCCCTCCGACAGCCCGGCAATGACGGCCTTGCGCGCGACGGGCAGGCCGAGCGCCTGTGTGGTGTGGAAGGCGGCTCGCGCGCCGTCGAGCGCGGCGCGCCCGGACACCTTGCCGACCATGTACGCGCCGTACGGCTGCGGTCCGTAGCTCGTCGCGTCGGGGACGATGGTGACGAACCCGTGCAGCGCGCCGGGCGAGGCGACGCCGATCGCGAGCAACCCCTTCGACGGCGCGCACGCCGGCGCGGCGCCGGAGGTGAACTGGTTCATGACGACCACGCCGTAGCCGCCCGGCGGCGGGGGCGAATCCGGGACGACGACGGTGCCCGTGATCTCGGCGCCGTCGCTCACGTAGGTGATCGAGTACACCGTCACGCCGTTCTCGACGGTGTTTCCGGCCGCGGCGAACGCCGCCAGGGTCGACTGCGAGTAGGCCGTGACCTTGGTGAATGCGTGGATGCACCCGTCGACGGTGCACCCCGGCTCGACGGTCTGTCCGCTCCACGGCGGCTCGGGCACGTCGGGGTAGGCGGGCGCGTCGGCCGACGCGTCGGCGGCGTCGGTCGCCGCGTCCGAGGCGTCGCCGGAGGGGGTGTTCGCGTCGGAGTGCGAGCTGCTGCAGGCGGTGGCCGCGAGAGCGACGAAGAGCGCCAGCGGCATGGGTCCGCGTCGAACCGTGCAAAAGGCAGATCGGGGCATCGTCTCTCACGATGCCGAGCGCGCGAGATGGGGTCAACTGCACCAAAGGGCAACGGGGGGCGACCGAGCGGTCGATACGCGCCGCGTTGTATTCTGTTTCTGCGTTGCCCCTCCCGTCCGACATCGACGCGCCGGAGACCTCGGACACGGTCTCGATGTCGGCCGACGTCGAGCGCCGGCCGCCTTTGCGCCGCGGCGCGACCGTCGGCCGGTACGTGGTCATCGACCGCGCCGGCGAGGGCGGCATGGGCGTCGTGTACAAGGCGTACGATCCGGAGCTCGAGCGCGCGGTGGCGCTCAAGCTGCTGCACGCGGGCCCGCGCGCGGGCGACGAGGCCGAGCGCCGGCGGGCGCGGCTTCTGCGCGAGGCGCGGGCGCTGGCACGGCTGTCGCACCCCAACGTCATCGCGGTGCACGACGTCGGCACCTTCGAAGGCGACGTGTTCCTGGCGACGGAGTTCGTCGAGGGCGCGCCGCTCAAATCGTGGCTGAGGGTCGCCAAGCCCTCGGTCGCGGAGATCGTGAAAGTCATGATGCAGGCGGGCGAGGGGCTGGCGGCCGCGCACCGCGCGGGGCTGGTGCACCGCGACTTCAAGCCGGGCAACCTGCTCGTGGGCAAGGACGGGCGCGCGCGCGTGCTGGATTTCGGGCTGGCGCGGGCGCTCGAGAACGATGCGGACGATGCGGACGAGGGCGCGTCCGCAGCCCCGCGTACGGGCCCGCGCGAGGCGCTGACGCACGCCGGCCAGGTGCTCGGCACGCCTCGCTACATGGCACCCGAGCAGCACCTCGGAGGCGACGTCGACGCGCGCAGCGACCAGTTCAGCTTCTGCGTCACGCTCTACGACGCGCTCTACGGCGAGCCGCCCTTCGACGCCGGCAGCGACGACTACCGCACGAGCGCGACCGAGGGGCGCCTGCGCCCGGCGCCGCCCGATGCGCGCGTGCCGAGACGGCTGCGGCAGATCCTGGTGCGCGGCCTGGCGGTGCGGCCCGAGGACCGCTGGCCTTCGATGGACGCCCTGCTCGCGGCGCTGCGCCGCGATCCGTCGACGCGGCGCTGGGCGCTGCTGGCGGCGACGGTCCTCGCGGTCGGCGCCGCGACCGCCGTGGTGGGCCTCGGCGCTCGCCGACCCGCGGCGCCGGTGTGCCCCCCCAGCGACGGCAAGCTCGCCGGCGCGTGGGACACGGCGCGCAAGAAGGAGGTGTCGGCGGCGTTCGCCGCGTCGGGCGCGCCCGGAGAGGCGGCCACCTACGCGCGCGTCGAGCACGCGCTCGATGGCTACGCGTCGCGCTGGCTGGCGATGCGCACCGACGCGTGCCTGGCGACGCGCGTGCGCGCCGAACAATCCGAGGAGCTGCTCGACCTGCGCATGGAGTGCCTGGACGACCGGCTGGGCGAGCTGCGCGCGCAGGTCGACGTGCTTGCCCACGCCGACGCGGCGACGATCGGGCGGGCGGTGCAGGCCGCCAGCTCGCTGGCGCCACTCGACGGCTGCGCCGACGCCGCCGCGCTGCGCGCGCCCATCCGTCCGCCGCCGGACGCGGCGACGCGCGCCCGGGTGAAGGCCGTGCGCACGCGCCTGGCCGAGGGGCGAGCGCGCCAGCGGGTGGGCGACTACGCCGGTGCGCACGCGATCGCGGCGGGCGCCGCCGACGACGCCGCGAAGCTCGCGTACCCTCCGCTCGAGGCGGAGGCGCTCTTCTTGCTCGGCGACGTGCAGGACGACCAGGGCGACTACAAGACGAGCGAGCAGACGATGGTGCGCGCGGCCAGCGCAGCGATCGCCGGCCACCACGACGAGATGCTGGCGCGGTCGCTGACGGCGCTCATCGCGGAGGTCGGGCTGCGGCAGGCGCGCTTCGGCGAGGCGCACGCGTGGGCCTCGCTGGCGGAGGCCGCGGCGGAGCGCGGCAACGCGTTCGTGCGCGGCGAGATGCACCGCAACCTGGGGCGGCTGCTCTACCGCGAGGGGAAGTTCGCCGAGGCGCGCGCGCAGACGGAGGCGTGCCTGGCGGTGTGGCGGCCGGCGCTCGGCGACGACGCGCTGGCCATCGCCGGGCCGCTGACGGATCTGGGCAATGCGTACTACGCCGAGGGCGACTACGCGGGCGCGGCCCGGACCTACGAGCAGTCGATCGCCGTGCTCGAGAAGAGCGTGGGGGCCCACAGCCCGCTGCTCGGGCCCAACCTGAACAACCTGGGCGACGTGGAATCGCACCTCGGCCAGTACGATCGGGCGGAGGCTGCCATCCAGGGCGCGCTCGACGTGTGGCAAGCGGCGCTCGGCCCCGATCACCCGAAGGTGGCGCTCGCGCGCTACAACCTCGCCGAGGTGTGGCGCCGGCGCGGGCAGCCGCAGCGGGCGCTGCCCGAGTACCGGCGAGCGCTCGCGATCGACGAGAAGGCGCTCGGGCCCGACAACCCCGAGACCGCCTACCCGGTCGAGGGGATCGCCGACGCGCTGCGCGCGATCGGCGACTTCCAGGGGGCGCTGGCCGGGTACGATCGCGCGCTCGCCATCCGCGAGAAGGCGCTCGGACCGACGCACCCGGAGGTCGCCGAGACGCTGACGGGCATCGGCGAGGCGCGGCTCGCGGCAGGGCAGGCGCGCCAGGCGATCGCGCCGCTCGAGCGCGCGCTGGCCATCGAGAAGTCGCAGCCCGGCGACCCGGACGAGCTGGCCGAGGCGCAGGGCGCCCTCGAGCGAGCGCGCGCGGCGGTCGGACGGTGAAGGCGCTCAGTCGCGCAGGGCCGCGTGGAGGATCGCGGCGGCGCAGAAGATCGCGTCGACGCCGCCGAAGCGGATCACGTCGCCGTCGCGCACGCGCACGGGCGCCCCCCCGTCGAGCCCGACGCCGTTGAGGAAGGTGCCGTTGTGGCTGCTCGCATCACTGACGTAGTAGGCGTCCTCGTGGTCGCGGCCGAACCAGGCGTGGAACTTGGACACGCCCACATGACGCAACACCAGGTCGTTGTTGCGCGCGCGGCCCACCGAAACGCGCTCGGCGAACGGCTTGGCCGCATCGGGGCGCTTGCCTATGGGCAAGACGAAGTGCGCGGCGCGCACCACGCGAGTCGCGAGCTGCTCGGGACCGAACGAGGGCGAAGGCGGGAGGGATGGTTTCCGCGCGGCGTGGCGGTCGACGCTCACGGTGTGGAAGCCCATTCCCGGCTCGACGACCGTCCCCGCGGCCGCCATTCCTTGATCGAGCGCCTGCGCGAGCTCGCCCTCGGGGTCGTCGAGGCGCACCAGCAGCAGCGGCACGGCCAGGCGGAGCGCCACGTCCTGGCGCTTCGCGCCGCGCAGCCATTGCACCAGCGCTCGCGGTCGCAGGTTGCGGTCGACATCCGGCCCCACGGAAGCATCGTCCCGCAGAGGACGCCACGATGCAAAGGGGCGGTCTTTCACCTGGCCCGGGCAGCCGCCCGGGCGCCGCGGCTCACGTGCGCGGCACGACGATCGACTTGCACGCGTCGATCGCTTGCTTCGGAGGAGGGCTCTTCGGCTTGTAGGCGAAGGAGCACTTGAGCGTGAGCGGAGGCGGACCCTTGATGAGCGTGACGAGGCGCTCGTAGTCCTGATGCGACCCGAGGAACCACTTGTTGCCGCCCGGCAGGTCGCCCTTCTTCTCGAGCTTGTCGCCGCCGAATTTGAGCTCGCTCTCGACGTTCTTGATCTGCTCGCGCATCGACGTGGAGTCGTAGGAGACCATCAGGTCGTCGGTCGCGGCACCCGTGTCGTACGCGATCGAGCCGCGGGTCGGCGAGACGCGCGCGTCCTTCACGGTGTAGCCGGCGGGCAGCTTGATGCAGTACGCGGGGACTGCGTTGCCGGTGAGGCCGGGCGGGCACTTGGGGCCCGGCGCTGCGGCGCTCGGCGCGGTCGTCGCGGCGGCGGTGGACGCCGCGCTGGCGGCGCTCGTCGTCGGCGCGACGGCGGCCTGGCTCGCGCTGGGCGCGGCGGAGGAGGAGGTGGTGGAGGCACCCTTCGCGTCGTCCTTGTCGCACGCGAGCAGGCCGAGACACAGCGAGAGCAGCCCGAGGGCCGTGAGCGTGGATCGCATGGGGCGCGAGCATACCAGCCGGCGCTCCGCGGGGGGGCCGGGCTGGCGTCCCCCGCCGGCCGAACGGGTGGGCGCCGCGGCGATCGCCGCGGGACGGACGCTCGCGGTGTCGGGGAGATCGGCGCTGATGTCTGGCGTCCTACGGGGGACCTGACGCGGATGCCTTTCGAAGCCGCCTGGCCCGGCGGAGCCGACGGGTTCGCAGGACGGCACACGCGCTGGCGACCGCGACCGCCGCGATTCCGAGCCAAATCGCCAGATGCGGAGCGCTGACCGCATCGTGTCCAGCGCCGAGCTCCGCGAAGAGCCACTCCGACTCCGACGCGACGGTCACGACCTGAGCCGGGCTGGCGCAGATGGGGCCGACGCCACCGTGGATGACCGCCGCGACGCGCATGCCGGCCCGTGTGTCGGCCAGCACGGGGCCCCCCGAGTCGCCACGGCACGCCGTCTCGGTGGCGCTGCCGACGATCGCGACATCCGCCGCCACACGCCCGACCCGCGTCCGCACACTTCGCAGCGCTGCCGGCGCGCGTCCCAGCGCATCGCCCAACCCGAAGCCCGCCAGGGTCACTGGTGCGCCCGCCGCCGGCACGACGTCGTCGATGGCGATGGGCTCGCCGTGCGCCGCGTTTGCGAGACGACAGTAGCCGACGTCGTGGGCGGCCCTGCCAGCCTCGTAGCGCGGATCGCGCCGGCACGCGGTCACGCGGAGCCTATCGTCCGCTACGGTCACCTCCTCGATCGGCCCGTCAAGGCAGTGGGCGCTCGTCAGCACGACCTTCGGCTCGACGAGCACCCCCGAGCACCCGCCGACCCGCACCACGGCGCTCGCGATCCGATCGCCCGGCGTGCGACCGCCGACGATGGCGAACACGCTCCGCGTGGGCAGCAAGCCAGGCACCGCCGCTCAGGGATCGCCCGGCGCAGCGTCGGCCGCACCTGCATCCGCCGGCGGGGGAAGCCACGAGGCGTCCTGGTCGCAGGCGGCCAGCCCGCCGTCCCATTCCGACAGGAGCTGCTCGGCGTAGGCGATGCTCTCCGCCGCCGCGCCATCGGTTTGGTTGATCGTGTCGCCGGCCTCGAGCCGCATCTGGGCGCTTTCATCGAGCTCGCGAACGCACTCGCCGACACTGATTTGATCGGTCTCGTGCTGCGCCGCGAGCGCCTGGGCGGTCAGATCGCCGGGAAGCTGACCTGCACACGCCTGATCGCTGAGCTTGCACGTCTGGGTCTCGCACGCGCCGCCGGCCGGGCCGCGGATCGCCTCCTGGAGCAGACACTCCTGCAACAGCCCGACATGGCATGACGTTCGCCCGGGATCCGTCGCGTGCGCGACGCAATCGTCTTGGCTCAGCGGCCGGCCGTCGCAGTCGGCAGACCCGTCACAAACGCGGCAGCGTTCCCAGCCGGCGTCGTTCACCCAGCAGGTGTGGTTGTATCCGTTCGTCCGGATGCACGCCTCCCAGTCGCAGAAAGCTTGCAATTCGCTTGGAGACAGATCCCAGATGCGAGCCGTCGTGCGCAGCGCTGGGCTGTCTTCGCCAAAACGGCGGGCGTTCGCCACCCGATAGCCTCTCAGGGCGACCTGGTTGAGCACCGCGACGCAGTCGATCCATGTCCCGGCGTCCGAGCCGCTCGCACCGGCCGCCGTTTGCGGCCGACACGCCAGCAACAGCGACACGAGGATCGCTCCGGCCACGGCACCGACGACTAGCCACCGCATCCGAGGTTCATCTCCTTGCAGTCCGGTCCATACGCTCCAGTCAGCCCGAGGGGGTAGGAGGCGATTTCGCGGTCGCAGTCCTCCCACAATCCTACGTGACACGCACCGAACTCCGAACGAAAGAGCGAGATGCAGTCCTGCCGCGAGGGCACGGCCGCCTCCCCGTAGGTTGATTCATAGCACGTGTCCATCAGATCCCCGAGCAACGGAGTCGTCTCGAGTTGGAACGGCCCCAAGGAAGGTGCATTCGGTGGGCAGCCCTGATCGTCGCAGCAGTCGCTCCGGTATCCTCCATTCGATCCTAGACACACGTAGAAGTCGCAGAATCTCCCAAGGTCCGCGTCACCTAGCTCCGCGAACCGCTTGTCGCGAGCGACGCCGGAGTAGGGAATGGCCTGGAGCGGCATCTGGCCCGACTGCGGAAGCGTCCCGAGCACGGCAACGCAATCCACCTGCCACGTCCCGCCCGTGCCCGGTGATCCACCAGAAGGACCGCATGCAGCGATCCCAATTCCGAGGATCGCCATCGGCCACACAAGACCGCGCCAGCGGAAGCTCATGATGTCGCCCCGAAGCCCGCCTGCTACGGGTGCAAGGCCGAGTACGTGATGTCGTTCAGGTCTGCGCTGTTGTCATCGCATGCATTCTTCACCGTTAGGTTGTCCGAATAGCACGAGGACACGCCCGTCCAGCCCGCGGTCGGCATCGGGTTCGGACGCTGCGTCGGACCAAGGTCCACTTCCCACTGCACAGCGTCCTTCTTGTCTTCGGCGTTCGGTCCGCATCCGTCCAGCAGGCGCAAATCGTTCGTCACGTACATCTCGCCCGTCTGGGGATCGACCTGGCAGCACACCGACCACTGGACTTGGGAGTCCGGGTTTCCACTTCCGTCAGGGATGCACTGCACGTAGTAGCTCAACCCACCGGGCGGCACGACTCCGCTCTGCGCCGGGAAATGGCAGAACCAATAAGCGCTCGGATCGCTGCTGCTGCTCACCGACGAATCGCACGTGAAGTCGATGGAGGGCGAGTACGAAAATGGGCTTCCCAGGCCCGCGTTCGCGACGCTGAACGTCGCGTCGTTCGTCTGCATCTCGACCTTGCTCGGGAAATCGCAGGTGCCGTCGGCACCACACCACCGATCGGTGTCGCAGTTCGCGTCCGACATGCAGTTCTGCGCGCACTGTCCGGGCACGCCGTTCTCGCACCCCGCACCAAGACACAGGGTCAGGACGACCGTTGGGTCTTGCCCCGCGCCCACGGGCACGAACGTGGCGTCATTCCACAGATCGCATCCGGGCGTCGGGCTCGGCGGCGGGTAGCACCCGTAAATGTAATCCACGCCCGGGTAGTTCGCGTCCGGCACGGTGTAGAATGTCTGGGACTGGAGAAGGCCCGTCGGACACCACATCCACGCCTGACACGGTGTCGTCGTGTTCTCGCCGTAGTTGCACCATGGCAACAGCTGAATCGCATCGGGTGAGGGGGTCGGTGCCGGCGGCAGTGGAACGGGCGTTCCCTGGTAGATCTGCGCCTCGACGTAGTGGCCGCTGCCCGACGTCGTCGCTCGCACGTTCGGAATGTGCAGCGTCCCGTCCTGGCCCGTCGTCTGGGGTTGCACCTCGCTGTCCAAGATGATCGTTGCGTTTGGGACGGCCTTCTTGTGGTCGTCTTTGACGACGACCGTGATCGAGCCGTCGTCCTGCTTCGGGAACCACTGGTAGTCGTGGCTGTAGGTCGACGGTAGATAGATGGCCGGCTCTCGATAGCCATATGTGCCATGAGCGTTCGGTATGCCGGTAATGTGGTACGGGTCCCAGTTGGAGATGTCATCTGGGCTCACGGCCACGCCGAAACCAGGATTTTGCCACGTGTTGCCCATGTCGTTGCAGGCGTCACTCGCAAAGCAGTTGACGATCTGGTTCCCGATATTCGTCGCTACCAGGTCGCAAGCCCCAACCACGGTCAGCGCGCCGATCACGCTGACGCTCGCCAGTGGGGAGGCCGCTGCACCGCAGAGATCATCAAGGTTCAGCGTCCCGATGTGGAGCGGGATCTTGACGGTCACGGCAGACTGCACGGAGTTGTACATGACCGTCTGCAGAGCCTTGCCGCCGACTTGGCGCTCCGGCACCGGATAGAACCTCATTCCATCCGGAACGGGATTCGGCAGTTGCGGCGATCTGCTAGGCCAAAGCGAAAGCCCCGGCAAACTCCCGCTCGCCTGCGTGATGGCCAGCCGATTAAAGGACGAGCACACCATCGACTCGGTCCCTTGTGCCCACAGGGGTGCCAACGCCGCCCCGACCGACGGCGTGTCGGCGTGGGAGTACATGAAGAAACGATAGTGCCCATCGATGCCGAGCGATCGATCGCCGACCGCGTCGAGGTTCTGCGCCGGAGAGTCCGGCGTCGGCCTGACGACGAGCGGCGGCACGGGGAGCACGTCGCCGGTGCACTCGTTGTCCTGGCTCGGATCGTACTCGCCCCCCATGCGCCACGTGCCCGGCGGACACTGACAGTTGCCGTTCTTGTCGCATGCCCGCTCGCCGGGGTCGCCCCCGTCCCCGTCGGGATCCGTCACGCAGTAGTGATCCGTCATCTGCGAAATCGAGTAGGCGTTGTCCGGACCCACGCCGTTGGTCCCCGGAAAGCCATACTGGAGCTTGTCGGGGTCCATTCGCGCAAGGTACGGAAGGCCCTCCTGGATCGCCGACGTGCTGCTGATGCGATCGCTGGACATGGTCGCGTGTCGGACTTCGACGCGGTTCTTCGTCAGCGTGCTCGTGTGGGAATACCGCTGGCCTACCGCCGACATGAGCAGCCCGATCTGGCCGCAGCCGTGATCCATGATGAAGTCGCCCTTGAATGCGTTGAGCATCTCCGCCGGCCCCTGCACCCAGTTGCTCGTGGCGACGCACTCGAGCGCGTTCTGAGTCGTATCGCTCGGATCGCAGTGGCACGAGCCGTTCACGAGCTGCGAGCCGGAAACGCACGTCGGATCGCCTCCATACGTGGTGCCCGGTGGCAGCGGTGGCGGAAGGGCCGGAAGGGCGCCTCGAGCGACGAGGCGCCGAAGCTCGAGATCGTCGAACCGGTTCGGATCCGCCGTCAGCGTCGAAGCCTGGTTGAGGAGCGCGATGGTCGCTGGATCGGTGATGGCCTGCCGGAGAAGCGGATTGGCCGGGCCGATGCGAGCGTACGCATCGGAGTAAACGTTACCGGCCGGGGCGCTGCCCAGCAGGTGGATGCCCATCGCGCAGACGTCGGGCGTCCGGGCCGGAGGCGTCACGTTGACGATCGCCGTGCCCCCGGCGGGCACGGTGACCGCGAGCGCCTGGGGCGACTGCGGGCGGGAGTCCAGCGCCGGATCGCATGGGATCAGCTCGACGTTGGCCTGCGTGATGGAGATCGGCGTCGGTTCGTAGTTCGTGACGGTCAGCCCCAGACTCGTCGGCGACACCGACATCGAGCTCGGCGGCTGGATGATTCCCTTGGCTCGGTTCGCCGCATACAGGCTCCAGATCGGGATCACCTTCTGAGCGCTCGAGGTCCCGGCGCTCGTCGTAACCGCGACCGAGGCCGTGAAGTAGGTGTACTGCGCCAGCGGGTCCACCGCCGCGGTGTAGTCGTGCTGAACGAGGGGCGTGGTGGTCGTGGCAGTCTGGCCGTCACCGAACGACCACACGTACGTGGCCGGTCCCTGAATCGGGATCTGCTGCCCGGTGCCGTCGTATGTGCCCGCATGAAGATCGACCAGGTTCGGCTTGCCGCTCGTGTCCTCCCAGAAATGGAGCGCCACGGGCGCCGAGCCCGCCGCAGGCGTGCACTGCTGCAGTTGAATCGGGACGCTCGCGAAGTCCCCGTGGCCGTCGGCCGTGATGACCGTCGCGAAGATCATTCGCTTCGTCGCCGCGCCGTCGAACTGCACGAACTGATGGCTGCCGGGCAGACCCTGAATGCGGATGTCGGCGCCCGGCAGGCTGGGCGCCGAGAGCGTCACCTCCGTCTCCTGGCCAACGCAGGGCGCGGTGTTCGAGACGGTGAGCCCGTCGATGAGAAGCGGCGTCGGGACCTTCGTCACCATGACGCCGGGCTTGATGACGACGTCGTTGCCGTAGTACGTGCCTCGATAGCTGCCGTTGTCGAGCTCGAGCGTCCCGGATGGAACGAGGACCGTGCCGTCGAGCGATCCCTGAAGGCGGAGCACGTCGCTCCCGAGATACGTCAGAATGAACTGCGTGGGGTCCCCGGACGTCGTCCCCTTCCAGGTGGCTCCGCTCTGAACGTACATCTCAACCGTGCCCGACGAGGTGTCGAGTTGCAGGGTGGCGTTGGGCTCGACGTCGAACGAGGCCGCGAGGTAGGTGCCCGCCGAGAGCGTGAGGGTCGAGTTCGGCTTGGCGACGATGCGCCCGTACGTTCCCGGTGCGATGTTCGCCGTAGCGCCCGGCGCGACCGTCACATCGGATGGCGGTGCCGATGACGAGAAGGTGAGGTTCCGGTGAACCAGCGGCGTGAGGGTCGCGTTGGGCGTGATGCTCCCGACCGAGTCTCCGTTGCCCACATTGACGCTCGCGGCCGAAATGAGGGCCGACGCCTTCACGTGATTGCGGACCTGTATACCACCGACGCTTGCGAGGGTTCCGATGAGACGCCGTTCTCGACGAGCGCGGCACCGCTACCGCTGTTCGCCGCGATTCCCGGCGAGCCGTGGACGTCCAAGATGCGGGCATTGTCGCCGATTTCGAGCGAGTGGGCGGCCCCGATCGTCGCGCTGCTCAATCCGTACCCGGCCGGAAATGCCACATCGGCGGAGATGCTGACCGTCGTCGCGCCCGTCAGCGCCGACGCGGTCTCCGCGACCGACTCCGGCCGCGATTTCCCGTCCTGCACGCCGCAAGCCGCCAACAGCCCGAACAGAGCGATACCGAGCACGAACGACCGTGAGCGAAACGAGATCATCCGACCCTCCCCGCCTCTCCGCCGCCTGAGAGGCGATCCCAGCCATAACGGCAGAGCTATCCTATCGCTGCCGACTTCGGGCGCAACGACTCGGGGGCCGCACACCGCACATTGGTATGCGCCGAGCGCATCACCTCCTTGCCCGGAGCTTGGCAGGCGCATGGGTGTGCTCGAACCGCGCGGACGGTCCGACAGGTCGTTCGTCGCGCGACGAGATGAAGCCAACAGCGAAACTGGCCGCAGCGCCTCAGCGCGCCGTCTCGAGCGGCTTGGCGGTGTCCCGTCCCGTCCTGCGAAGCAGTCGTCCACTACGCGTCGGCGTCATCGACCGCGACGCCGCCGATGCGCCCGAGGCGTTGGGCACGGACCACGACGACGCGATGCTCTGCACACTGAAAAGCCAAGCGACCCGCCGCCGCCTACGCACTGCCACTGCCGGCGCTCGGCGGCGCGATCCTGGCGTTCGTCGCGAACACGCCGAGCGAGATCTCGTCGACCAGCCCTTCGTGCGCATGCCGAGAAGCTTCGACCCGTGGGCGGCGCAGCCGCGACGCCGCCCGCGGAGGCCGAACGCGCGGGTACCGCGGCTCGAGGACGTCGCGAGGAGGCTCGCGAAGGACAGGAAATGGCTCAGAAAAGCAACAGTGAGCTTCCCCGCGCGCCCGACCAGGCTCGTGCCGAACCCGGCAAACCTCGCCCCGCACGGGACGAAGCCCGGAACGTGCCGGGTGAAGCTCCGAATGCACGGGATGAGGCTCGGAACGTGCTGGACGAGCTTCGGAAGGCACCCGACGAGGCTCGGAACGTGCGCGACGAGCCTCGGAAAGCGCCCAACGAGGCTCGGAACGTGCGCGACGAGCCTCGGAATGCACCCGACGAAGCTCAGAATGTGCTCGACGAGCCTCGGAATGCACCCGACGAAGCTCGGAACGTGCTCGACGAGCCTCGGAATGCACCCGACGAGGCTCAGAACGTGCTCGACGAGCCTCGGAATGCACCCGACGAAGCTCGGAACGTGCGCGACGAGCCTCGGCGACCGCCTGTCGGCCGAGAGTACGCGCTCAGCGTGTCAGGCGCCTCACGGTTGGTGCCGCGCCAGGTCCCTCA
>JGI20133J14441_1001811_pt1 | contig 16297 bp, 15 predicted proteins | sample RS3BMetagenome_FD_14441 | JGI IMG/M metagenome (IMG submission 14441)
TCAGACGGAATGATATGGAAGCTTTCTATTTTAATCCAAAACTTTACCTAATGTCTTCTCAGAAAACTGAGCTTGATAAAATTTTTGGTACGATAGAAAATAAGATTAAAGAATTAAATAAGTATTTTCAAAATCTCACCCAGACTCAAGAACGAACCGAACAAGAAATAAGAGATATAGCAATTGATGCAAAAAATAGAATTTCCTTTTCACTTCTAGAAATATTAAAACAGCTTATAAAAAATCCACTACCTGAACTACAACCAATAGCTTATAAGACAATAAGTTTAAGTGATTTAAGTCAGCATATTCAGCGCGAAATCTCATCAATAAATTTACACTTTCAAAATTTGTTAAATTGTGTAACTTTTCTTAGAGATTTGCTAGCGGATGAACGTTTATTCTTATCTACATTTGAAGAGAACGATATGTTAAGAGAACACGTTCTATCTATCTTTAATATCAAAGAGTATGATGAAGTTGCTGAAAAATTTAACTCAGTAATACTTGAAGTGAAAAACGAATATGAGAAGAACGTGAAAGAGATAACTCTTCAAGATGCGCAAACCTTGTTGCAAAAAATGAAAAATTTGAGATCAATGCTTAAAAGTCTTGCGGAAAAGATTGAAAAAGCAAAACCATTAATAGATAAGGCTTGGTCTACATACACTAAGGAATCAGGCAAGTACATTGATAATATTGAGTACACTTTAGAGCTATTGAAAAAACATTACACGATAAGCAACGTTAAAGAAATTATGGCTGGACTTAAAAAAATTCGAGAAAATGTTAATATAAAGGAAATTCGTAACCTTAAGCTAAAGCTTAATGAAATTGAGCAGATGAAAAACCAAATTCATCAGATTTTTTATGAACTCATAAAACCTGTATTAAAAGAAGAAGAAATTAAGCTTCTGGAACTGGTTGTTAAGAAGACTAAGCAAGAAGAGAGGGAATGGTTATCTGATCAAGAGCTTTATCAGATTGCGAGTAGTGAACTTAGTATCCAACCTGAGAAAGCGGATAAAATACTTCAAAAACTAATTGAACAAGGACTTTTGAAGAAAGGTATATCCCTGTCTTTCTAATCTTAAAGAGGGGTCATGATAAAAATTGTTTCTTCACTCTGTTTCTATAATCCAAAGGAGGTTTATATAGCGCTCTTAAAAAACAAAGAAGTAAAAAGATGGTTGATTTTCATTTCAAATCATTACAATCCGCCTCCAGCAAAGATTCTCTTGATATATCCTTGTTCATCCCAAAAACCTTACCATGAATCTCGTTCCTATAAAATTCTATTCAATACTCTTGCAAAGTTAGGAGAAAGAAGAAAGTATGTTCATGTATTAACCATATCAGAACCTTTTGGGATTGTCCCAGAAGAATTTTATGGAAAAAAGACAAAATGGCATGATTGGAAGAATAGATGGTATGATTGTCCTGGGTTATTTGAATGGTGGTGTCGTCGGCATTCACAACCTTACTCTAAAGAATACTTAGAAAAAAGTATAAATCTTTTGGCCTGTTATGTAGCTAGATTTTTTGAAAGGTTAAAGAAAGAAATTAATCATCCTAAAATTATAGCATTTGTCAAAACATATTCATCTTATTTAAAGACAAGAGATGATCATACGCATCGAAGAATTATTGAAAAAGCATCTCAAATTGCTAATTTGAATGTTGAAATTTTACCTAGTAAAGAGTTAGTATCTAAAATTGTATTAGCTCATGGACGATTAGCATGGGATATGTATGGTGTCGCGCATCCTCTCGCTCAAGAATATCTGATTAATTATTTAAGAAAAACGCTAAAAGATGAGAATTGAAACACCTTTCTTATGGTTTACACAAACGCTAAAAGGATATCCAAAACCTTGGCTTTTTTTCAAGATTAATGGGTTAATGTTGAATGCGTATGAAATACTTCAAAATCATTATGAAAGTAATCATATTAAAAATAGAGGAGTGCATAATTATATGAACTTTGATGGTTTGATCGCTATTGATTCTGGCGGTTATCTTTTCATGAAAAAAGGAAAATTAACGATAAAACCTATTAAGATTTTAGAACTTTATGAAGAGAGTAAACCAAATTTTGGTGTCATTCTAGATTTTCCATTGGTTCCTAACCTTTCTCGTGAAGAGATACAAAAAAGAATGATTATAACATTGGAAAATACGAAATATATGGCTAAAGCAAAGCAAACCCCCAATCCTGAGCTGATTCCTGTTATTCATGGATATAATCTCGATTCTATTGAACGATTCGTTAAAAAATTGCAAAAAATTGGGGAATTTAACATTTATGGCATTGGTAGTTTGGTCCCTTCAGTATTCAATACTAAAGGAGTTGGAGGAATTTATAATGTAGTGAAGATAGTTTCATTTGTAAAAACGTTGTTGCCCAATAAAATTATTCATGTATTTGGTATAGGAAGCACGCTAACAATGCATTTAATGTTTTATGCTGGAGCTAATTCGCTCGATAGTTCGTCGTGGAGAATTAAGGCTGCCTTTGGAGCTATCCAACTTCCGGAAATAGGTGATAGATATATTACTCCAAGAAAAAGACACAAATATTATTCTAATCTTAAAAGAGAAGAACTCGGAATTCTTGATGAATGTAAGTGTCCAGCGTGTAAGAAAGAAGGATTAGAAGGATTAAGAAATAGTTTTACATTAAGAGCTTTACATAACGCATGGGTATATCAAAAAGAAATTGAAAAAACCAAGATAATGATCAAAAATGGTGAATACGAAAATTACTTAAAGCAAATAATTAAAAAAACTAGATTTTCAAAAGTATTAGATTATATAGATAAATTTAAGAAAAGATTTTAAAATTTGGTAATAGTAACTAAACACAGTCAACTACGCGCTATAATTTATCCTTTAGAAAAAGAGTGGGGTTATGTCAAGGTCGAATATTCTGGAAGAAGAAGTGAAGTGATTTTAACTGAGCAAGGGAAAGCTGCTCTAAGAATATTTGGAGCTCCGCATATGATAAAGTAAGACATAAATCATGCCATGTTTCAAATCCTTATAGGTATTCTACAAACAGGCTAAGGCTTCCCAAACGGCCAAGGATAAGTGACAAGCTCCTTTCAATCCTTTTTTAGTTTAAGTATTACTAAAAAATACAAATGGACTTAATGAATTCTTCTTTCAATACTATTCTCAGTTTAAGAGTTTCTAATTTCGAGTATCTTCCTTAACCATGTACTTGTTCTAATCATGAAATCAGAGGTTCTTTCTAGTATTCTATTATTCAATAAATAATTGAAGCAATCATACTCTTTATTAAATTTCTTCTTTAGAATATCTAAAACTTCATTCTGATGCTTTGGTTCCTTGAATTCCTCAGCTATTTTTAAATATTCATCAGGAACTTGCAAAGGAAGTAAAGGCAAAGTTACTATATTTCTGAAGCTTTCATGTATGTAGTAAACGATGGGAGATTTAAAAGAACATAAGGAAGCTGCAATAACAAAGAAAGTGGTTTCAGGCTTGAATCCAGCTGTAGCTGAGATAAAAATATCGTAACCTTGCTTTGACTTATTAACAATTATTCTAACTACTTTGTCCAATATTTCCAATAATCCAGTTTCGAAATCCTTCAATGCACTTATTCCCTTTATTACAATTGGTTCGCTAACTATTCTAAAGTCTTCTTCTTGTAAGTATTCATAAACAAGCTGGGCACATAGCCTATTGTTTGCTGTATCTGTGCAATAGAGCGCTATTTCTATCGAATCTTTCCTTTGTCCATTATCTTCTATAAAGTTTAAAAATGAATTTAGTTCAGCTGAAGCTGCTTTTGGATCTTTTTTAATAAATTCATAAATAGCTTCATGGACTTCATTTCCTCGAGGAATGAAAGCTTCAATCCTAACTTGTTTTGCATCATTAGGACTTAATGAAGCCCAATCTTTCATTTCATATTTATCATAAATATCTTTATATTTTCTTTCTTCACTTGCTTTCCTTGAAAAGTTAGCTAATATAGAAGTACCTGTAGAGATTACATGAAAGTTCTTCATATTAAAGTAATTTATTCAATACTTAAATTCATTAAATCGCTATACTCTGTTATACTTTTTTCAACCAAAAATTAAAATGAATTAAATATCATTAGCTTTCAGGGTTTCTTATCCAATTTAGAATTTCACATTTGTGAGATGGTACATAGCTTAACTCAATTTTTCCTTCGTCGTTAATTTTTATGTAGGTTACAGTTTTTTCTAGGCCACTATGTGCAAAGAAGTTCCTTTTTATATTTGATCTCTTTTTATCTTTGCATTCTACTTCAGCTTCTTCACTTTTATATGAATACACTTTTTGGAAAAGATCTTTAAGTAAAACATATTCTTTTAAAGGAATTCCTTTTTTCTTTGCGCATTCAACCAAGTCATTCATTTCTTCTAAATCTCGCTCCAACATTCTTGCATTAAGGCCAAGACCTATTTTCTTACTTTTGTAAAGCTTAGGGAAATGTTCAGAAATTATTTCAAAATTTGTTTGTTTATCTTTAACAATATCCTCTTTGAATTTTTTCAAGGAAGAATATAACGCTATAGTCAAAAGATAGTTGACCAACTCTAATCTATTTATTCCCAATCTTTTAACGTAAATTTTATTATTATTCAAATTTATGATTTTTTTATTTTCTACATAGTTATATATCTCCATTAAATTCTTTAGTAAGTCATTTTCATTTGCAACAAATTCTGTTAATTGTAAAAAGGCTAAAGGTGCATTATACCTTATTGCATTGAAAGCGAGCTTTGTTGTAGCTAGTATATCTTTATATTGCCCATAATAAGATTCATATTTTTTACCTAATTCCTCTTTAATATTGATGTCCTTTTCTAATAAGTTTGAGGGCTTAAAATCATCTTTCTTATAAGGCAAATCGAAAAATGTTTTCACATTATAAGGAAATATTTGAATTGGATATTCATATTGAGATGCTTCTCTTGTGGAGATAGGAGGGCAGGTAGCTATCTTGAAGTAAGGTGCTTTACTTTCATCCTTTGTTATTTCCTTTAGATTGCAATAAACTTGAAGTGTTCGCATTGCTTCCAACGTAGCTACATTGTATACATTTTGTCCAGCCGAGACGTCGACTATAACTTCCTCGCACTCTACAATTCTTTCCAGATTATTTAGTATTATAGAAGCGATTATGTTGTCTATTCCTCCTTCACATATAAGTGAATAATTTTTGTCATCGGGGAAATAAATACCTATAGATGGAATTATCTCTACTTCAAAATCTATATTCCCGCTAACATTCTTCTCAAAAAAGCTTCTTAACTCACTGTTAAAACATCCTTTTAGTTTTGTTTCATTGTTTAACAAATCTTTGGCTTCTATTGCATTCTTTGTCAAAAAGGTTACGAGACTCTCAGGAGTAAGATAAATGATCTTCGAATCTTTTATATCTTCATACAACGCTAATGAGGATAAAGGCTTCTTATTATAAATCTTCGAATTTATTGTAAAGTTAGCGGTATAATAATTAAAACTGCCTATGACTTGAAAAATTAGATTAACCATAACTATTACATAAAACAAAAAATATTAACGCTTCTAATGAATTACTTACTTAATTCTAGTTCTGCCTAATAAGGGGGCGCTAAGGGATGTTATATTCCATTTAGATATCCTTTAACGTATATAAGGGTAAAATGTAGAATAAATTTGTATTGTTTGACCTGACGTAGTTTAACTTTATTTTAGTTTAATTTTATGAATTTATAATCATCTGCTATTTTTTATATATATATGGAGAAATACTTTCATGCAATTTCTACAGGAACTTCGATTCTTCAGAACTTCATAAGGGATAACAACGATTTCGCAAAAAAATATAAAATGGAAGATTGGTATAAGTTAAAACCTCTTTCTGAGAAACAAAAAAATATTGAGCCTTACATAGCTAAAGGAAATGAAGTTCATAAAGTTTTGTTTGAATATGTGAGTAGAGATCCTAAAAAGGCCTCAGCAGAGTTAAAATCTTTTCTTAATTTTATTGAAAATCAGGGTCAGACAAAGGAAAATATCGAATTCTTGCTATATTCGACCGATACCAACAACAACAAATTATGTGCTAAAATTATATATGAGTATTTGACTTCTCAAAATTTTAGAGCAGCTCATAAAGTTGTAGTTGTTAAAAACTTTGGTAAAGATTTTGAAGGTGGTCTCGTTAATTTGATGGAAAGGATTATAAGGATAATAAAAAGCAAGTCAGAGCAAGGTTATAGGGTTTATATAAATGCAACTGCAGGATACAAACTTGAAACTTCTTTTCTTGTTCTTGCTTCGATGCTTACTCTCAGGAAAAGACCTATTGTATATTATCAGCACGAAGCTTTTGAAAAGCCAATGACAGCTCCTACTCTGCCCATAACTCTTGATGAAAAACTTTTGAAGATTGCCAAAATGTTTAAGATAGAGACTCCCATATTGAGAGCTAAAGATGAATTAGCTAAATTTGATTTGAAGCTAGACGATTTAGATGTAGTATATCCTTATTGTTTTAATATAAACGAAGACAAAGGAACGATTAGAACAAGAGAATGGCTAAAAACTTTGTTAAAAATATTAAAAACCTGAATTTTTTCTTCAAATAGCTTATCCAATATCTTATGTTTTATACATTGTGCGGGCCTAATAAGCAATAGTTAAAGGAGATATTCTATTGAAGAATAAAGTTAATTATCTTTTTTCGTATTTTCTCTTCATCGAAAACATTGATCGCGTTGCTATTGTTATCAGTATCTCCTAAGTAAATTATAAAACCGTTAACTTTGATATTATTTTTTATTTGGCGGATCAAATTTATATGTTCATTTAATTGATTAAAATCTCCGTTATCGAGTTTTTCTTTCATTTTGCATTCAATAACTATTGCCTTTTTTACACCATTATTTTCTTCTACTACGCAAATTAGAATATCTATCTCTTCAGTTCCATTTATCTTTTTGGGAACCTGTATATTATGTGATATAAAAGCATTAGGTATAAGATTTCCTATGATTTTTCTGATTTTTAAATAAGTCAATATCTCAAAAATTTTCCAATCATTTTTTCTTATTTTGTCATAAAAATCTTTATTCATAACAAAAGATGAATTAAGATCTTTTAAATTTATTAAACAATAATCACAACTTTTTTTATTGTCTTGATATATTCGTTTACAACTACTGCACAATTTAATTTCTTTTTTGTATTGAAATCTGGTTTTAATATAACTGTCGGGAGATTTAAAACGATCATAAAATTTCTTGGTGCTAGTTCCTAAAGCATCTTTTTTAATTATAATTACATCATCGTCAATTTTATTAATATAATATTTATAATAATCAGTTATGTTAAGTCTTTTGAAATTTTCTATATCTTTAATATTATATTTAGAAAATAAAAATTCGATAAATTCTGGATAGTAATTAATTATTTTAGCAATAAGTGAGCCATTTATTTCTATTTGCTCAATGTTTCCTTCAATATCAAACAGAAATTTGCATAGCAAAAAATTCAGTTTTTCAGATAGAATTATAATTTCTTGTTGGGTTATTTCAAATAATAAATTTTCAAAATTTTTTATAATTTTTATAATGTTTTTAATATTTAGGAAATCTGTTTTTTCATTTTTAGCAATATGTGTGAATTCATAGTCTATATCGTCTATTTTGACAAAGGTTACAATATTGGGGGGCTGTATATGTTTTACCAAAAAAATCTCATTTATATCAAGAGTTCTATCTATTAGACTTTTAGTATCTAAATCAATAGACGAATCACCAAGAAATTTTGAAATAAAATTCTCTATTATATCTGACAACCTATTTTCATTTTTTAATTTTGAAGTTACTGCATGAAATAAGAAATTTAAGAGAAAAATTAGTTCAAAATAGGTTATCTTATAATATCTAAGTTTTTGCATGAATTAACCATTCAATGAATTCGTTTAGATTCTTAGTTTCTATTTTTTTGGCTAAGAGAATACTGATATTCTCTAGTATCTCTTTATCGTCAATAGGAGTTTTAAAGGTTTGTATATACACTATTGAATCTTTATCTATCGTTAATCTACCATATCCCCTACTTTTAGCTCCTCCTATATTAAATTCTTCCATTTTTAGTAAGTATTTTAATGTTCTAGCAAGAAGCATTGCTTCAGGACTTATTCTTTCAACATTATCAATGATTATCTTACACCTAAATCTAAGATTGGATTCTAAGCTTTCTATCGAAAATAATCTCTCAGGTGCAACTACCTTATTTTTTCTCTCAATACTCGTGCTTGTGTAAATGTTTGTTTTGGGCTCGTCGATAAGTAAAAGATCCCCAAAAAGCATTTTCCCAGATACTCCTCTTGAACCAAATAGTCTACAAATAGGGCACTTTAAAGATAAGTAAAGTTCTTTCTTAGTATCTTGAGATAGTTCTTTTAACTGTTCTTCGTTATATATATTCTTCAAAGTACCTTCTATATTCACTTTTTCCAAAAATTCGGGATAAATCAATTTTTCTATTTCTTTTTTGGAATGCTTATCTTCCGTATGGTAGGCTACTATTTCTTCTATTTCTTGATTTTCGAAATTAATACTCTTTGCTATCTTCGCGGCTAATTTTCTAAGAGCACCTTTAAAAGATTCAGCAGGAATTGCAGGTAGCAATTTTCCATTTACATTTAACCAAACTATCCTCTTTAACGTTCCTTCTTGAATAGAGCCTACATGAATTCGGGATTTCGCTACAAGCTTTAAATCTAGTATGTACCGCTGAATTAGCTTTTCTAAGTATATGTTCTCAGACATAGTCGATCACCTTAAAATGATTTATCCCTACATGATTAAACGGAGAAATCCCATGAAGTTCATAATTCACAATTTCATCGATTGTCTGCTCGTTATAATTATTGGTTTCAAAGAAAAATAATGAACCTTCTTTTGCTCCGTAAAAAATAGGCTTCGAAATCGCATTGCCCTTAAAGAAGCTGAAACCTGAAACCTTTGTAATACCTGTAAGTATTTTAGAATCGTTGTTTATGAATATCTTCTTCTTCAAATTAGGTAAATCCAAATCGAATTCAGAATATAAGCCACCATCTTTAATTGATAGTTTAAAGGCCGGCGAAATAGCCTTAATAATTATCCTGTCTGAATTCAATATTTTTTTAATCCTCTCTTTATTATTTTCTTTATAGTCTTCAACGCTGATTTCAACCTTTCCTAAACCTCTACTTATTCCTCTACCTATATGGATTTCTTTTATCTCCTTGATTTCCTTTACTATCTCATCTTCACAGATCATTTTAGATATAAAATTTGTGCCAGGCTCTATTCCAACATAATTATAAAGCATTCCTATCTCAGAAGCCTTTATCTTTTTGGATATACCTACAGCCTCTAAGCTCACATTACTAATTTTAACTTCTCTTATTTGCTTGCCATCAACTATTAGGGAGCCTGACAGGGATTTTATCGTTCCTTTATGGCCTTTTTCGCAACAATTGGGGAACATTTTTTTAATTTCGATATTTCCTTTTTCGACAAATTCTCTGTATCCATCAGATAGAAAAATGTAGCTGTTTTCTCCTAGCGATTTGCAAAGCTTACACTTAAATAAAAATGGATGAGCAGGTTCAGATATTTTGCCATCAATGAATGGGTATGCGGGGCCGATAATTAATTTTGGATCGTATGTTTCTTTTAGAATATTTCTATTACCTCTTCGGTATAGTTCAGCTATTAAAGCACCTCTTATTGTGAATCCTGGAATGTAGCTAAATTCATTATAAAGTATTCGGCCTAATTGTTTGCTAGTAATTATTAATGGTGACTTAATTTTTAAGTTGAGATAATAGGATCTAGCCACTTCTTATCGCGTCTAAAATTTCTTTAACTATAGGATCCTTGAGATAAGTTTCAGGTATTTGTGAATCTTTTCCTATCTTAACCTCAACAAGTCCTGCTTTGCCAAACCTTTCGTAGTTCATTTCTACAATTGAAGCTAAAAGAAGTCTCATTTCATCTATGCTTACATCATAGCACTTTACTTTAGATTTGAATTTAGTACCTATGGGCAAGTACTCCGCTTTAAATAGACTTCCTTCTTTTACTACTTGATACTTATCATCTATTCTTATATGTGTCAATATCTCTGTGTTCGTCTCCAAGTATGCATCTTCTACAAATATTTTAGAACTTTTGTTAGGAGCACCGAACAATTCGCATATAATATCGCTTCCTTTATTGTTTATCATTGAAGGATTAACACTATAAGCGTTTACTTGAAGCTTTAAGAGATGCGCAATCCTTATAGCAGAAGTCCTAAGAACCCCTTTAATGGTAGAACCTGGAATATATACCATTTCTTTTCCATTTATATTTATCTTTTGAAGGGGAATATCTGCAGCAATGCTTCTCAACTTAGTTCCAATATTAAGCTTTTTCTTAACTTCAAAATTTAAACTTATTATTGCAAAACTCATATATCTCCACCTCCTAAAATCTTTAAAGCCATTATAAGATCATAAATATTAAAGTATAATTCTTTGTTTGTATTTTGTTCATTCATATATAACAAATTCTCTATTAAATTTTTATATATAACTGAATCTTCACTTATTTGCTCTTTGTTTTTTGGCGATTGTTTATAGGTATATAAAATTTTAATTTCCAATGAATTATCGGCATAAACACGTGTTTGCATTCCATCTAATGCGATTCTTTTGATTTTATTTAGAGTTTCAATACTATTCTTTTTTTCACTTGTTATTTTCGTTAGTATATTTTCTATAAGCTCCTTTACATTCTCATACTTTATTCCTAACTGTTGTAGAATAGGCTTAAGCAATGAATATAAGGTGATATACTCTTTTGTTTTAACTTCATCTGTTATAGGAGGCATTCCAATAACATAAGGCCTAACATATTGGTAAGATAGCTTAACTCTATCTAAACTTTTAAATATGCTCTCAATATTTTCTTTAAGAATAAAGCTTCCGTTTGCCGCATAAAAACCTACAGCGCCTCTAAATTCTGCGCCTGTTTTTTCTATCTCTCCAGTAGTTGCTTTATATGCTAAATCTCTACATTTGTTCTTAACTATTTCATCTAGTAATTCACCACAACTTTCATATAACGGTATTAAAGGATGCTTTGGTTTAGCTGAGATTATAGCGATTGATAAAGTAAGTCTACAACCTGTGTTAAGATAAAATTCATTTCCTAAGTATAAAGCGAATGGTATAGCGAAGCTTGAAGGCATTAATAAAGCTCCATCATCTCCTCCTAAATACATAATGCCTAAAATTAATCTTAGATAATCTTCCTCACGTTCTTTCTTATCAAACATATTAAGGAAATCGTGTACTGCTTTCTTAACAGACCAGTCTATTCTAACACTTCTTTCATGAGCATCTGTAATGTTTATGCAGGAAGCCATGAATGAACCAACAATGTTGCCATCAAATCTGACAATCGAAATATTTGGGTATTCTTCAATAGGCCCACCTAACTTATCTGCACTTACACCAGAAATATAAACAGGAACATCTGTTAATATTGTTCCCGCAATAGAATAAGCTTTTTCCAAACCGATTTCTCCTTCTTTATTAATATAGTATAAAATTACTCTGGTCATGAAGTGAATATTTCCACCTATATCAAATTTCTTTTTACAAATTGTGCATACTGGTTTCCCGTCCATTATTTTTTGATCTTTAATTTCTGCAGGCCTACTTCCGCACGCTTCACAGAATTTAAATATATTTAGCTCAACGTTTCTTAAGGATTGTCTATGAAGCTTTTTAAGCGCTAAATCTAATTCTAATTCTTCATTAATTTTGCGGAAATCATAATAAAATGGTGCAGAACCTACAATTACTTCTATCAGATTGCCGAACTTCTCATTCGTTAAAATATCTATTAAACTCACAGGTATTACCAACGTTATATTTCCTCCTCCAAAGTATAATATACATTCAGGGGGTAGGCCCAATTCGATCAGTCTTAGAGGTATTCCAAAATAAGTTAAAATATCGACTATTCTACTGCTAGCGTTTATTATTCTCAATTCGTTACTTTTTATGAAGCTTTGAATTGAACGTAAATCTATCCTTGCTAGACGCAAATTAGCAGAAGCAACTTCGTTGCTAATCGATACTTTCTCGGTAATTCTTTCAATATTTTTACAAAAAGCCTCTGTAAGTTTAAATCTTATATCTATTGGAATTTTTTCCCAAAATTCCCATTTATCATAAACTTCTTCAATTTTCTCCTTCCCAAATTCTTTAACATATTTCAAGATTTCTTTGGCTTCAGGACTAACCGCAACATAACTCAAAAAATAGTTTTTAAGTCTATCAATGCTACTAGCTATTCTATCAGCTAGTTTAAAAATTTGCAAGATTTTGTTAGAAGATTCGAGTTGTTTTTCTTTACTCAATAAATTACAAGCTTCATCAAGTATGGTCTTTGCTTCTCCTTCTACATATGACTCAAGAATTTGCTTCAAGATTGCTGCAGAATTCTCAGCATGCTTGTACCATTCTCTAATTTTAAACTTTCCTATATCATGGAAGAGGCTTATCAGCCTTAAAGCTACGATATCCTTTTCATTTAGTTTTTCTTCTATAGCTATAGCTGAAGCTAAACCTGCTACAGTTAGCATATGAATAATCAATGAAGAAGCATTGGCACCTATTCTAGTATCTGCGGGAAAATCTAGTATATTAAAGAGCTTTTCATTGTGTTTTCTGTTTTCATTGAATATTTTATAATATTTTTTTATAATTTGTGGGTTTTCTTTATTTATCAAAAACTTTGAATATTCGTCTATTCCTTCGTATGTATAGAGTCTTGTCTCTTCATTATTAAGTAATTTCTCTATNTAATATTCTGGAATTANTGGAGAAGGTATTACATTAGGTATAGGATCTAGATATAAAATAGATTTCAGTTTTAAAATAAAATAGTTTAAAAAAATATTAAAAGATTTAGCATTATTTATACTCTTACTNTTGTTAAATTCTTTGAAAGTTTTGATTATATATTCTATTAGATCTATATATTCATTTAATAATTCATTTGCACGAACTTCATTTATTCTTTCTGCATAGATTGGTTTTTCATCTTTTCCTCTTTTAGATAATATAAAGCCTCTTATAACTTCCATTTCTCAAAATATTCTTTTAATTTCTTATCCTCATTGCCAAACAAGTGATGAAGATATTTTTCTTCGTAATCCTTGGTATCTATTTCTGTAATGGAGTACTCATCGCCTTTTTCATGCTTCCATGCGATTATTGTTTTTCTTTGTTCTTCTTTAATCAAGGCAAATCCACATATTCCCAAATTGCTCTTTTCATTCTTCAATGCAGTCATATCAAGTAGGACAGAAATTGTCAATAATGCATTGTTTAATTTATTGATTAACTCTTCTTTTTTCATCTTATTCATTTTATCTTCCCCAATTCGAGATTCATTTTGTATTCGCTATTTTCTAATTCGGTTTTAGCTTTACTGATCAGGTCATTTACGTCCTTTGCTATATGTTTAGGTTCGTAATCAATTAATTCAAACTTAATAGTTCCAAATTCAAAATTATTCCTGAATAAAGACTTTCTGAGCTTAGGTATGTGCTGATATTTGAACGCTCCTATCAGCACAGGGATATCGCTATATAATTCTAGACCTGCAAACAATATTCCCAATTCTACGAAATTAGCGTTAATTCCTACTATTTCGCCTTTAAAAACCGAGTTAGGCTTTATCGCTTCAATTCCATTCTTTCCTTTTAATATTTCAACTCCTCCTTGTTCTAATACTAAGTTAGAGAAATAATATCTTGAAGATAAACCCGGGGCTCCAAACATATCACAAACAATGCAAACATTAGGTGATTCTTCTTCATCGTATCTGCAACTCTGTTTATATAATAGAACTTCATCAGACCAGAAGTACTTATGATCCATCGAATATTTAACATAGTTGCCCATAACACTGAAGCAAGAATTCGAGTAATATGAGTTTCCTATTTTATATGGAGTGAATTTATACTCTATTCTTGATCTAGTAGCTCCTTTAAAAGATGAAGCAGGTATAATCTTTTTATTATTTAAGGTTGCAAAATTCTTAATGTTTTGAACTTGTTTATATTTTTCAAGTTCTTTATCATAAAAATTAACTAAGTTTTCTATATCTTTGTTTTCAATCTTTGCTTTAACTTTAACATTCTTAATCATTTTAATAAAGTCTTCAAATTTTGGTAATTCAAAGAATACGTCTCTAGAAAAAATATATCCTTTTGTAGTTACGCTTAGTTTAAGTTTTATATCGAAGCGTCCTTCTAATCTTTTTGTTCTAGAAGTTATTTCTTTTTTATTTATCTTTACTGTTATTTGACTCATTTCTTTATTTTAGATTTATTACAATAATTATTCCAAACAACTTTTGAATTTTCTAACAAACTTTTTGGAATTTTCGGATCTATAGATATCTCTTCATCCAATTCATCTAGAGGTCCAAGTTCTGTAACCTGGCTTATATCTAAGAATCCTTTATTAGTCAGGATTCTACCTTTCAAAGATTCAATTGTTATTTTAACTGAACCGAATCCTCTAGTTTTAAATCCACCTACTTTGATATAACCTTGATTGATTTGTTCTATTATTTCAGCCAACAAGCCAATGCCGTAGTTTGGAAAATTATTCAAGATAAATGAACCATAAAACTTACCGCCTGGATTGACAAACTCAACTTGATACAAGGCACCTCTCTTAACTCCTCCAGATCTTCTCTCTATAGCTATTCCTGTCTTAACAGACGTTGTGGGTAACTCTTCTTTACTTGGATAAGCATCATTTATTTTTATATGTGCTGAATATGAAGCGGTACCAAATAATCTGCAAATTATACAATATTTTGATAAAACACCTAATATAGCTTCTTCATTTCCTATCTTAACAACATTCTGCAATTCTTTGTCATATTCATTCTTGCAACCCTCGCCCATGTAACAAACATTTAATCCTTGAGAAATTGCTAATTTTTCAGCCGTAGCTCTGAATACTCCTTTTAAGCTACTACCAGGTATATATGGAATTCCCGTCAATTCTCCTAAAGATATTTTAAGTACTTGGAGATCAACAGGCGACATAGGAGTTTTGCTCCTGCCTGCACCTATTCTTAAAGGTTCGTAATTTTCACATTTAAATCCAATTTCAATATTTCTTAAAATTCTTGAATGAGATGCCCAGCTCATTTCAATAACCCACTTAAAAATGAGCTAGTTATGACATTCTCAACCAATTCTCCATTCTTCAACTTATATTCTTTGACATTGACTGTGTTTTTTAAAAGTCGAATTTTTCCGAAACCTACACTTTTCATACCTCCTAAGCTTATATTACCTTCAATCAAGTGTTTTACAATGAATTTTAAAATATCTGCTTCTTTTTGTTCTTCTTCTTTAAAATTTTCAATCTCTAGCCTGAAATCAAAGCGTGTTCCCGGTTCTATAAATTCAACATCGAACAATCTACCCGGGGTTTGAGCTTCTGTAATCCTGTTTATACTAACCCTTTGAATTAAAGATGTTTTATAAATGCCATTCAATGGAAACATATCGTAAAATTTGATCCTTGAAAATATAGTTGGCCCTCCAAATAATCTGCAAATTATACAAGGAATGTATTCTTCCTTTAGTTTTTCTTTTAATTTTAATTCTCCATCAGGACCGTTTGGATTAATTATATCACATATTTTCTCTCCTATGCTCCTTGCATATCTTTCAGCTTCACTTCTTAGAGCCCCCTTAAGACTACTTCCTGGGATATATGGAACTCCTTTTATTCTAACAATTGGGTTATCAATAGCACCGATTGCTTGTGTTCCTGTTCTTATTGCTAAAGGTGTTTCATTTATTAACTCTCCAGCGACTTTAATTATATTGTAAAATGTATCAAAATACATGTTAACCTTTTTTCCTAATATAGTTCATGAAATCATTGAAATCCTTTATTTCTCTATCGAAATCAGATTCATAAGCCCATTTTACCAGTGTTAAAAACTTCAATATATTTTCCTTTAGCTTTTCAGGTTCGTTGAAATAATTGTTATAAATTTCGCCTAATCTTTCAATAAGCATATCTCCATCAAATCTATCAATCTCTCTTCTCCCTGCTTGTCTTTTTATGTACATCATCGTCAGTAATGCAGCGTCCTTAGGATCTGAAACCGATTGAAATTGTTCTAAAATATTTGCGATTGTTGATTTATCC